>Ga0335074_10016930_pt1 | contig 10265 bp, 9 predicted proteins | sample Lox_Sample_23_FD_206715 | JGI IMG/M metagenome (GOLD analysis project Ga0335074, IMG submission 206715) | Soil microbial communities from Loxahatchee National Wildlife Refuge, Florida, United States - Lox_Sample_2.3 | ecosystem: Environmental > Terrestrial > Soil > Wetlands | place: USA: Florida...
AATGATGCGCACTTACTATGCTATGTTGATCGATCGCGGCGAGCCGGACAGCGTGGGTAAGATGAAGCAATTCGCCACTTACTTCACGCATGGCGTTCGTAATGGCGCGCAGTTGCGCGCGGCCGTGTATCACGAAACCGGCGCCCCGCGGATTCTCGAATTAGTGGACGAATTCTTCTCCCGTGAAGTGGCGGCCGCGTAAGTCCGGTGAAGAAGGTCAAAATCATCACCGATGGTTCGTGCCTGGGAAATCCGGGACGCGGCGGATGGGCATGTATCTTGCGCTATAACGAACACAAGCGGGAGCTATATGGCTATGCGCCGCACACCACCAACAATCGCATGGAACTGACCGCGGCCATTGAAGGGCTGAGGGCGCTGAAAGAGCCGTGCGAGGTGGAGGTGATCACCGATTCCGAGTATCTGAAAAACGGCATCACGGCGTGGGTGCCTAACTGGAAGCGGCGTAACTGGATAACCATCCAGAAGAAGCCGGTGGTCAATCGGGACTTGTGGGAAGATCTGGATGTGCAGGCGGCCAGGCATACCACTACCTGGTCGTGGACCAAGGGCCACGCCTCGCACGCCGATAATAACCGCTGCGATGAACTGGCGCAGATGGCCGCCCGCGAGCAGCGGCGCAGCGCGGGATAGCGGGAGATGCTACGGCTTCAGGACGAACACCACGCCTGTGGCACGCTGGCCGCCGTATTGGGTGGTCCCGTAGAGTTTACCCGTGCCATCGAGCAATAGCGGAGTGGATGGCTCGCTCCCGTCGTTGCCCCCCGTGAAGCTATGCAGCACTGTTTCCTGGCCCGAGGCCGATAATTCGTAAACCACCCCCTGGCCGCTGGCGCCACCGGCGCTAGTGGTCCCGTACAGATTCCCGGACGAGTCGCGGATTACGCCCGCATATGGCTGGTAACCGCCCGCCTGACTCGGATAGACGTCGAAATTGTAAAGCGTAGTCTCGTGTCCGGACGTCTCAACCTCGAAGATCGTTCCGTCACCATACTCCCCTCCCGCATAGGGGGTCGTCCCATAAAGATTGCCGGATGTATCCATTACCACGCCTGCCACCGGGTAAGCACCGTCCTGGCTATCTTCGAAACTGTAAAGGGGAACCTCACCCTGAGAATTAGCCATGAACACTACCCCGGAGCCATAACGGCCGGCGTACTCCGCCGTACCATATAGGTTGCCCGATGAATCGCGGATCAGATTCGACATGGGAGCGCCTCCGTCCGTGTTCCCTTCGAAACTGTACAACACGGTTAGCGCACCCGCCGGACTTACCTCGAACACCGTGCCCCAACCCAATCCGCCCCACGAAGCCGTTCCGTACACATTTCCCGATGGGTCGAGAACCACGCCGCCCTCGGGATTGAGACCATCCGAACCTCCCGTAAAGGCATAAAGAACTGTCTCGTCTCCTGAAGGGCTCACCTGGAACACGGTTCCCGCGTTGGCGGGACCACCGAAGACCGTCGCGCCGTAGAGATTGCCGTTCGAATCCCGCGCCAGGTTTCCTTTAGGATTTGCACCATCCGAGCCGCCCGCGAACCAATGCAGCACGGTTTCTTCGCCGCCCCGGCTGATTTTGTAGACGACGCCTAAGTTCTGAAGTCCTCCAGTGGAAGTGACGCCATAGAAATTACCATCCGGATCGCCTATTAATCCCGAGGATGGGTTAGCTCCATCCTGCATCGCGGGAAAACCATAAATGTTCGTTTTTTGCCCCTTGTGGTTTATCTCAAAAACCAATCCCTCGTTGGACCGTCCTCCGCGCAGGGTTGTCCCATAAAGGTCGCCGGAGGAATCGCGGAACACGCCGGCAAAGGGCTCCGCGCCGTCGCCGCCTCCGGCGAAGCTATGCAGCACGGTCTCGTTGCCTGATGATCCGATCTCGTAGACCACGCCGTAGTTGTCGGCGCCTCCATAAGTCGTCGTCCCGTAGACGTTGCCCGCCTCGTCTACTACTACCGATGCGTATTCCGGATCGCCGCCGTCGGCGCCTCCGGTAAAGGCGTGTAGGATGGCAGGCTGGCCGCCCGGCGGCAGCTTATATACGATGCCATAGCCCGATGGACCACCTATTGCGGTTCCATAAAGATTGCCCGCCGCATCGAGAGTCAGGCTGGCATAACCGGCTTCGCCGCCCGATCCGCCGGGGAAGTTATAAAGTATGGTCTCGTTGCCGGTTGGACTGATCTCGTAAATCACGCCGGAGTATGAAGTACCGCCATAATAGGTAACCCCGTAGAGATTCCCGGCGGAATCGAGAATCACACCGCCGTAAGGGTCGCTGCCGGTGAAGCCGCCCGTGAAAGTAAAGATTACAGTCTCGGTTCCGGCGGCATCCACTTTATAAAGCACGCCGCCGCTCGATCCGAACGGAGCGGTTCCATATAAGTTGCCAGCCGAATCGCGAACCACGCCGGCGTATGGATAGCCTCCGCCCGCGGCACCGGTAAAACTGTACAGGACGGTCTCGGCGCCCGCCGGGTCAATCTTGTATACGACACCCTGGTTGGCCGCGCCGCCTGCTTCCGTGGTCCCGTAAAGATTGCCTGACGGATCGAGGATGACGCCAGACATCGGGTAAGCGCCATCCGTTCCCGAGAAGCTATACACCACGGTTTGGGTTCCGGATGAGTCGATTTTATAAACAACTCCCACGCCCGACGGTCCGCCATATTCCGTGGTTCCATAGAGATTGCCCTTGGCGTCCCGGGTCACCCTCCCCGCGGGAGTGCCGCCTCGTGGCGGGCTTCCGAAACTGTGTAGAACACTCTCGGTGGGCTGCGCCGTTATGGCGCCGGCTATGGCGCCGGCCAGCTATGTCAGGTGGATAAGTCTCATGTCCCGGGGTCCTCCGTGGATCAGGACATTGTACCGTAATCAAACGCACGAAACACGCGGAAGTCGTATCGGAGTTAGCTGGGTTTATGAATTGGTGGACGAGATGGGATTCGAACCCACGACCCCGGCGTTGCGAACGCCGTGCTCTCCCAACTGAGCTACTCGCCCACGCGAATAGAGGCAACCACTACAATATATCATGATGGCGGAAGGCGATCTCGGCGCGCTATTGGAGCAAATGCAGCGCGATTGGGACGCGCGCGCGAAAGAGAACGCGCGCTTTTACGTCGACACCAAGAAGCGCGAGTGGACCGACGCGGAGTTCTTTAAATCCGGCGAGGAAACTGCCGTCCAGGAGATCCTCACCGATATCACCAACATTTGCCATGGCAAGAATCCCAAGCGCATGCGCGTGCTGGAAATCGGCTGCGGGGCGGGGCGCGTGACGCGGCCGCTGGCCCGCATCTTCGGCGAAGTGTACGCGGTGGATATCTCGCGCGAGATGGTGCGCCAGGCGCGCGCGGCGCTGGCGGATCTCCAGAACGTACATATCTTCCAGAACAACGGAAAAGACCTCGAGGTACTGGGCGACCAACGTTTCGACTTTGTGTTCTCGTCGATCGTGTTTCAGCACATTCCCAGCCGCGAAGTGATCGAGAGCTATGTGCGCGCGGTACGGCGGCGGCTGCGGCGAGGGTGCTTATTCAAATTCCAGGTACAGGGGGAGCCGCATGATTCTGCCGCCGATACCTGGGTGGGAGTGGCGCTCTCTTTGCGCGATGTGCGGGAGATGGCTATCCGCTGCGATTTCGAGATGCGTTATAGCTATGGCGAGGGGACTCAGTACTTCTGGCTATGGTACTTCCGTCCTAGATTGACATCGCGAGCGTGGTGGCAGCATCGAAGATACAAATTGCACCTGGTGCGTCGTAGGTGGCGCCGCGTTATCGGCCGGTTAAGTTAAGCGCCGGCACTCTCGTCTCGGCGCTGGCTACCCCAGTATTTCTTCATACGCTCGGAAACCACCTTGCGCTCATCCTCACCCATGAATTTGCGGCCGCGGTGCGGAGGAGCCGGCAAAGTACCGGTACGTTCATACTCCTCAAGAGAGGCGATCACTTGGTTAAGTTTTTCCAGTTCGTCGTATAGGTCCCGGATTGCCTTGTTAAGATCCATGGCTGGCAGCTTAAGACGCCTCATCCGGCGCCTACAGTTCCGCTTAGCCAATAGTTAGCGCTTCAGAAAAGGCCAGTGCGGCACTGGATGTAACTTATAGTGTATCGCGGCAAAATAGAGAACCGCAGCCGAAATCACTAGCACGATCCCAACCACGGTTAACACTTTGCGCCACGGAAAGCGGCGGCCTTCGCGCTTCAACACCAAAAGATATCCGGCGAATAGCCCTACATAGAAGAGCAGGCACATAGGCAGGGCGAACAGCAGCATGTTGAAGGCATCCGGCGTGGGGGTGACGACGGCGGCGATAACAAAAATGCCTAGGATGGCATAGCGGCTGTGCTTAATCAGAAAGGCGGGACTAACCAGGCGGAGTAAGGTGAGAAAGAAGATCAGGATGGGCATCTCAAAGACAAGACCGACACCCAGCGTCACATTCACGAATAGGTCAAAGTATTCACTGATCGAAACCATGGGTTCGACATAGTTACCCATGCCGAGACCTAGCAGGAACGTCAGCGCAAAGCGGAAAGCCACGAAGTAAGCGAAGCAGCCGCCGCCGATGAACAGTCCGGCCGAGCAGAGAATGAAGGGCGCGGCATAGCGGCGCTCGCGCTTATACAGTCCAGGAGAAATGAAAGCCCAAAGCTGATAGAGTATCCACGGAGAGGCGATAAAGATGGCGCAGAGGAACGGCAACTTCACCCAGATGACGTTGAACTGCTCCATGGGGGTGATGGCCTTAAGCGTGGGAGGCTTCACGCCCAGGTTGGTCAGTGCCACCACGGCGGGCTGCGCGATCAAGCGCCAGAGGGGATTGCAAAACGTAAAGCTGAGGCAAATGGCGACCACGAAGCCAACCAGCATCTTGATGATGCGGGAGCGCAACTCGGTGAGATGCTCGAGGAAGGACATGCGCAGCATGCCGTCCTCTTCCTCGCCGGGAGGATTGGGTGGAGGCGGAGGCGGTGTGTGTCCGCCGCCGCCGCGCGTCACCGCCACGGCCGTGACCGGAGCGGACTTAGGCGTTACCTCTCCCTTGGGAGTCTGCGCTCCATTGCCCTCTTCGCTGGATGCCATTTATCGAAAACTACGCGTTATGTTCAACTGGTTGTACGCCGCCGGAAGGCTGCTCCTCGAGTTCTTTTTCGAGGCTCCAAGGGCGTGGTTCGCCATCCGCCTGGAGCGTCTGGCCCGGCGGATTCACCGCGGAGTGATCGCTCTCTGATATGGCGATTCCTGTTCCGTGGGCGACGGTCCCCTCCGGCGTATGCGGCGTTAAAGACTCAGCGCCCTCGGTTGCGGATGCGCTGATCGTGGAAGTATTGGTTACGGTGGAATCCTGCGGCTCGGCTAGCGACGAGTTGTAAGGCTCGCCGTAAGTTCCGGCGCCGGACGAATAATCGTAGTTGTAGTTATTGTACTGATAACCAGCGCCGATTTCGTTTTTCGATTCGTTTTCCCGTTCCAGGTTTTGTAATTCACGGTTGAAGGTCGCTTTCAGTTCGCTCTGGGCGCGGCGAAATTCGCTAATCGCTTTGCCCAGGGTGCGGCCCAATTCGGGCAGTTTCTTAGGGCCAAAGAGCACCAGCGCGACCAGAAAGATGACGATCATCTCCGGTACACCTACGGGACCCATCTGGCGGCTTCCTCCATTTGTACTTTCAACCTCATGATAGCACCGTGGGCGCGCGCAGTGCGTCGCCTCGCACGGGGATCAGCGTTTCGCGCGCCAGGGCCGGGGCCGGGGTATTGATCTAACCCCCTATCCCCATCCCCTAGCCCCCAACCCCCGGTCTCCTGCCCCCGCCGTGCGCCAGCACGGCTATAATAGCCCTATTCGCCCGAACGCATGCGCAAACGAACGATGGGCCGCCTCATTCTCCGCATCGCCATCATCGGCCTGATTTTGGCCGCGCTGTCCGCGCTGTATCAATTCACCTTTCACGTCAACACCACCACGGCGGCGCTGAGTTATCTGCTGGTCATCCTCTGCGCGGCTACTCTCTGGGGACTGCCGGAAGCCATGATCGCTTCGGTTGCCAGCGTGTTGCTGCTGGATTATTACTTCCTTCCGCCGGTGCCTTCTTTCGGCATCGACGATCCGCAGAACTGGGTGGCTTGGGGCGCCTTTCTGACGACGTCTTTCGTGGTCAGCCAACTCTCGACCCAACTCAAGCAGCGGGCCCGCGAAGCTAATGAACGGCGGCGCGAAATCGAACGCTTGTATGCCCTCAGTTGCCGGTTGATGCAAGCCGCGTCGGCTGCGGAACTGGCCATGAGTGTCCCCAGTCAAATCGCTGAAATCTTCGGCTGCAAAGAGGTCGGCTTCTTCGATTCGGGCACGCAGCGCCTGCATTCCTGGGAATCGGCGGCGGCATTGCCGAGTGAGAATCAGACGCTGGTGCCGGTGCAGTTGGGCGCGGTCAAGATCGGCAGCCTGGCGTTCCGCGATGCCTCCATTTCAGCGACGGGCATGCAGGCCATTGCCAATCTGGTGGCGTCGGCCATGGATCGGGCGCAGAAGCGGGAAACCGCCGCGCACGCCGAGGGGGCGCGCCGCCATCAGGAATTGAAATCCATGCTGCTGGATGCCCTGGCGCATGAATTTCAAACCCCGCTCACTTCCATTCGGGCAGGCATCCACGCCATGCTGGCCGAATCTCCCGGCAGCGATCAGCACGAGTGGCTGGAAATCATGAATGAAGAGAGCGAACGGCTCAGCGCCATGATGGCCGAGACCATGCAGATGGCGCGCATCGAGGCGGGCCACGTGGATCTGGACAAACAGATGCACACGGTCGAGGACCTGGTGCAGCCGGCGCTCAAAAAAGAGATGGCCGCGGGATCGCCCATTGTCATCATTTTGCCGCCGGATCTCCCGGCCATCTCCGCCGATGCCGCGCTGATCCGCATGGTTATCCGCCAGCTCACGGACAATGCATTGAAATATTCGCAGGCAGGCGCGCCCATCACGGTGCGGGCGCAAGCCGGAGCCGGCGGCGTGACGATCTCCGTGGCCGACCACGGTCCCGGAATTCCTGTGGAAGATCAAGGCCGCATCTTCGAGAAATACTATCGCGGCAAACAGGGCCGCGGGCATCTTACCGGAATGGGACTGGGCTTACCGATCGCCCGGGAAGTAGTGGAAGCGCACGACGGATTCATCTGGGTGGAAAGCCAACCGGGCGCGGGCGCCACGTTTTCTTTTACGCTCCCCTTCGCGCACGAGGAGGCCAGCGTATGAGCGGCGCCAGGATCCTGGTGGTCGATGACGATCCGCAAATCCGGCGCGTGATGCGCAAGATGCTTTCCGGCCAAGGGTACGTGGTGCATGATGCGCGCAGCGGCGAGGAGGCCCTCGAACAATTGCGCCGCAGCCGGTACGATCTGGTGGTGCTGGATATGGCCATGCCGGGCATGGGCGGCCTGGAGGCCTGCCGGGAGATTCGCGCCGGATGGGATGTTCCTATCATCGTCCTGTCGGTGCGCGGTATGGAGAAAGATAAAATCGGGGCGCTGGATGCCGGCGCCGACGATTACGTGACCAAGCCCTTCAGCATGCAGGAACTGCTGGCGCGTATTCGCGCCGGCTTGCGCCGCTCGCCGCTGGCGCCCGAAGCGGCTCCGCCGGTGATCGAAACCGATGGCCTCGAAATCCACTTCGCCACGCGCCGGGTGGTGGCGGGTGGGCAGGAAGTGCGGCTCACTCCCAAGGAGTTCGACTTGCTGCAATATCTGGCGGCCACGCCCAACACGGCTGTGCCGCATCGCCGGCTGTTGCAAGCCATTTGGGGACCCGACTACGGCAACGAAGTCGTATATCTGCGCGTTTTCATCAATCAACTGCGCAAGAAGATCGAACCCGATCCGGCCAAGCCGCGATATATATTGACCGAACACTCGATCGGATATCAATTGCACTTGCCGGAAGTGATCAAGACGCCGGATAGCGCGGCCCCCGCGCCGTCACCGGCCGGGCTGAAAAACCCGTCAAACGCTAGTGGCTGATCGGCTGCAACTGGGAGTATCCGGGACCGGGCACCAAGGCGGATTCCTTCACCGTTCCCAGCGGATCGACCCACTGCGTGCCGCCAGTGCCGGTGGGCACGACATAAGTTTGGCCATTGGCTGCCCGTGCATAGGTCTGACCCAGCAAAACGTCGTTGAAGTTGTCCACTTCCCGCGCCTGCGTTTGCATGTTCCTTTGGAAATTCGCACTGGCCTGGTTGTAGACTTGGGTGGCCGCCGCCGAGCCGGCGATTACGCTGTTGGTCGCCGCGCGGATGCGTTGTCCCTGTGCCTGCATCCAAACCGGATTCATGGCCAGTGATTTGTAGGAATGCAGCAAAAGATCTCCCGCCTCTTTGCCACGGTCGCTGGGCGCCATCGCGCTGCCCAGGACCACCACATACCATTTCCCCGCCGATCCGAACGTGGGCAGCACCTCCAGCGTCTCGGCGTAGACATAGCCGCTCGTAGGCCGGCCGTTTTGCGTGCAGGTAAACCCGGCCCATCCGGCGGTGACGTGGGTTCCCGGCGCGGCGAAACGCCAGGTAGGCTCCGACTGGCCGGTCCTGGTTACCTGCACGTTCCGGCACATGCTTTCAAAGCGGCGCCGCCCATACTTCGTGGCGAATTCATCCCCGGAAGCATAGGGCGCCACGAACTGGCTGGAGGTCGCGCGCGTCCGAAACCTCGCCAGCCGCGGATTCGGCATTTCATAGGCCGGGATGGAAGCATCGCCTACGCGGATGTTCATTTTTCCGTCCGGAGAAGTCATATCGATGAAGGGCCGGGCATCCACGGCGTTGGAGCGGAACATTCCGCCGTAAGCTTTCCAGCCCTGCGGCACGTCGATCGAAAAGGCCTGCTCGCGCGGATCGACCATGGTGACCCAGCCGGAGTTGGATCCGGCGATTGCTGATCCGGCGATAGTCGCGAGCGAGGCAAGAAGCAGCGGAAGATGTTTCATTTGGTCTCCAGTCAGTAGTACGTGTTATACGGCTGCAAGCCTCTCACGGAAAATTCGGTAATAGGCGCCGTGGGCAGACCACACCCAGCGATGTTCTGCCCCACGGGAAGGCGTAGCTATCCCACGCGCTGGGCGATGGATTTCGCCTGCAAAAACAGCAGCATATAATCCGGACCGCCGGCTTTCGAATCCGTTCCCGACAAATTAAAGCCGCCGAAAGGATGCGCGCCGACCATTGCGCCGGTGCACTTGCGGTTCACGTAAAGATTGCCCACGAAAAACTGCCGTCGCGCGCGTTCGATGTGATCGATGACTTTGGAATAGATTGACCCGGTCAAACCGTATTGCGAATCGTTGGCCAGTTCCATGGCATGATCGAAATCGCGAGCCTTGGTCACGGCCAGCACCGGGCCAAAGATCTCTTCCTGGAAAATGCGCGCTTTCGAATCCACATCGGCGATCACCGTTGGCGGCACGAAATATCCGTCATTGGGCGCGGCGACGGAGATTGGCAGCGGACGGCCTTCCTGTTTGCCAGTTTCGATATATTCGAGAATCGTGCGGCGGGCGCTGGCGCTGATCACCGGCCCCATGTAGTTCTCGGGCTTGTCGGATTCGCCCACGGTAATCTTGGAAACGCGCGCGCGGAGCTTTTCGAGGAACGCGTCGTACACCTTCGCGTCGACAATGGCGCGCGAGCAAGCCGAGCACTTTTGTCCGGAGTATCCGAAGGCGGACACGGCCACGCCTTCGACCGCTTGATCCAGATCGCAATCCGCATCCACCACGATGGCGTCTTTTCCGCCCATTTCGGCGATCACGCGCTTGATCCAGATCTGTCCGGGCTGCGCCTTAGCGGCCAGTTCATTGATATGCAGGCCCACATCGCGCGATCCGGTAAAGGCCACGAAGCGCGTCTTGGGATGCGCCACGATCACATCGCCGACGGCCGCGCCGCTGCCGGTGAGCAGACAGAACGACCGGTTGGGGAAGCCCGCGGCAAGCAGCGCTTCGGCGAATTTCGCCGCGATGGTGGGGGTTTCGCTCGAAGGCTTGATGATAGCGGTATTGCCCGCTACCAGAGCCGCGACCGTCATGCCGGTGAGGATGGCCAATGGAAAATTCCATGGTGGAATGATCACACCCACGCCGAGCGGCAAGTAACGCAGTTCGCCGCGCTCACCGGGCAATTCCACGTCCGGCTTTTGCGGACCACTCAGCCGCTGCATTTCGCGCGCATAGTATTCGCAGA
>Ga0335074_10016931_pt1 | contig 10265 bp, 10 predicted proteins | sample Lox_Sample_23_FD_206715 | JGI IMG/M metagenome (GOLD analysis project Ga0335074, IMG submission 206715) | Soil microbial communities from Loxahatchee National Wildlife Refuge, Florida, United States - Lox_Sample_2.3 | ecosystem: Environmental > Terrestrial > Soil > Wetlands | place: USA...
ATTGGCTGCGCGTGCGTATCAACTGTCATCCAGAGGTCTCACGCTTCCAGCTCGCTCCGATGACCGAGACGGCCGAACCACCGGCCCGTCTGCGTCGAGTTCGCCGCGGCCGCGCAAAAACATTCATACCGTAGGAGCTTCCCGATGCTCGACCTCGCAATCGTGGGTGGCAATGCCGTAACCACAGGCCAGGTCGCATTGGCCGACATCGGAATCAGCGGCGGCAGGATCGTCACGATTGCCGCACCCGGCAGGCTCGAGCCCGCCAGCCGTACGATCGACGCCAGCGGGATGCTGGTGCTGCCGGGCGCGGTCGACGTGCATACCCATCTCGACGCGCGGATGCATGGCGCGCGCAGCGCCGACGATTTCCATAGCGGCACGGTCGCGGCTGCGGCCGGCGGCGTCACTACGATTATCGACTACGCTTTCCAGCGTCCGGGCGGACCGCTAACGGAAGCGATTCGGACCTGGAACGAGAAGGCCCACGGCCGAGCGGTAATCGACTACGGCTTCCATATCGCGGTGCTCGATCCGTCTGAGTCCGCGATCGCCGACGTGGCCCGCGCCGTAGCGCGTGGCTGCCCCAGCTTTAAAATCTTCATGATGCGTCGGTTCGAAGAGCGCGTGCGCGATTTCCTGAAGGTCTTCGCTGCGGCCGCCCAGAGCGGCGGTCTGCTGACGATTCACGCCGAAGACGAGAACCTCATCCACTACTGCACCCAGCGCCTGATCGATCAGGGCAAGACCGCGGCCGAATATTTTCCTGAGAGCCGCCCCGCGATTTCCGAATCGGCCGCAGTTGCGCGGGCGCTCGGGATGGCGGAGCTGACCGGCGCGGCGACTTACTTCGTGCATCTGTCGAGCGGCGCTGCGCTCGATGAAATTCGCCGCGCGCGCGAGGCGGGCCGCACGGTGCTCGCCGAAACCCGGCCCATCTATCTCTACCTGACCGAGGAACGGTTGCGGCAGCCCGACGGCGTGCGCTTCATCGGTCATCCTCCGCTGCGCGCCGCTGCCGATCGCGACGCGCTTTGGAAGGGACTCGCCGACGGCACGATCGACGTGGTCGCGACCGATCATTGCAGTTGGAAGCTCAAGGATAAGCACGCGTCGGTATCCTTTACCGGCCTGATTCCCGGCATGTCGAACCTTGAGACGCTGGTGCCGATGCTTTACTCGGAGGGAGTGGTCAGCGGCCGGATTTCGCTCGTACGGATGGTCGAGCTGGTGGCCACCAATCCGGCCAAAATTTTCGGCCTCTACCCGCGCAAGGGCGTGATCGAACGCGGTGCCGATGCCGACCTGGTCATCTTCGATCCGCATCAGACCGTCGTGGTCCATCAGCCCGATATGCATTCCAGATCGGATTACGATCCGTTCGAAGGGGTCGCGGTCAAAGGATGGCCGCGCACCACGATTTCGCGCGGCGAGGTGATCGTCGAGCGCCGCGAGCCTCGCGCTGCGCCAGGCCGCGGCCGCTTCGTACCCCGCGAGCCATTCGATCCGGACTGGCGACTCGCTTGATTCGTCCGGACCGCAATTCAGCCAGCTGGAATACTTTCCCGCCTGAATGTACTTGCCGCTGATGGGCGATCGGGCTAAGACCAGAACGGCAGCGCAAAGAGGGCTCTGATTGGTATGCCATCGCGTCAAATGATCGTCGCGGTCGCCGGGGGATCAGGCTTTATCGGCAGCGTGATCGTGCGGCGGCTCCTGGGTGCGGGCTTCATGGTCCGCATCCTGACCCGTAATCCGGGCCGCGCCCAGCGACGATTCGGCTCGTCCGGTGTCGATTTCTTTCGCGTCGACCTGAACGACCCGCGCTCGCTGAGAGTGCCGCTGGCGGGGGTCGGTGCGATCATTAACGCCACCCAGTTCGACGGCTACCCGGTCGAGAATCCGCGCCGGGGGCTGACCTTCGAACAAGTCGACTACGGCGGCACGCGGGCGCTGCTCGACATGGCCGACCATCGCTCGATCTCCCAATTCATCTACATCAGCGGCGCTTCGGCCAATCCCACCAGCACCCATCCGGCCTTCCGCGCCAAAGGCCGTGCCGAAACTGCGGTCCGCAACTCAGGCATCCGGTTCACGATCTTCCGCCCAGCGCTGGTTTACGGGCCGGGCGATCGGGTACTCGCGATGTTCGCGAAGATCGTACGCTTCTCGCCGGTCTTCATAATCCCCGGGGATGGAAGCCAGCACGTCCAGCCGCTGTTGGTCGACGACCTCGCCGAGTGCGTCGCGATGGCTTTGGAAGGCAGCGGGCGCAACGGGGTTTTCGAAATCGCCGGGCCGGTGACCTTGAGTTTTGACGAGTTGGTGAAGCTGCTGATGGAAATTATGGAGCGCCGGCGACTTATCGTCCACGTGCCGAGCGCGTTAATGACGGTGGCCGGCGCGGTTGCCGAAACCATTCCGGCCCAAATCTTCTCGCGCGATGCGGCCGCCTTCCTGATGACCGATTACGTATGCGACAACACCGCCCTGCTTGAGCAGTTCAAAATCGCGCTCACTCCGCCGCGAACCGGGCTGAGCTACCTGGCAACGTACCTCTAGCTTTGAGCTGTCATTTCGAGCGCGGTCTGCGCAGCGAATAAACTCGAGCAGGAGCAACTAGTTCTGCCGTCTCCGAACACACGCCGGCGGAATTCTTCCAGAACTAACATCACAATCGCTGCCAGCCCGAGCCCTCGTGGCCGAAGTGAAAAATCGTCGGATGGATGATCTCCGCCAGGATTTCGATCGATTCCGCGATTCGCGGCCCCGGACGGTTGAAATACTGATTCCCGTCGGCTAACAGGACCCGCCCGCTCGTCACCGCCTCGAGCTCGCTCCAGCGCGGGTCTTTCATCAGAGTGGGAAGCTCGGCCAGCGAGCGCTCGATCGGGAAGCCGCACGGCGCGATCAGGATAATTTCAGGGTTCACCGCACAGAGATCATCGAAGCTGATCACTGGCGAGTGCCCGCCGCGCTTTCCGAACAGGTCGCGCCCGCCCGCGATCTCGACCATCTCGGGCATCCAGTTTCCCGCCGCCATCAGCGGCTCGATCCATTCGATACAGGCCATGCCAGGCCGGTAGCCGGCATCGGCCGCTCGCTCGCGAATCGTGCTCGCGCGCTGCCGGAGCGCGGCCGCCGTCTCGAGGCCGCGGTCGGCGACGCCCAGTGCCGCGCCGACCCGCTCGATATCGCTCCAGACTCCGTCGAGATCGGCGGTCCTGAGCGACACCACTTGCGGATGCGTCCCGGTCCAATCCGCGACCGCGCGTTCCACGTCGCTTTCACTCACCGCACAGACCTCGCATTGCGATTGCGTGACGATATAGCCGGGACTGAGCGAGCGCAGCCGCTCGGCGTCGACCCGGTAGACCGAGAGCGCTTCGCTTACGATCGCGCGCACGCGCCGATCAACTTCGCGGCTTGAGCCCGACGGATCGAAGCGCGGTGCGGTCAGCACCGGCAGCCGCTCGACCGTCGGCGGGTAGTCGCATTCGTGCGAGCGACCGACCAGCTCGTGCTCGAGTCCGAGCGCGCAGACAATCTCGGTCGCGCTCGGCAGCAGCGAGACGATCCGTCGCGCGGGGCTGGTGCCCGCTTGGGCGCCGGAACGGGAATCCGTGGGAGTCAGCTTTTGATTCATCGTTCGATCAACCGTCAATGATTGATTGTATGAAAACCCGCTCATCGCGGGAAAGCCGAACGACGATCAGGTGGATTTTGCAGAAAAAGGACCCATCGCTGGGCTTAGATTCGCGGCTCAGTGTTGGCGATGCTCACGTATCGGAAAAAGACCGGGATTCTTCGCTGCGCTCGGAACGACGAAGGTCCGCGACGTTTCGCTATCTGTAACGAAGTGAAAGGATCTCGCGCGGTCCCGCCTGCGCACGCTTCTTCGGGATGGAGAAAAAATGGCCGCGCTCAGCCGATTAGCCGTTTAGCGCGATTTGTCGGGATGACCGGTTATGTGGTCCACGGTATGGCCCAGCGAGTCGGCGGCGGTATCGCGCACCTGAGGATCCGGATTCTGGACCATCTCGAGCAGCACCGGGATGCAGGCCGGACGGCCGATATGGCCGAGCGACCAGGCGACCTGTGCCGTCTCCATCGGATCCTGGCTCTTATCGCTGGTTTGCTTGAGAATCACGATTTCCGGGTCACCGCCGTCGCGGCCGATCGCCTCGATTGCCGCCAGCCGTGTCACCTGGTCGCTCGAGTTAAGCGCGCCCATCAGAACCGGTCGGCCGATGGTGAAATCGAGATGCTCGAGCAGCGGGGGCAGGTAACGGCCATAGCTTTCATCGACCAGCGCGGTTTTCAGCAGCGGCAGCCCGTCGGTATTACCGTAACGAGTGAGCGCGACGGCCGCGGCTAATCGCACGCGCGGATTCACCTTGTCGCTGGCGGCGGTCTGTTTGAGCGTAGGGACCACCGACTTGTCCTGCGCGTCGCCGAGGTCGAGCGCCGCCTCGGCGCCCTGCTGCACGTTGTTGGTGTCGAGGCCCTTGGTGATAACCGCGACCAAATCGGGGGAATGGTCGCCGAGCAGGATCATCGCGTGGGCGATCTCGAGGCGCAGCATCGGATCGGTCGCCTTATCGAGCATCGCATGCAGATACGGCAGCGCCTTGCGGTCGCCGAGATGGCCCAGGCCGTTGACGCTCCATACCGTGACGTTGGTATCCTTGTTGTTCGCCGTTTCCATCAGGATCGGCATCACGGTCGGAGTCGTGACCTCGGACAGCCCTTGTACCGCCATCAGGCGGCCGTCGGCTCCGCTGCCACGATAGAAGCGGGCCAGAATATCGATAGCTTCGGGACTGCCGGCGGCAGCCAGCCCCTCGACCGCGGCTTTCTGAACCAGGAAGTTGGACGAGTTGAGGGCCTTGTCGATCGCGGCGCGTCCGCTCCAGTCGTTATAGCCGGCAAGCGCGGTCGCCACGTAACAGCGCTCGAACGGGTCGTCCTGATTGAGTGCCTGCCTCAGCACCAACAGGGAGAACTGATGAAGGGCGGCAAGCCCTTGCGGATTGTCAAAACGGTAGGTGGCTTGGAGGGCGCGGACCGCGGCGGGCAGCTTGTTCTCGGCGACCAGTTTGCTGACTGCGGGCATCCCCGTTTCGACGGTCACCCGGCCTATCACAACTGCTGCAACCAGCAGCAGGACGCCGGCGGCCACGCCAGCAATGATGAAGTTCCTGGTTCGCTTGCTCACCCAATTTCCTCCCCGGCGCCAATTCCGGCCGGTAGATGTCTACGCATCGATAGATAATGACGAGACCCGCCGCATCTAAATTCATACGGCCACGCCGTCCCGATCCCGAAAAACAGGCTTGCAGTCTAGATCGGCAACGATCGGGCCGCAAAGGGTCGGACTGCACGCATATGGCAGCGATAATAGTTGGATTATCTATGTAACATGCGAAAGGTATGCATAGATGCTTATAGCATCGCCGTCAAGCAGCTCGATCAACCGGCTCAGGCGATTTGAAATGGATAGCGATTGGTCAGGGGCGGTAGTTTCAAACCCAACTGCTTGAGCCGCCGTTCGAGAAGAGCCAGGAAAAGCTCCGCCAGATCCTGGTTGTCGCGGGTCTTCAAACCATAGGTCAGGCAGTCGAAGGTGAAGCCGCTGCCCGGCGGCCCGAAGAAATTAACCGCGCGCGGTAGCCATTGCCGCAGTGCTTCGGCGATGCGCTCGCCGCCGAAGCGCTCGAGGGCGCGGCCAAGTTCGTCGAAGCCGAAGTTCTCATGCTCCGCCTCATCCTCGAGAATCACCGCCGCGGCGCGCGCGTGCGGACCGTAGCTGGACTCGCGGTAGTTGACCCCTATCATCAGCATCCCGGTCGCATCGAGGCTGATACTGCCCATCACCAGGTCGAGCACGCCGTGAGCCTGCTGGGCGAACCATCGTGGCGCGGCAAACGACGGACCGTTCGCGATCGTACGCATCCGCCAATCGGCTTGGGTCTCGCTAACGCCGATTTCTGCCAGCGCGCGGTAGATGAGGCGCGCGTGGCGGCGTTCTTCAGCAAGGTTTTTCTCGATCGCGGGGCGCAGTTCCGGATCGTCGACCGTCGCCAGCATCCGTTCGTAGCCGGCCGCGGTCAGTTTCTCGGCCAGCGCATGCGCCGCGAGCAGGCGCGTCAGGATTTTTGTGTAATGAAGTTCGGCCCGTCCAAGGCGAATATCCAGCGACTCCAAGGAAGCCGGCGCAAATCGCCGACGCACGGGCATCGGAAGAGCCTCAACGCGCGGCGCGCGAGGGCAGCACCACCGTGGCTGAGCCGGGCGTGGTCTTCTCGCCCTTGGCATTCTCGATCCAGATTTCGCAATCCACCAGATGCTCGCCGCCTTCGACGTATTTCCTGACCACCTTGCCGCGGGCGTAAAGCTTGACGCCCGGTACATCCATCCCGCGGTACTGGACGGAGAGCTTGCGGAGCGATCCTTCCTGGCCGGCGAAATCGGTCATTAGCTGGCCCAGGAAAGCATTCTTCAGCGCGCCATGGAGGATTACGCCCGGCAGGTTGTTGGCCAGCGCGAAATCCTTGTCATAGTGAATCTGGTAGAAATCGCCGGACGCGCCGGCATATTTCACGAGTTGCTGGGTCGTCGGGTCCTTCTCGAGAGCCGGGAGTTCGTAGCCGGTCTCGAGGTCTTCGAAGTATACCTGCCCTGCCATCGCCGTTCTTTTTAGTATCGGATTACCGTCGAACGCTGCCGCACACAGAGCCGTTCGAACTGGTTGGTATAGCTGGTCTCGACTACCAGGAAGACCATTGGGCCGAGCCGTCCCGAAGTCTCGCGGATGTCAGCGATCCGGGATTGCACGGTTATTCGATCGCCGGGCCGGATCGGCGCGCGGTATTCCCAATCCGAGCCGCCGTCGAGCGCGCGGAAGCCCGGCAAGTCGAGCTTCACCTGCGGTATCGCGCTGCCCAGCGACCGGCAGAAGGTCGGGGGAGCGATCATTCCGCCGAAGCGGGTTTCGCGCGCCGCCGCCTCGTCATTGAAAAGCGGATTCGGATCGCCGATCGCCTCGGCGAAGCGCCGAATCGCCCCACGCTCGACTTCATAGGTGCGCGGCTCGCCTTGGGTTCCGATCTGAGCCCTGACCTCATCGGTGACTACCTTGTTCGCCATCGCCGCTGCCTCTGGCCTTCTGACATAGCATAGAGCGGCCGCAACGAGTAATCGGAGGGTTTTCAGACAGGCGGCCTGCGACTTACTATAGAGTAGAAACACGCGATCAGAAGCAGGAGGGCTGCGATGCCACAGCTTAGCGAAGCGGAAACTTCGGCGCGGCTCAAAACGTTGCCCGGCTGGACCTACGGCAACAACGCGATCAGCAAGCAGTTCCGCTTCAAGAATTTCATGGCCGCAATCGGATTCATCAACCGGATAGCGCCCTTGGCTGAGGCCGCGGACCATCATCCGGACATGCTCATCAACTATTCGCGCGTAACCTTCTCATGCTCGACGCATAGCGAGGGTGGTGTGACGGAGAAGGATTTTGCGCTCGCCGCTCAGATCGAGCGGGAGTTCGCCGCGCACGGCAGCTAGATTCTGCCCGAAGCGAAAAATTCGCAGCGCTGATAACTGCCATGTTCTAGCGGCTCGCTCGTCGCAGCATCGAGGATCAGGTAGTGGCCGGCCGTGCAGTAGCCTGCGAGGTTCGCCTTATGGTCGGGACGTCCGGCTTCGATCAGCTCGACGACCGCGCGCGTGTCATTCACACCTTCAAGCCGGATACCTTCAGGCCGCCGATGGTGTCCGCTTCGGCTGTAAGCCGTGTGCAAGCAACCTACCGGGCGGGTATCGTCGAGTCTGAGCCTGCGCGCCGTGGTTACGTCGAGCGCTTCGAGACCGTGGGCAAACAGTGTCCCATTTTTTTTGAGCGCCTCATCGATCTGCGGAAAATCGACCGTCCAGCCCTGAACCTCAGGATGGTCGGCGGCGGATTCCGCGATAGATGGGGGATCGATCACATCGATCGCAGGGAACACGGCAGGCTTGCCGGCGCAATCCGGCGGCTGATCGAGCGGGATAATCGCCGCGTAAGCGCGATCGTTCTCCTGCCCGGAGTAACCCCATCCCAACGCCAGATAATCGCTCGCATCACAGGACCGTGCGAACAACCCCTTCATCACGAAGTCCTGCGGATTTTCGCTGCGCGGCATCAACGGCTGCGCAAACCGAACCTCGAAGGCGAACGGCTGAGCTTCGCCGTTCACCTGCGAGGCTGTGGAATCAAGCGTTTGCGCGACGCTCAACAGTGAGTTGCGATCGCTCACCGTTACCGGAAACGAGCTGGCGCCGAGCTGGCCGAGATTGGCGACACAGGAGTTACTCGCAGATATCTGGGGAGCCGGGCGCGTTGCGCAGCCGAAAATGAATAGCGGGCCCATCATGACCGTCAAAAGCCACGACCGCCGCGTCCACCCCCTCGCGCATTGCTGCCGCAAAATACCTAAGGCGCGCACCCACCTTCATTTGTAGCGCAGATATCATCATCAATGCCAGAGATTCTGCCACCAGGCTGACGGCGGGTTGGATGAACTCACACCCGCGCGCCGGTTTATCTCCGACAGATCCCAACCGGTGAGATCCGCCAGGTTGCGCGCCTCGGTCGCGCGGCGATCATCGAGTTCGTGAAAATAGGTCGCTGCGGCGGGACAGAGTTGCGCCGACCCTTGCCACGGGCGATGCAGCACGTAGCGAACCTGGAAGTTGTTGGTATCGCCGGTCTCCTGAAAGGAAAGATCCTCGGGAAAGGTCGCGGCCGAGTAACGGACATGCAGCCGCGTGAGCACGACCTCGGAGGGCGCGGCGATAAACATCTGCGGCCGGTATATCGGACGGGGCACACCGCCAACCGGATTTTGATGATCGAGCCAGAACACGCCGAGCTCTCTCAATTCGTCGTTGCTGAGTGGCGGCGCGGCGCAAGGATCGCACCAGTTCATGTTCCAGACGTACTCGGTGAAAACTCCGCGCGCATCGTTGAGCTGCACCTGGTGATCGAAAATCGCTGCATAGGTTTTGGAAAAATCGTCGCGCACGAACTGCGGCACATCGATACCGGTCGGCATCTCGATGGTCCGGTAATTGGTGGTCTCGACACGGCCGCTTTCGGTCAACACGTAGATTACAAGGTCCTGCGGTCCCGACGCATTTACCATCCCGAGCCTGATCGGCAGCATGAATTTCCTCGAGTCAAACGCGAACTGGATCGGACGCAGATAATCGAGCCCGGTCTTGGCCTGCTCTTTGAGGTCGACCTTGGCGACGAAGAATTTCATGCCGTCCCGGATATACGGCGCGAGCGCAGCGCCGGCGCCGGCCGGAATCCGGTAGCCATTCTCGCTCAGCCAGGTTTCGAGCCCGTCCGACTGCACTGCCGAGAGGATCACGATATCGTACTCGCCGACCGTGTACTGGGCTTCGATTTTCACCCCCAGCGCCCGGGCCGACTCGGCAGATTTAGCGGCGTTTTGCGCCATCGCCATGCCGCCCGTCGGGGCCGCCAAGAGGCGCGGATAGAACCTCTGGCATGGGTTCGGGTCGTCGTACTCGACCAGGCGCGGCGCGCTGTAGTCCTCGAGATGCTTCACCACTTCGGGATCGCCGATATGGATCTGTCCGCGTTGCAGAACCTCCGGCACCGGCACCACCATCGCGAACTGCGAGAGGTCGCCCTGGTAATCGCTCATGATGCTGATAACGGTCTTGTCGTCATGATGGACAAGCACCACTTTCGACGTCCGGTTGTGCAACGCGCTCTCCGCCTTGCCCACGTAAAATCCGCAGAACGCGCGGGCCGGAGCCGGCGATCCGATTGCGCTTAGCAGGATCGTCGCCAGCGCGGCTATCAGGATACGTTTCAACTCTGAGATCATCGCTTTCTCCTTTCGATTCCCACTCGAATCTCGACGCCCTGAAAATCGCGTCCCACAACGGCACCGCCGGAGCCGCCAGAAACAGCGCCCATACGAGCGGGTTGGTCACGTAGAAATGGAAGCCGAGCACGAACGCCAGCCCGGCGACGGTCGCGCAATGCGCGAGCCGGCCGCGCCACTCGTCGGGCGCGGTGCGCGGATCGGAAATCATGAAAAAAGCGAACAGCAGCAGCGACCCGCTGCCCAGGTGATGCATCAGAACGGCGAGGCGCTGACCGAGCCAGATGACTCGCGCGCACATCGCTCCGCCATAGAACAGGACGAAACTCGTGCTGGTATCGCCTCGCGCGGCGCGCGACA
>Ga0335074_10016932_pt1 | contig 10264 bp, 11 predicted proteins | sample Lox_Sample_23_FD_206715 | JGI IMG/M metagenome (GOLD analysis project Ga0335074, IMG submission 206715) | Soil microbial communities from Loxahatchee National Wildlife Refuge, Florida, United States - Lox_Sample_2.3 | ecosystem: Environmental > Terrestrial > Soil > Wetlands | place: USA...
CGAAACCGCTCAGTTCCTGCGATGTGGCCAGCCGATAGACGAAGGGGCGGAACCCGACACCCTGCAACGCACCAGTCAGGTCAAGCCGCAATCGCCGCAGCGTCGGCTGCACCGCATTCACCGCGGCTCACACCTGCAGATCGATCGACCGCAAAACAACGGACTGCGCCTCGGGATCAGTGAAATCATCGGAAACTTCCAGCGTCAGCGCGGCACCCTCGGCCACCGTACCACGCGCCTCCGTCGTGAAATGTTCACGAAAGTGCTCGGCCGACATCTGGCTCAATGCACCCAGCCACACGGTCACTTCGGCGACCCGCTCCGCCTCCGAGTCGCGCGCGGCCGCTTCCAGGCGGTGAACCAGGTCCCGGATCAGTCCGGTCTCATGCATGTTCGTGCTCCATCTCACGAAGCTCCGCCGCGATGCGCGCGACCACCTCCTCCGCGGCAGTGGCCACCTTGGGGCTCAGCGCCGCACCCGGCGCGAAGTTGGCGCCTTCGATCGCATAGACGATGACGCTGGCGGGCAAGAGATCGAGCGTCCGGGCCAGACCGACCGTATCGGCTACTCCGAGCGCGTGCGTCGAGGCGCGCGAGAGGTCGGTCAGGAGTTCCTCCTGCAAAAGGTCGATACGATGGACACGCCCCGGCGTTGTGTCCGCTGCCGCCGCATCGACCAGCACCACGGCATCGCGCCCGGCCCAGTCCTCGATCAGGGCGAGCGCGTCGCCGGTACGCTCGATAAGCGTGATCGAGGGCGAGACCCGCCCCGCCAATTGCCGGACCACCAGCGGACCGATCCCGTCGTCCCCACGATCCGGATTGCCAATGCCGACGACCAGCACATTCCTCTCCGGCCGCTTCCCCTTCGTTGTCCTGGTCATGTCCGATGCACCGCGAGCTTCAGAAAATGGGTCGAACAGGAAATGCACGGATCGTAGTTGCGGATCACCTGCTCGCAACGGTCGCGCAGCTCATCGTCGGACAGATCTAGCGCCCGACTGGCGGCCTCGCACAAGTCTTCCTCGATGCTCAACTGGTTCTGCGAGGTCGGCGGCACGATTCGGGCGTTGCGGATACTGCCGTCCGCCGCGATTTCGTACCGGTGGTACAGCATGCCGCGCGGCGCCTCGGTGCATCCGTGACCCACGCCGGCGCGTGGTTCCAGCGCCACGGCCGTCGCTTCCGGCGGCTCGAACGACGCGATGATCCGCAACGCCTCTTCGCAGGCATAAACCACCTCGATCGTGCGCACCACGATGCTGCGGAACGGGTTGCGGCAGGTCGCCGCAAGCCTCGCCTCGCGCGCCAGCGCCTGCACGTCTGCCGGCAGGCGGTCGAAATTGATATTATAACGCGCCATCGGCCCGACCAGATAGCTGCCGCGCCTTTTCAGCACCGATTGCAGCGCCGTCGAATGCGCGACGTGCCGTTCCTCGAATTCGCTGCTGTAGTCGTCGGCCGCGATATCCAGGCCGCGGCTCGAGACGATGCGTCCTGCGTTGAACGGGTACTCATCCGGATGGCGCAGCGCCACGAACTCGTAATCGCGTTCGAAGTCGGGGAACGGGAACTTCGCCACCCAGTGCACGGTGGCAACAGCCAGATCGCGCGCTCGCTTCAGCTCCTCGGCCAAACGAGCGAACTCCGCCCGGCTCGGCACACGATAAAAGCCGCCGACGCGCACATTCACCGGATGGATCTCTCGCCCGCCAAGCAGGCGCAGGATCTCGTTGCCGGTCTTTTTCAGGGCCAGCGCACGGCGCACCGCGTCGCCATGCTCGCGCGCCATCTGGATCGCATCCGGATAGCCTAGGAAATCGGGCGCATGCAGCATCACCGCATGCAGCGTGTGACTCTCGATCCATTCGCCGCAGTACAGCAGCCGTCGCAGCGCCCGCAACGGTCCGGTGACCGCGACGCCAAGCGCATTCTCCATCGCGTGCACCGCGCTCATCTGATACGCGACCGGGCAGATGCCGCAGATGCGCGCTGTGATATCCGGCGCCTCGGCGAAGTCGCGCCCGCGCAGCAGCGCTTCGAACAACCGCGGCGGTTCGAAGATCTTCAGGTGCGCCCGCGTAACACGCCCGTCCCGAATGTGAAGATCGAGCGCCCCCTCGCCCTCGACGCGAGCAATATAATCGACGCGGATCGTCTTACTCGCCATGCGATTCGCTTTCCGTTCGGAACGGCTCAGCCCAGGCATTAAATGTGCGGAACACCCGCCGGATATCGCCCGGTGCTGCTCCCATCTTCTGCCACTCGACAGCAAGCGCCGCCGTGTTCGGTCGCTGCATCGGACCGAAGCAGCCATAGCAGCCCCGATGACACGAAGGACACAGCGCGCCACAGCCGGCATGCGTCACCGGTCCCAGGCAGGGAATACCTTGCACCATGACGCAGACATTGCCACGAAGCTTGCATTCGATACAAACGCTGTGTCCGCCAATCGCCGGCTTGCGTCCAGCCAGAAAGGCCGAGATCACCTCAAGGAGCTGCGTCTTGTCGATCGGGCAGCCATGCAGCTCGAAATCGACCGCCACGTGTGCCGAAATCGGCGTCGAGGTAGCAAGCGTGCTGATATATTGTGGGGAAGCGTACACAGCGGCGACGAATTCCCCGACATCCGCGAAGTTCCGCAACGCCTGAATGCCGCCAGCGGTAGCGCAGGCCCCGATCGTCACCAGAAACTTCGACTGTCGGCGTACCCGACGGATGCGCTCTGCATCGTGCGGCGTCGTGATCGAGCCCTCAACCAAAGACAAATCGTATGGCCCCTTCGCCATCGTGCTGGAGACTTCCGCGAAGTAAGCAATCTCCACCGCATCCGCGACCGCCAGCAGCTCGTCCTCGCAATCCAGCAGCGAGAGCTGGCAGCCGTCGCAGGAGGCAAACTTCCAGACCGCCAGTCGTGGCCGACGCCGCTCGGTCATCTTCAGATCTCCCGCACCGGAAGCAGCTCGGCAATGCGGTCATAGCGCATTACCGGGCCGTCCTTGCAGATGAAGCTGGGGCCGAACTGGCAATGACCACACAGGCCGATGGCACACTTCATGTTGCGTTCCATCGACACATAAACGCCGTCGAACGGAATACCAAGACCGTGCAGCGCATTCGCGGTGAACCGCATCATCACCTCGGGTCCGCAAATCATCGCAATGGTGTTGTTCGGATCAAGCTCGGCCCGGGAAATCAGCTTGGTCACCACGCCCACATTGCCATGCCACTTGGGGTCCGCATGATCGACGGTAACCGCGACATCGACGTCGAGCCGGCGGCGCCACCGTTCGATCTCTCGCCGAAAGAGAATGTCGGCCGGCTCACGCGCCCCATACAGGATGGCGACCCGGCCGTAGCGCTCGCGATGAGCAAGCAAGTGGTAAATTGCCGGCCGCAAAGGCGCGAGACCCAGCCCACCGGCGACGATCGCCACATCGCACCCCGCGGCTGCCGCGCTTGGCCATGCGGTGCCGAACGGTCCGCGCACCCCCACCATCGCTCCCGTTTCCAGCGCCGCGACGGCACCGCTGACCGCGCCCACATTGCGCACCGTATGCACGGTGCGATCTCGCCCCGCCGGGTCGCCGCTCATGCTGATTGCGACCTCGCCGACACCAAACGCATACAGCATATTGAACTGGCCAGGCTCGAAGGCCGGCGCTTCGCCGGCCACGGGCACCAGCTCCAAAGTGGCCACATCACGCGTCTCGCGGCGCACCCGTTCGACCCGATAGGGCTGTGGCACAAAAGGGTCGATCTCCGCGCCCAGGCTCACCTGTCGCGCTTCCCATAGACGTCGAGAAGCTGCAGCCTGGCCTCGTCGAGCCGCTGCGCGACGATCGGGGCGAACCGTTTCATCATCTCGTAGCCCAGATCATGGTCGGCCTCGCATTTGTCCCGCAAGCACCTGGCATCGATCCCGATCGCCCGGGTCAGCTCTACCGCGCGGGCGTCGAACCGCCAACGATAGGGCGGCAACAACCACGAGGTCCCGACGATCTCGCCTTGGCCTTCGGTCGCGAAGACGATCGCGGCCTGCCCGGGCGGCTGGATTTCCAAAGCGACCGCGCCCTGACGGATCAGATAGAATTCGTTCGCGGCGTCGCCTTCGTGAAACAGGTATTGTCCCTGATTGAAGCGCAGATTGCGCGCGCAGCCGGACACAAGTTGGCCCAACTCCGCCTCCAGCCCCGCAAAGAACGGATGCGCGAGAACGACGCGCTCAAGCCCCTCCATGCTCTGCCTCCGCTTTTGTGCCTGGTGCCGCCCTGATTGCGGCCGCCTCCACCGTGATATCGATGCCGACCGGGCACCAAGTGATGCAGCGTCCGCAGCCGACGCAGCCCGAGGTGCCGAATTGGTCGATCCAGCTCGCCAGCTTGTGCGTCATCCACTGACGGTAGCGGGAGCGGTTCCCCGTACGCACACTGCCGCCGTGGATGTAAGAGAAGTCAAGAGTGAAGCACGAATCCCACCGACGCACGCGCTCGGCGGATGTACCGGCGAAGTCGCTGTGGTCTTCGACCGTTGTGCAGAAGCAGGTCGGGCAAACCATGGTGCAGTTGGCACAAGTAAGACAGCGGGCAGCAACATCATCCCACCGCGCATGGTCGGGATTGCCCTGCAGCAATTCCTTGAGACCATCGGTGTCAAGCTGGCGTCCCATGTGCGCCGCGGTGCGAGCAACAACGGCATCCGACGCCGCGGTCTCAGCAGCCGAGGCGGGCTCGCAGTCGACACCCGCCAGCAGTTCGACCCCGGCCGCGCTGCCGACCTCGACCATGAAGCGGTGATGCTCGCCATCCAGCAGTTCCGTCAGGGCAAGATCGAAGCCAGTCTCTGCTTTTGGGCCGGTCTTCATCGACACGCAGAAACATGTGCCACCGGCCTCGCCGCAGTTGACAGCGACCACAAAGTTGTCCTGCCGTCGCCTGCGGTACCCCGTATCCGGGTACGGCCCGCCAATAAACACACGATCCTGAATAGCGATGGCATGCAATTCGCAGGCACGGATGCCAAGGAAGGCGAATCGTGGCGGCTCTTCCTCGGTGGGAACAACGACAAACCCGTCGCCCTCCCGCCGAGCCTGCCACAAGCGTTCGACCGGAGGATGCAGGAAGCGCTTCCATGACTGTGGCCCGACGGCATATCCGAACAGCGCCTTATCGGTGCGTCGCTCCAGCCGATATCGCCCGGCTTCCTGATGGTCAGTCCATCCCTCGGGCAGATCGGCGAGACGCCTCACCTCGTCATAGACGATCGCGCCATCGCGCACCGTCGGCCCGAGCACATTGTACCCACGAGCCAGCAGGACCTCGATAAGGGCCTGCAGCCCCTGACGCGAGACCGTGACCTTGGTGCCCATCGCCAGATTGACGCCCGCCATCCAGAACTCCCCGCCGCAGCGCCTCGGGCGCAGGTCGGCTTTCAGACAGCGCGGGAGTTTGCGACCCGCCCTGATCTGGATCAACCATCCCGCCGCCATTCCTTGATTCATTGATGCAGATCAATGTCCGGTTTGCGTGCGACTTCATTATTCTCAGTGATCGCTCATCCTGTCGGATGGTGTGCCGATCCTGTGAGTGATGCCAACGAATGGAGCCCACCCGTGTTCAACTACGTTCTCGTCCCGGCGACCGGTACCGACAGCGACGGTCCGATCTTTGAAGCGGCACTCCAGGTGGCCCGCTTGTGGTCCAGCCATCTACAATTTCTGCACGTTCGGATCGATGCCCAGAAGGTCTTCGTTGCCGTTGCATCCGCCGAATTCGGCGGGAGTGCCGGCCTGGAAAGCACCATCGAGGCCATGGAGCAGCAAGCGATCACCCGGCAGAACAAGGCCGAGCAGGACGTTCGTGCGTTCTGCGCACGGCAGAACATCGAGATCACCGACGCGCCGAGCGGCGACCGACCCACTGCCGAATGGCGCGCCGAGACCGGCGAGCAGGAGGCATGGCTCGCCAGTCACGGGCGAACGGCGGATCTTTTGGTGGTCGGACGGGTTCGCGAAGATCCCGCCGTCGCCAGGGGCGTGCTTGAAACAGCGCTCCTGCAGACCGGCCGGCCGGTACTGATCCCCTCGGCCAAGCGGCCACAGCTGGATGTCGGCACCGTCGTCATCGCCTGGAAGGACACGCGTGAAGCCGCGCGCGCGGTGGCCGCGGCAATGCCGTTCATCGAACGGGCAACTCGCGTGTTCGTCCTCGCGGTGGAAGAAGGCGAAAGCTCAACCGGGCACTCATGCGATCGGCTCTGCCATGCGCTCCGTTGGCACAATCCCAACACGGAGGTCCGTCGGGTAAAGCCCGTGGGAGCAAACCCGGTCGATACGATGTTGCAAGCCGCGGCGAGGGAGCGAGCTGACCTGCTGGTGATGGGTGGTTACAGCCACAGCCGCATGCGCGAAGTCGTGTTCGGAGGCTTCACCCGCCGCGTGCTGGAATCAGCCGATCTGCCCGTCCTGATCGCCCACTAACTCCACCTCTCCCACCCTGCGGCAGGTTCGCGAAGCAAACCGGGTGAGGGTCCTCCAGGCGGGCTTAAATCCGCTCCCAGATTCCGGTCTCCTCGTCCAACCGGTCCTGCTCCAGGCCCCGGAAGTCCCCTCGCGACACCACGCCGACAACCCTGCCTTCCTCGATCACCGGAACATGGCGAAAGCCGCCGTCGTGCATCAGCCGCAGCGCCTCGATCGCGGTGCGGCCAGGCGGCATGGTGTGCGGCTTGTGCGTCATGACGTGCCGCAACTCGGTCTCGGCCGGCTGTTTGACTTCGGCAAGGCACCGCACAGCATCACGCCCGGTGAAAATACCAACAAGCTGCCCCTGTGCGTCCGTCACCAGTACAGCGCCGACCCGTCGGTCGTGCATGTGCTTGCACGCCGCCTGTACCGTGGTTTCCGGCGGCAGCGTCAACGGCTTCTGGTTCCGCACGATCTCAGACATCTGCCGATTGGTCATGTCCAGCACTCCACCCCTTATCCGCGCATCAAGCTACACCGCGGCGCTCTTCCCCCATTGATCGAGATCAATGCCCGAAGCTGCCTAAAGCCATTATACAGTTGCCCTGCTTGTGACCCTATCCAGCCCGACAGGTGGAGGCAAGGATGAAGCTGCAAGATCTTGTGGTCGTCTTGGACGGGTCAGCGCACACGGATGCAGTGCTTAGCCTCGCGACTGCTGTCGCGCGACGCCATGATGCGCATCTGACCGGGTTTTGCCCGCTGGAGGCACTGTTTCCCATCCATCTCGGTTTCGCTCTCAGCGGCTACCCGGAAGCGGCGTCACTGCAGGAAGCAGCCAATCGGCTAGACGCGCAGGCACTGGAAAAGGCCCAGCGCATCGAGACCGATTTCCGCGAGCAACTGCGGCGTCACGGTGTCCGGGGCGATTGGCAGATCGCCACCGGCCCGGTCGGCGCCGCCGTCGCCCATCGCGCCCATGCCGCCGACCTTCTCGTGCTCGGCCAGAACGACCCCGATCACCCGCCACCGCCGGCAGCGAGCAGACTGATCGAAGATGCTTTGATGGACGCGGGCTGTCCGTTGCTGATCGTCCCCTATGCCGGCCGGTTCGATGCGGTCGGCAACAACGTGCTGATCGGCTGGAACGGGACACGGGAGGCAGCGCGCGCGGCGCACGACGCGCTATTGCTGATCGAGCCGACTGCCACCGTCACTGTCCTGACCGTCGAGCGCGGCCGCACCGCGGTCTCTTCCAGCGCCGATATCGCCGAGCATCTGGCACGGCATGGCCTGAAGGTGTCAGCCGATCGGACCATCGCGGACGGGACCATTTCCGATGCGGACGCTTTGCTGGCCTATGTCTCCGACGAAAGCGTCGATCTGCTCGTGGTCGGCGGCTACGGGCATTCGCGGGTGCGCGAGATGGTGCTCGGTGGGGTAACCCGCGACGTGCTCAGATACATGACCGTGCCCGTGCTCATGTCGCACTGACATGTGACAACCCGCGCGCCTCGGCGCCACTGGCCAGTTCCACGACCTCGGCGGTGATTTCATCCTGGCGGATCTGCTGCTCCAATGCCTGCAGATCCGACTGCATATGCTCCAGGTTATTCTTGGCTGCCAGCAGGGTGGCAACGCGGGCTTCGTTTTCGGCCGCGAACGCCGCCAGCGCCGCCTCACAAAGTTCGGCGAACACATATTCTTCCGCCAGCCGCGCAAGCAACGTCGAAGGCGCCAGCGTAATCAGCGGCGGCTGGCCCGATACCCGCACGGCAAAGCGACGGAAGTCGAACGGCAGCAACAGGCGGCGTTCGGCAGCCACCCCACCGCCGGCCAACCACGTGGGGACGACAACATCAACCTGTTGGCCCACCCCCTCGGATAACCAGCGGTCGAGCGCATCCGCGATCCGCCCAGCCAGTAGGGGAATAAGACTGGCTTGCGGGACCATGGCAGTGTGCCAGGCCAACGCGATGCGCCGCTCGGCAGCCAGCATGGCCCCGCGCGTGCCGATCAGGAAAAGGTCCTGCGCCTGCCCTCCGGCTAGCGTCGCTTCCAGCATCCGGTCGCTGAAGGCGCCGGCGAAGCCCTGCTCGGCACAGAACAGGATCACGGCCGTCCGGCCAGCCTTCGATTTCGCCGGCCGATGCTCGGCCGGCACCAGCGCGAGTCCCTGCGCGATCGCGTGGCCAACCACCGAGGCATAGGCCTGCACGCCCGGCAATAGCCCGTGGGCCTGCCGCACACGACTCGCGGCTATGCCCCGCATGGCCGTCACCACCACCCCAAGCTGATGCACGCTCTCGATCCGCCGCGTGGTTTCCGCCAGACGCTCTGTCACGGCGCCGAACTCCCGGTCGTGTACGGTTGCGCCAGGGCGCGCAGCGCCACCAAGAGAACATCGTGCTGCTGCGGGTCCATTCGCCCGCCGGCGTTGACCTGCCCCACCACCGGTCCGGCGTGCTGGTCGAGCCATGTTGGAAGCGCCAGGCGGAAGGCAGCGATCTTGTCAAGCCTGACCGCATCGAGCGGTCCGTCATGCAATGCAGCGGCCAGCGCCACTTCATCGACCAGCCGCAGCGGCGCATATTGCGGCTGCGAAAGCAGCGCCCGCAACCGCATACCGCGCGCGAGTTGCGCCTTCACCCGCGCATCCGGCACGCCGCCGAAGCGCGAGAACATCTCCAGCTCGAGAAACTGCGCATAATCAAGACGCATCGTGCCGGTCAGCGCGCGCAGCGCCGGCGCCTGCGTCTTGCCGCCGACCCGGCTGACACTGGTGCCGATATCGATCGCCGGCTTGTGGCCCTCCTGGAACAACCGCGCATTTAGCACAAGCTGACCATCGGTGATCGAGATCAGGTTGGTCGGGATATAGGCACTAAGATTGCCGGCCTCGGTCTCCGCGATGGGCAGGGCGGTGAGCGAACCTCCGCCCTTCTCCGCCGACAGCTTCGCTGCGCGCTCCAGCAGGCGTGCATGCAGATGAAAGACATCGCCGGGATAAGCTTCCCGTCCGGGCGGCTGACGCGTCAGCAACGCGATCTCGCGATGCGTGGCGGCATGCTTGCTGAGATCGTCGATCACCACCAGCGCGTGTTGGCTGTGGTCGCGAAAATGCTCCGCCATGGTCATCCCGGCGAATGGGGTGATCCATTGCAGGCCCGGCGGTGCGGTCGCCTCGGCGACCACGAAGATGCAGCGCTCCGGCGCTCCATGTCGGCGCACCGCATCGATGACGCGTGCCACGGAGGAAGACTTCTGACCAACCGCGACATAGACACAGATCATGTCGGAATCGCGCTGACTGATGATCGTATCGACTGCAATCGCGGTCTTGCCGGTGCTGCGGTCGCCGATGATCAGCTCGCGTTGGCCGCGCCCCAGCGCAAACAGCGCGTCGATCGTCAGAACGCCGGTCTGCACGGGTTGCGTCACCAGATCGCGGTCCACGATCGAGGGGGCGGGCGCCTCGATCGGATCATGTGCAACGGCCTGAACCCCAGCGCCTCCGTCCAGTGGTCGCCCCAACGGATCGACGATACGCCCCAGCAAGCCCGGCCCGACAGGGGTCCGGATCACCTCCCCGGTGCCCCACACCAGATCCCCCGCCTCCAAGGTTCCGATGTCGTCGAGCAGCACGCAGCCAATCAGGTCGCGCTCCAGCGTTTGCACAAAACCAAGTTGCCCGCGCTCGAATCGCAGCACCTCATCCAACCGCGCCTTCGGCAGTCCCGAGACCATGGCGATGCCGTCGCCGACAGTCTCGATCCGGCCGAACTGCTCGGACGCAGGCCC
>Ga0335074_10016933_pt1 | contig 10264 bp, 6 predicted proteins | sample Lox_Sample_23_FD_206715 | JGI IMG/M metagenome (GOLD analysis project Ga0335074, IMG submission 206715) | Soil microbial communities from Loxahatchee National Wildlife Refuge, Florida, United States - Lox_Sample_2.3 | ecosystem: Environmental > Terrestrial > Soil > Wetlands | place: USA: Florida...
GGTCGCGCTGCTGGGCTTCGAGCCAGCGCCGGCGGGCCCGCGCCTGGCACTTGGGACAGCACCGTGAGCGGCAGGAGTTGTAGGAGATGGGTGCTTCGAACTGGCAATTGACACACTTGTCCTTGTGTCCGCCGAGAGCTGCGGTGCGGCAGCGCGACACAGCACGAAATGCCTTCAGCTGCTGGTAGCTGAAGCTGGACTGGTAGCGTTCCAGAAACTGCCTGCCCTTGCGATGGACGATGTCGGCCACTTCGATGCCGGCCGGGTCATGGACGCAGCGGACGATGATAGAGACGGCTGCTCCGGTCGACGCTGGCGAGCTTCAGTTCCTCGATGGGGTTGGCGACCTGATGCAGGTGCTGCTCGGACAGGTGCAGATACCGGGCTGTCACCTCCAGATCCTCATGCCCGAGCAAAAGCTGGATGGTGCGCAGGTCAGTACCCGCTTCCAGTAAGTGGGTCGCCCAAGTGTGTCGAACCAGATGCGGCGAAACCGCCTTGCGGATGCCGGCCCTTTTTGCAGCTTCGGTGCAGACACGCCACACGATCTTGTCTGTGATCGGCTGTTCGCGGTCGCGATGCAGCCGCGACGGGAACAGGTAGGTGCGTGGCTTGAGCCATCGCCAGTGGGCGCGCAGGGTCTCCAGCAGCGCCGGACTCAGGGGCAGGTCGCGGTCCTTGTGGCCCTTGCCGTCGACCACGTGGAGGATCATGCGCAGGCTGTCGATGTCGGCGATCTTCAGCCGGGCGATCTCGGCGCGGCGCATGCCTGTGCCATAAAGAACCATCAGCAGCGTACGCTCGAACAGGCTGCTGCTGGCATCGATCAGCCGTGCCACTTCCTCCCGGCTCAGGATCTTGGGCAGTTTCCTGCGAACCTTGGGATAAGGAATGAACTGGCGGAACTCGTGTCGTTGCAGGGTGCGCACGAACAAGAACCGCAGCGCGGCCACGTGGTTCTCGACCGATCCCGGTTCCAGCTTCCGCTGCTTGAGCAGATATACCTGGTAGGTGCGCAGATGATCTGGGCCAAGCTTGTCGGGTGACTTGCCGAAGTGCTGTGCGAACCGCTCGACGAAACGCAGATAGCGCCGCGTCGTCTCCTCTGAGTAGTTGCGACGCTCGAGTTCCTCGAGCATCATCTTGCGAAGATGAGTCACAGTAGCTTACCTCCTGTGACTCACACCCTACCCCGGCCTCCACGCTCCTCGACAGCCACCGCCGTAGCGACCGCGGCGCCTGCGGCTTCGTTCTTACCGGCTTCGCGGACTAGTGACTGCTGCATGTCCCTGGTACGGGCACGATCATGTTGCTTTGGCGGTCGCTTGATTTTCCGAACTTAAACCTCATCGGATAGCGTCATTTAAGATTGGGGTCTCGTGTCCCAGTGGATTTACAACCGTGACTTATGTTGAATCCCGCGAGCTTTCCCGCGACCTACCGTTTGCCAGCTTTCACAGGGCGGCTGGATGACGTAACTTTCGGGAATCGGATAGTTGAGTTACGCACGATTAGTTTGGGCTGGAGAAGGATCGTCCTCGGTGGCTGGGTGTTGTCCTGATCAAGGCTCAACGCTAACTCACCGGCGATTCGTCCGAGTTCGGAAATTGACTGGTCAATTGTCGTAAGAGGGCATCGCAGATACTCGGAATACCCAATGTTTCCGCACCCGACATATGCGATATCTTCAGGAATTCTGCGTCCGGCCTCGAAGGCTGCATGCATCGCTCCGACGGCTGCCTGATCGTTATAACAAAACACAGCGTTGGGTGGGTTTTGCAGCTTCAGCAGCTGCCGCATGCTTCGGTAGCCCACGATGTCTCCTTTCTCCTCCAGGCTGTCCTGCAGCACGACGTAGTCTTCGGGCACCTTGATGCGGTGATTTGTCAGAGCGCTCCTGTAACCGCGCAGGCGTTCCTTAGAGGGTTGAATTTCCTTGCCAGCGATATGGGCAACGCGCTCTTTTCCTGATTCAATCAAATGCTCGGTGGCCATTTCACCTGCGCGGAAATCGTCGATGCCCACGAAATTGGCGGCCAGATGAGGAACGTTACGGTCTACCAGAATGTAGGGAGTGCGTTGATCTCCCAGCTGATAAAAATTTCTTAAGTTTCGCTGGCATGATGCGATGAGAAGAACGTCTACGCCCCGCGACAGGAGCGTACGGATCTCGCTGTGCTCTATCTCGGGATCGTCTTCGGAGGAAGCCAAAATGAGAGCGCGATTGGCCTTGCGCAAACTGCCGCTGATCGACTTCGCGAGTTCAGCAAAGTAGGGCTGCACCAGATCCGGCACGACAAGGCCGACCGTGTATGTGCGTCCGCTCGCCAGGCCACGCGCCATCATATTCGGACGGTAGTTCAGTTCCTGCATTCGCCTTAATACGCGGTTACGCGTCTTCGCGCCGATATCAGTGTTGCCCCGCAGGACCTTTGAAACAGTGACCACGGAAACACCCAGATCGCGCGCAATATCTTTCAGTCGGACAGGCACAGAAAAGCACCTCCGGAGATCTCAGGCTGTTTCATCATGCGAGCAGACGTGAAAATAACGCAGATCAGGGTTGTGCTGAATCATGTCGTTCAGCAGGCCATCTGTGGGCTCCCATTCTCCGATCGGAGGATAGAGCAGCATAGCCTTGCGAGCGACCATGATTGATCCAGAGATGACGGCCTCGATCGCGGCGCGCTCATAAGCCTTGACCGCGAGCACCAGCCCTCTCACTGCCTCGGGCAGTGGTCCGCATGCTTCAGGCTGTATCGAGTCGTTAGCAATCGTGCACGGAGCCTCTACGATATCCGCTTCGCTGATTTCGGTAATGGCGCCATGATTCGGCACATTAACAATCAACCGGCGAGGCTCCAGTCCACGAAGAGCCTTCATGACATCGAGGGCGATACGATGATAGCCGGTGGCGGCACGAAACGGGTCTTCCTGCAACGCATTGCTTTCGTCAAATGCCGAACCTGCGCTCGCCTCGAGCTTCATATATGAGCCCGAGCGCTGGTTAAGATAGCGGGTGTAAAGAGCGATCGCTTCATCGGGATTGCCGTTCTGCAGATGATTCGCAAGGTCTGCTATCAACCGGTCATTCAGGCGGCTTACTTCCTCACCTCGCGTAGCGCCTGCTGTCTGCTGGTTAGCAAGAGCACGGCGGCGGCAATAATAAAAGTAAAGGTATTCGGTTGGAAGCAATTCGAGGCTGCGAAGAAGGTCGTGGTCAAACAAGCCGGCATGATAAAGCTTATCAAGCGCAGCATCGTCCCTGAGCAGGCGAGGCAGTACATCATTTCCATCCAGAAGCACGCGCCGTATCCAGCCCAGATGATTAAGACCAAGGTAGTCGCAACGCACGCGTTGCGAAGAAACCTTGAGCGCTCCGGCAATGCGGTGAAAAAGTTCGTCCGGAGTATCGCAGATTCCAACGACACGCACCCCGGTGTGTTGAGAAATAGCCTGAGTGATCAACCCTGCCGGATTGGTGAAGTTGATGAACCATGCATTCGGGCTCTGTTTCTGCACGAGGCGCGCATATTCGAGTGAAGGGCCTACGGTGCGCAGGGCCATTGCCACTCCGCCGGGTCCAGTCGTTTCCTGTCCGGGGTATCCGTGGTCCAGTGCTGTGCGCTCATCCTGCGCCCGCGAGCTGATTCCGCCGACGCGTATGCTGCTCAGCACAAAACCGGCATCCGCAACTGCATCTTCCGCAGATGCTGCCACGCGAATGTGCAGACTGCCTCCTTCGCGAGCCACGATTGCTCGACCTAATGCAGCCATGATGCGCACGCGCTCCGGATCGGGATCATACAGAGCGAGTTCCTCAGCACCAAGCAGGTGTGCAGATTCGTTGACGCCAAAGATCACCAGCGGAGCGCGAACTCCGCCCCCGCCAATCAAGGCGAGCTTAAGATTGCCTGATCTGCTCATAATAGAAATCCAGTTCCTCTCGTCCTGGAAGAGCGCTGATTCCACCCACCCGGCGCGTAGAAAGAGATCCGCAGAGACAGCCTCTCTCCAGTGCTGCAGGTATCGGCTGTGAGTCGAGAATCGCGTCAATGAATCCGGCATCGAAGGCGTCTCCGGCGCCAGTGGTATCTACGGCGTTTACTGCTGGGGGGCCTACACGAACCGGCTGGTTATTTAGTATGGCCGCTGCGCCGTTTCGACCCAACTTCAGGACAGCACCACGAATACCAGCGGACGCAAGCTCGCCGAGTATCTCCTCAGGGCTTTCGCGACCTGTCATGATCTCTCCTTCCTTTTCATTCGGAAGAAAAAAATCGACTTCCCGGCAGGTGCGCCAGTTTTCTGCCTTCGTGAGCCAATCGGGGTGATGGCCAGGATCGATAGAGAGCGTGCAGCCGTTATTCTTGAGCCGTGGAAAAAGCTCTATAGCTAACGCGCGATCCAGTGCCACGGCAAAGTGCACGTGTCTCGCGTGCGCCAGTTGCGCTTGTGTTGTAGGATCACGCAGATATTCAGGCAATTGCCTGTTCGCGCCCGGCCATGTAAAGAAGGAGCGATCATCACGAGTTGATAGGCTGATGGTAATCGCCGTGCCCTCTTCTAACAGTTTGAGGTTTTCATCAATAACATTGCAGCCGCGCAGGCGAGCTCCCATCCACGCATCTTCCCGACCTGCAACTGCAAAGAGAGCAGACCTCCGGCCCAATCGCGCCAGAGCGCATGCTGTAATGGCCGCACCTCCGCCCACCTCGCGCACATAGTTATCGGTAAAGAGTTCCTCCCCCGGTGAGGGCCATCGCGAAAAGCCTGAAAGCACATGATCGGCGAATATCTCGCCCGCCACTGCGACATCCCATGCTGTGTTCATGCCACACCAAAAGGCCATTCGTGCGCGCGAAACGAGCGCAGCAGGAACGCGGCTACACCGATCACAATCAGCAGCACGCCGATTCCAATGTATCGCGTACCACTAGTCATAACGATGTAGATCCAACCGCTCAGCGCCACTAGGGCAGGCAACGGAAATAGCGGCATTCGATAGGACAAAGAATTCTTGTGGGAACCACGGCGTAACAGGAACACCGCAACGCATTGCGCGATGAACTGCAGCATCGTCTGAACGACGATCAGCGTGTTGATCAATTCGGCGAGGCTGAAGATACAAGCCACGGCCGACAGCAGTCCCATGGTCAAGACGGCGACGATGGGATACTGTCCTCTTGGATGCAACCGGGCAAAAACCGAAAAAAAACGCCCATCCGCGGCCGCCGCAAACGGCACGCGGGAATATCCGAGAAGCACGGCAAAAACCGAACCAAAGGTCGCAACCAGGATCAGAACGGAAACGAGCCGTGCACCCGCCATGCCGTAAATCCGCCTCATGAAGTCAGCCACGATCGCGTCTGAATGCAACGCATCGCGCCAGGGAACGACACCCAGGATTGAGACATTCATGGAAAGATACAACAGTCCCACTACCCCGATGCTGATCAGGATAGACCGGGGAATAGTCTTCCGCGGGGAACGCACTTCTCCGCCGATAAGGCAGACGTTGAAATAGCCACCGTAATCGTAGAGTGCGATCAGCGTCGCGGCTCCTAGACCAGTCCAGAATCCACCCGCCGGATGTGAGCCCATGTGGGGAAAATCGAACGCCAGCGCGGCATGAAAATGCAGCAGACCGGTCACAAGAATCCAGCCGCCCGTTCCAAGAACAATGATGGCGATCAATACCGACAGCCCGCTGATCGTCCGAATTCTGCGAAGAAGCAGCAGCGTATTGAGCAGGCATACAGCGGCGGCAAGGACGGGAAATTGCCAGCCGTGAATCGACGGGACCAGGTACTTTGCGTACTGCATAAAGCCCACAGCTCCCGAAGCAATCGAAAGGGGGCCCACGAGCATCGTCTGCCAAAGAAAAAGGAAGCTAAGAAGGCGTCCGAAGCTTCGCGGACCGAACGCTTCGAGCAGATAATGGTATGGTCCTCCGGACTGTGGCATGGTTGAGCCTAGTTCGGCCCAAACCAGTCCGTCGCATAGTGCGATCAGTGCGCCAAGAATCCAGCCCAGCATGGCCTGCGGCCCGCCCATGGCAGCAAGAATCAATGGGATCGTAAGAAAAGGCCCGATACCGACCATATTCAAGACATTGGTCGATATCGCCCCCCAGAGTCCGACACCTCGCTCCAGCTCCGGCCGCCGCTCTTTGTGCACAGAAACCACGGCTGGTTGTGTTTCAGGACCGTTCATCGCGCTGTTGCTGGTCAAATGAGAGCTCTTTGCACTCGAAAGAAGCATTTTAGTTTAGCGCTAACTCTATATTTTCCGCCAAGCGCCACGGAGCGCCACAATCCCGCGTCACACGCGTTGTCCTTTCTGACAGCCGCTCCTGCACTGATGCAATCTAGCACGCCGTAGGGCGCTACTTCAAAAAAGCTGCGAGCTTCCCGATAAAAGTCCTTGCGTTTTCGTTAATGCTAACGTAACTTTCTGATCAATCTATTTTCGTCGGCTTCATCTGGACTTGCACCGATGCGGGAACAGTCCACAAACCGGAATGGTTGTACCTCTCAAAAGACTGTTTCCCGATGTCCCTTCGGTCGTCACGAACGAGTAATTCGGCTGTTATTCTTTCACGCTCGGGGTACCCAGGAGGCAGTCCATGCAACCCAGAAGTGCATTCAAAAAAACATTTGCGATCGACCTTGGCAAGCGCGCAACCCTGACGGTCACAGTTGCGCTCCTCTTGTTAGCTCATGCATTCGCCCAGATCAATACTGGCTCAATCGTGGGGACTGTGCGCGACGCGAGCGGCGCAGTCATTGTCGGTGCGAAGGTTGAAATCACGGATACCGAGACCAATGTCACGGATTCCGTTCTAACGAATTCCGACGGAACCTATCAGAGACTAGCACTGATTCCAGGCATCTATAGCGTGAAGGTGTCGTTTGCCGGCTATGCGACCGAGGTGCAGCCTGCCATACATGTCAATGTGCAGACTAGGGCGCAAACCGATTTTGTGCTTCGCGTCGGGAATCTTCAACAGCAAGTGACGGTAACTGCAACCACGCAGGGATTGCAAACACAATCTGCGGACGTTGGAGGGTTGATCGACAGCCGCCAGATCAACGATCTTCCGCTAAACGGGCGTAATTACGATCAGCTCGCACTTCTGGAGCCTGGCGTTTATCACAATCCAGATGTAGAAGTGGCAAACCCAGCGGAGGGACGTTTCAGTGCCAACGGCAATCTCGAACTGCAAAATTACTTCTCTCTCGATGGCGTCGACAACAATACCGGGTCGGAAAATCTGCAAGAGCAATCTGTGCAGGCTGTCATTCCACCTCCGGATGCGCTCCAAGAGTTCCGCATACAAACGAGAACTTACTCGACGGAATTCGGAACGTCAGCTGGAGCGGTCATCAATGCCTCCACAAAATCGGGCAGTAATCATTTTCATGGAGACGTCTGGGATTATCTGCGAAACAGCGCATTGGACGCAAACACCTATTTCAACAACTACACGGCAACACCCAAGGGCCATTTCGACCAGAATCAGTTTGGAGGCACAATTGGCGGGCCTATCGTTCACGACCGCCTCTTTTTCTTCGCTGCCTATCAAGGCTTGCTGAGCAGCCAGGCCCAGAGTGTTTATTCGACAGTTCCCACCCCGGCGATGAAAGCGGGCGACTTCAGCGCATTGTCGGGAACCTATAAGCTCCAGGCTGTAGCCAACGGACAGACGGGTTGCATCGTCAACAATGTCATCCAGCCGGGCTGCATCGATCCTGTGGGGGCGAAGCTCATGGCTCTCTATCCAAATCCTAATATTGGAACAGCATATACCGGCGCACCAAATTATCAGTTCGTCACCTCTGTACCGACAAATACAGAAATCGCGACTGGACGTGTAGACTACACGTTGAACAAACAGAACGCGATCTTCGGACGCTACAGCTATGACTGGTCCAAGTACCAGTCGCCGCTTTGGACGTCGAATCCGTTGGCAGGAAATGGCGATTTTTCTACCCAGTACATATTGCACGATCAATCCACAGCGCTGGGATGGACTTACACTCCATCATCGGCGCTTGTGAATGCTGCTCATTTTGGATTCCTGCGTGATTACTCACATAGCGACCCCATCGGGCTGACGCTTGGTGAATCTGCGGCTCCGGACTTTGGCCTGAGTGGTATTCCAGTCACTCCGGAAACCGCCGGCCTTCCCCCGATGTACATCTTCGGTTTAACCACACTTGGATCATCGATCTACCGGCCCCAGTTTCAAGTAGCCCAAGTATGGCAGTTTGTCGACGATGTCTATCTTCTCAAGGGCAATCACAGCCTTCAGTTCGGGTACGAATTTCATGAGAACTCGCTTAACTTCTTCGATTTAGAGGCGCCGCAAGGTGCAATTTTGACTGAGGGTATTTATACAAATACTCCGGGCTTTGCGCCCGCTGACTTTCTTCTCGGCGATGTCACTGAGGCTATCTATGAAAACGCCCTGGAGGTAAATAACTACATGCGGGGTAATTCTATCTATGGCCAGGACACTTGGCGCGTTTCGCCGAACTTCACCATCAACTATGGCCTCCGGTACGAGCTATATCCGCCATTCTGGTTAAACCGCACGAATAAAACATCTAACTTCAGCCCGGCCAACGGCGGGGAAATCATCTCCGCAACCGGAAACAATGGATGGTATGGCCGCACGCTCATTCATCCGGATAAGACTAACTTTTCTCCGCGCTTCGGTTTCGCCTACCACATGGCGCCACCTCTGGTATTTCGGGGCGGGTTCGGCATCTTCCACCAGTTCATCAACCGCATCGGATCGGAAGCAATGCTGCAGCTGAATCCTCCATTCCTGATCAACGATTCAGTTTCTCAGCAGCTTGGTAGCACCACTCCTGTTTTTCAACTCAAGAATGGGTTCCCGTCCGAGCAGCTTGAGGAGCTTGGAGTCGATCTGCCTCAGTTGCAGATCAGGGCACAGGATCCAAATGAACGCACCGGCTACGTCGAGCAAGCGAGCTTCGGCCCGCAACTGCAGGTGAGTAATGACACCGTGTTTAGCCTTACATGGGTTGGTAACTGGGGGCGAAAGATGAACCGTCTCCGGAATGCAAATCAGGGAGTCGTGACCAGCTACAGCGGCGGCTTGCCTGTCGTAACATTCCCGTATCCCAACCTCAACACTATAAATGAATCCGTGCAGGGGGCCGGCCAACACGCATTTCTGGAGCTCGGCACAAATGATGGAATCACCGACTATGAAGCGCTAGAAGCCAGCCTTAGGCGCCAGTTATCGCGTCGGCTTATGTATCAGGTCAGCTATACGTGGTCCCACAATCTGGCGGACTACGTCGATAATCTAACCGGAGATGCATTCCCCCAGAATGCCTACGATTACTACCATGAGTTCAGCAATTCGCAGCAGGATGTCCGTAATAGGTTTGTGGCAAATGCTATGTGGGAGCTGCCGATCGGCAAAGGAGGGTGGGTGCTGAATAGCGACAGCGTTGGCTCACGCTTGCTTGGAAACTGGCAGTTCAATACAATTCTAAGCTTCCAGGGTGGCATCCCGTTCGACGTTACGGCTCCGGATGCGAGCTTTACCGGGCCCGACCATCAGTCCTATCCGGACTGCACTGGAAATCCATTCGCCGGAGCTTCCAAAAATCCGCACGACTACGCGGGCAGTTTGTCCTCGGGATTCTACATTAATCCGGCGGCCTTTACTCAGCCTGCTCCAGGGCAATTCGGCACCTGCCGGCCACGCATGTTCCACGGGCCCGGAATTCAACAAGTGGATATGAGCTTGTTTAAGAGCTTCCCTATAAAAGAGAGCATGCGATTCGAATTTCGCGGCGAATTCTTTAATGCGTTCAATCATCCCAACTTCGCCAATCCTTCTGCGGACACCTCTTCACCGGGATCGTTTGGAAAGAGCACGAATACGGTGATAGATCCACGTGAAATTCAATTAGCTGCGAAGTTCTATTTTTAACTGCATGAGTCAGTTCGATTTCAAATTCTGCGACCAGACAACTTTATCCCGGCCAACTTAATCAGGATCACCTGAAAGTCTTAACCGGTACGGACCTTTGTTTCGTATCTTCCGACTTAGGACAGGCCAAAAAGGGAATGGATGGCTATGATTCTAAGACTTAGGCTCACTTTCATATTCTCGCTAGCCTGGATGCTCTGCAGCCTGCTGGTGCAGCAGTCCTTTGCGCAGTCGTCATGTCCGGTGCAAAGCGGCGCTCGCCAGGACCATCGAGCGATTTCTGAA
>Ga0335074_10016934_pt1 | contig 10264 bp, 13 predicted proteins | sample Lox_Sample_23_FD_206715 | JGI IMG/M metagenome (GOLD analysis project Ga0335074, IMG submission 206715) | Soil microbial communities from Loxahatchee National Wildlife Refuge, Florida, United States - Lox_Sample_2.3 | ecosystem: Environmental > Terrestrial > Soil > Wetlands | place: USA...
CGCTTCACGACTGTTCTTGCCCGGACGCTGATCTCGTGGGTGCTCTCAATCGCCACGCTCCCAGACGTTACCTAGTAGCGGTCGTCCGCCTAGCGCCCGCCGCGCAAAATGGAAAGAACCGGTGCAGCAATGAGCGCCCCGTCCACCGTGGCCGACGCGCCGCCGGCTGTCGACGTTGGCACGTGCTAGATGAGGCGTGTCATGGTGCAGTGAGGGATTGGGTTGCTTGGAAAGTCCGATTCATATTCCAGCGTCCAGTCTTCGTTCCTGGTGACCCGGCGCAGGGCACGGCCGAAGGTTCCGTGGCTGACGATGAGTAGCTGCCGTCCGGGGTTTGAGCGGAGGTATTTCAGAGCCGCAGCAGCTCGCTGCTGGACTGCGCTAACTGGCTCTGCTCCGGGAACGTTATCGACGTCCTCGTAGATCCAGTCACGGGTTCCGAGCAACTGCAGTCCAGGAGTGCCTGCCAGCGGCCCGAAGTCTCGCTCACGCAGTAGACCCAGGCACTCGATGCTTTCCTCGGGGAAACGCAGTTCGTCGGCCAGGAGCTGAGCTGTGCGCCGCGCCCGCGGCAGAGGCGAGGAGATGATCGCATCAAATGTCATCCCGTCCTGTCTTGCGCGCTGCCCGGCGTCGCGGGCCTGCTGCTCGCCGCGCTTGGTGAGCGGCGTGCAGGGCGTGCTCCAAACGTGATCAACGTTGGCCTGGCTCTCGCCATGACGGATGAAATAAAGCACTTCCATGACCGCGAAGCTCCGGGTAGTGGGACAGCTTGCTTTGCTGAGCCGCAAGTCTGCCATCGCCGATAGCTGCCTGCCCGGCGACTCTCGGCCGGGTTCAGTCGAGGGTGGGCCATCGCCGGAGGCGACGCGAAGCGCCCTCGACGGGTTCTGGCCGACGCCGGATACTGGGGAAGCGGGGATGAGTCGCCCTGGTCAATCGGGAAGCGACATCGAAGCTGGCGCGCCCGTGCGCGTGTGGCCTCAAGCCAGAGCGCGGCGCGGGCGGCGCCGCAGCGGCGGCGCGTAGCGCTGCCGCCTTGATTTAAGTACGGCTCAATTCGGCAGCAGGATGATGTGCGGCCGGCCAGGTGCGTGTTCAGGCGAGGGCTGGTGCGGCGAGGCGGATGGTGCCTACGGTGGACCAGTTCCAGGTGCGCTCGGGGCCGTCCTGTACGACGAGGCTGAGCGTGCCGATAAGGACCTGCGCAGTGGGTAGCCGCATGCCGAGCGTGTCGATGATCGGTTGCGCTGGCTGACTGGCGGTGCTGTAGGCGAGTGTCACGTGCGGGGTCCAAGACTCCTCGGCGGGGATGTCCTGCCCGGTTGCCTGCTCGGTTGCGTTGACGGCCGCCGTCCGGAGCGGAGCGAGGGTGTTTGTCGGCGTGACGGCCAGCATGATCGCTTCGGGGTGGTAGAGGATCTTGCCGAGGCTAACCCGGGCTGGAGGCAGGTCTGCGAGCTGCACGGCAGCGGTCCGTATCATGTGCTGCATCTGCTGATCGGTGTACTGGTCGGCTGGCCCGGCAACCAGGACCGTCATGTGCAGCCACTGCGACGGAGTCAGGTGCAGGCCGGTGAAGCCAGCGAGGCGCTCGCCGGCCTGGCGGGCGACTTCGACGGCTGGCGGGTAGTCGCGCATCAGGACGTGCCAGTACAGAGTGCGCTCGCCGGGCTGGGGGTCGGGGCGGCGCGCCCACCGGTCGGTCATGTGCTGAGGCAGTGTCATCCGGTCTCTCCGGTATGGGATGGCAGCGCTGCTGCGGTGAAGTCCCGAATCTGGCGTCGTAGTTTTCTCGCGTAGCTACTGGTGGAGTGCTGGCCGATCGCGAGATGGCGGTCGAGGTCGGCGAGCCAGCCGGTGACAGTTGCGATGCGCAGCTGCGGGTCCATGCCGAGGGCGGGCGTGAGTTCCTCGGCGGCCCCATCCAGGTCACCGCTGAGCAGGTGCGCGATGGCGGTGCCGATGCGTACCTGGGCCCAGGTGCCGGGGATGTGCGGCTCGCCAGCTGCCCATCCTGTGTCGGCGTCGGCGGCTGCCTGAATCGCTCCCTGCGGCTGCCCTGTGCGGAGCAGGACGGAGAGCCGGAACACTGCGCGCCGCTGAGGGGGGAACGCCCAGGGCGATCCGTCGTTTGCTGCATCGGTCAGAGCGGCGGCGATCTGCTCGGAACGGCGCAGCGCGTCCCGTGCTCGCTGATGGTCGCCGAGCAGAGCGGCCGCGTTGGCCTCATAGCTGGCGAGCTGCACGCTCATGGCAGTGACCGGGCCGTGCTCGAATCCGCGGCTGGCCAGGTCGGCGGCGGCGGCGTAGTCGCGCTGCCAGCGCGCGGTCTTGGCCAGCGCGTACCAGGCTGGTGCCTGGCTGGCGTCGGCTTCACGCAGGCAGAGCTGTGCGGTCCGGCCGTGTCGTTCGGCATCGCGGTCGCGGCCGAGGTCACCGAGCAGCACGCTGGCATGGGCCAGGGCGAGTCCGTCAATGCGAATCAGTTCCCTAGCCTGGCGTAGGCGTGGCCTGCCGTCGTGCAGCATCGCCTGGGCGCGGCGGTGTACCGCAAGCACGTCACTGAGCAGGGCCTGTGCCGGAACCTTGGTGTGTAGCCGGGCGAGCGTGCCCGCCGCGTGCTCGGCCTGCTCGATGGCGTCATCGCGGGTGCCCGAAGCGGCGAGCCATCCCGTGAGGCTGTCAAGGTCATCGACTGCCCCCGGCCGGACCGGCGGCGTGCCGGCCGTGCCAGGCTGGCGGTCCAGGATGAGCCAGAACTGCTCATGCACGGCAGGCGGCGCGGTGGCTAGCGCGGTGTCGAGGATCTCCTGCATCGCGGGCCGGGGCACGACGCCGGATCGTGCACGCCAGTACGCGACCGTCCGCACGGCGACTCCAAGGTGGGCTGCGAAGCTCTCGTTGGTCATCCGCATGGCCTGGCGCAGCGCATCAGCGCTGCTGCCGGTCCAGGATGCCACGACGCTCACAGTTTCAGCCCGTACCCGCTGGCGGCATCGCTTGCACCGCTGTTGCATGGCCGTTGCACTGCCGGTTCCTGTCGGCGAGGCCGGATGCCGCCGACCGTAGAGATATGCGCATCCCGTCTTCTCGTAACAGGCCACTGCGGCGTGTCATCGCGATTGATCCTCAGCCGCAATGCGGGCCAGCAGCCCGGACACCGTGGTCTCGGCCTGGGCCAGCTCGTGCCTGCTACGGCGCAGCGAGGCCCGCAGATCCTCCAGCTCGGCCCGCATCGTCACAGGTGGACCGTCCAGGTTGTCGCGGACGAACACCCCGCTGGCCGGCCGGATCTCGACCAGCCCTTCGGAGGCCAGCAGCCGGATGGCCGCCTGCGCCGTGTTCAGCGCCACCTGGTGCGCGTCCCGCAACTGCCGGTAGGACGGCAGCTTGCTGCCTGCCGCATACGTGCCCGCCTCGATGCCCGCTCGCAGGGTGTCTGCGAGCTGCCTGCTTGGGCCGTGCCCGTCCCCGGATTGCTCCACCCTTTCAGCATAACGAGCTGTCGCAGGACAGCACTTGACCCAGAAGTCCTAGGACAGTAAGACTGTCCTAGGATAGTAGCGCCGGATCCGCAATGGCCGAGCGGCGCAATCGATCGGAGGATCGCACATGATCAGGAATGGCTCTCGGTTCCCGGTGGCGTTCGCGGACGCGTTCAGTCACGGCTGTCATCTGGTGCCGGGCTCGATCAGCGAGGCACAGGACTACGACGAGAAGACCAAGAGGCGCACTCCGGCCGTCGACAAGGTGACCGGCAAGCGGGTGTGGCAGTGCCGGGTTGTGGATATGGACCCGGACCTGGAGGGCCGGTCCCGCGAGGTCGTGGTGAAGATCCTCACCGACCGGATGCCTGGGGCTCCGACAAGCGCGCCGTTCGAGCCGGTGGAGTTCGACGGGCTGCAGGTCACGCCCTACGTGACCGACAGGGGCCGGATGGCGTACTCGCTGCGCGCCACCGGCATCAAGGCCGGCCGGCAGGCCGGGAAGGACGCGGCCTGATGCCTGCCCGCAGGGTGACCGCGCTGACTGTGCCGGTAGACGGACGCTCAGTGGTGGCATTCGAGTGTTACCCGGCCCGTACGCCCCTGCTGACCATCACGGCCGGGCGGTCCCCGCTGCTGGTCACGCTCACACTGCCCGCCCGGCTTGACGCGGGGCATGTCCGCTTCGCCCGGGACCTGGCCGCGTCGGCTGCCGGGTACGCGGCCGAGGTCGAGCGGGCCTGGCGCGGCCTGCCTCCGCTCCGCGCTGCGTGCAAGTCCGCGTGAGAAGTAGGCGGCCCCGGCCGGTGACTGCACCACCTGCCGGGGCCTTCATCCCGCCGCTATGGAAGGACACCCCATCATGACTACTCCGGTCATCCCCGGCGACCTGATCGCCCGCACGCAGGTGATCGGCGGGCTGCGACAGCTCGCCGACTGGTTAGACGCCCACCCGGATGTGCCGGTCTCGCCGTTCGGCTGGGACGTGCACGTCTACCCGTCGTATTCCGCTTCCGAGGCTGAGCGCCGCGCTGAGGTTGACCGGATCGCCGCCATCCTCGGCGTCCCGGTCCGGGACGACACTGCGGACGCAGGCCACTACACCGCCACCCGCGTGTTCGGCCGCGTCGCGTACGAGGCGGTGTGCGTCCCCGACCAGCGGCGGGCCGCGCACCGGGCGCTGATGTCCTACGACGGCGCCATCACCCCTGACCATGCGAACGTAGAGGCGGCGACGCGGTGAGTCATCACAGTCTGTCGCCGTTCTCGGGGGAGCAGATCGTCCAGGTCGCCAATCCCGACCCGTTCGCCCGGCCGGTGCTGCGCTCGCCGGTCCTGCACACCCCGGTCTGGGTGATCGTGCTCGCCCAGGCCGCCCGGCTGCTGTGGCGGCTGGCCAGGTTCACTGCCCGGCATCCCGTCGCTGACCTCATCACCGCCGCGCTCGCCGCTGCCTGGTGGTTTACCGGCTGGCCCGGCCCGCTCACCGTGGCAGTCCTGCTGACTGCCGGAAGCCTGGGGTGGCGGCTGGCCTGGCCCGTGTCCTGGACCCGCCTGGTCGCTGTCCCGGCGCGCGGCCGGTGGCGCCGCTGGGTGTACGCCCGCCGCTGGGTGAGCGTGATGACCGTCGCCCGGCTCGCCGTGGTGTCCCGCAGTCGCCTGCTGGTTCCGGTCCTCGGACCCGTCGCCGCTACAGCATGGACAGACCGGCTGCTGGTCCGGCTCGTCGCCGGACAGTCCCCGGACCACTTCGCCGCCCGCACGGAGAACCTGGCGCACGGCCTGGGCGCTGTCACCTGCCGCGTCCGCGCCGCGGTGCCCGGTCACGTCGTCATCGAGCTGGTCCGCCGTGACGCGCTCGCTGCCGTTATCCCCGCGCTGCCTGTCCCCGGTCACGCCGACCCGGGCGCGGCGGCTGTCGGGCGCCGCGAAGACGGCCAGCCGTGGACGATCCGGCTGCACGGCACCCACGTGCTGGTGGCCGGGTCGACCGGTGCCGGGAAGGCGTCGCTGCTGTGGGGCATCATCCGCGCCATCCTGCCGGCCCTGGCTGACGGCACCGCGACGATACTCGGCGCCGACCCCAAGGGGATGGAACTGGCCTACGGCCGGGCGCTGTTCGACCGGTTCGGCCGGTACGAATCTAGCCCCGAGCAGATCACGGCCATGCTCGAGGACGCCGTCACCGGCATGCAGAACCGCGCCGCGAAGCTCGCCGGGCACCGCCGCGACCACAAGCCGGCCGCGCAGCATCCGTTCGTGCTGGTCGTGATCGATGAGGTCGCGTTCCTCACCGCTTACCAGCCCGACCGCAAGCTCCGCGAGCGCACCCTGGCCGCGCTGGCCACGCTGACTACGCAGGGCCGCGCCGTCGGGCACTGCGTGGTCGCCGCGGTGCAGGACCCGCGCAAGGACGTGCTCACGATCCGCAATCTGTTCCCCGACCGGATCGCCATGCGGCTGGATGAGCCCGAGCAGGTCGACATGGTCCTCGGCGACGGCACCCGCGACCGCGGCGCCCTGGCCGACCGGATCAGCCCCGACCCGCTGACCGGTGCCGGGATTGCCTACGTCCGCCTCGCCGATGACCCCGATCCCGTGCGCGTCCGCGCCGCCTGGGTGTCTGACGCCGACATCACCGCCATGTGCCGTCTCTACGCCCCGCCTCTGGTGAAGGCGGTGCCCGCTGTCGGCGCCGGGGAGGCAGCAGCATGAACACGCTCACCCGGTGGCGGACCGATGACCCGTGCCCGGTCTGCGGCACCGGCCTGACCACCACCGACAGCAAAGACGGGCAGCAGATGGCCCAGGACTGCGGGCTGTGCGGCTGGTCGGTCACCTGGCAAGTGGCAGTCAGCTCACGCCGGAGGGAGGTGGCCGGTGATGAGTGACGGCGCGCATACCCACCACCACGGCGGGAACGGCGTCATCCTTGCCGTCATCGTCGGCCTGGTCCTCGCGGCCAGCTCCGGGGCGATCGCTGAGACGGTCACGGCGCTGGCCCGGCTGCTGGTCATCGCGGTGGCCGTCCTCGCCGCGCTCGCGCTGGCCGGGGGCATTGCCGCGGTGGTCATCGCCGGGCGGCAGGACCAGCGCCAGCACGCCTGGCTCACCGCGGCTGGGGCCCGCGACGTGCGGGCAGCCTCGTTCCCGGCGGCTGCGACCACCCAGCCAGAGGACGAACTGGCCAGGCTCCGCGCCGAGATCGCCGGACTGCGCCGCCAGCTCGGACAGCACCCCGCAGTCCCGGCCGGTGGCGGTTATCACCAGCACCTGCACTTCCACGCCGACCCCGGCCAGATCAGCGACCTGGTCCGCCGTGCCAGGGGTGACGCCTCATGACGACGAGGATGGAGCGGCTGTCGATGCCGCTGGCCCGCGACGCCATCCGCCAGCTCACCGAGGCTAAGGGCGGCTGCATCGGCCCCGTCCAGCTCCGCCGCACCGACACCGGCACCGGCAAGTCCGATGTGGTGCTGATCCCGTGCGGGTCCACGCGGGAGGACCGGTGCCCCGCCTGCGCCCGCCGGGCACAGTCGCTGCGCGCCCGGCAGTGCCGCGAGGGCTGGCACCTCGACCACGACCCCGAACCACCGAACCCGGTGCCGGATGAGGACCAGGAAGCCTGGCTGACACTGCGCGCGGAGGCGCAGGTCCGCCGCGACCACGCCCTCACCACCGGGCAGGACACGTCCATGCTGGACGAGCTCATCGGCGAGCTGGATGAGCACATCACCCTGTCCGGCATCCGCGGTACAGCCGCCACCCCGCCGCGTGACGACAGCAGCGAAGGGCAGCGGTCCCGCCGGTCCCGGTCCACCCGCCGGCGCCAGGACACCCCCGATCTCCCGTCCCGGCCGGTCTCGAAGACCACCACCGGACGGACCTACACCGGCGCGGACGGCAAGACCTGGCAGCCGTCGATGTTCCTCACCCTCACCTGCGACTCCTACGGGAAAGTGGGACCGGACGGCGTTCCCGCGCACCCGGAGACCTACGACTACCAGCGGGCCGCCCGCGACGCGCTGCACTTCGCCGCGCTGTTCGACCGGCTCATCCAGAACCTGCGCCGCTACGCCGGATACGACCTGCAGTACTTCGCGGCCATCGAGCCGCAGAAGCGCCTGGCCCCGCACGTCCACCTCGCCATCCGCGGCACCATTCCCCGCGAGGGGCTGCGGCAGGTGATCGCCGCGACCTACCACCAGGTCTGGTGGCCCCCCGCCGATCACGTCCGGTACGAAGATGACGGCCTGCCGGTCTGGCACGAGGCGTCCGGCCGGTATCTCGACCCAGCCACCGGCGAGTATCTCCCGGCCTGGGACCAGGCCCTAGATGCGATCGGCCCGCACGACCAGCCGCTGCACGTGGCCCGGTTCGGCCCCAGGTTCGACGCCCAGGGCATCATCGCCGGATCAAAGGACGCGGGCCGGTGCATCGGCTACCTGACTAAATACCTCACCAAGCAGCTCGGCGCCGTCCACGCCGCCAGCAGCGAGCCCAGCGCCGCTGCCGCTGACCACGCTGACCGGCTCGTTGCCGCGCTGCGCTATGAGCCGTGCTCGCCCGGATGCGCGAACTGGCTCCGCTACGGCATCAGTCCTCGCAACCCCAAGGCGGGCATGCGGCCAGGCCACTGCAGGGGCAGAGCCCACAACCGCGCCTACCTCGGCTACGCCGGGCGCCGCGTCCTGGTCTCCCGCCGCTGGTCCGGCAAAACCCTCGACGACCACCGCGCCGACCGCAAAGCCTGGCTCCTCGCCACCCTCGGCCTTCCGGCAGCTGACACCGCGCCCGGCCGGTGGACCTGGCAGCGCGTCACCCCCGGCGACCCCGACCACATCCCGCCATCCGCCGCGCTCCTGCACATCCTCACCGACCGGGCCAGACAGCAGGCCGCCTTCGCACTCGCCAGGGCAAGAGCCAGTGGTGATGCTGTCGCCAGTCTCTCGGCAAAGGCGGCGTGATGACGACGGCAAGACTCAGGGCCACCCGGCAAGAGCCAGACGACAAGCTGCTGACTGTGGCGCAGATGTGCGCTGAGCTGGGCGGGGTCTCGCGCAGGACTTTCTACCGCTGGCGCGAGGTCGGGGTCGGCCCACAGTGCCTCAAAATCCCCAACGGCGAGCTACGGGCCTGGCGGAGCGACTTCCGGGCGTGGCTGGACAGTCTCCGCGGAGCCGCATGAAATCGCACAACGTTCGGTTCTGGGAGATTCGACCCCGGAAAACTGCCAAAGGCGAGTCGTGGACGGTCCGGTGGACCGTGGCAGGCCGCGAGAAGTCGGCCACACTCGCCCGGAAAGCACAGGCAGAACGGCACCGGTCTCGGCTGATGCAAGCGGCCGACAGGGGAGAGGCGTTTGAGGTCGACACCGGCCTGCCTGACTCGATGACCCGCGAGGCGTCGTCGCTGACGTGGTATGAGCACGCGTGCGCGTTCGCTGACGTGCGCTGGCCGAAAGTCGCTGCGAAAGGACGGATCTCGCTCGTGGAGGGACTGACAGCGGTAACCGCGGTGCTGGTGACCAGCGAGCGCGGCGCTCCCGATGCCGAGGTCCTGCGTGAGGCGATGCGCCGGTGGGCGTTCAATCCGCCACGGCGCCACACTCCGATGCCCCCGGACATCGCGGCGGCGCTGCGCTGGCTCGTCCGGTCGTCGGTGCCGATGTCGGCTCTCGAGGAAGCCAGCGCGGTCAGCCGGGCGCTGGATGCATGCGGCCGCAAGCTCGACGGTTCGGCAGCAGCTCCGGAGTATTACCGGCGGCGCAGGAGGATCTTCTACGCGGCACTGAAGTACGCCGTTCGCGAGCACCGGCTTCCGGCAAATCCGCTCGACGGCACTGACGACCCGGAATGGAAGGCGCCGGAGGTTTCCGGCTCGGTGGACCGCCGCCGGGTCGCCAGCCCTTCCCAGATGGAGAAGCTGATCGCAGCAATCGGGACTATCGGCCGGACTCAGGGTCCGCGGGTCAAGGCGCTGTACGGCTGCATGTACTACGGCATGCTCCGCCCCTCGGAGGCCGCCTCGCTCGTGCTAGACGAGTGTACGTTGCCCGAGCAAGGCTGGGGACTGCTGGAGTTCAGCGAGATCAGCTCGGCCGCCGGGCGGGACTGGACCGATGACGGTGAGGTCCACCAGGCGAGCAAGCCTAAGGGCGGCCCGCGCAACGCGATCCGGCGCGTGCCGATCCCGCCTGTGCTAGTCGCCATGATCCGCGAGCACGTCGAGCAGTACGGAACCGCGGCGGACGGTCGGCTGTTCCGGACCTACAAGGGCGGCCTGTACCTGCCGTCCACGTTGTGGAATGTTCTGCAAAAGGGACGCGAGCTAGCGTTCACCCAGGCCCAGATCGGCTCGCCGCTGGCCAGCAGGCCGTACGACTTCCGCCATGCCGGGGTCTCCTGGCGGCTCAACGCCGGGACACCCGCGCCGCTGGTCGCCGAGTGGGCCGGGCACACCGTCGAAGTCTTGCTCCGGATCTACGCGCACTGCATCGACGGCGACGACGAGCGGTGGTACGGACCGATGGAGGATTCCTTAGGGCGTGGCTGACCTGGCCCTACTGGCCTTAGGGCTGTTCCGGGTATGTTCCGGGAACCGCGCTCACGGGCCGCATCTGGCGGCATCTGGCTGCATACCGCGAAGCAGGACGCTTGAAGGAAGCAGCAGGTCAGCGGCCATTTGGCCTGATCGGGAAGGCGCCCCCAGCAGGATTCGAACCTGCGCACACGGCTCCGGAGGCCGTTGCTCTATCCCCTGAGCTATGGGGGCTG
>Ga0335074_10016936_pt1 | contig 10263 bp, 4 predicted proteins | sample Lox_Sample_23_FD_206715 | JGI IMG/M metagenome (GOLD analysis project Ga0335074, IMG submission 206715) | Soil microbial communities from Loxahatchee National Wildlife Refuge, Florida, United States - Lox_Sample_2.3 | ecosystem: Environmental > Terrestrial > Soil > Wetlands | place: USA: Florida...
TATAAGCATCCCTGGAGTTGCCGTTTGTCGTTGCGTCGTGAGACCAAACGTTCCAGGCCGCAAGAACCTCCGGCGGCAGCGAGTTTCTATTCTGGTCGAGCAGCATCGTGAGCGATTTGATTTGTTCGCTGCGGTGCGCCGGTGAATCCATCCGTCCCGGCACCTGGCCTTCGTAGAGGCTGCCATATTTACAGAATCTGGAAAGCGACATCTGCACCAGGTAACTGAGTGCGACGGCGAGCCCGGCTGGGGCCAGCAGCTGATAACCCCCGGTCATTTCGGCAACCATCAGCAACACCGCAATCGGCACCCGCGCCGCTCCCGCAAACACGGCCGCCATGCCAACCACCACCATGCCTGCCGGAGAACGGTGCGTGAGCGCGGCAAACGCGCCGCCCATCATGCAGCCCACGAACAGGCTCGGCGCAAAGACGCCGCCGGAACCGCCGGAGGAAACGGTGAGGGCCATCGCTACCATCTTTGCGACCAGCAGAACCACCATCAGATGCAACGCCAGTTGACCGTTGATGGCCTCCTGTATCCAGCCGTAACCGCCGCCCAGAACCTGCGGCAATCCCATCGCCATCAACCCCAGCAGCAAGCCACCAATCGCGGGTTTTGTCCAGGCTGGAATCGGCAGGGCATGAAATGCGTCTCTCATGCGATAGAAAATCTCCGGCAGAATCGTGCCCGCTACGCCGCTCGCCACGCCCAGCAGGGCGTACCAGCCGTAGTCCACGGCTGCAATCGCGCCGACTTGCGAACCAATCTGAAAGAGGGAATGCCAGCCGGAAAAAAAGCCGTTGACCGCGTAGGCAACGACGGCCGCTAGCATGCAATACAGCAGCGGTTCGGCTTCGAACTCTACGCCCCCGTAAAGCACCTCTACCGCGAACAGTGCCGTCCCGATGGGGGAGCGAAAAATGGCCGAGAGCCCAGCCGCCATCCCCATCAGCACCAGGATGCGCCTTTCCCGCTCGGAACGATGCAGAAGATCGGCGTAAATCGACCCGAAGCCCGCCGAGATGAGTGCCGTCGGACCTTCGCGGCCTGCGGAGCCGCCGGAACCGATGGTGATCGCCGAAGCGACCATCTTGATGGGAGCCACGCGTGCGCGAATCTCGCCTTCGTGCCAGTGCACCGCCTTTACCGCGGTGTCCGTGCCATGTCCCTCGGCCTCCGGCGCCAGGCTGTAGACCAGAATTCCCGAAAGCAGGCCTCCCAGCGTGGTAACCAGCGGGACCAGCCACAATCCATGCGGCCCGATCATCTGGTGCAGTGCGTGGCCATCCGAAGGCAGCCCCGGGGCATCGTATCCTGCCATCCAACCGAGAAAAAAACCGGTCGACAGCCTCAGCATCCACATGAAAAGCTGCGCGCTCAAACCCCCGATCACCCCAATTACAAATGAATCAAAAAGTAAGCGCGGCTTTTCCTCGACGTTCACCAGCCGGGTGTACCACCTCTTTTGGGGCTGGCGATTTCGCCAGAACACAGGTCTCCTCCCCGCCGGATTTTGCAGGCGCGATCCCGTAACATCGATTGGATGCCTTGATTCATTCTGCGAGAAGCTTGCCAGCGCCGAGCTTGCTCCGGGACATCTTTCCGCTCGAGCGAAACTCTCAATTAAAGCAAGTTTTGTAACAAGGGACAGCTCTAGTCGGGCCGTAAGGTCGCGGAATGGTTTTGGGGCTTTAGCCCCCGCTGCGTACGCTAAGCTTCTTGTCTTTTCCGCAGCCGTCGAAGTGACATCTTTTGTCGCGCTCCGAAGCCAAATATGCAACCGGCTCTAAAGCGGAGCCTCTTGCGGTTCATCGGATTCCGCCGGCAACCTCTCCATCGACGGGTCACTTCCGCTCAGGTTGATGGAAATGTGTTTTGGATCCAGGCAGATGCCGTCCTGCTCCAGCAGTGCTTCGTACACCGGCGTATGCCGCCAGTGCCGCGCCAGCGCAAAGGCGCTCATGTTTGCGATCATCAACGGCAGCACCAGCCCGTAACCGCCGGTCATTTCGAAGATGATGAGAATGCTGGTCATCGGCGCACGGACGATGCCGGCAAATACCGCACCCATGCCTACCACTGCGAAGGCGCCGATCGAGTCCGCGGAGTGATGGAATACCGTGACGTCGATATAGCCCACCGCGCCTCCCAGCATCCCGCCCATATAGAGCGCCGGCGCAAATATGCCCCCCGATCCTCCGCTGGCGTAGGAGGTAACCGTGGCCGCCAGTTTCAGTACGCACAGCACGGCCATCGCCACCGGCAGCACGCCCAGTTCGCCGGTCAGCGCCATGGTCAGCGTCTTGTAAGGGTCGCCGGCGATGCCGTTCACGTGGAAGAACATGATGGCCACTACCGCAAATGCGCCGGTCGCCGCTCCGCCCAGAGCCGGATGCACCCACTGCGGGACTGCCTTGAAGCGCTTGAACTTCGCGCGCAGCCACAGAAGCGAGTCGGTAAACGCCACCGAAACGAATGCGGCCAAAAGCCCGAGTAGCGCATACCAGATCAGCGACGAGGCATTGGTCAACTCGTACCGCCGATTCACATGGAAAATGGGATGGTTGCCGAGAACCCTGTTTTCAACCACCGCAGCCAGCGCTGCCGATACAATCACGCCCGAGAGCATCGTCTGGTCCAGCTTCCCGACCAGCTCCTCCAGCGTGAAGGTCACGGCTGCGATTGGCGCATTAAAGGCCGCGGCAATGCCCGCCGACATACCAACCGAAGTCATTCGCTGCCGGTTTACGGGGCTCAGCCGCGCGATGCGCGATAGAAGGCTGCTCACACCGGCGCAAATCTGCACCGTGGGACCTTCGACGCCCAGCGAGGCTCCAACGCCGAGTTGCGTCGCGCACAGGATAAACTTGCCGATCGTTTCCTTGATGGTGATGGCGCCGAAGCGGAAAGTGTATGCCGTCTTCACCTGCGGAATTCCGCTGCCTGCCGCCGCTGGAACCCAGAAGTACAGGCCGAGCCCGGCCACCAGCCCGCCCAGCGCGGGCGTCAGAATCGTCCACCAGATCCAGCTGTTACCCGGCGCCGCCGTCGCCCGGTTGATGAAGAATCCGTACAAAACATAGCAGCTTAGGTGAAATGCCACCGCGGCCAGCCCGCACAGCGCCCCGGCCACAATCGTAACTGCCAGCAGGCGCTGCCGTTCGGTCGGCATCAGCCGCCCAAGCCAACCCGAGATGTGCGAATAAAGCCCCTGAATTCCTGCCCAATAATTCAATGTCCGGGAAACCTCGTCAAAAAGCCCTGCACCTTCAGTATATGTGCGCAACATTAGAGGGCAGTCTTTGCCCACCTTCGTGACCTTAACCGGTGGGACAATCCGCCAAAGATCGGCGTCGCTGATGTGGTATGAGTCGGAATCGCCCCGGTCGGATGCGCTTCGCCATCTTTTTGCGCAGTTCCCGGAATCGTTTCCAACTCGGCGCTCTTCCACCTTCTCGCGCATCGACGCAACTTGACCAAAGTCCGTGTTTTCAATCGTACGACGCCCGCGCTAAAATCTTTCCGTCAGTATGAATTGCGATCGCTATCGACCGGCCAGACCTCTCATCAAGCGCTTCCGCCGCGGCCGCCACGACCGTGGACGCTAGCCGTTCGCGCTGAGTAATCTATTTCCGTCAAGAATTTTTTGCGCAGGCCGGATGCACCGTCGGGCCTGCCCGAATCTGCGCGAACGCCGCCGGCATCGCGAACGCCGCCGGCTCCGCTTGCTTTCCAGGCTCATCCGCCCCGTGCGCGGATAGAAAGGTTCCCCTCCCATGAGTAGCGAAACTCGCAATAGCTTCAGCAGCCGTGCCACTCTGAAATCGGGCACCAGGTCCTACACCATCTTCCGCCTGCCGGCGCTCAGCGCCCGCGGATTCAACCTCGCCCGCCTGCCCTTCAGTCTGAAGATCCTGCTCGAAAACCTTCTCCGCCGCGAAGACGGCGTCAACGTCACCGCCGGCGACATCGAGTTCCTCGCGCAGTGGGACGCCAAGGCCGAGCCCAGCCGCGAAATCGCCTACATGCCGGCCCGCGTCCTCATGCAGGATTTCACCGGCGTTCCCGCCATCGTCGACCTCGGCGCCATGCGCGACGCCATCAAGACCCTCGGCGGTGATCCCGAGAAGGTCAACCCGCTTATCCCCGCCGAACTGGTCATCGATCATTCGGTCCAGGTCGATGAATTCGGCACGCCCCGCGCCTACGAGGCCAACTCGCTGCTCGAATTCCAGCGCAACCGCGAACGCTACGCCTTCCTCAAGTGGGGACAGACTGCCTTCCGCAATTTCAGCGCCGTCCCGCCCGGCATGGGCATCTGCCACCAGGTAAACCTCGAATATCTCGCCCGCGTCGTCTTCACCACCGAAATGAATGGCCAGGCGTACGCCTATCCCGACACCCTCGTCGGCACCGATTCGCACACCACCATGATCAACGGCCTCGGCGTTCTCGGCTGGGGCGTCGGAGGTATCGAGGCCGAGGCCGCCATGCTCGGCCAGCCCGTCAGCATGCTGGTCCCGCAAGTCGTCGGTTACAAGCTCACCGGCAAGCTGCGCGAAGGCGCAACCGCAACCGACCTCGTTCTCACCGTGACCCAGGCGCTGCGCAAACTCGGCGTCGTTGGAAAATTCGTCGAGTTCTACGGTCCCGGTGTTGCCGCGCTTCCGCTCGCCGATCGCGCCACCATCAGCAACATGGCTCCCGAATACGGCGCCACCTGCGGCATCTTCCCGGTCGATGCGGAGACCTTGCGCTACCTCAAGCTCACCGGCCGACCCGACGAACAGATCGCCCTCGTCGAGGCGTATTACAAGGAGCAGGGCCTGTTCCATACCGGCGACTCACCCGAGGCCGAGTATTCTCAGACCCTCGAGCTCAATCTCGCCGATGTCGAGCCCAGCGTCGCCGGTCCCAAGCGTCCGCAGGATCGCGTGTTGCTGAAGGACGCGGCCGAAAGCTTCGCCAAACAGCTGCCATCTCTGCTCGCTCCCACAGCCAAGCCGCTCGGCACGCGCACCGCCGCCGCTTGGGAACGCACCACCGTGGCTGATACCGCCGTCGCCCGCGAAGACAACGAAGGCCCGGCCACTTCCTCGGCCACCGCGCCCCTGCGCGTCACCACCACGGTGAAGGAGCGCTTCAACATCGATCCGGACAAGTATCTCGATCACGGATCGGTGGTGATCGCGGCCATCACCAGTTGCACCAACACCTCGAATCCTTCGGTCATGATCGCCGCCGGGATCTTAGCCAGGAAGGCCGTCGAAAAAGGCCTCTCCGTTCCGCCGTGGGTCAAGACCTCGCTCGCTCCCGGTTCGCGCGTCGTCACCGACTACTACGAGAAAGCGGGCCTGCTGCCGTATCTCGAAAAGCTGCGTTTCAACGTGGTCGGCTACGGATGCACCACCTGCATCGGCAACAGCGGGCCGCTGCCCACCGACGTTTCGAAGTCGATTGATGAGCACGGCCTCGTCGCCGTCAGCGTGCTCTCGGGAAACCGCAACTTCGAAGGCCGCGTGAACGTCGATGTCCGCGCCAATTACCTCATGTCGCCTCCGCTGGTTGTCGCCTACGCGCTGGCCGGCCGCATCGGCCACAACTTCGACACCGAGCCGCTGGGCAAAGACCAGAAGGGCAATCCCGTTTTCCTGCGCGACATCTGGCCCACCCAGCAGGAGGTCGCCGCAGCCATCGACAAGGGCATCAGCAGCGAAGGATTCCGCAAAGAGTACGCCACCGTCTCGCAAGGCGACGCCAGTTGGCAGGGGCTCAGCTTCCCCACCGGCGACGTTTATAAATGGGAACCGGATTCCACCTACATCCGCCAGGCCCCATACTTCGACGGCATGAAGAAGCATCCCGATCCCGTCACCGAGATCCTCGGTGCGCGCGTCCTTGCTGTGCTGGGCGACTCCGTCACCACCGACCACATCTCGCCGGCCGGCTCCATCAAGGCCAGCGGCCCGGCAGGGAAGTATCTCGCCGAGCATGGCGTCAAACCGGCGGATTTCAACTCCTACGGCTCGCGCCGCGGCAATCACGAGGTCATGGTGCGCGGCACCTTCGCCAACGTCCGCCTGCGCAACAAACTTGCACCCGGAACCGAGGGCGGCGTTACCCGTCTGTTGCCCGAAGGCGAGCAGATGTCGATCTTCGATGCCAGCGTGAAGTATGCCGAGCGCAAGGTGCCGCTGATCATCCTCGCCGGCAAGGAGTACGGCTCCGGCTCATCGCGCGACTGGGCCGCCAAGGGACCGAATCTGCTCGGCGTGCGCGCTGTCATCGCCGAAAGCTTCGAGCGCATCCACCGGTCCAACCTCGTCGGCATGGGCATTCTGCCGCTGCAATTCGAGGAAGGGCAAAATGTCGAATCGCTCGGGCTTACCGGCGAAGAGCTCTACGATTTTGCCAGTCTCGCCGACCTGCTCAAGTCAAAGTTTAAGAATGGCCGCACGCTGAAAGTGAAAGCCAAAGCCGCCGACGGCAGTATCAAGGAGATCAGCGCCAAAGTCCGCATCGACACCCCGCAGGAGATCGAGTACTACGAGCACGGCGGAATCCTGCTCTACGTCCTTCGCCAGCTCGCCGCAAAGTAGTTCAATCTTGGGTGCCCCAGGTCCCGTTTTTGGGACTTGGGAAAGCAGGAACCTGATTTCCCAGGCTGCCCCATCCATTCGACGGCTTTTTGTCGAATGGGTGGGAAAGCACGAACGTACACTCTACGGATTCGAAATCTTGGGCGGGTTCGGTGAAGGGTATTGGCGAATGGGCGGCGTCTTCCGGCGTCTCTTCCTCACCTGCTCTGTCTTCTCGGTCACCTCGCGCACCGCTTCTTCTTCGTGCGGTGCAAAGAAGCGCACGCCCTCCTGGTTTTGTTCGCCCAGCACGTGCAGGCGCATGAAGTTCGTCGATCCCGACTTCGTGCGCGTGCCGGCCACAATCGCGATCACCTCTTTGTTGCGCACATATCCGTGCTGCTCCAACAGGTTTTCCGCCACATCCACCAGCGCCTCGGTCGAGTTCACCTTGGGGCAGCGAACCGGGGTCGTCCCCCACAGCAGGTTCAACCGGTTGATCGTGATGTCCACCGGGCTCAGCGCGTAGATCGGCGCCGTCGGGTGGTATTTCGACAACTGCCGCGCGGTTGCGCCCGACTCCGTAAACAGCGCGATCCCGCGCAGATCCAGATCGTCGGCCGCATGCGCCGTGGCTTCGCAAATCGTCTCCGCGATCGACAGGTGGGTCTGCCGGATCAGCGGCTCGTTCAAATGATCTTCCTTGATGTGGCGCTCCGCTTCGCTCACAATACGGCCCATCATGGCGACCGCTTCCATCGGATACTTGCCAACTGCCGACTCGCCCGACAGCATCACCGCGTCGGTGCCGTCGTAAACCGCATTGGCCACGTCGGAAACCTCGGCGCGCGTCGGCCGCGGATTCTCTATCATCGACTCCAGCATCTGCGTCGCTGTAATCACCGGCTTGAAGTACTCGCTTGCGCGGCGGATGATGTGCTTCTGAATCGCCGGCACCTTTTCCGGCGGAACTTCCACGCCCAAGTCGCCGCGTGCCACCATGATTCCGTCGGCCGCCTGCAAAATGCTGTCGAGATGCTCGATGGCCTGCGGCTTCTCCAGCTTGGCAATGATCCACGTCTCGCCGCCATAGGCTGAAACCCGGTTGCGCACCAGCCTCACATCTTCCGCCGTACGCACAAACGAAACCGCAATCGCGTCCACGCCGTTTTTGAGCGCAAACTCGAGATCGTCAGAATCCTTCTCGGTCAGCGATGGCACCCGAACCGGAATGCCCGGCAAATTGATCCCCTTGTTTTCGCCCAGCATGCCGCCGTTGATGATCTCGCATACCACGTCCGCGCCCACCACTTCATGCACGCGCAACTCAATCAACCCGTCGGAAAGCAAAATCCGCGAGCCCTGCTCCACGTTTTCGGCAAGCGTCTTGAAGGTGGTGCCCACCAGCGTCGCAGTGCCCGGAATTTCCCGCGGCGTAATGGTCAACCGCTGCCCGGCCTTCAGCAGAACCGGCTGATGATCCTTCAGCTTGGAGGTGCGAATCTTCGGCCCCTGCAGATCGCCAAGAATGCACAGCGGCTTATGCTCTTCGCGGCTCACTTTGCGAATCATCTTGATGAGTTCGAGCTTCTCATCGTGCGAACCGTGAGAAAAATTCAGGCGAACAACATCAATTCCGGCGCGCACCAGATCGCGAAATACTGACTCGGTATTGGACGCGGGCCCCAGAGTGGCGACTATCTTCGCCCGGCGCTGGACGGGCGTCTCGTTCAGGCTCGATTCAACGAACGGCATCGGGTATTACTCCAAAAAGATCGGTAAAAAAGGGATGTAGGGGTGAATACGTGCGGTTCTCCCCATTATACAAAGCAGATCGACTACCCGCTCTGAAGACCGCCTCGATGCTGACTTGCGGACTTGCCCGACTGCGAGGCCGCCGCAGACTTGAGGCAATGGTCAGACAGGCCCGCGATTGCATAAATCAAGGCTCAGATCCCGCGCCCGCCCGTCAGGGGAGAAGATTCTTGCGCTCGCGGAAGAGAACGCCATTGAGTTCCGCACCCAGCAGCGCGCTGAACGCCGTGATGTAAAGCCATACCAGCGTGGCGATGCCCGCGCCGAACGATCCGTAGAAGATCGTGTAGTCGGCAATGCTGGTCACATACCACCCGAAGGCCAGCGTTGCCGGCAACCAGATCACGCTCGCCGCTATCGCCCCGGGCATTATGTGCGACCAGTGCTCTCTGCGTCGCGTTCCGAAGTGATACAGCGTGCCCAGCATGGCAATGCTGGTGACAAACGCGAGCGACCATCGCGCCATCCGCCATAAGAACAGCACCAGGTACCTGAGATCGTGCCCCGCGTTGAACTCCATCCACAGTTCAATGGCGCGCCCGAAAACCAGCAGCAGGGTGGCCAGCGCAAGGGGAATCAGCACGATGAATACCAGCAGCAGCGCGCGCACCCGTCGTTCCCAGAACCCCCACTCGCTGCGTGGCAACCGGAAAGCCCGGCGAAAACCCTCCATCAGCGTCAGCATCAGCCCAAGTCCGGCAAAGATGCTCAATGAAATTCCGGAGACGATGATCCGCGACGAGTGCAGGGCTCGCGCCTGCATCGACGAAAGCATCACGCGGACCGTATCGGCGGGCAGAATCTGGCCTGAAACCCACCGGATTTCGCCCACCACGGTCGGCCCCTCCGGCGCGCGCGCGATCAGCGCCGTGAGCACGATAAACGCGGGGAAAAACATCAGCATGCCGGAGTACGCGGCCGCTTTGGCCGTGTTGAGCACATCATGCTCGAGGGCCAGAAAAACCGCCTTCCGAAAACTCCGCAGAAATCGCGCCATCAGATTCTATTTGAAGAGTAGAGCATTTCAGAGCCCCGCGCGAAACGCAACCACCCGTGAGTCCCTCGTGAGGCAACACGGTGTTTCGATTCCCTTTGCAGGCTCTGCGAAAAACACAGCCTTGCATCGCCCTATGGCAGATGGGCCCGGCATGCCCCTTCGAATTCTGCCATATGCGCTTAAACAGTTTATGATTTTCCGCAAATGTCGAAGTTAAAAGGATCCGCTGTTTCGGCTGTTCTCCTCGCCCTCTTTCTGGCGAGTTTTTCCGCAGCGCTTTCGCGAGCCCAGGACCGTTCAACGCCCAATCCGCAGTTGACCTCAAAAGAAATCGACGCCCGCGTCGAAACGCTTTTGAAACAGATGACGCTCGAAGAAAAGATCGGGCAAACCGTTCAATACTCGGCCGGATTCGCAACCGGCCCATCCGCCTCCAACCTCACCTACGACGAGCTGGTGGCCAAGGGCCAGGTCGGTTCCATGATCAACGTGGTTGGCGCCGAGCAGACCAATCACTACCAGCACATCGCCATGGAAAAATCGCGTCTCCACATTCCCATCCTCTTCGGGCTCGACGTGATCCATGGCCATCGCACCATCTTCCCCGTGCCCCTGGCGGTCGCCGCCGGCTGGGATCCTTCCGCCGCCGAAACCGTCGCCCGCGTCGCTGCCACAGAATCGCGCGCTGACGGCATAGCCTGGGTCTTTTCGCCCATGGTCGACATCGCCCGCGATCCGCGCTGGGGGCGCATCATCGAGTCCAACGGCGAAGATCCCTATCTCAGCTCGGTGCTGGCGCGCGCATGGGTCAAGGGATATCAGCAGGATGATCTTTCCAGGCCCGACTCGGTCGCCGCCTGCGTCAAGCAC
>Ga0335074_10016937_pt1 | contig 10263 bp, 9 predicted proteins | sample Lox_Sample_23_FD_206715 | JGI IMG/M metagenome (GOLD analysis project Ga0335074, IMG submission 206715) | Soil microbial communities from Loxahatchee National Wildlife Refuge, Florida, United States - Lox_Sample_2.3 | ecosystem: Environmental > Terrestrial > Soil > Wetlands | place: USA: Florida...
GCTATCGCGCCTCGCGCCGCTGCTCGGGGTCTATCTGGTGGCTCTGATCCCGTTCCAGGGCTGCCTGCTGGCCATCTTCGGCGCGCCCTGGGCCCGCGCTTACCGGGACCTGCGGCCGGACGCGTCGGAGACCTTCGCCTAGGGGGAGATACGATGGGACAAATCGACATTGGCGACGCGGCCACGGCGGGTCTGCGCATGATCGGCCGCCAGCCGATCGCGGTGCTTTGCTGGGGCCTGTTGATGGCGGTTTACGTCGGGGTGCTGTTCGTCCTGTTCAGCGGCGGCATCGCCTCGGCGATCTCGGCGCTGGTCGCCAACGGCGCGTCGACGCCGCCGCCGACGCTGATCGTACAGCTCCTCGCCAACGCCTTCGGATTCATTGCGCTGCTGCTCGTCGGCGTGCAGTTGCTCGACATCGTCTTTCGCGCGGCCGCGATCCGCGCCGAGCTGGAGCCGCAGGCGTCCAGCTTCGCCTACATGCGCGTCGGCGGCCAGGAGGCCTGGGTCCTCGCCGCCAGCTTCGTCTTCTTTCTGGTGCTGTTCGGCGCCAACCTGTTGATGGCGATTCCGCTCAGCATCGTGACCCTCGCGGCCGGCATCGGGCAGATGGCCGCCAGCGGCGGGGCCCCGGCATCGCACGCGGCGGCCGGCCTCAACGTCGTGAGCCTGTTCGGCCAGCTGCTGGTCAACGGCGTGCTGATTTGGTTGTGGCTGCGCCTGTCGCTCGGCGTCGTGATGTCCTACCACGAACGGCAGTTCCGCCTATTCGAGTCCTGGACCCTTACGCGCGGCCACGCCTGGCGGATGTTCCTCGCCCTGCTCCTGGTGACGCTGATGCTGATCGCGTTGGGATTGGTGATGGGGATCGTCTGCATGATCACCGTCGCGATCTCGGTCGGGGCCGTCGCCAGCAACCCGCAGGCGTTTTTCGCGCAGCCGCCCAGCGCGTGGATGGCGGCGGCGACGCCTTTGATGGTGGTGATCCTGATCTGGATCGTCGTCGGCGTCGGGTTGGGCAACGCCCTCATGTGGGGCGCCGTGGCCCGCATGTGGCGCCAGCTCAGTCCGGAGACGGACACGGCCAAGACCTTCGCCTGAGCCGCCGTTTTGGGCCGCGGCGTTCGACCTCGCTTCCAGCGACGCACGCTTGCCTCTATGGGTGTCGCCCCCTTGCTTCGCGGACCTAGCGCCCTCGCCCCATGAGCGCCTTCTCGCCCATCGACGCCGCCTACGAAGGGGTGCGGGTGCTGCGCCGCGAGCCGAAGGCGGTGATCTACTGGATCGCTGTCTGGGCGCTTGCCCTGGCCGCTGTCGGCGTCGTCCGCGCGCTGACAACGGCGCGTCAGGCCGTGGGCGGCGCCCAAAGCCCGAGCGCACTCGTCCACAGTTACGGTCCGCTGGCCGGCGTCCTGATTCCGACGCTCTTGGCGCTGGGCGTGATGAACACCGCCACCGTCTATCGCGCCGTGCTTCAACCCAACGAACACGGGTGGCACCTGTTCAAGCTCAGCGAGGAAGAGGCGCGGATCGCGGTGGTGCACGCGGTGGGAGGCGTGCTGCTGTTCCTGGCCACGCTGCTGCTGTGGCAGTTTCTGCCCGCGGCGGCGGGCCTGCTGTTCTACGTGGCTTCGCCGCTGTCCGGAGTCGTCCCCGGCCACTACCAGATCATCGCGGCGCTCGGGGCCGCGGCCACGGTGGCGCTCGAAGTCTGGGTCGCGGTGCGGTTCTCGCTGGCGCCGGTGGAAAGCTTCGCGCAGCGCCGGTTTCCACTGGAATCCTACTGGTCGATGACGCGCGGCCACTTCTGGCGGCTGCTGGCGAGCTACCTGCTGGTTTTCCTCGAGGTGGCGCTTTTCCTCATGGTTTTCGCCGTGTTCGGCCTCGCCTTGGGAGCGACGGCGGCCGCGGTCATGGGCTGGCGCGGCCCGGATCTCGCGCGCCGCGCGCTGCTGCTCGCCCTCGTGCCCGCCGCCGCGATCCTCGGCGCCGCGCTGCTGGCGGTTCCGGCCACGCTGATCTCCGCGTGCCAGGCCTTCGCGTACCGCGCCATAGCCCAGACCGGCGCGCCGGCCCGGACGGACGCCGCCAAGCAGCCAGCATGATCGACCTGATCCCGGCGCCGTCGCCCAACTTCAACGCGCGCACCACGCCGCCGGACATGATCGTGCTGCACTACACCGGCATGCCGACCGGCGAGGCGGCGCTGGTCCGGCTGCGCGACCCGGAAGCCAAGGTCTCGGCGCACTACGTCGTCGAGGAGGACGGCCGCGTCTTCTCGCTGGTGGCCGAGGAGCGCCGCGCCTGGCACGCCGGCGTCTCGTTCTGGAAAGGCGAGACCGACATCAACGGCCGCTCCGTGGGCGTCGAGATCGTCAATCCCGGCCACGAGTTCGGCTACCGCCCGTTCCCTGCCGCCCAGATCGACGCCGTCGTCTCGCTCGTCGCCGACATCCGCAGTCGCTGGGACATCGCCGACGAGCGCATCCTCGGCCATTCCGACGTGGCGCCGGACCGCAAGGAAGACCCCGGCGAGCTGTTCCCCTGGAAGCGCTTGGCGCAGGCGGGCCACGGTCTCTGGGCCGAGCCCGCGGCCGCGCCGGGCAGTCCGCTCGAGGAGGGTGAGGAAGGACCCGGCGTCTTCGCGCTCCAGGCCGGCCTCACCCGGCTGGGCTACGACTGTGCGCCCAGCGGCGTCTACGAGCCGCGCACCACCACCATCGTCCGCGCCTTCCAGCGCCACTGGCGCCCCGGGCAGGTCGACGGCGTCGCCGACGGCGAGACCCGCGCCCGCCTCGTCGCGCTCCTCCGACTCTCGGGTTGACCCCGCGGGTTCGAGCGCCCACCTTCGCCCACGGACCAGACGGCCGGGCGGTCGCTCCTTCGTCTCATGACGAAGGGGAGGAAAGTCCGGGCTCCACGGCGACAAGGCGGCGGGTAACGCCCGCCGGGGGTGACCCCAGGGATAGCGCCACAGAAAGCAAACCGCCCCCCCGAGGCTCGTCAGAGCGCGGGAGGCAAGGGTGAAAGGGTGGGGTAAGAGCCCACCGCGGACCGGGTGACCGGGACGGCATGGCAAGCCCCGCCTGGAGCAAGACCGAATAGGGATCCTCGAGCTTCGTCCTTCGGGACGGGGCGGAGCCGTCGCCGGCTTTCGGGGGATCCGGGTGGGTCGCGCGAACCATCCAGCGATGGATGGTCCAGAGGAATGGCCGTCGCCCCCGCTTGGCGGGGGACACAGAACCCGGCTTACAGGCCGTCTGGTCCGCAATGCCAGTAGTTCGCTGTATGTTCTGTGGATAACTCGGTGTCGTTAACTATCTCATTCCGGCGATAACTACGAAGACTCAACAAAAGCCCACTGAGTGTCATTGTATCCCAGTTCATCCCGTGTTAACCCAATCATCGCGCGATCAATGGCGGTGCGGCCTGAGGGGGCGGGGCCGGCGCCGGCGCGAGCGGCGGGGAGGACTCTCCGGGGCTCGTGTCGCGCTCGGGTCTGGTTGGGGTGGGGCTGGTGTTCATCTCGACGTTCGAAAAGCAGCTCGACTCGAAGCGGCGGATCGTCGCGCCGCTGGAGTACCGGACGGCCGTCGCGCCATTTGATGGGCTGTTCTGTTTTCCCTCGGTCGAGGCCGACTGCCTCGAGGGCGGCGGCCGGGCGCTGTTCGACAGCTATTGCGCCCTCATCGACGAATATCCGTTCGGCGACCCGGCCCGGACGGCGCTGGAGACCTCCATCCTGGGCGGCATGGTGCAGCTCTCGTTCGACACGGCCGGCCGCATCACCCTGCCGGAGAGCTTCTGCGAGCTGTTCGGTCTCTCGGAATGGGTGACGGTGGTGGGTCTGGGAAATCGATTCCAGATCTGGTCGCGCGAGGCGTTCCGGACCCGAGGCCAGCAGCAGCGCGAGGCGGCCCAGCAGGCGCTGCTGGCCCGCGCTCGGCTCCGCGTCCATCCGCCGGCCGCCGCCAATGAATGAGCCCGCCCATACGCCGGTGCTGCTGGCCGAGGTGGTCGCGGCGATCGCGCCCGCGCCGGGCAAGCGCGTCGTTGACGCCACCTTCGGCGCCGGCGGCTACTCGCGCGCCTTCCTTCGGGCGGGCGCCGACGTGATCGCGTTCGACCGCGACCCCACCGCCGGTCGCTTCGCCGCCGATCTGCCGCCGGAGCGCTTCCGGCTGTTCGAGGCGCCGTTCTCCACCTTGGCGGATCACCTCGGCGAGGCCAGCGCCGACGGCGTCGCCTTCGATCTCGGCGTCTCCTCCATGCAGCTCGACGAAGCCGAGCGCGGCTTCTCGCTGATGCGCGACGGCCCGCTCGACATGCGCATGTCGCGGGACGGGGCCACCGCCGCCGATCTGGTGAACGAGGCCGCCCCCCAGGAGCTGGCGCGCATCTTCCGCGTCTTCGGCGAGGAGCCGCAGGCCCGTCGCGTCGCGAACGCCGTGGTTCGCCGCCGCGCCGAGCGGCCCTTCGAACGCACGCTCGATCTCGCCGAGACCGTGGAACGGGCCCTGGGCGGGCGGCGCGGCGCCAGGATTCATCCGGCGACGCGCGTGTTCCAGGCCCTGCGCATCGCGGTGAACGCCGAGCTCGAGGAGCTGGAGGGCGGCCTCGCCGCGGCCGAGCGCGCGCTCGTCGCCGGCGGGCGCATGGCGGTGGTGACCTTCCACTCGCTGGAAGACCGCATCGTCAAGGCGTTCCTCGCCGAACGCTCCGGCCGCGCCGCCGGCGGCTCGCGCCACCTGCCGCCGGCGGCCGAGGGACCGATGCCGAGCTTCCAGCTGCTGTTCAACGGGGCGCGAGCAGCCAGCGCGGCCGAGGCGGCCGCCAATCCCCGCGCGCGCTCGGCCAAGCTGCGCGCCGCGACGCGCACCGCCGCCCCGGCCTGGGGACTCGCCGCATGAAGGCGTCCGACGTTCTCAATCGCCGCGTGCGCGGCTTCCGCGTGATCGACCTTGCGGCCCTGGTGCTGTTCCTGGCGCTGGCGCTCGCCGTCTACGCCTTCAAGACCGCCGCCGGCAGCCAACGCGCCGACATCGCCGAGATCGAGACCCAGATCCAGGACGAGACCCGCGACGTGCGGCTGCTTCGGGCCAAGGTGGCGAGTCTGGAAAGCGCCTCGCGAGTCGAGGATCTGGCCACCCGATACGCCAACCAGGCGCCGGTGACCGCCCGCCAGGAGATCGAGCCCGGCGACCTCGCCCGTGTCGCGGACTCCGGCGCCGCCCAAGACCCGGTCGCGGATCCGGCCGCCGCCAACAGCCTCCAGGCGGCGGCGACTCGATGAGCCTCGCCGACGCCATCGCCGGACCCTTCAGTCCGATCGGCCGCTGGGCCATGCGGCGGCTGTGGTGGTTCGAGCACGCCTTCGAGCGGGCCCGCGCCTCCGACAAGATGGTCGACGACACGCGGCTTCGCATCTTCTTCGTGCTGGCGCTGTTCGGGGCGGGTTTCATCACGCTCGGACTCGGCGCGGCCCGCGCGGCGCTGTTCTCGCCCTTCGGCCACGGCGCGCCCCTGGCGATCACGGCCCCGAACGCGCGCGGCGACCTCGTCGACCGCAACGGCCAGGTGATGGCCATCGATGTCGCCCGCTACGGCCTCTACCTCGATCCGCACGAGCTCCTGTTCAAGGACCGGGTGCGCGCCGCCCTCCTGGCCGCCGATCCGGACATCACGCCCGCCGCGATCGATCGGGCGCTGGCCGGCAAGGGCGCGCAGTTCGTGATCGGCGGGCTGACGCCCGAGATGCGCGACACCATCCATGACCTCGGCCTGCCGGGAGTCAGCTTCCAGGACGAGGAGGGTCGCGAGTACCCGCTGGGCGCCCTGGCCGGGCACGTCGTCGGCTTCGCCACCAGCGACGGCCTCGGCATCGCCGGCGCCGAGCGGGCGTTCAACGGTCCCATCACCGCCGACGCCGGCCGCAACCCGACCGCGCTCTCCATCGACCTGCGGGTCCAGGCCGCCCTCGAGGACGAACTCGACCGGGCCTCGACCACCCTCGGCGTCGCCGACGGCGTCGGCATGGTGGTCAACGTGCGCACCGGCGAGGTGCTCGCCATGGCGAGTTTCCCCACCTTCGATCCCGGCCACGCCAACGAAGTGGCCCGCACCGATCCGGCGGCGATGGTCAATCACGCCGCCAACACCGTTTACGAGCCCGGCTCGGTGATGAAGGTGTTCACGCTCGCCATGGGCATCGACGCCGGCATCGCCACGCCGAACACGCCTTTCAACGTCGGGTCGCCATTGGTCATCGGCGATCGCACTATCCACGACTTCGACAAGGGTCCGCCGGTGCTGACCCTGGCCCAGGTCTTCACCCATTCGTCCAACATCGGCGCGGCGCGGCTGGGTCTCGAGGCGGGTCCGCAGATCATGGATCGCTACTACCGCGGCTTCGGGCTTTTCGCGGCGGCGCCCAGCGAGCTGGTCGAGTCGGCCCGGCCGCTGCTGTCGCCCAAGCTGACGCCGGACACCATCGCCTCGATGTCGTTCGGCCACTCGATCTCGGTCAGTCCTCTGGCCATCGCCACCGGCATGAGCGCGGTGTTCGACGGCGGCGTCTATCGGCCGCTGACCCTCCGCCCGCTCGGACCGGGCCAGGCCCCGGCGGCCGGCCGCCGGGTGCTGCAGGAATCGACCTCCCGCACCATGCTGGAGCTGATGCGGATGAACGTCGTCAGCGGCACCGGGACCAAGGCCGACGTCCTCGGCTACCGGGTGGGCGGCAAGACCGGCACCGCGACCAAGATCGTCGACGGCCACTACCTGGAGGGCAGGAACGTCGCCAACCTGGCGTCGTTCGCCGCTATCTTCCCCACCGATGTCCCATTCGACGCCGATCGCTACCTGGTGCTGATCATGCTGGATTCGCCCAAGGCGAACGCGGCCGACGCCGGCGTCACCACCGCCGCCCTCACCGCGGCCCCGGTGGCCGGCCGGGTGATCGAGCGCATCGCGCCGTTCGTCGGCGTGAAGCGCGTCATCGTCGCGTCCGATTTGACCCCAAAACCCCCCGCCGACCCCACCAGCCTGGGAGTGAACGAGCGGTGACCCGGCGACGCCTCTCCGAGCTCCTGAAGCGCGACCTGGCGGCGGATCCGGCGATTGTCGGCGTCACCGCCGACAGCCGCAGGGTGAAGCCCGGCTTCCTGTTCGCGGCCCTGTCCGGGGCCAAAGCCGACGGACGCGACTTCGTGCCCGCCGCCGTCGCCGCCGGCGCGGCCGCCGTGCTCGTGGAGGCGCCGGTCGAGGCCCCAGTCCCGGTGATCCAGGTCGGCGACGCCCGCCGCGCCTATGCGCTGGCCGCCGCCGCCTTCTGGGGCGCCCAGCCGGACACCTGCGTCGCCGTCACCGGCACCAACGGCAAGACCTCCGTGGCCACCTTCTGCCGCCAGATCTTCGAGCGGCTCGGTCACGTTTCGGCCAGCATGGGCACGCTCGGCGTGCGCACCGGCGATGTCCAGATCACCCCGCCTGGCGGACTGACGACACCGGACGCCGGCGACGTCGCCGCTTCGCTGGCCGACCTGGCGGCGCGCGGCGTCACCCACCTGGCGCTGGAGGCTTCGTCGCACGGACTCGATCAGCGCCGCCTGGATGGCGTCGCCCTGACCGCCTCGGGCTTCCTCAACCTCACCCAGGACCACCTGGACTACCATGGCGCGATGGAGGCCTATCGGGCCGCCAAGCTGCGCCTGTTCGAGGTGTTGACGCCGCGGGGTCGCACGGCCGTGCTCAACGCCGACTCCGACGCCTATCCGGCCTTCGCCGCGGCGGCGATCACCTCGGGCCTGTCGATCTATTCGGTCGGCGCGATGGGCGAAGCGCTGACGCTGGCCGGCCGCGGCCTGATCCCGGAGGGCCAGCGCCTGCGGATCGGGACCGAGGGTCGCAACTTCGACGTCCGCCTGCCGCTCGTCGGCGCGTTCCAGGCCTCCAACGCCCTGGTCGCCGCCGGCCTCTGCATCGCCGCCGGCGAGAACACCGAAGCCGTGCTCGAGGCGCTCGAGCACATCGAGGGCGCGCCAGGCCGAATGCAGCGCGTCGGCCGCGGCCGCAAGGGCGGCGAAGCCTATGTCGACTACGCCCATACCCCCGACGGCCTGCGCACGGTGCTGCTGGCGCTGCGGCCCCACGCCAGCGGCCGGCTGATCGTGGTGTTCGGCGCCGGCGGCGACCGGGATCGGGGCAAGCGGCCGCGGATGGGCGCGATCGCGGCCGAACTCGCCGACATCGCCATCGTCACCGACGACAACCCGCGCTCCGAGGTCCCGGCCGCGATCCGCGCCGAGATCCGGGCCGGGGCCAGCGGGCTCCGCGAGATCGGCGACCGCCGCGAGGCGATCCGCGCGGCCGCCGCCCTGCTGCGCGAGGGCGATGTGCTGGTGGTGGCCGGCAAGGGACACGAGCGGGACCAGATCGTCGGCGCCATCATCCATCCGTTCGACGACGTCGCCGAGACCGCCGCGGCGCTCGGCCTGGAGCCGGCCGATGGCTGAGCCGCTCTGGACCTCCGACGAGATCCTTGCAGCCACCGGCGGCGCGCTGTCGGGCGCGCCCTTCGCCGCCACCGGCGTCTCCATCGACACCCGCACCCTGGAGCCCGGCGACCTGTTCGTTGCCCTGGCCGACGTTCGTGACGGCCACGAGTTCGTTCCCGCGGCGCTGGCCAAAGGCGCGGCGGGCGTGCTGGTCAGTCGGGCTTGTGACGGGCCGTCGATCGTGGTGGCCGATACGCTGCGGGCTCTGGAGCGACTTGGGATCGCGGCGCGGGACCGAGCGCCGCAGGCGCGGCGCGGCGCGGTCACCGGCTCGGTCGGCAAGACCAGCGTCACCCAGGCCATCCGCGCCGGTCTCGAAGCCGCCGGCCGCGCCCACGGCTCGGTGAAGAGCTACAACAACCATATCGGCGTGCCGCTGACCCTGGCCCGGATGCCCCGCGACACCGAGCGCGCTGTCTTCGAAGTCGGCATGAACCACGAAGGCGAGATCGTCCCGCTGACGCGCATGGTCCAGCCACAGGCGGTGGCCATCACCACCGTCGCGCCGGTGCACATCGAGAACTTCGCCGACGGCGAGGCCGGCGTCGCGCGCGCCAAAGCCGAGATCTTCGAGGGGTTGCGGCCCGGCGGCCGCGCCGTGCTCAACGCCGACAACGCCTGGTTCGACTTCCTGAAGCGCGAAGCGGAGGCGCGGGGCGCCGAGGCGATGGCCTTCGGAACCGCCCCCGACTGCGCGGCCCAGCTCGCCGACTTCCGGCTGGAAGGCGAGGGCGCGGTGGTCGAGGCGCGAATGCACGGCGCGCCGATCCGCTTCCGCCTTCGCCAGACCGGCGCCCACTGGGGCCTGATGAGCCTGGCGGCGCTGCTGATGATGGAGGCGCTCGACACGCCGCTGGCCGCCGGTCTCGCCGCGCTGGCGGAGTTCGCGCCGCTGGAGGGCCGCGGCGCCGAGCGCTCGGTTCGGATCGCCGGCGGCGCCCTCACGCTCATCGACGAGAGCTACAACGCCAACCCGCTCTCCGTCGGGGCGGCGCTGCGGACGCTCGGCCTGCGCAAGGCCTCGCACAGAGTCATCGCGGTCCTGACCGACATGCTGGAGCTGGGCCCGCGGTCGGACGCCTATCACGCCGGCCTGGCCGCCGAGATCGAGGCCGCGAAGGTCGATCTGGTGTTCTGCGCCGGCCCCAGGATGAAAAGCCTCTGGGAAGCGCTTCCTCCGACTCGCCGGGGCGCGTACGCCGAAACGGCGGCGGCGCTCGCGCCGGCGCTCACCCGGGCCGTAGAGCCTGGGGATCTGGTGATGGTGAAAGGGTCGAGGGACTCCCACGCCAAGGCGCTTTTCGAGGCGCTGGCTGCGCTGGACGTCCCGTCGGGGGAGGCTGCCTGATGCTGTATCTGCTGTATCAGCGCCTCGCCAGCGACGGGCGCCACTACATTCCCGTCCTCAACCTGCTCCGCTACCTCACCTTCCGCTCCGGGCTGTCGTTGGCGACGGCGCAGCTGACCGTGGTCGCCATGGGCTCGCGCTTCATCCGCTGGATGCAGGCGCGCCAGGGCAGGGGGCAGCCGATCCGCACCGACGGCATCGAGCGCCACGTGGTCGAGAAGTCCGGCACGCCCACCATGGGCGGGCTGATGTTCCTGGCCGGCATCTTCGTCGGCACCCTGCTGTGGGCCGACCTGGCCGACGTCTACGTCTGGGTGATCCTGCTGGTCACCGGCGCGTTCGGCTTCCTCGGCTTTCTGG
>Ga0335074_10016938_pt1 | contig 10262 bp, 10 predicted proteins | sample Lox_Sample_23_FD_206715 | JGI IMG/M metagenome (GOLD analysis project Ga0335074, IMG submission 206715) | Soil microbial communities from Loxahatchee National Wildlife Refuge, Florida, United States - Lox_Sample_2.3 | ecosystem: Environmental > Terrestrial > Soil > Wetlands | place: USA...
TTCCTTCCGCAGTTCCGGACAACTCCCTTCCCAACGCTGGTTCACCTCCGGCGGCCAGGTAGCTCAGTGGTAGAGCGCGGCCCTGAAAAGGCCGGCGTCGGCGGTTCGATCCCGTCCCTGGCCACCATCCTCACATCCGAGATCATCCGAGGCTGTCCAGCTTTTCTGTAAATCGTTGATTTTACGCATTACCATGGGCACCCCTTGTCCGACGTCGTCTATTGACCTCCAGGCAGCTGGGGGCAACACTGGGGGCAACTCACCCATTGAGAAAATGAGTTGCCCCCAGAATGCCACCGACCGACAAACTGACAGACAGCCTGATTCGAAATGCGAAGCCGGGGCAGCGTCCTGTCCAGAAGACCGAATCCGGAAAGCAGACCAGCGGTGCGCGAAAGGGCTCTCGTTCTGCCGACACGATCGACAAGAAGAATCCTCCTGAGAAGAAGTCGTACAGACTGTGGGATGGTGGAGGTCTCTACCTCGAAGTCGATCCGGCAGGGGGCAAATGGTGGAGATGGAAATACCGGTTCCAGGGAAAGGAAAAGCGTCTCTCCCTGGGTGTCTATCCAGAGGTCTCGCTTGCGACAGCCCGTGAGCAACGGCAAGAATGCCGCAGGCTGCTGGCCCAGGGTACTGATCCCGCGGAGCACCGCAAAGCGGTGAAGTCGGCGCGTGAGGGCGCTACCGAGAAGCCTGCCAGTTGGTCCGAATAGCTGCTCGGCATCAGCGGCGCGGAAGCGGCTCGCTGGGATCAAGCCCTAAATACGTCCGCAGCTCTCGTCTCTATCGATTCCGGCGATGATTGCTGGCTGGACGATAAAGCCTGGAAACGAGAGAATCGCTTTGCCGACGTTGCAGGTTTGCCAGGCGGAGGAATTCTTGCCACGCTTGTGCCATTTGATCGCAGGTGAGGCGGGGACCTGGGGATACTTCACCTGAGCACCGCCGACGAACGAACCAACAGTCGATGGCCGCATGTTGGACGGCAATCGACGGTGCTGGGCAGCCAAAGATGAGCCGTTAGAGGAGGTCTCGTGTTGCCTTCAGAGATTGCATCCATTGCCAGTGCTGTCAGCGGGACGGCCGCGACGATATCGCTGATCTATGTAGGAATTCAGATTCGGCTGAGCATACGCCACACACGGGCTTCGATCCAGCAGGGGACGACTGCTCGCACGACAAATATCCTGTTGGGACGGATGAGCGCCGAAGCGGTTGCGATCTGGATTGAGGGCAATGGCGGAACAGCGACGCCTGCGCTCATACGAGAGCATCAGTTCCACAATCAGTGCGCCATCGCGATGATTGCGATGGAGGACTACTTCAGCCAGCATGAACTGGGGCTTCTCAGCGCCGAACACTTCTCTCGCGGCAGCGAGACTTTTCGCCACCGGCTTACCGAGCCAGGACTGCGGGCCTATTGGATGAAACAGAGAGAAATGCTGGCCAAAGCCGCACCTCAATACTGCGCATATATAGACAGCCTCTGCACCGGGGAGACGACGCCGTTTCAAAACTGAATTGAACGACGCAGGCGTTGTTGGGTGTCAGCGACGCGATGTGAGTTTCCCGGATATGAGGCCCTCGATGCCCCTGGCTGCCGTGTCCGGATCGATTCCGCCGATCATGGCTGACTGCACGATGAAGCCCAGGAAGAATGAAAGCATCGCTTTGGCGACTTCTGCCGGTTTGGCGTGTGCTGAAATGTCGCCACGGTCCTGCCACTTGTGCACGATGGCGGTGAGCGCCTCACGATAGAGCAACTGACCACCGCCGACAAGCTCCTTCACTCTGGGATTGAATTGAGCTTCGCCCCACCCCATCAGGAAGGCTACCCCAAAATTTAACTTGTCACGGTTCGCGTGCAGGGTGATAATTCTGGTTATTTTCCGGACAAGAACAGGAAGAGGGTAGGCCTCTTCTCTTGTCAGTATGGGGACGAGAGGCGCTCGCATTTCTTCGAATGCAGCGGAGAATGCGGCGAGAATAAGCTCGTCTTTGCTCTTGTAGTAGAGGTAGACCGCCCCGAAAGACAGGTTTGCCTCACGAACGATGTCTTCCATCGACGTGGCGTGAAGTCCTCGCCGGGAGAAGCACCTCCAACTGGCGGCCAGGATCTGGTCGCGACGGGCCTGCCGTTTTTCCTCAGAGATTTTTGGCATCTTTTCTCGCCCTGGTAAATCTTATCAAAAAGAGCGAGTACTCGCTTTTGTTTGTTATGGGAGCGAGGACGCGAAGTTTTTCGGGCCCACTCGAAATCGACAAGCATCCCCAAACAGAACAGGAGTGAATCTCATGCCAAACGAATTCGCAGTCGATGTGGATGCCAGGGTGGCGCCTCCACTGCCGATCGCTGCACCGTCCTCGGTGGGTTTCTCGACTGAGCGACTCAACCGCATTGACCCCGCCATGCAGGCCGAGATCGATGCCGGCCATTATGCCGGAATCAGCGTGATGGTCGCCCGCCACGGCAAGCTCGTAAAGTCCGGCTTTTATGGCTATCAAACGCTCGAAGGTCGTGAGCCGTTGCGCGAAGACGCCATCTACCGCATTGCCTCGATGACCAAACCGATCATCGCCGTCGCCATGCTGCAACTTTTTGAAGAGGGCAAGTGGGAACTCGACGATCCGGTCACGAAGTTCATTCCCGAATTCGCGGATCTGAAGGTGTTGAAGGATGGCGCGCTGGTGCCGCTCGATCGCCCCATGACCATGCGCCATCTCATGGCGTCTTCGGCAGGCTTCGCCTTCGGTCCCGCGTTCGGCAGCACCAATCTGAAGGTGGATGAGATGTACGCCAAGGCCGATCTTTGGAGCGGCACGAACGACGACATCATTCCCAAACTGGCCAAGCTGCCTCTGGAATCGCAGCCCGGTACCGAGTTCCGTTACGGCCTTCAGCAGGAGGTGCAGGGCGCAATTCTCCGGCGCATCTCCGGCGAGCAACTCGACACCCTGCTCGAACGGCGCATCTTTGCCCCGCTGGGCATGAAAGACACCGGCTTTGACGTCGCACCTGATCAACGTGACCGCATCGCACCGCGCTATGCCCTGGACCAGAACCTCAAGCTCATCCTCGCGCCAGACCAGTCGCCATTTCCAGCCGTGGCCGGAACACCTCCAGGGGTGAAGCCGAAATATCTGCTGTCGATCGCCGGGCTTTACTCCACGACGCAGGACTACATGCGTTTTGCGCAGATGCTGGCCAATCGCGGTGTGCTCGACGGCGTCCGGATCCTGTCGCCAAACTCGGTCAGGCTGATGACGAGCAACCTGCTGCCCGCGGGCGTGCCGCTGCACTTTCTTCAGCCGTTCGATGGGATCGGCTATGGCATGAACGTTGGCATCGTGCTCGATCCAGCGCACGCAAATTTTAACGGCGGCGCGAACGGCGCGGGCACTTTCTACTGGGGCGGCGTGCACGGCACCTGGTTCTGGGTCGATCCCACCTATGACATTGTTGTCGTTGGAATGCTCCAGCAGCAGGACGGCGGAAATCCGATGACGGGACGTCCTTATCCGGTGCCGAATGTGTGCGGAATATCGCGCGCCATCACCTACGGAGCGCTTGTCGACCCCGCGCTTTAGTCCAGAGCCATGATTCACTTCAGGAAATTCAACGAGAGGAAACCAGTCTAATGACAGCCACCTTAACCGCACCGTCAGCGGGGAGCACAGCCACAGCAACTGCCTCCACGCCTGAGAAATATCCCTTCTTCCCCGACAACGTGGAGTACTGGTTCGAGGCCAAACGCGCCTTCGGCGCCGCCAGCTACGGTTCCAGCGAGTTCGGCGAAGTCATGGCCAGCCTGAATCGCATCACATCCGGCGACGACGATGGCTGGTATAACGAGTGGAATGCCACAGCCGAACGGATATCCGCTGAAGCTGATGCGCAACTGGCTGCCGGTCATCGCGTAAGCGCACGCGACGGCTACCTGCGCGCAGCAAATTACTTCCGCACCTCCGAATTCTTCCTGCACGGCAACCACGATGACCCGCGCATCTATAGCGCCTACAACAAGTCGATCCGCGCCTATAAACTCAGCGCCAACCTCTTCGATCCGCCGATTCTTCCGGTGGAGATTCCTTATGAGAACACGACTCTCCCCGGCTACTTCCATCGTGTGGACGAATCGGACACCAAGCGTCCGCTGCTGATACTTCACACGGGCTTCGATGGGTCGGCAGAAGAGATGCACGGTGAAGGCGCGCGAGCTGGTGTCGAGCGTGGCTGGAATGTGCTGGCCTTCGACGGCCCGGGCCAGTACGGGCCGATTCATCGCGAGCGCCTGCCTTTTCGTCCGGATTGGGAGAAGGTCGTCACGCCCGTGGTTGACTTCGCACTCACTCTGCCTGGCGTTGATCCGAAAAGGATTGCCCTTATGGGCGTCAGTTTTGGGGGCTACCTCGCACCACGTGCTGCAGCTTTCGAGAAGCGAATCTCGGCGCTTGTCGCCAATGACGGAATCTACGATTTCGGCGTCACTCAGACGGCGGCCATCCCACCCGATCAACGGGAGAGTTACATCGCTGCTGTCCAACAGAAAGACGCTCCCGAACTCGACCGCAAGATTGTGGAGGGTAGCAAGAAGTCTCCCGCTGCAAAATGGGCTGTAGACCAGGCGGGGTTCGTGATGGGTGAGCCCACGCCTCACGCAACCGTTGCGAAAATTCTCAAGTTCACGCTTGCCGGCGGCATCGCAGAACAGATCTCCTGCCCTACGCTGGTCCTCGATGCCGAAGAGGATATGTATCTGAAGGGCCAGCCAGACGTGCTCTTTGAGCACCTCACCTGCCCGAAGACCATGATCCGCTTCACCACGGCTGAGGGCGCCGGCGCGCACTGCCAGTGCGGCGCCGATCGTCTTGCGAACGCTCGCATTTTTGACTGGCTCGATGACACCTTTGGTCTCGCGGTCAAACCGTAGAACCTAAACAAAGAGGTCTATACGTGGGAAAGGTCTGCTGCGAAGGGCAACCTATCCGCCACGAAACAAGCGGATCTCCGCACAGCAGGTGACTTGCCTTCACGCTTAACCAGAAAGGAATCGCTATGCCGACGCAATCAACGCTGAACGCGCCACCGCTTTCCGGGGAAAGCGCCGCAAAGACAATCGAACCGGCGAAAGGCAGCACGCCTTCGAAGACCCAAACCGATCCTCGTCTTGATCCGCGGATCAAGAAGGTGTTCGCCGCCATGCCGGCGCCAGTAGAAAAGCCGAACGTTTCGAGCCGCGAAGAATTGCTCGCACAGGAAAACTCACCAGCGGTGCTGGCCGCACTGGAACGCCAAACGGCCCTGTTCGACTCGATGGACAGCGAGGAGATCGCTCCGTCCGCCGGGTTGAACGTGCGCGTCGAAACCCTCACCTCGTCGCCCGATGGAAACACGATCAAGATCCGGTATGTCCGGCCGGATAACAGTGAGATTTTGCCTTGCGTTTACTACATCCACGGCGGCCGCATGGAGATGAGTTCCTGCTTTGAGGGCAACTACAAGACCTGGGCCCGCATGATCGCCGCCAGAGGCGTCGCAGTGGCCATGGTTGAATTCCGAAACTCGGTGCACCCTTCCGAAGTGCCGGAAATCGCTCCATTTCCCGCCGGCCTGAACGATTGCATCTCGGGCCTCAAGTGGATACACGCCAACGCAGCCACCCTCGCCATTGATCCCAAGCGCATCATCGTATCCGGAGAAAGCGGCGGTGGCAACCTGACTCTCGCCGTAGGCATGAAGCTGAAGCGGGATGGGGAACTCGGCCTGATTCAGGGCCTCTACTCCCTGGTCCCCTACATCGCGGGTGAGTGGCCGCAGGCACAATTCCCCTCTTCCATCGAGAATGAGGGCATCGTGCTCAACTTCGGGGACAACCGCGCCACCATGGCTTACGGCATCGAGGCCTTTAACGCCCGCAACCCGCTCGCCTGGCCCAGCTTCGCGACACGCGAGGATGTCGAGGGTCTGCCGCCGACGGTCATCAGCGTCAACGAGTGCGACCCGTTGCGCGACCAGGGCATCGCCTTCTACCGCCTTCTGATGGATAGCGGCGTCTCGGCGCGTTGCCGCCAAATGATGGGCGCCTGCCACGGCATCGAGCTCTTGCCGGCTATCTGTCCCGATATCGCTCGCTCCACCGCCGTCGACATCGCAGACTTCGCGATCGGGCGATAAGCAGATCCAACAATAAGCTCCAGGAGATGCCAAAAGCTCGCCGGAATCCGCTCTGTGCGGGTTCCGGGCCCTCGCATCTCGCAATTCCTTCTACAGAGCCAGGTATTGATGGATAAAAGCGATGGCCATACTGCCTTCACCCACTCCACTCGATACTCGTTTGATGGAGTTATGGCGAACGTCACCGGCGCAGAACACGCCCGGCAGGCTGGTCTCCAGCGGAAATGGGTGACGATCGAGTTTCCAGGTGGTGAGGTCGCGCCCGGTGCAAATATAGCCGCGTGGATCGCGCTCCAAATCGCCTGGCAGCCATGACGTGCAGGCATCGGCGCCGATCATCACAAACAAGGCATCGGCCTCATGGAAGCTGATGTTCTCCATCTCAACCGGTGCATTGACACATACCTCAATTCGTTCCAGGTAATTTTCTCCTTCCACGGATATAACCTGGGCATGAGGAAGCACCTTGATGTTGGACTTCGATGCAATCTGGTCAATCAGGTATTGCGACATGCTGAGTTTGATCCCGTCGCCCCTTACCAGCATCTTTACCTGAGCCGCATAGCTCGACAAGAACATGGCAGCTTGCCCCGCTGAATTGCCGCCTCCTACGATGAAGACCTTCTTGCCGATCACATTGGCCGCCTCCTGGCGGGCCGCTCCATAAAGTATGCCGTGTCCCAGCAGGCGATCTTCACCCTTGGCATGCAGCCGGCGCCAGTCCACACCTGTAGCCAACACCACGGCTCGCGTTGATACCGACTGGCCTCCGTCCAACTCGCACACATAGCCTTCACCCGCGGGAGTAAGCTTCTCCATCGAACGCGTCAGCGCAACTTCCGCACCGAACTGGGTCGCCTGTTTAAACCCGCGCCCGGTCAGGTCTTCCCCTGAAATCCCCTCAGGAAATCCCAAATAGTTTTCGATGCGGGACGATGTGCCTGCCTGCCCGCCCGCTGCACACCTCTCGACAATCAGCATCCTCAATCCTTCAGAACTTCCATAGACGCCGGCGGCCATACCGGCCGGTCCCGCCCCCACAACCACAACATCGTAACGATCGCGTTCGGGTTTGGTCTGCAGCTTCAAGGCATCGGCGACCTGCCTCGTTGTGGGTGGCTCAATGAAGAGCTGTCCGTCAACCGTTACGGCCGGGCAATCAGGGTCGTCGGAGACGCCGGCCGGCACCCGCTCTGGATAGCGATCGCGGTCAACCCACTCGTAAGGAATGCGGTTCGCTGAAAGAAATGCACGGATGTTATTGCAGTCCTCATCCTTGTTACGGCCGAAAATTTGTACTCGAGCTGTTGGTAACGAAAGGGAACGTTGCTGGATCAGCAAGAGCCGTTCACCCAGCGTCTTCAGAATGAGGCTGCGGGCCTCTTCTGAATCCTGAATCAAGTGATGAAACTGCTGTTTATCCAGGCGCGCGATGCGGCACGAGGTTTGGGCTCGCAACGAGCCGAAGGTCGGAGTACCGATGAGAAGAGGGACTTCACCGAAGAAATCGCCCTGTTTGAACTCCTGCTCCGGAAACTCGGTCTGCTTTCCGTGAACATCCAGAACAATTCGCAGACGGCCTTCAAGGAGCACATAGAAGGTGGCAGGTGCGCCCTCTCGAAAGAGCCATTCTCCCGGCTCGAGCCGCACATCGGCAATCGTATGCGCCAAGCGAGCGCATTCGGCTTCGTCAAGACAGGCAAAGATTGTGGCTTGCCGCAACTCCTCTGGAGTAAACATGAGACGCGCCTCAGGACCGGCATCGATAATCGTGAAACGTTTGTACTACAGAATGGTACTAACGACATTCACGCCGAGGAGCGCAGACGCCCTGCGCTCCTCGAGTTCGGTCGGTATGTCGTCCGTATACAGCCTATGCGAACCGATCGTCGAGCCCAGCTTCGGTGAATTGCAGAGAGTGGGACATGGCTCGTATCGGCCGGGACTGACCCAAGACACCGAGGATCACTTCCGGCAAAGCGGCGGAATCCTCGTGGATTCACGCATAATCGGGGAGTCACTCATCGACCGCAGATAGGTAACGAAATGTCAGCCAGGGTTCAGCTTTCCGAAGAGCACTCCGATGATTGGCTCCTCTGAACTGATCTCACTCCTGCTGCTGTTCGGCGGGCGGCTTAAGGTGGTCTTCCGGTTGCCAAGCTGAGATGACCAGCCGAAATTCTTTGCGTTCATCGAACAGTCCGGCGGTGTCCATGACCCCGATCCAGACTGGGGAGGCAAATCTCCTGGTCTCGATCTGCACCGAAACGTCAGCGTTTGGATCGAACGCTTGGAGCTTGTCAATCAGATCGATCACTTTCATCGTTGACCTCCGCTCCTGAATCGCTGCCACCGTGATTGTAGGGGCACCCCCCTGAGACGTGATGCGGCCCTGGAGGCAAGTGCGGAACGAATGCAACGCCGGGCTCTCAGTGGACCAGGACGGGGATTCCTGCCTGGTTCGAAGCGAAAGGTTGTGGGGGCAACTGTGCGGCCCCTACGCTCTGAACACCGCATATTTATTGGACTTTGGACGTACGTGTTGTGGCGTCCCTGGCCACCATTTAGCAGCAACAACTTAATCATGTGCAGGAACCTCCGTCCTGGCTGGCCCACCTTTGTCGCTCTATAACGCCAATTACGAGAACGCTCGCGCCGATGGGAAGGAAATCGCCGGCTGAAGAACGGGCTCAGCCTGCGGGCGGGATGGTCCGCGTGTCAACAATGCCGATGGAGAGCGGCGCTCCGGCCACTGCCTGCGCTCGAATCAGAGCTTCGAAGTAGGGCGAGTCGCGCATGCCGCGGTGCGCGTCGAGGGCATGCTTCAGGGCGGTGCGGTCAGCCGCATCCGCCAGCAAGACACCCAGCGCCTCGGTTCCTTCCTGCCGCAGCCCCTGCAGGATCAGCACATTTCCCTGGCCGCTGTCCCTGGGCAGCGGAGAGATAGTCGCATAATTCTCGCCCGCTGAACCGGTATGCTTAAGCCCCTGGTAGATGGGTTGCTCTCCCGGCCGGGGCCTGCGGTTGAGGAAATACATCTTGCCTCCAACCCCATCCTCCACCACCTGGAAGTTGAGCTTGCCGCTGAAGAGCGAGACCCAGGGATTCGAGGTTGGGGCGCCCACAAAGACAAATTTCCCCTGCTCCAGTGCGCGGCGATTCAGGTCCCGCGCCGAGCAGATCGTCGCTTCTCCGGCCTGGGCGCCGTCCGACACTACGACTTTCGTCTCGGCGCCAGGCCGGACCACGGCGCTCAGCGGCCAGGGAATCGCCGTAGCCGCGCTCCTGGCAGCCGCGCGATACCACCCGAAAGCGCAGACGATGGCGGCCACCGCCGCCATCTCCCTCCACCAGCCCCGTCGACATCATCCGCCGCTACAAGGGAAACCTTCCCGATTTCCCCGGCACAGCCAGCAATCCGCTGTGGAACCGCCAGCCCTGGTGGGTCGAGTAGCCGAAATTCGTTCAGGAACAGGGCCGCCAGCCCTCCAGTCTCGAAGAATTCGTCGCCTGGAGCCAGAAGCGGCAGACCGATTCTCTGGTGATTGCAGTTTCCGCGGCCAAATCGCGCTTTCCTGCCTGCGGCGGCCTCATCCTCTGGATGGGCCATGACTCCTTCCCCTGCGCCGCCAACACTTCGATCATTGACTTCGACGGCAAGCCGAAACCCGCGGCGGCCGCCATCGGGCGCCTGCTCCGGCAAGGCTGAGCTCTGGCGGGTTGACCTTCGACTTTCGGCAGCGATGGACGGAGGACGATCTCCGGGGCCAATCCCGTTGGCTGCGCGATCGAATGAGGAACTCAAAAGCTGCGCAGGAGAAAGTCTCTCGCACTCGCGAGCACTTTCACGCGCATCGCGGTTTCCGGCAGCATACGCGCAATCTCAACCGCTCCGATCATCGTTGAAAAAATCGAAAAGAAAGCGCGCTCTTTGTCGGCGGTTCGCCGGCCCGGCATAAAAGGAATCATTCGCTCCTTATAGCGCACGAGTTCGGAGAGGACTCGGCCCGTCATGCTCTTGTCCACCCGCGCCAGTTCCGGGGCGAGTGCCGTCAGGGGGCAGCCTCGCTCGGAGCGCTCACAG
>Ga0335074_10016939_pt1 | contig 10262 bp, 7 predicted proteins | sample Lox_Sample_23_FD_206715 | JGI IMG/M metagenome (GOLD analysis project Ga0335074, IMG submission 206715) | Soil microbial communities from Loxahatchee National Wildlife Refuge, Florida, United States - Lox_Sample_2.3 | ecosystem: Environmental > Terrestrial > Soil > Wetlands | place: USA: Florida...
TAGCATCGCAATGTCCCGTGGTGCGGTCAAGCAGGACTCGGTATTTCACACGTTGCTTTACACGATCTTTCAAAAGCCTCGTGAGGGCGCGTCGGGTGGGATCGTGGTGGCACTTAGTTCGGCCAATCCTGGCGAAGGCGTCACCTATGTCACCAAGGCGCTGATCCACGAATTGGGACGCTGTGAGTTTACTTCAGTTGCCGGGCTGAGCGTCAATTTTCTTCGAAAGCTGCACGAGCCCACTCTGGAGGCGATCCGGAAGTCGTTGAACGGTCCCCCACCGAGTCTCGTCGCCGCCAGCTCTGGTACCGCTGGAGCGCAATACTCCGCCCTTTCGGTGGATCGTCGCGCCTCCAGCCTCTGGGAAGGTAGTTGGCAGTATCGCCGGGACTGCATGGATCTTTTGCGTTCGGAGTTCGACTACACCGTTATCGATTGCCCATCTCTCAAGATTTCCGGTGACGTTCTGAGCGTAGCGCCCTTCGTCGACGGCGTCATTCTGGTTATTGAAGCTAATCGAACCCACAGAGAAGAGCCCTGCCTGGCGAGGCGCAGAATCACAGACGCTGGCGGCACGGTCCTTGGTTACATCCTGAATAAGCGAAGGTACGACGTGCCGGAGTGGCTATATCGCAGACTCTAGCTATGTAACGTCGCACGGAAGGAGAGAGGAAAACCATGAAAGCATCGCTCGCCTTGATCGCAGCGGTCTTTGGGTCGCTCTCGTTATGCGCGCACGCCGATGTTCAGCTCCACGAAAGGCCTGTCTACAAGCTTCACATCGGCGATGTGATTGCGCTTCATTATCGGTTTACGCCCGAGTTTGATCAGACGGTCACAGTCCAACCAGATGGTCACGTCGATCTGAATATCGTCGGCACCCTTCAAGCGGCTGGACTTACGCTTGATCAGTTTCACGATGACGTTGTGAAGCTCGCCTCGACCCAACTCAACCATCCGGAATTGGCTGTCACTCTGAAGCAGTTTCAGGAGCCGTACGTTGTGGTCGCTGGTGAAGTGGCCAAGCCTGGAAAAATCGAACTGCGGCAGAATATAACAGCGCTTCAGGCCGTATTACTCGCAGGAGGGTTCACAACCTCTGCGCGTGATACCCAAGTCATCCTCTTCCGACACATCAACGGGGACATGGCTGAGGTTCGCCGTCTCGATCTGCATAACATCAAAAAACAATCGGATCTTGAACGCGACATCGAGTTGGAGCCGGGCGACATGCTGCTGGTAACTCGAAACAAACTCGCGCACTTGTCTCACTTTGTTAAGGCGACAAATCTGGGAGTGTATTTCAATCCATTTCCCGCCATTCCGTGATTCGCAGGTTAGGTGGTGACGGGAAGAGAATTGTCATTCAATCCAGCGGAAGCAGGCGTGTCGGTCTTTCGCAAACTACGGAGTTTACCATGCGATCTGATTTGCAAGCGGAAATTGGAAGTCTGCAACTCATTGCGCCTCCACCATCCGCAAAAGCGGAGAGGTCGAGCTTACATCGGGCCGTTGCACGTGGAATCGTCGGGCGAGCCGTTGGTGTCGCAGACCTTGTTTTGCTTAGCCTCACTTTGGTGTACTTTGCCCTCTGCGCGGGGCCCGCACAACCTCATGGCGGACTTTGGAAGCTCCTGTCCATGAAAATGACCATCGGTCATTTCGTTCTTCTCGCCTTCTGTTGGGTGTTATGGGGGACGTTCTTTACCTATTGTGGTTTGTACACCCGCCAGCACATCAAGTCGGCGCAAGGGGTTTTCGGACGCCTGGCACTGGCAACCGGCCTATCAGGGTTGGTCGCCGGCGAAACGATTGCATTCCAGTGGCACCACGGTCGTTTCCTCCCGGTCTTTTTTGATTGCTGGCTCGCCAGTCTGCTTTGCGTGCTGTTATTGCGCATTGCGGTCGGCGCCTTCTCCATTTATGCCCGCCCGCATCTTCGGCGCAAAAGAATTGCCGTCATCGTCGGTCTCGGCCCACGCGCAGATCGCATCCGGGATGAACTGACGACCCATCCGGATTGGAAATATGAAATCCTGGGTCATCTTCATCAGGACGCCATTAAAACATCAGATTCGGACGCTTCTGATTTGGGCAGAATCGCGGACCTTGAGGGCATCTTAATGCGGCAGGTGGTCGATGAGGTCATTGTTGCGCTTCCCGTTAAGTCCAATTATGCGACCATCGAGCGTGTCATCGCCGTATGCGCGCGCATTGGCGTCGAGGTGCAGTATCCGGAGGAACTATTTGATGTGCCTAGGCCGCAGCAGGTTCGCTGCCTGCCAGAAGAACGGCGCAACATCGTAGTTCGGATGGTCCAGCAGGACTATCGCTCACGGATCAAAAGGGCATTAGATATTGCGGGCGCGCTTACTGGCCTGATTCTGTTCGCCCCATTATTTGTGGTCGTCGCCATTGTCATTAAAGCAACCAGCAAGGGGCCGGTCTTCTTTTGCCAGGAGCGCTACGGGCTGGGTAGGCGCATTTTCCGCATCATCAAGTTTCGAACCATGGTTGAGGATGCGGAAGCGGCCCAGACTTCTCTGGAACACTTGAATCAAAACAGCGGACCCGTATTCAAGATTTTCAAGGACCCGCGCGTCACCAAGGTCGGGAGGTTCCTCCGCCGCACATCGATCGATGAGCTCCCACAGCTTTTCAACGTCCTCAAGGGCGAAATGTCCCTGGTAGGACCGCGGCCGCTTAATTTGCGGGACGTAGGCCGCTTTTCCGAAGCTTGGTTGATGCGCCGATTCAGCATGAAGCCGGGACTTACCTGCTTATGGCAGATAAGCGGCAGAAGTAACGTTTCCTTCGATCGTTGGATCGCGCTCGACCTGCATTACATTGACCACTGGTCGCTGCTTATGGATTGGATGATCCTCGCAAAGACAATTCCTGCTGTTGTGAAGGGAACCGGTGCAGCATGACTCATACCTCAAAAACTCGCGTTCTCTATGTTAACCACACGGGTCGGATTAGTGGTGCGGAGTATGTGCTTTTGAATATCCTGCGGGGACTGCACCCCTCGCGGTATGAGGCATGGGTACTTTGCCCGGCCGAGGGCGGCCTGGCCGAGGCAGCCTGTGAAGAAGGTGCGCTCTGGTTACCTCTTCCGCCCATAAATGCCCGCTTTACCATGCGGCCAGAAACAATTCTGCAGTCGCTCAATCAACTTTGGCACGTTGTGCGTGCTCTGCGCAGATATCTGATAAGTCTCAACCCCGACTTCATTCATGCAAATACAGTGCGCGCAGGAATTGTTGCCACGCTCGGCGCTGCGGGACTCGGAAGGGCGGTTCTATGGCACGTCCACGACAGCCTTCCGCACCACCCGGTCAGTTCAGTCGTACGCTTGCTCGCGTGCCTTTCGCGCCGGACCCAGATTATCGCGGTCTCCCATGCAACGGCGCGCGAGTTTTGCGGGCAATTTCCACTGCAACGCAAGGTGCGAACGATCCACAATGGCATCGATCTGACACGTTTTCCTCTCAAGCAAACCGGTGCTTCATCGTTTCGGAAGGAGATGGGCATTCCGGAAGAGAGCTTCCTGATTTGCGCAGTCGGACAGATCTGCGCGCGCAAAGGAGTTAAGGAGGTGATCTACGCTATCGAGAGGATTCGAAGACGCAACCCAGGCATGCATCTTGCTATCGTCGGCAATGCGGTCTTCGCGCACGAGGAGGAGTATCGCGATTCTCTGTTACTCGCGGTATGCCACTCAGGCCTTGCCGAGCGAGTTCATTTTACGGGCCAACTCAAGAACGTTGCGCCCGCGCTACAGGCTTCGGATCTTCTGGTGCTCAATTCGAGCGAGGAACCGTTCGGTCTGGTTCTGATTGAAGCGATGTCCTGCGGCACGCCGGTCCTGGCAACGCGCGTCGGCGGCGTTCCGGAGATCGTCACGGATGGGAGCAACGGCTGGCTGATCGAACCCGGGGATACCATCGGATTGTCCGCAAAGCTGCTTGAACTTTCCTTCGCCGACAGCTCTCGCCGGCAGGTCGCGGATGTTGCTCACCGTACCACTTCTCCCCAATTCTCATTCCAGCGTTTTCACCGTGACCTGCGCAGGCTGTACCTGGAGATGGAATTGACGCTCCAGCCGGAGTACGATTCGCGCGAAACACTTGCGATTGCCAACTGCGGCAGCCGTTGAGGAAATGACTATGGACAGAATTGCGTTGTTTCAAGACTATCTTGCACAGAACGGCGGCGCCGAGCGTGTAACCGAGGCCATTCATCAAGCCATTCCACAGGCGGACTTATACACCACTTTAGCGGTTCCGGAACGCATCTCGCCTTACCTAAGAAATCTCCGTCCCAAGACGACTTGGATGCAGAGGTTGCCTGCGAAGGCGAAGCTCTATCGGCATTACTTCCTGCTCTATCCCTTCGCGGTGGAATCGGCACCGATGCAGGACTTTGATTTGATCGTCAGCAGTTGCTGCGGATACGCCAAAGGCGTGAAGCGCGGTTCGAACGCAGTCCACGTTTGTTATTGCCACAACCCGATGCGATGGGTCTGGCGTTTTTCAGAGTACGTCGCCCGCGACAAATTCGGCGGCCTCACGAAAATCGCGCTTCGTTCCATGGTGGAGGGGCTAAAGCAATGGGAGATTCGAGCGGCGGCGAGACCGGATTACTACATAGCAAACTCACATATTGTAGCCAGACGTCTGAGAGAAGCCTTCGGAGTCGAATCTACCGTTATTGAGCCGCCCATCGATACATCTCGCTTTTGGATAAGTGCCAAGACCGCGGATTACTATCTCGTCCTTTCCCGCCTCGTTCCCTACAAACGGATCGATTTGGCCGTTGAAGCATGCTCGCGAACGCATCGCAGGTTGATCGTAATTGGAGATGGCTCCGACCGCGAACGGCTCAAATCGATTGCCGGGCCCGCCGTTTCGTTTCTGGGCCGCCAGCCTGACGAAGTTGTTAATCGCTACGCAAATCGATGCCGCGCTCTTCTCTTTCCGGGTGAAGAGGACTTCGGCATGACTCCGCTCGAAATCAATTCGGCGGGACGGCCCGTGGTGGCCTTTGGTGCCGGTGGCGCCACGGAAACGGTCATCGAAGGAATGAACGGATTGTTGTTCCGCGAGCAAACGGTGGAATGCCTGATCGATGCTCTCGACCGGTTCGAAAACCGCTCGTGGGATCCCATGGCAATCCGTAGAAATGCTCAACGCTATGACATACACGTTTTTCAGGAGCGAATCCTCGACTTTCTTGCCTGCGTGTCGCCGGCGGCTCGAAATCTTCAAATGCTGCGCCGGAGGGCCGGATGACATCGGCGGCGCTTGATCCGTCTACGCCAACTGCGGCCGCCCCTTCGGCCCGACACGGCTTTCGTGCCGTGCTTCAATCCATCGCGAGCAAGTCCGTCATTCTGGTTCTTCAGGCTGGAACGGGAGTTCTTACCGCCCGTATCTTAGGGCCTTCGGGGCGCGGAGAGTTGGCTGCGATGATCCTCTGGCCGCTGTTCATCGCGAATACCACCACGTTCGGTGTGCCCAGTTCTTTGATCTATCACATGCGCTGCCACCCAAAGGAACGGGATAGGCTCGCTACTAACGGCTTTTTCCTCGCCACATTGCTGGGACTCGCGGCCGCCGCGGTGGCCGCGATGATTCTGCCATGGTGGCTGCACCAATACTCAGCAACGGTCATTCGCTACGCGGAATACTTTCTGTTCACTGTGCCGCTCTGTTCCATCACCTTAGCGGGCCGCGCCACTCTCGAAGGTTCTCACGATTTTGCGGCATCGAATGCTATCCAGACGCTTACGCCATTGGCTACTCTCGTCGTGTTGCTGATGTTCTTCGCGGCGCATGCGCTTGATCCCTGCACCGCCGCCATCGCTTACATCGTCGCGTCCTTTCCGTCGTTCCTGCTTATGCTGAATCGCATCTGGCGCGCAGGGCTGAGACTCGCACGCATCCAACTCGCTGTCCTGAAGCGGATTCTCGGTTATGGGATCCGGTCCTATGGAATTGACATTCTCGGCACGCTGGCTCTCCAAGTCGATCAGGTGCTCGTCGTTGGCCTTCTGAGAGCTCAGGACATGGGTTCGTATGTCGTGGTGCTAAGCATTTCGCGTATGCTCAACGTCTTTCAAACCTCGGTTGTCATGGTCCTGTTTCCAAAGGCCGCCGGTCGTTCCAAAGAGTGTGTGCTCGCCGTGACAGGGAGTTCAGTTCGCATCAGCGCGCTTGCCACGGCGGTCTGCGGCGCATCGCTGTGTCTCGCCGGGCCCGACTTGCTGCGCATCATCTATGGGCCAGAGTATGCCGCCGCCGCAGAAGCCCTGCGCTTTCTCGTTCTGGAAGCTATTCTCTCGGGCATGACGTTCGTGCTTGCGCAGGCGTTCATGGCGCTCAATCGGCCAGGAGTCGTGACTGTGCTCCAGGCGCTTGGCCTCTCGTTGTGTGTTCCAATGATGCTTTTGCTGATTCCCCGTTACGGCATTTATGGTGCGGTATTCTCGCTGCTTGCATCCACAACGGCGCGTTTTCTCTTCGTGTGCGCTGGTTTTCCGATATTTCTCAAGACCTGGCCTCCGCGCCTCCTGCCCAGCGCCGACGATCTGAAAATGCTTGGCAGCGCGCTGCTGGGTCTGCGCAGGGAGCGGATTGCATGACAGCGACACAACAACTCCGGGCCAAAGCCGGCGAGCAGACGGCCCCGCCGGCGCAATTCAAGAAGCAGACCACGGCTGCTTTGCTTGTAATGATCCTGGTTCCCGCTCTTTGCATAGCTGGAAATCAGGCCAGCCTGCTAAGGATTGTCTTCCCGGCGCTCAGTCTGGTGGTAAGCGGGTTCCTGCTTTGGCGGTCCAAGCCGCTTTACGTGGGCCTCGTTTGCTGGTTGTGGTTTGTGACGCCCTTCCTTGACCGCATGGCCGATTACCAGGGCGGTTGGACCCTCGAGAATCCTGTAGAGTTGGCTCCATACTTCGCTGCGGCAATCGCGGGGCTCACGCTTTTGACCCGCTTGCGCGAGCTGGGTAGTCGTAAAGCCCTTCCCTTTATCTGTGCATTGACGGCGATCTTGTATGGGCTGATTCTGGGGTTTGTCTACCTCCCTATCTTCAACGTTCTGCGGGCTGCCCTCAATTGGTTCGTTCCGGTTGTTTTTGGCTTGTTCATCTATAAAAACAAAGAACTGTATCCGCAGTTTCGCCGAGCTATCGAAAGGGCATTCCTTTTCGGAGTGCTCGTGACGGGCATCTACGGCATCTATCAGTTCTTCAACCTCCCGGCGTGGGACCGCATGTGGATGCTGAATGTTCAAATGAACTCGTTCGGCGCCGTCGAGGCCATGAAGATTCGCGTGTTCAGCACCATGAATGCACCTGCTATATTCGCGGCCGTCATGGCCTGCGGATTGTTGCTTCTCTCGAATCTCAAGGGAAGGTTGCGGCTGTTGTCGGCGGCATGCGGATTTCTCGCGCTGATCCTGACCCTGAGCCGTGCTTCGTGGATCAGCCTCGCTGTCGGTTGCGTGTATTTGATGTTCAGAATGGGCATGCGTGAGCGGCTGCGGCTCGCGTCGGCCGCGTTCGTCTGTGCCCTCTTCCTCGTTGGGCTCGCTCAGCTTCCGCCCATTAAAGAGATGGTGTGGCAGCGCGTCGACACATTCTCTGACCCCAATCAGGACGTGAGCTTCTCTGCCCGCGTTCAAGGACACGAGAAGGCCTTTCGCGAAATTGCCCAACAACCCTTCGGAGAAGGACTGGGGAGCACAGACACCTTGCATAACACCGAAGGCGACGACGACATCATTGGACCGCACGACAGCACGTTGCTCGAGATCCTCTATTCCCTTGGCTGGATGGGCTCCATGATCTATGCGGTCGGCCTTGTTCTGCTGGCAATGCGTCTGATGAACACCGTCCGTGGCGATCCGTTCGTCACCTCCTCAAAAGCGATTCTTGCAGGGTTATTCGCGCAGTGCCTGTTGAACAGCATCCTGCTGGGCATACTTGGGTTCATGGTGTGGACATTTGCCTCGATGAGCCTTGCGCGTGTGGAGTTAGCAGAAGAGGCGGCCCGCGCACAGGAGTTAGAGGGATATCAAACAAACGACCGTGTCGCTGCATAGGAGATAAACATGAGAGTCGTACATATTCTTAACGACGTAACCAGTCTCGGGAATGGCATCGTGAATACGGCTGTCGATATTGCCCTCGAACAGGCGCGGATAGGCTACGCGGTTGCTGTTGCCTCCAACGGAGGAGAATACGAACCGCTGCTTGCTCAGGCGGGTATTCATCATTACAAGCTTAACCAGTCGAGGCAGCCGGCCAAATTGCTCCGCGCCCTGTGGTCGCTCCGTGAGTTGCTTCGCGACTTCGCTCCCGATGTGGTTCATGCGCATATGTGTACGGGCCTCTTGCTTGCCTGGCTATGCAAGGGGTCAAGTGATTTTGCCCTCGTCGGTCATCTCCATAACGTCCACGATCGCCAGTCAGTCCTCATGGGGCTGGCGGACCGCGTCATCGCCGTGAGCCACTCCGTAAGCTCGACGATGATTGCTCGGGGGATTCCGAAGAACAGGTTGCGTGTCGTGCTCAACCGCACACTCGATAGTACCCGTTGTGTGCCGTTGAGCGAGGTCGAGCCGGCTTGTCTGGCGCGGCCTGCCGTGGTTACCGTCTGCGGGATGACCCATCGCAAAGGAATTCAGGAACTGATCGCGGCCTTTGAGATGACTGCCAAAGACATGACGGATGCGCATCTCTATTTGGTGGGCGACGGCGCACAGCGCAAATTATTCGAGCAGCAGGCATTTCATTCAAAGTGGCGTGACAGGATTCATTTCGAGGGATTTCAGAAGGAGCCGCGCGCATATATGCGCAGCGCCGATGTGTTTGTTTTAGCATCGCGCCGCGAGTCGTTCGGTCTGGTGCTCATTGAAGCGCGCGAGGCCGGGTGTGCGATCATCGCGACGGATGTAGATGGCGTTGCCGAGGCGCTGGACTGGGGGCGCGCGGGCATGTTGGTCCCGCCGCGGAACGCATTGGCGCTTTCCATCGCGCTCCGCGACATGCTGAGCAGTGAGGAAGAGCGCTTGCAGTGGCGGATATGGGCGCGGCAGGGCATCTCAAACTACTCAATTCGCGCGATGGCCACCGACGTGGAGAACGTATATCGGGAAATCCGGGCGCCGCGCCAAGCCGTTGCCGTTTCCCGGATCGCTTAAGGCGGTTCTCCAATAACCAGGTGACCAATTTTCTTCGTCTCCTCGTCGATCGTCGCCAGGGCCGGTTCACACTACCCGGGCGGAGGGCGTAGCGTGAACAGTCCCCCGGAGTCACCCGGCATCCACACCGGTATCCGTTATTCTTCGCTCTTCGGTCCCAGAAAAACGGCTCCCGTCGCCGCCTGTGTGAAAGCCAGAGCGATTCCAGACTGGACTGTGCCTCAGTCTGCGTGACCGGATGGATGGAGCAAGGGTTAGATCCCGAGTTCCTAGCCTGGACTGTAGCCGTGCATTTGCGTTTTCCGCGGTACCCCCCTCCCCTCCCCCCCTCCCATATTTTGATGTTAAATTATTTATTTTCAATATCATACAGCAACCATTCTGCTCCAAAATCTTCATAACAAAGGAGTTATCTACAAGGAGCCTGATAACAAAGCAGTTAGCGAGCAGAGTAGCCCCCAACCCCCCGGGGGTATGCTCTATAGCGGCTATTTGTTTTCAACAGGTTACGAAAACTTGCTGCGTTAAAATATTCATAACATTAACGTTAGCTGTAACCAGATGATTGCAAACGGCTTATTCGAGCCCGCCGGAGTGTATTGGGGTAAAATCTTCAAAACATTGAAGTTAGTTGCAACAGATGCTGATTGCAAACAACTTAGCAGAGCCTACCCGTACAGTTCGCGCTAAAATCCTCTCAGCATTGAAGTTACCTGCAAGGTCTTGATTAAAAATGGCTTGGCGGCGAGGGTCCTTGCTGGCAGACACAATTCGCCTTCTCACTTCAATTATACCGGTTCGGAGGTACTTTTCTGCAATTCGCCGTTTTTATTAAAATGTTTATAATCAATTAGATGCAGGCTAGCTCTCTACCTTGGCTCTTGACCGTAATGAAAGGCCCAGGTTCGGTTACCGGCCCCAGCGCTCATCAGGATTCGCACGACCAGCGGATGATCCGGAATCTCAACCGGAACCTGCTTTACTTCGCGATATATGTGTACCGGAGCAGCCTGCAGAACCGGCTCGTAGATCGAGACCGATCGCGCCTGGTT
>Ga0335074_10016940_pt1 | contig 10262 bp, 5 predicted proteins | sample Lox_Sample_23_FD_206715 | JGI IMG/M metagenome (GOLD analysis project Ga0335074, IMG submission 206715) | Soil microbial communities from Loxahatchee National Wildlife Refuge, Florida, United States - Lox_Sample_2.3 | ecosystem: Environmental > Terrestrial > Soil > Wetlands | place: USA: Florida...
ACGAACAGCATGGTGGGGTCGCGGTCCTTGCGCCACCACGTGGTGGTGACATCACCCGGGGCGCGGCGCTCGACCTCACGGGCAAAGGCGTGCGCGGCCCGGCGGACGTCGGAGAAGCCCCACCGCGGCTCGATCCGGACGTAGACGTGCAGGCCGTTGCCGCCGGAGGTCTTCGGCCATCCGGCCGCCCCCAGCTCACCGAGTATCTCGTGAACGACGCGGGCCACCCGGCGGACCGTATCGAACCCGCAGCGCGGCATGGGATCCAGGTCGATGCGCCACTCGTCCGGCCGTTCGGTGTCCGCCCGGCGGGAGTTCCACGGGTGGAACTCGACCGTCGACATCTGCACCGCCCACACCACGCTGGCCAGTTCGGTGACGCACAACTCGTACGCGTGCCGGCCGTAGCGGGGGAAGTCCACCCGCACGGTCTCCAGCCACGGCGGCGCGCCGTGCGGAACCCGCTTCTGGTGCACCTTCTCGCCCGCCACCCCGGACGGAAAGCGGTGCATCATGCACGGCCGCTCGCGCAGGGCGCGCACGATGCCATCGCCGACCGAGAGGTAATAGTTGACCAGGTCGAGCTTGGTCTCACCCCGGGCCGGGAAGTACACCCGGTCCGGGTTGGAAATGCGCACCGTCCGCTCCCCGACCTGGAGTTCTACCGCTGTCGCCATACCAGGATCCAAGCGCATGTCCCGGCGGCGCCGCGGTCACGGGACACCGAAGTGGTAGCCCGCGTCCAGCAGCCGGGGCAGAACGATGCGCAGCGCCTCGACCGTCTGGGACCGGTTGCCGCCGCCGTCATGCTCCAGGATGATCGATCCGGGCTGGGTGTTCTTCATGATGTTGCGGACGATGCTGCGAACTCCCGGCCGGGCCCAGTCGCGCGGGTCGACCGACCAGTCCAGCGGGATCATGTTCATCCGCTCACACTGCCGGATCACGGCCGCGGACCAGGCGCCGTACGGAGCGCGGAACAGGCCCGGCTGCACACCGGTCGCCGCGTGGATCGCGTGGCTGGCCCGGGCGAGTTCGTCCTTCACCCGCGGGAACCGCAGGCCCACAAGGTCGGAATGCGTCCAGGTGTGGTTGCAGATCCGGTGACCGGCCTCGGCGACCGCCCGGGCTAGCTGCGGGTAGGCGGCCACATGCAGGCCGATCATCGAGAACGTGGCGGTCACCTGATACCGGTGCAGCACCCGTAGCACTTGCGGCGTGTAGACCGGATCGGGGCCGTCGTCGATAGTTAACGCAATTGCCTTGTGAATGTCACTAATGTAATAAAGCGGCCGGTCAAGTGGATAGGCAGGAATGTTATAAGCGGGAATGTCTGGATGGGCGGGAACGCCTCGATGAGCGGGCTTGCCGGGGCGAACTGGCGCGCGGCCGACTGGCTGGCCAAGCCGGAGGTGAGCCGCCGGGACGCTGGTCAGCACGATGCCACCGACCGCCACCAGCACTCGCCGGCGATTTACAAACCCAACGGCCCGGCTGTCGTTGTCAACCCTGGGATCGGCCATGGACACCCCGGTACGTTCTTTGGTTCAACGACCCATTGCCGCGCGACCTGGCACTTGCTGTCACGTAAGCCATCGAGAGTATGGTGCGGTAATTGCCTATGGAAAAGAAGCAGATTCCTCGGCGTGTCGTCTCTTTTCCGGCGCGTCAGCCCGCTGCGCCCGGCCGCCAGCCCTGGGCTGCCCGCACCCACTCACCCAATCCCGCACCCGCCCACCCAATGAGGTGATGGGCACCACGCTGTTCCTCTACCAACAGCGCGGGCCCCACCACCCCGCTCGGGTCGCGCCACCCTCCGACGCCGCTACTTGATCGTGTAGCGGTAGGGGAAGGCGGCCAGGTCGCTTCCTTCTGGGTAGTTACCGGACAGCTCGTTGTAGGTCACCGCACCGGAGACCAGCGAGGAGTCGGCCAGGTAGATCGTCCCGGACACCACGGCGCCCGCGCTGCCCTGCGGTGTGATCGTCACCGGGATCGTGACGCTCTGGCCGGGCTTGACCACATACGGCGTGAACCCGGTGGTGGCATCGGTGCTGCCCAGCCACAGGTCACCGGTGGGCGAGTTGACCGCCGGGTCGAAGCCAGCCGTGGTCGCGGTCATCGAGACGTCGGCCGTGACGTTCTTGGCCGCCGTCTTGCCGATCGGGCCGACCAGGAACGGCGTGACGGTCCAGTTGCCGGGCGAGATGTCGGGTGCCGTGAACGATCCGGTGGCGGTCTTACCGGACGACGAGATCAGGTCCGGGTCGCCGAACGGGTAGGAGAAGTCGAAGTACAGCGGGTCCGGGGACGAGACCGTCGCGTTGATGGCTGTCGTGTGCGAGGGCACCAGGAACGTCGGGATGACGCCGGTCACGTTGGGCAGCGTCAGCGTCGGCGTCGTCTGCGGAGCGAGGTTCACGGTGGCCTGGCTGCTAAGCCGGGCATCGATGAAGTACGCCTCAGGCGTGGTGCCGCTGTTGTGCACCGACACCATCGCGGTCACCGGCTGGCCCGCGGCCAGATCGGTGCTGGCCGAGTCGGGAAGCCCGCTGGCGCGGGCGGCGACCGGGGTGTCGTTGAGGCTGATCGTGAACGGCTGGCTCACCGCGGTCCCCGAGACCGTGTTGTAGAAGTCCACGACCACCGTCCACAGCCCGGCGCTGGGGTCCAGGACGTGCAGCTGCGTGCCGATCTCCGGCCTGACCGCGGTGCTCCCCGAAGCCGTCGTCACGGTTAGCCCGTTGGCTGCGGCCGAGGCCGTCCCACCGGACGGATCGACCAGCTCGGCGAACAGCGTGTTGCTGGAGTTGCCGGTGTCGATGCTGGCGTTCAGCGCCTTCAGCCCGGCTGGTATCTGGACCTGGTAGTAGGCGGTCTGCCCGGTGTTGCTCTGACGGCCGTTGCCGCCGGTCAGGACGCCGGTGACGGCCGTCGACGGATCCGGCGTTGGCACCAGCGACCGCAGCGTGACCGGAACCGACGTCACCGTGGTGAACGCCGGGGACGCGGCCGAGCTGCGCACCACGATCGAGCCCGCCTCGTCACCGGCCTGCGGCGGCGTGGACACCGTCAGCGCGACGGTGCCCGAGGCGCCGGGGGCGAGCGTCAGCGAGTGCGCGGACAGGCTGCCGAACGGCCGCCAGGTGGCGATGCTGGCCTGGAACTTGGCCGGCACGGCCGCCCCCGACCCGGACGTGCTGATCAGCGCGGTCCACTTGCCTGGGGCCGGATCGGCTACCTGGGCGTTGCCGTAGTTGCCGACGCCCTGGGGCAGGTTGAACTCGGCCAGGTCGCCGCTGGGCGAGATGAGGCTCAGGTCGACCACCCCGACCAGCGCGACCGAGGCGTTCAGCCTGGCCTGCCCCTTCGGCACGGTGAAGCTGACCTCCGTGGCGTAGCTGCCGGCCTCGGTCAGCGACAGCGACTTGGTGGAGACCGGCTGGTACGGCGACAGCGTCCGGCTGGACAGGGCAACGCTGACCCGCGCGGCCCCGTCGTTGGTCAGCGTTTCGGCGAAGTGCTCGGTGGTGCCGGCCTGGCCGACCGCGTTGAGCTGAGTCGGGCTGTCCAGGATGGAGTGCCCCGACGGCTTGGCGGTGCCGCCGTGGTAGGAACGCGCGGCCAGCACCGCCTGGTAAGCGTCGATCAGGCCCGCGCCCTGCTGGTCGGCCGGGGCGTCGATGTTCTGGGCGGTGGACACGATGATCTGCTTCACCACCGCGGGCGACGGGGTCGCGCCGCCGTGAGCCTCACGGTAGGCCTGAATGACCAGCGCGGCGGTCCCTGAGGTCAGCGGCGCCGCCTCACTCGTCCCGCCCGACAGCTCGACCGACGCGGGCTGGCCGGAGAAGTTGGTGCAGGCGGAGAACTTCGCCGGGTCGGGCGTGCACAGGGCCCAGTTCAGGTCGCCGGGGGCGACCACGTCCACGGTGCCGCCGGTCTGGTCGAAGCCACCGGAGCTGAGCCCGCTGATGTTGTTGTTGACCCAGCCCTTGACGCCTGGGGCGGTGATGCCGCCGATCCCGGTCTGAGCGTAGGCGCGGTAGGTGGTCGACGCGCCGGCCGAGATGACGTTCGGGTCGGTGGCGGGCGAGCCGATCGTGTTGGTCGGCCCGGCATCGCCGGAGGACACGTCCACCGTCACGCCCGCCTTCACGGCGGCGTCATCGGCCTGCCTGGTCAGGTCAAGGCTGGCCAGGTCCGGGAACGGGTTGTCGCCGAACGACTCGTTGATGACGTTCACGTGGTCAACGGTGACGGCGTAGTCGACCGCCTCGAGGAACACCGAGTTGAACGCCACGTTGGAGGAGCCGAAGACGTTCAGCCCGACCAGGCTGGCGCCCGGTGCGACCCCGAGTATCCGGATGTTGCACGGCACGGACAAGCCCGCGCCGTAGCTGGCCACGTTGTAGACGTGCCGGCCTTGCGCCGCAATCGAGCTGGCGTCAAGGAAAGCTTCGCCACCGTTGGTCGCCGCGTCGGTGCCGGTCCCGCTGAAGTCCTGGTAATCGACGAACACGTGCTGGCCGTTGGCCCGGATGAAGTCGGGGTTGTCGGGGTCCAGGCCGTCGGCGATCCAGGCCACCTTCACGCCCGCCCCGGTGTACCCGAGCCCCTGGGCTGAGGGTCCCTGGCCCGGTGCGGCAGCCGCGTGGATCGCCTCGATCGCCTGCGGGTCGAGCTGCACCTGGCCTTTGGGCGCGCACGCTCCGGGAAGCGGCGTAAGTCCCTGCGCCGCGGTCTTCGGTACGGCCAGCGAGTTCGCGACCGGAATAGGCAGGTCCGGTACCACGCTGGCCACGGCCGGATTGGTGGCCAGCAGATGCGCCGTACCGGGCGAGACCGTGGCCGCCACCGCGTTGACCAGCGAGATGCTCTTCACATCGCTGGCGCGCGTCGCCGCCAGCACCGACATGACACCCGCCTGCAACTGCTTGACCGTGGCGGCCCGCCTGGCCGAGTTGGCGACCGTGTCCGGCAGGCTGGCCACCTGGTTCTTGAAGACCACGATCACTTTGTCGGTGACGTCGCGCGACAGGGCCCGGGCCTGGCTGGGCGTGAGGGCAGCCTGGCTGCTGACCGCCGCGTGGCTCGTTTGCGCCTGGGCCGTGGCGACGCTCATGCCGAGGGCCAGGAGCAACACCGGCGAGGTGATCGACGCGGCGCGCAGCAAGCTTCTGTGTCGCATACAAGGACCGCCTTCACGCATCGGCATGCACAACGGTCAGATCCTGCCACTTTTTGCACTTAAATGTCTATTAACATTGGCTAACGTTGACATCTCGATACCGGTGACTACCTGGCCTTATGTCGCATTAACTGCGCACTCCCGGGCCAGGCCCAATTGGCGCGGCCAGGAAGGCTACGAGGCATGGAGTTCTTCTGCTACCACCACGACCGGCCCGGCTCGGCCGGCCTGCGCGACGAACTGGTGGAAGAGCACTGGTCCTACATGGACCGGTACGCGAAGCAGATGATCGCCCGCGGGCCTACCTTCGCCGACGACCACGAGACGCTCAGCGGCAGCGTGCACATCCTCGACCTCCCCGGCCCGACCGCCGCCCGCGCCTTCGCCTTCGACGAGCCGAACTATCAGGCCGGCGTGTACCGCGACGTGCTGCTGCGCCGGTGGCGCAACACGCTGGGCCGCACCATGTGGGACTTCCCCGGTGGCCGGGACGGTGATGACCGGTATCTGGTACTCGGCCTCGGCACCGGGCCGGCCGCCGACCTGGCTGTGCCGCCCAGCCCGGACGACCTGATCGCGTACGGCCCGCTGCTGTCCGACGACGGCGCCACCTGGCTGGGTACGGCGATGCTGGTCCGGGCGCCGGACCCGGATAAGGCACGCGCGATCCTGACCCAGGAGCGGTACGCCGCCATCGAGGTGCACGACTGGGCATTTGGCGGGCGGCCGTCATGACCCCACAGCCGACAGGCTCTTGACGCCGCCGCCGGGCGGTACTAGCCTCCCGAATCAAATAGGAAACTTTCCTATTAGATCGGGGTCCAGGCATGAGACGACACACCGGCCTGCTCGCGGCACTGGCCGCCGGGACCGCCACGTTAGTTGCCATCGGGTTCACCGCACCGGGGGCGAGCGCGGGCACCTGGCCTGGCGGCGGCGGCCTGCCGGGCCAGGTGTTCGCGCCCTACTTCGAGACCTACGACACCAGCGGCGGCGGCCTGGCCGCGCTGTCCCAGGAATCCGGGGCCAGGTACCTCTCGATGGCGTTCCTGCAGACCGCGCAGGCGGGCTCGTGCACGGCGTACTGGAACGGTGACCCGAGCGATCCGATCTCCGACTCCAGCTTCGGCAGCGACATCTCGGCCATCCAGGCCGCGGGCGGCAACGTCATCCCGTCATTCGGCGGCTATGCCGCGGATACCACCGGAACCGAGCTAGCCGATAGCTGCCCGAGTGTCTCCGCGATAGCCCAGGTCTACGAGCAGGTGATCACGACTTACCACGTGCCCCGGATCGACCTGGACATCGAGGGCACGTCGCTCACCGACACGGCCGGGATCAACCGCCGCAACGAGGCGATCGCCGAGGTCGAGTCCTGGGCCGCCGCCCGCGGGATCAGGATCCAGTTCTCCTACACGCTGCCGACGCCCACCACCGGGCTGGACTCCGCGGACGACGCGCTCCTCGAGAACGCGATCGCCGATCACGCCCAGATCAGCGTCGTGAACCTGCTCACGTTCGACTACTACATCGGCACCGAGCAGAATATGCTCACCGACACCGAGACCGCCGCGGCGGGCAGCTACAGCGAACTGGCGTCCCTTTACCCGTCCTATCCGCCCGCCCGGATCTGGCACATGATCGGCATCACCGAGATGCCCGGCATCGACGACTTCGGCCCCGACGAGACCTTCACGATGGCCGACGCGATCGCGGTGCTGCAATGGGCCCAGAGCGCAGGGATCGGCACCTTGTCCTTCTGGGCGCTGGAACGCGACAACGGCGGCTGCCCCGGCACCAGCGGGGCCGGCACGTGCTCCGGGATCGCCCAGCCCACCTGGTACTTCAGCCACGTCTTCGAGCACTTCACCAGCGGTTACTCCTGGCGCCGCTGAGGCCCGCCCGCCGCGCTAAGCCCGGGGCATCGGCTTGTACCTGAAGTCGTTGAACAGGCTCACCTGGTCGCAGAGGTGCCGGCTGGGCACCCCCGCGGCCGAGATGAAGCCGCTCTCGCCCGGGGGGAGCTCGTCCTGCCCGGTCACGACCGGACCGGCGTCCACGGCCATCATGAATGTGCTGCGGTTCTGGGACGCGCTGGTCCCGCAGTGCGTGGTGACGCCGACCGCGAGCGGGTCGAGGCTGTCCCAGTCCTGGTCCTGAGCGGGCCGGTAGCCCCACTTGGCGATGTCCGCGGTGCCGAAGCCCGGGACGTCTTGGCCGAGCTGGGTGCCGGTGCCCGACAGAATCTTGATCGCGTCGTTGAGGCTTTCGACCAGCAACTGGTCCTCGTGGCCGCCGAAATAGCTGCTCTGGTAGCACAGCGTCCCGCACGGCACCAGGCCGCTGGTGTGGGCCAGGATGTGGTAAAGGAAGTTGTAGGTTCCCATGCCGCCGAGCCCGCCGAACGTGCCGAGTTTCAGGCTGGCGTCGCTGAAGTTCACCGTCCCGGTGTACTGCTCGCCGGTGAAGGTGCCGCCCTCGAAGACGTTCCGCTCGAAGGCTTCAAGGAAGTTCATGAAGATGGACATCGCCGGGCTGCCCAGCGTGGTGACGTCGTTCCACCGGGCCAGCGCCCGGACCGCGGGAGCCAGGTCGGGGTGCGTGGCTGGGTCGGTCAGCGGGCTGTGGGCCGCGGCCAGTGCCTGGTAGGCGCGGGCCAGGAACGGGATGAAGTAGGGCGCGGCCGGCCGGGTGTTGTCCTCGTTGTCGATCGTGCCGATCGCGTGCTCGATGTTCTCCAGGTAGCCAACGGTGATCTTCGTGCTCGCCCGGGCCAGCTGGCTGATCAGCTGTGACCGGAAGATCGTGCCCCAGTACTCGTCGCCCTCGTTCTGCTGGTAGTAGGCCTGCGCTGACGGCTTGGTGTTCCAGTTGTCGAGGTACCCCTGGGCCGGGTTGATGCTGTGCGGCATGTCCTGGAACGGGACGAAGCCGGTCCACTGCTCGGTTCCGTTGCCCAGGGCGGGCAGCCGCGGGTCGACCTTCGCGAACGACGGCTCGATCGGGACCAGCCCGTCGCCGAAGTAGGCGATGTTGCCGCGGTTGTCGGCGTACAGGAAGTTGTGCAGGGTGGTGACCAGGCTCATCGAATGCTGGAACTGCTGCAGGTCGCGGTCCCCGCCGAGCTGCGAGAACCCAACCAGCGAGCCGGTCTCCCGCATCCACGATGCAAACCTGAGCGAGAACGCGACGCCATCGGCCGGATCGGTCGAGAAGACCGGCCCGTCGATGGTGCGGTACACGGTGAAGGTGGCCGGCGCCTGGCCGGCGACCGGGATCTTCTCCGTGATCGCGGTCATCGGGACCTGCCGGCCGTCGAACTCATAGGTCGGCGGGCTGGCCGAGAAGTTGACCTTCTCCATGTAGATCCGCTGGTCGACCAGTTCCTCGCTGGTACTGGTCCAGGCGATGTCGGCGTTGCGGCCGATGAGCACGAACGGCTCGCCGGCGATGGTCATGCCGCCGGCGTCGTAACCGGGTCCGTGCAGGTACACCTCCCAGTCGATGCTGGGGGTGCCGAAGCCCTCCTGCGGTGCCCCCCATAGCAGCGCGTGGTGGTCGGCGGACCGCGACGGTGCCACCACGACGGCGTTAGAACCGCCATGGGCCAGGACCTTAAGATCGATCCCGGTCTTCAGGATCTGGCTCCGGTCGGTGGCCAGCGCCGCCGTGGCCCGGGTGACCGCGGTGTCGCTGGCCGGGGCCAAGCCAGCGAGCGTGCTCGCGGTCGCCACGGACTGGGCCGTGGCGCCGACATTGGTACTGCTGGCCGCGCCGGGAACGGTGGTGGGCGCGGTCGGGTCGTCGATCCAGCGGGCGTCGTTGAAGATGGCGATGGCGTCGGAGGCGGCCCGGGCGCCTGTCCGCGCGGCCAGCTCGGCGTCCAGGTAGCGCAGGAAGCCCAGGTTCTGCAGCTCGCTGCCGCCCCCGCCGCCGAACTCCCGGGCCAGGTAGTTGCCGACCGCGACGGTGTCGGCCGGGGTCCACGGCGCCGGGCGGTACGGCCCGCTCATCCCGAGAGCCTTGCCCAGCACGAAGAACTCGTAGGGCACCTTCGCCCGTTCGCTGGCGGCCGAGGCGTAGGCCGACGATTCGTAGGCGTTGATCCCGGCCGAGAACGCCGTCAGCGCGTCGCGGGTGACCGCCGGCAGGCTGCGGTACTGGGCTTGCAGCTCGGCCGGCGTATAGAAGAAGGTGCGCACGTCCTCGTCCTGGGCCAGCTCGCCGGGACCGAAGATCCCCGACAGCGTGCCTTCGACGGTTCTCCTGGTCAGCTCGAGCTGGACCATGCGGTCAGCGGCCTGGGCCCACCCGTCGCCGAACCAGACCCCGGTCATGGACTTGGCGTAGACACTCGGCACGCCGTAGGAGTTCCTGGTGATCACAGCGCAAAGCGCCCCGTGTCCCACTCGCTGTCCCGCCGCGCTCAGATGCGATCCTGAGTCGGCAGCGCCGCGGGACCCGGCCATGGCCGGGCCACCCGGGATCACCGTGGCCGCCGCCAGCGCCACCGCGCCGATCGCGATCAGGCCCCCGCGCAAACCGTGACGCCGGTACTTCACGCGACTCACCTCCGGGATGCCACTGGCGGCGCAGCACCGCGGGCGCCAATGGCGAGCAGGCACCACAGAAATACCATTCCAATGATTACTACATAGCCATTGATATTGGACTTTGACGGAACCTAGACCCCCGCGCCGGCCCTGTCAACGGCCCAGGGCGCCCGGGGCGAGCCGTCACCCGCTCACGGCATCGCCACAGCGGCCAAGCCCGAGGTCGCCGGGACACCTTCTCATCGGGACAATGTCTGACTGAGCCTGGCCGGTCAGACCGGGTATGGCTCCGCGTTCACGGTGTACTGCCGGCCGCTGGGCAGGGTCCAGATCAGTTCACCGGGGTGGGGCTGGGTGAGGTGCCAGCCGGGTGCTTGTTTGGCTTGGTGGTGGCGGCGGCAGAGTGGGTGCAGGTTGCATTCGCAGGTCTTGCCGCCTTTGTCGTAGGGGATGGTGTGGTCGTCGTCGCAGCGGGTGGCGGGCCGGCGGCAGCCGGGGTAGCCGCAGCGGGGGCTGCG
>Ga0335074_10016941_pt1 | contig 10262 bp, 12 predicted proteins | sample Lox_Sample_23_FD_206715 | JGI IMG/M metagenome (GOLD analysis project Ga0335074, IMG submission 206715) | Soil microbial communities from Loxahatchee National Wildlife Refuge, Florida, United States - Lox_Sample_2.3 | ecosystem: Environmental > Terrestrial > Soil > Wetlands | place: USA...
GCCACATGGCCAGGGCTCCTTCTCTGTCTGCTCCCATGACAAAGGCGGGCTATGGCCGCTCCGCCGTCTCGTCGTTGAGACACCCGCCCGTTGGTCACGGTACACCGGTCTTATGGGGCGTCCACCCCTAGAAGTAGCCCGACCCGACTTCGCGACCCTACCGAGACAAACACGTAATAATGTGACAAGCGTCGAAGCGTCTTGCGCGACGGCCGCGGCCTGCTCCGCTGCCCGCGTCACAGCGCCTCGAGCAGGCCGGACGCGATCTCGCGGGCGTGCCGCAGCCTCGCGTGGCCGCCCTCCAGGCCGGCCCGCGCCACGGCGCCCTCCAGCAGGAACGACAGGTGTTCTGCCATCGCGCGGGCCTGGTCCGGGTGCCCGCGCAGCAAGTCCTCCAGATGACCGGCGAGCAGCCCCTCGACCTCTTCCTTATGCCCGCGCACCACCGCTCGCCCGGGTTCGCCGGAGGGCAGTTCGGCCGCCGCGTTGAGCAGGCCGCAGCCGCGGAAGCCGTGCTCGTAGGCCAGCGTCGCGTGATCCGCGTAGGCGTCGAACACGGCCAGCACGCGCTCGCGCGGGTCCGCGGCCCGTTCCAGCCGCCGCCGGTACAAGGCCAGCCACTCCGCGTGCCGGGCCTCCAGGTACGCGTGCACGAGATAGATCGCGGCGGCCACGGGCGTGAGGGTTGCGAGCTGGGACTGTCCGGACGCTCAGATGACGTGCGGGACCAGCATCTTGGTCGACTGCTTGTACGCGGGGTACGTGGTGGGGAATTGCGTTGCCATGTAGCGCTCTTCCATGACGGCGCTGTAAGAGAAGTACGCGCCCGCAAACACGACGGCCACGAGCCAGTACACGCTGACCGCGAGCGTGGTGCCGATCATCGCGAGGATGATGCCGGAGTAGATGGGGTGGCGGACGCTCTTGTACGGACCGGTCGTCACCAGTTCCGGCTCGGCCTTCCTGGACATCGGCATGCCCCAGTTCCGGCCGAGGTAGACCCGGGCCCAGACGGCCAGCGCCAGTCCCAGCACGAAGACGGCAGTGCCGACACCCTCCAGCCACGGATTGGTGACGACCGCGTGCCCCTTGAAAACCCGCAGCCGGAGCAGGAAGAGGAAGACGAGGATGGCCGCGACCCGGAAGCCCGCGAACTGGCCCCAGCGGGTTCTCCCGGTTTTCGCGGTGAACGACACCGCGAACCAGAACACCCAGAAGGCGACCCAGCCGACCAGGATGATGATGTCGATAACGTGCATGGAAGTGCCGTCCTCGCCCTCGGTGCTCTCATGCTACGTCCCGGCGCGTGACCACGCTCACGGCACCGTGTAGGCGACGAGCTGCGGCGGCCCGCCCCTGGCCCCAAGGACATCAGAGCCACCCGCGGGAACGAGGATCGCGTTGCCGGCGACGGCGATCGGCGCGTTGGTCGACGCCGGCAGGCTGTGGCGGTAGACGATCGCTCCCGTGGCGCGGTTCAGGGCAACCAGGACGCCGTTGTACAGCGTCGTGAAGACCAGGTCGTTGGAGACCGTCGTGGCACCCAGCGGCATGGCCGGGACCCTGGTGTCCCATTCGACCCGGCCGGTGGCCAGGCTGAGCGCCTCTATCTCCCCGGTGCCGTTGCCGTCCGGGACACCGAGCGGGTAGCTCATCTTGGGGACGGTGAACGGCAGGTCGATCGTTGCCACGTACACGCTGCCGCCGGCCAGGGACATGTTGGTCAGCACGCCGCCCAGCGAGCCGGGCAGCACCCTGTACGGCGCGGTCAGCTTCAGGGTGTGCGCCAGCGCCTCGGCGGGATAGCCGTCCGAGCGGCTGTGCTCGCCGACGGGCGTCTTCCAGATGAGCCGGCCGTCGCGGGCGTTCATCGCGAAGACGAAGCCCAGCTTGCCGGAGCCGATGACCGCGGGCACGCCGTTGACGGTCGCCGCGATCGGCGAGGCCTGCATGTCGTGGTCCATGAAGTCGTTGGCCAGGCCATGGTAGTACCAGCGCAGCTTCCCGGTCGCGGCGTCCAGGTTCACGTCGCTGTCGGTGTACAGCTGCGCCGAGGGGTGGGCGATCGCCGAGGCGGCCGACTGGTAGGGATTGCCGATGCCGAACGTGACCGATCCGTCGCTGCCGACCAGCGGTGTCTCCCACGCGCCGCCCGAGCCGACGCCGACCGCGCGGGTGGCCTGGTCGACGCCCACGAGCGTGCTGAACCTCCACAGCAGCCGCCCGGTCGCGGCGCTGAGCGCCATCAGCACACCGCCGCCGCGCGCCAGCCCGTAGGCGCTGGCCAGGTAGACTCGCCCGCCGGCCACCTGGGGCTGGATCTCGAAGTAGCCATCGCCGCTGCTGAGCAGGTTCCTGTCGGTCCACACCGTCTTGCCGGTGCTGGCGTTGAGCGCGAACACCGTGGTCGACGTGTCGCCGTAGACGGTGCCGCCCGCGACCGCCACGCCGTCGGGGCCCGGCCCGCTCTTCTCCGGCGAGTTGACCTGGTACTCCCACCTCGGCTTCCCGGTCGCCAGGCTCAGCGCGTAGACGTTCGCGTTGAGGTCCTGCATGTAGACCACGCCGTCGGTGACGACCGGCGCCGCCGCCAGCGAGCCGTACGTGGGACCGGAGTGAACCGCCGACCCGGTCAGCTTGAACGTCCACGCCTGCCGCAGCCCGGACACGTTGGCCGATGAGATCACCGAGCCGGCCGCGACCCGCGTGTTCGCGAGGTCTCCGTTCGGGTACGGCCACGACCCCGCGGGCCGTGGCGCCCTCGGATTGCTCACCGTGGTCCCCGTCGTCCCGCTGGAACTGCAGCCGGCCGCGATCAGACCCGCCGCGACGAACGCGACGACGACGGCCCGCTTCATCGCGGGCTGTCCGCTACGCGGAAGAAGCGCGCGTTGGGATTGGGCCGGAAGAACGGGGCCGAGGGCTTGCTGAAGATCAGCAGCGCCGCCGCTGCGTGAACGATCCAGACCGCCGCGCCGGCCGCCAGGTCCGCGGGGGCGAACGTCGCGGCGCTCTCGGACAGTGCGGTCACCATGCTCAGCACCTCCAGGCCGCAGATGACGGCGAACACGACCCTCGCCCAGTAGTGCCCCCTGCTGCTCGCCCAGGCCATCCACAGCCACACCCCGGCAACGATCGGCGCGGCGATCTCATCGGGCAGCAGGTGCGTGAGCACGACCGCGTGCCACTGCGCCGCGGTCAGGCCGGGGTACCGGGCCAGGATGGCCGACCTGACGCTGCCCTCGGTGACGATGACCGTAACCAGGACACCCAGCTCCAGCACCGCGCCTGCATACATGAGCCGGACGGCGGCCCGCACGGTCGGCGGGCACTGCCTCGGCGGCCGCAGCCACGCCCGGAGCGCACCCCGGATCAGGTCGGCGGCCTCGGCGATGCCGACCCACCGCTGGCCGTCGGCGGCGGTGGACAGCAGGACCCCGAGGAGCTCCTCTTCGTTCTCGCGCCGGAACTCCCGCGGGTAGCACGCCAGCAGCCGACGGTACCCGCGCACCAGGCTCTCCCTGTCGTTCACGTGGCGACCCCTCCGGCCAGGTCCAGCCGCGCGAGCGCGGCGCGCGCGTTGGCCTGCAGCCGGGCCGCCTCGGCGGCCAGCTGCTCGCCACCGTCGCCGGTCAGCCGGTAGTACCGGCGCAGCCGGCCGTCCACGATCTCCTCCCGGTCGACCTCGATCAGCCCGTCGCCGCGAAGCCGGTCCAGCGCCGTGTACAAGGTGCCGGGGCGCAGCCGCACCCGGCCGCCAGAAATCTCCGCGACGTCGGCGAGGATCCCGTAACCGTGCTGGGTGTCGGCGGCGAGCGCGGTGAGGATCAGGAAGGTCGCCTCCTGCATGGCGCTCTTACTCATAGGGACAACATATACCGTTGGAATAGCTATTAGAAGCGGCCACGCAGTAAGCACCCGCGCGACGAGCCCAGCGGGTCGATCGCTGGCCGGGCACCCTAGCTGAGCTGGCCGGGCACCCTAGCTGAGCAGCGACCTGATCGCCGCGAGGTCGCCCGCCGACGCCAGCCCGGCGTGGTAAAGCCGCAGTTCGGTGGCGCCGGCCGCGCGAACGACCTCGGCCTGCTCGCCGAGCGTGTCCGTCCGTCCGCCCAGGCCGGCGACCGCCTGCAGCGTCGCCGCGATGCGCTTGCCAGGCGGCGCGGCCGTGGCCGTGCGCGCCACCAGTTGCCCGGCCGTGGCCGGGTCCGAGCAGCTCAGCACGATGCCGTCGGCGCCGCCGGGACCGCCATGTCCGAGCAGCGCGGCCGGGTCGTAGCCGGGGTTCGAGCCCGCCGCGCGCGGGTCGGGGTGCGCGTGCACGAGCACCTGCTTGCCCGGCGCCGCGGCCCGCACCGCCGCAATGGCCTGGCGGGCCGTGCGCTCGGCAATATCGGCGCGCACGCGGAGCAGGACGTCCGCCGCCCAGGACGGCATCAGCTCGCTGGCGTCCGCCGCGGGCTGCGGCGCCACGGCCCCGCCCCAGCCGAGCGCGCCATCGAGCGCCGCGCGGACCGCGGCGCGCAGTTCCTCCGGGTCGGCACCGGCCTGCCGGTAGGCGTCAGCGCACGCCGGGCAGAAGCACACCGACAGCAGCCATTCGGCCGCGGGGCTCGTTGCGACCCCGGCCGTCTTGTCGTGCACGCTGCCGTGGTCGATGCCGTACCAGCCGCACGCCTCCAGTTCGACCGCGCCGGCGTCGCCGAGCGCCGCGACCTCGGCCGCGAGCGCCGCGACGTAGTCGCGGACCTCCGCCGAGCCGATGCACAGGGCCCAGGGGTAGCCGTCCCCGTAGGCGTTACGCACGTGGCTGGACCGGTCCCCGGCGCCGCACCCGTGCGCCAGCACCGCCCACGCGCTGACCCGCAGCCCCACCGCGCGCAGCCGGGCGGCGGCGCGCTCGAATGAGCCGGGTGGATCCGCCTCGGCCGGCCGCAGCGCCGCCCCGCGCCACCGGGCCGGGTCGGTGCGGTAGTAGACCCCGGCCTCCAAGGTCACGATGCGGTGCCGGGGGTGGAACGGGGTGACCGCCCGCACGGCGTGGTACGCGGCGGCCAGCACCACCTCGTCCAGCCCCAGCCCGGCGATCCGGTCGGCCGCTGCCGGGTCATCGTCCACGTCCCACGGGTAGAGGTAGGCCGACACCAGCACCGCGCAGCCTCCGATCAGGCCGGCAGTTCGGCGTCCATGCCGGGCAGCGTGAACTCGCCGCCGAGGTAGGCGAGCACCGGATCGTCCAGGTCTGGCTCGCCGTGGACCGCGATGAGCTCGGCCGCGTACGCCTCGGCGTTGTCGCGCGGCTGGTAGCCAAGTATCCGCGCCTCGTCCAGCGACACCCAGCCGCCGCGGGTGTTCGCGGACACGCCGAACACCACCCGGAAGCCGGGGCTCGGCGTGGACAGGCACGCCTCGAACAGCCGCCCGGCGTCGTCCGGTGACAGCCACGTCGACAGCGCGCGCAGCGTCGGCGGCCGCTCGGCACAGGTCAGGATCCGGACGCAGATCGCGTCCATCCCGTACCGGGAGTGGTAGAGGGAGGCCAGCGACTCCCCCGCGACCTTGGACATTCCGTAGTACGTGTCCGGCGCCGGGTAGACGTATTCGGGGACCGGGAAGTCCGTCCGGGGCCGGAATCCGGCCGCGTGGTTCGACGAGGCGTACACGACCCTGCCGACCCCGGCGCGGCGGGCCGCCTCGAACACCGCGTACGTGCCGTCGATGTTCACCTCGCGGATCTGCTCCCACGGCGCCTCACCGGGGATGCCGGCCAGATGAACCACCGCCGTCACGTTCCGGCAGGCCTCCGTCATCGCGTCGAGGTCGGTGACCGAGGCCGTGACCGCCTCCTCACCGGGGCCCGCGGTGATCGGGGCGACGTCCAGCAGGCGCAGCGTCCGGCCCGGCCGGGCCAGGCGGGTGCGCAGCATCGACCCGACGATGCCCGCCGCACCGGTGACCAGAATGATCGGCATGCCCGTCACCGTAGTCCACGGCGGGGGTCAGGAAACGGGCGGAGGGTTCGAATCCGCGCTCGCCGCCAGCCCTGGATCCCATCCGCACACCATGCAGGCATGCCGGAACGCGGAGCGGGCAAACTCCAGGGCCACGGCACGCGGCTCTGGCTGCGTGCGGACGGCGTCCCACTCCAGGACGTACTCACCCAGGGCGCCGTCCCAGTGGGCGGCCGGAACGGCCAGGTCGGCGCCGGCGAAGCCGGGCGGTGCCGGGTGCGCGTACGCGTAGAACGCCGCCGTGGCGTGCCGCGCGTCGCCGGGCCACCAGCCGACCGCCACCTCCTGGGCGTCCATCGCGTTGCGCATGATGAAGTCCTGCGACGGGGGGTCGGCGGGCACGCCGGAGAACAGGCTGACGGACAGGTCGAACGAGCCCCACCAGGCGTTGACCGGTGTCGACCGGCCGCGATAGGGGGCACGGTAGGCCGCGAGGACCAGGGCGGCCTGCGTGGCCGCCGCGAAGTAGTCGTCGACCTGCTCGGGGACGTACTGCGCGTGCTCGTAGTCCTCGGTGAGGGGCACGGTCCACCCGACTTCCTGCGGGGTGGGGTCGATGTCCACCGGGCCGCCGAGGGAGCGGACCGCTTCGAGAACCTCGCGGGTGACGTCAGCGACCGGCCGGTTTGGGGTGAGCGCCGACCGTTTGACCAGGCCACTGCTGTGCTCCGCGACCGCCTCGTGCACGCGCAGGTCGAGCGCGATCACGATCGATCCCGAGCCGTCGGGCGCGGGCAGCGGGGCGGTTTCCCAGCCGCGCGCGGTCAGCCGCAGAGCCGCGTGCTGCAGCTCCGGCTCGGGCGGGGCGAGCCTCGCAGCGAGCTTGCCGAGCACCTGGGTGTGCGCGTGCAGGGTGTCGCAGGTGGGGCGCCACTGCTCGTACGACGTCGCGGGCCACTCGTTTGCCATGGCTGAACGCTATTGCCCCGCAGGCTCCACGCTCAATGCGCCGCGCTGCCGGAGACCTGGTTGGATGGCGGCGTGCGCATCGCGACCTGGAACGTGAACTCGGTGCTGGCCCGGCTGCCCCGGCTGGTGGAATGGCTGGAGCAGGCGGCGCCGGACGTGGTCTGCCTGCAGGAGACCAAGGTGGCCGACGACGCGTTCCCCGCGGACTCGGTCACGCCGCTCGGGTATGCGGTGGCCCACCACGGCGAGGGGCGCTGGAACGGCGTGGCCGTGCTGTCGCGGGTGGGGCTCGAGGACGTGGCCCGCGGCCTGCCCGGCGACCCCGGGTTCCCGGACGAGGGCACGCTCGAGGCCCGGACGATCGCGGCTACCTGCGGGCCGGTGCGGGTGCGCTCGGTGTACGTGCCGAACGGCCGCACGCCGAGCGACCCGCACTACGCGTACAAGCTGCGCTGGCTGGCGGCGCTGCGGGACGCGGTCGCCACGGACGCCGCCGGCGCCAGGCCGTTCACGCTCATGGGCGACTTCAACATCGCGCCAACCGACGCCGACGTCTGGGACCCGGCGGTCTTCGTGGGTTCCACCCACGTCACCGCTCCCGAGCGCGCGGCTCTCGCGGAACTGCGGAGGACGGGGCTGACCGACGTGATCCCGACGATCGCCAAGGGCCCGCACCCGTTCACCTACTGGGACTACCGGGCAGGCGCGTTCCACAAGGGCATGGGCATGCGGATCGATCTGGTCTACGCCAACGCCGCCTTTGCGGCCGCGGTGTCTGATGCCTGGGTGGACCGCGAGGCGCGCAAGGGCAAGGGACCGAGCGACCACGCGCCCGTGATCGTCGACCTCGGGGTTGCATAGCTGGTCACGGCTTGCGCGCCACGCCGGCCCACAGGGCCGCGGGGCTGGCCGCCTCCGCCTCGCTGGCCGGCCGCCACTTCGACGCCTGCACCATCCCCGGCTCGACCAGGTCAAGGCCGTCGAAGAACCTGGCCACCGCGGCGCGGTCGCGGAAGGTAACTTTCTCGGCCATCATCTGGTTCAGGCTCTCGGCCATCTTGGCCATCGCGGCGGCGTCGATGTCAGCGGCCGGGTGGGACAGGGCCAGGTAGCTGCCAGCCGGCAGGGCGTTCAACAGCGTCGCCACGACCCGGTACGGGTCGTCGGCGTCGTCGAGATGCTGCAAGATCGCCATCAGCATCACCGCGACCGGCTGGCTGAAATCCAGCAACTGCGCCGCCCGCTCCAGGATCCGTTCCGGATCGCGCAGGTCAGCCTCGATGTAGTCGGTCGCACCCGCCGGGTCGCTGGCCAGCAGCGCGCGGGCGTGGCTGAGCACGACAGGATCGTTATCCACGTAGACGATCCGGGCTTGCGGTGCCGCGGACTGCGCGACCTCATGGGTGTTGTTGGCCGAGGGAACGCCCGTGCCGATGTCAAGGAACTGGCGGATGCCGGCCTCGGTAGCAAGAAAGCGCACCGCGCGGGCAAGGAATGCGCGGTTGGCGCGTGCCGACAGCACGATGTTGGGGAAGGCCTTGACCGCCTGCTCGCCCGCGGCCCGGTCGGCGGCGAAATTGTCTTTCCCGCCCAGCCAGTAGTTATAGACCCGGGCGACGTGCGCCACGCTCGTGTCGAATGGCACGGACTTGCCGTTGCTCGTCATTTTCGGGACTCTAGCCGATGTCGATATAAATCGTGCCGTCAACGGCCTTGGCCGGATAGGTCCGCAGGTCAGTGAGCACGGGCGCGCCGAGGGCCTTGCCGCTGGTGTAGTCGAAGCGCCCGTTGTGCTTGGGGCACTCGATGACGTCGCCGTCGACCAGGCCGTCGCACAGCAGCGTCTGCTCGTGCGTGCACAGCCCGTCGGTGGCGTAGTAGCCATCGTCCGGGGATCGGTAGATCGCGTAGGCACGCCCGCCGTGGTCAAAGGGCAGAACGTCCTCGGGGTCGATGTCACCGGCCGCGCACGCGGCAACCCACTGGGTCATCGGCGGTGTCCCCCGGTCTCTCAGGCCGCCGACGCGGCGGTCAGCGGCAGCGCCCGGCCGTCGTTGGCCGGCGTGGGGACGTTGAACGGGGCCGCGCCGGGCGGCAGCTCGCGGTGCACGTAGTACTCGGTGTCCCTGAGCTGGTGCAGGATCGCCGGGATGATCTCCTTGTAGGCCGCCCAGATCGACGGGTAGACGGCCGCGCAGTCCCGTTTGACCTCCTGGTGCAGCTCGGGGAGCCGGTAGTAGGGCACCAGCGGGAACATGTGGTGCTCGACGTGGTAGTTCATGTTCCAGTACAGGAACCGGTTGACCACGCACATCTTCACGGTGCGGGTGTTGAGCCGGTGATCGAGCACGTTCTCGCCCATGCCCGCGTGCTGCGTCAGCGCGTACACGTTGAGCAGCCACGCGCCGTACAGCCGCGGTCCCCCGATCAGCAGGACCGGCAGCCAGGACCGGAACACGATCGCCGCGGCGATCGTGACCGCGTAGATCGCCAGGTCGATCCGGGCCGTCCGGTACACCTTGTGCCGCTCCGGCTCGGGAACGAAGTCGGCCTCGTCAGCGGTGAGCCGCCCCGAGGCGTGCACGAACATCAGCCGGAACGCGGTGTAGACATCGACCAGCCCGACGAAGTTCGCCAGCAGCCGCACCAGCCGCGCCGGGCGCATCGCCGCGATCTCCGGGTCCCTGCCGAGGATCAGCGTGTCGGTGTGGTGCCGCGCGTGGCTCCACCGCCATACCGTCGGGTCCCGCATGATCATGAACGAGGCGAGCTGGTACAGGCCCTCGTCGAGCCGGCGCGTCCGGAACGCGGTGCCGTGCCCGGTCTCGTGCCAGCGCGAGTCCGACGTGGAGCCGTAGAGGGTGCCGTATACGAAGAAGCACGGCCACGCCCACCAGGTGCCCCACAGCGCGATGCCGAGCCCGCCGAACAGCAGGATCAGGCCGATCCAGATCGCGGTGTCCCGGATCGCCGGGTAGTCGGACCGCCGCATCAGCTCCTTCATCCGCTTGCGCGGAATGTCGCTGCGGAACCAGTCGCCGCCCGCCAGGCCGGCCTCCACGGCGGCCCGGTTCTCCGGGCCCGCGAGGCTGTACCGTGCCAACCGTTCCCTGCCCATGTCCCGTCACCTTTCCGGCCACCGGCCAGCCAGCGCGGCGCACCTACCTCAAGTTTGTCCGGCGTTGCACGGTCTGACCAGGCCCGACATCGCTTTGGGAGCTCCGGTCCCCGGCGCCACGCCGCCTCGCTACCCGGCGCGACGCCGCCCGCTACCCGACGCGACGCCGCCCGCTACCCGACGCGACGCCGCCCCGCTACCCGGCGCAGCGCCGCCCCCGCTAC
>Ga0335074_10016942_pt1 | contig 10261 bp, 3 predicted proteins | sample Lox_Sample_23_FD_206715 | JGI IMG/M metagenome (GOLD analysis project Ga0335074, IMG submission 206715) | Soil microbial communities from Loxahatchee National Wildlife Refuge, Florida, United States - Lox_Sample_2.3 | ecosystem: Environmental > Terrestrial > Soil > Wetlands | place: USA: Florida...
CCGCCCCGGCCGTGAACGGCCAGGGCCCGCAGCTCAGCGCCGACGACCGCCAGTTGCTGCGGCTGCTGGCCGCGGGCATGAAGGACCAGGCCATCGCGTCCCACCTGGGGATGAGCTACCGCACCGCCAGCCGGCGCATTTCCGGGCTGATGTCGGCGCTCGGCGCCGAATCCCGCTTCCAGGCCGGCCTGTACGCGGCCCGCCAAGGCTGGCTGTAACCCGCCACTTGCGCGCCCGGCGCCCGCCACCCCCTCGCCGGCCACCCCTCGCCGGCCACCCCTCGCCCGCCACCCGCGCACCGGCCACCGCGCGCCCGCCACCAGTGCGCCCGGGGCCCGCCCCCGCCACCACGGAGTTTGGCGAATTTCAGCCATTGTCAAGTTATAGACATAAATTCTGATTGACCCGGCCCGGCCGTGGAGCCATTGTTACGGGAGATCATCTTCGTGCACTCTGGTGGGCCTGGAGGCTGGTCAATGAGGTTCCGACTGCGTTCTCTCGTGTTGCTGACGGCCGGCGTGCTGGCCATCGGCGGCGTTGCTGCCGCCCCGGCCGGGGCCGCGACCCAGGCCCCCGCCGCGGCGGGGGGAGCGCACGCGGCCTCCCATTTCACCGCGGTATACCGGAATCTGCACCTGCTGAACGGCGACACCGCAACGGTGTACTCGAATGGTGTGGCCGAAGTCTGGAACCGCACCCATTCGCAGGTCGAGTACCGGATGATCCCGCCCGACGGGGCGGGCCAGCCCGGCACGGCCGCCGCGCTGCCAGGCCGGGCGCAGCTGTCCTTCGACCTGCTGAAGGCGCCGGCGCAGCCGTACGTGGCCGGCCAGCTCGAGGTGGTGCTGTCGCCCGCGGTCAGCGCCACCGCCGCCACCGTCACGGTGCCCGCCGCCACGCTGCGGCGGCTGCAGCGCGACACCGCGCGACCGGGGGCGCTGCCGTCCGGCACCGTTCCCGCTTACACCAGCGACGCCGCCTTCAACCGGGTGCTGGCAGGCCTCGGGGTCGACCGCCTGTCGGCGGTGTTCCCCAGCCAGGCGGTCAACTCGCTGCGGGCCGAGCCGGGTGACCTCGACCTGGCCAAGGCGTACGTGGTGCACATCACCGGCGGGACCATGGCCCAAGCGCTGGCCGCGCTGACCAGCTCGGGCGGGGTGGCCTACGCAGCACCGGACTGGACGGTCTCAAGCACGGCCACCAGCCCGATGGCGGTGCCCGCGGCCACCCTGCGGGCCGCCACCAGGTCGGCGAGCCAGCTCGCCCACGCGCCGGCCGCCCAGCGGTCCGGCGGGACGCTGCCCGCGCTGCCGTCCAACTACGCGCTGCAGGCCAGTGCGCAATCCCTGCTCAACAAGCCCGGCATCGACTGGACGCCGGCCTATGAGGCGCTGGAGGCCAAGTACCACCAGCTGCCCGGCACCGGCGAGACCATCACCGATGTCTCCCTCGGCGACCTCGACTCGGCGGGCATCCCGTCCACCGACCCTTGCTACGGGTACGTGTCCGCCTTCGGGCCGACCACGATCATCCAGAACGGGCAGCGTTACCTCGACTGGCCGTCCATGCCGCTCATCCCCACCTATGTGTCCTCCTCGTCGGCCACCGTCGACCCGACCGGGGAGGTCTGCGGGGTGGACCCGTACGACGAGGAGATCGGCCTGGACTTCGCGATGATGGCCCCGCTGCCGGACAGCCTGCAGCGCTCCGGGGAAACCGGCTCCGGGCTCACCGACCTGCTCGGGATCGCGCCCGGCGCAAAGTACCGGCTCGTGGTGCCCTCGGACACCACCGGCGCCATCACCAGCATCGACGAGGCGTTCCTGGCCGCCGCGCAGCAGACGCCACGGCCGAACGTGATCACCGCCAGCCTGGCCTTCGGCGAGGACTCCTACGGGTTCCCGTCCCGCTACCTGGAGGACGACCCGCTCACCGGGGCGCTGATCTCCTCGCTCGTCCGCCAGTACCACATCAACGTGTCCATCGCAGCCAACGACGGGCTGCGCACCAGCACCAACGCCGCCGTGGCCCCGTCCGGTGGCTCGGCACCGACCGACACCGAGCCGGCCGGCGGCACGCCGAGCAACCTGAACAGCATCTACCTGTCCACGATGCCGTCCCGCGACTACGACTCCGGGGCGATCGACTCGGGCGGCACCACGCTCGACGACGTCTCCGCCGAACCGCCGCAGGATCCCGGCAACGCCGCGTTCGCGTCCCAGCACGCCTTCCCGGAAACCCGCTGGGACGGCTACGGCAGCTTCTCCTCGGGCTACGGCTCCCGGGTCAACCTGTCGGCGCCCGCGGACAACCTGACCGCGTTCGAGCACACCTTCGGCGGTGCGGCCGACGCCGTGACCGTGGACAACATCGGCGGCACCTCGGGCTCGGCGCAGGAGATCGGCGCGGCCGCGGCCGTGGTGCAGCAGGCCGCCCGGCTCGCCGGGGACAAGAGCGTGGCCACCAACCCGCTCGCGCTGCGCGCCGAACTGGAGAAGACCGCGGCCCCGGTGCCGGGCGTGCCGCAGGCGGACACCGCGCTCAACGTCGGGCCGCAGCTCGACCTGGGCCAGGCGGTCACCTCCCTGACTGGCGCGGCGGGCGGAGGGCTCGCTCCGGGCGTGGCGCGGGTAGCCGTGGAGCAGCGCCAGCCCTATCCGGGTTACACCGATGAGGTGTTCTCCACCGCCACCGACCCTGGCGACATCTCCCTGGCCGGGGTGGACCAGGACGCCTACATCACCATTTCCCCCGACTGGGTCGGGCTGCCCGCCGGCGCGGTCTACAAGCTGTACGCGGTCCCGGAGACCGGCGGCCAGCGGCTGCTGGCGACCGGGCCGTGGGCCCGGCTGCAGCCTGACGCGATCTTCAGCGCGGCCGGTGTGTCCCCGCCGACGACGCAGTCGCAGGCGGTCGCGCTCTCCTACACCGCCAGCGTCGGCGGGAAGGTCACCACCCGCGTCACCATCCCGCTGTCCTTCTCGCCCGTGTCCGGCACCGGCGAGGCGCTCGCCCCGGTGGTCCCGGCGGTGACGCGGGGGGCGACGATCCCGGTTCACTACAACCTCGCCGGCCAGACCGGTTTCACCGCGCCGCAGCTGGTCGTCTCGGCACCGGGCCGGATGAACCCGCTCAATGACCTGTTCTTCCGGCCGCTGTACACGGCCAGCCTGCCCCCGCAGGGCTCGGGCACGGTGAACGTGCCGGTGTCCGCCCTGCAGGGCGGCGGCATGTACGGCATCGCGATCCAGGCCACGCCGGACAGCTTCGCGTTCTCCGACTTCGCCTATACCCGGGTGCAGGATGCGCCCAGCGACGTGCGCCCGGCCGCGCCGGTGCTGTCCGCGCCCGGCTCGCCACCCGGTTACCTGCAGGTGATCCCGTACGGCGGGAAGTTCACCGCGGCCTGGAACGTCCGCGACGTGCCCGGTGCCACCGGCGCCTACCTGGAGATCAGCGCGCCGGGGCCGAACGACTGGAACTCCTTCTCCACGTTCAACAACCCGGACGGCACCATCCGTGACGACAACGGGTACGACTCCGGGTCGGTCTATTACGCCCGGCTGCCGGGAACGGCCGGGAAGGTCAGCATCTCCGGCACCGCGGCCGGGCTGGTCCCCACCATGTACAGCAACGTGCGGGTGCTGCCGGTGACGGCCTCGGGCACGGCGGCCGGCGAGGCCTCGGCCGTGAGCACAATCTCGATGAACGGGGTCACCCCGGCCGACGGCGGCGCCCCGGTCTACGGCTTCGGCGTGCAGGCCAGCGGATCCCACGGGTTCGTCACCTCCAACGGCGCGGTCAACAACGCCGGGGAGCCGGTCAGCTCGGTGGAGACGTTCAGCCAGAAGACCAACGCCATCACCGGGACCGTGCTGTCCTCGGTCGACAGCGACAGTTACACGACACTGGATGATGGCGGGCCTGGGTACTTCGCGGGCGGCACCGGGCTCATCAACGACAGCACGGCCACCACCAGCAGCTACGACATCCTCCACCCCGTGGGCACCGTGGCCGGCCCGTGGAACCCGCCGACCACCAACACCTCGATCCAGCCCGCCGACAACCAGCAGACGCCTGCGGCCGCCTTCGGCACCTGGGGCTTCGGCTCGACCGGGGACGACGACGCCGGGGTGTTCACCTCCGACGTCGCGGCCGGCACGTTCAGCCCGGTCTACTCGATCGAGCCTGCCATCCAGGGCTTCGGCGTGGCCGTGATCAGCGGTGTCGCGCAGGACACGTCCACGGACACGGCGGTGGTCGGCGCGAGCGACTTCACCAACCTGTCCGTTCCGCCGACGTACATCCAGGTCAACCTGGCCAGTGGCGCGGTGAGCACGTTCGCCGGCGTCGGCGAGGGCTACCCGGACGGCGTCGCGGTGGACTCCGGCACCGACACCGCGGTCAGTCCGGACACCTCAGGGGTCGGCCTTTACGACCTGGCCACCGGTGGCGGCACCCTGGCCTCGCCGGGCGGGTTCATCTACCAGCATCCAGCCGCGGACGCCACCAACCACGAGTTCGTCATGCAGGAGGTGTCCTCGCCGGACGAGAACCTCACCACCCCCGGCCTCGGCGCCGTGCCCAACAACAACGCCCGTTCCAGCATGGTCGTGCTGAACGAGCAGGGGCAGGTGCAGAGCCGGATCGAGCAGTTCAACTTCTACAACGTGTTCACCTCGATCGCGGGCCAGCTCACGCAGCTCGAACCGGCCTCGCAGCAGGGCTACACGCTGGGCCTGTACGGGGATGAGCTGCAGCCATTCAGCTACTGACCCGGCACCGACCTGGCCGGCAGCGGGGTGGCCCGGGGGTTCGGAACCCCTGGGCCACCCCGGCCTGGTCAGAGGTCGCAGCCGACGGCGTAGACGTCGCACATGTTGACCGCGCTGCTCCAGTGGCCGCTGGGAGCGGCGTTCGCGGAATGCAGGTCATTGTCGGTGGCGTCCCAGAATGCGTACTGGGTGCCGTCGTCGGCGACGGCAGCCCCGGGCGTGTTCGCCATGTTGCAGCCCACGCTGTAGACGTCGCACATGTTGACCGCGCTGCTCCAGTGGCCGCTGCTGCCGGCGTTGGCGGAATGCAGGTCACCGTCGCTGTCGCGCCAGAACACGTACTGGGCATCGGTGGACGGGTTCACCGCGACCCCGGGAGTGGATGAGATGTTGCAGCCCACGGTGTAGACCTCGCATATGTTCACCGCGCTGCTCCAGTGGCCGCTGGGAGCGGCGTTCGCGGAATGCAGGTCACTGTCGGTGGTTTCCCAGAACACGTACTGGGTGCCGTCGTCGGCGACACCAGCTCCGGGGGCGTTGTCCATGTTGCAGCCCACGCTGTAGACGTCGCACATGTTCACCGCGCTGCTCCAGTGGCCGCTGCCGCCGGCGTTCGCGGAATGCAGGTCACCGTCGGTGCCGCGCCAGAACACGTACTGGGCATCGGTGGACGGGTTCACGGCGACCGCGGGAGCGGATGCGATATCGCAGCCCACGGTGTAGACCTCGCACATGTTCACTGCGCTGCTCCAGTGGCCGCTGGGATCGGCATGTGCGGAATGCAGGTCATTGTCGGTGCCGAGCCAGAACACGTACTGGGTGCCGTCGTCGGCGACACCAGCTCCGGGGGCGTTGTCCATGTTGCAGCCCACGCTGTAGACGTCGCACATGTTGACCGTGCTGCTCCAGTGGCCGCTGCTGCCGGCGTTGGCGGAATGCAGGTCACCGTCGGTGCCGCGCCAGAACGCGTACTGGGCATCGGTGGACGGGTTCACGGCAACGGCAGCCCCGGTGGATCCTGAGGCGGACGTCGGCGGCCGCGGTCCGTAGGTGCTGCCGGGGTGTGAGCTGTTGTGGGCGAAGCCCGTGTAGTGCGTGTAAGGGATGTACTCGCCGGGATCGCTGAGACCCGTCGCCGGGGCGGGGATCGGGTTGGGTATCGCGGCGGGCCAGTCGCGGCTCGTGTAGGTGGTCCACGGCGCCCAGCAGCCGTCGGTGTCGCCGGCCTTCTCGTCCTGCTTGCACTTCAGCACGGCCTGCTCGGCGTTGTTCCACGGGTCGAGGAGCTGGTAGTCCTGGCCGTAGGTGAGGTTCCCTTTGTTCCCCGGGGTGATCTGCCACAGGCCCCAGCCCGTCAGGGGGTAAGAGTTGCCGAGCTGGATGTTGCCCGGCGCGAAGGACGCCTCATAGAAGGTGAGCGCCGCAGCCACCGCCGGGGCTGGGTACCTGCCGTAAATGGTGGACACCTTCCCCTTGGCCCCTCCGGCCTCGACCCACCATCCTTCGATCTGCGCGAACCCCAGGGTGCCGCTGGCCGCATTGGGCCGTCCGGTACGTGGGGGCGCGGCTTGGCCCGGGGCGTGCGGCAGCGTGGTGATGGGCAGTGGTGCCTCGCTGTAGGTGACGTCGCGCATGTACTTGTCCGGCGTGCGGCCGGTGACCTGTACGTGCAGCGTGGTGAACAAGACCGTGCCGCCGGCCTGGGGGAGCCGGCCGGTCAGCGTGAAGTGGGCCGCCGCGCTGTCCCAGCGGTGGCTGGTCGCGTGGGTGGGCCCGCCGGTCAGCCAGCTGACCTGGCCGGCCGCGGTGGCCCGGGTCGCGGTCCAGCTCGTCCAGTGCAGGTGTTCGGCCAGCTCGCCGTCGTCGGCGCAGGTCAAGATCATGCTGGCGGGCCGTACCACGGCGGGGCCTTCGCCACAGATCTTCACCGCCGGGCGCGCCGACGCGGCCGTGCCCGTGGCTGTCGTCGAGGCCACGGCCGATCCGCCGCACGCCACGGCGATCAACACGGCCGCAGGCAGAATCCATGATCGTGTTAGCCGGTGCATGTGCTCTGTTCCCTTCTGTAAAGAGCAAAGGGCTCACACCCTGAGGGGGCGAGCGGGGTGGCCCGGGGGTTCGGAACCCCCGGGCCAGCCCGGCCTGGTCAGAGGTCGCAGCCGACGGCGTAGACGTCGCACATGTTGACGGCGCTGCCCCAGTGGCCGCTGGGAGCGGCGTTCGCGGAATGCAGGTCATTGTCGGTGGCGTCCCAGAAGGTGTACTGGGTGCTGTCGTCGGTGACGGCGGCGCCGGGGGTGTTCGCCATGGTGCAGCCCACGCTGTAGACGTCGCACATGTTGACTGCGCTGCCCCAGTGGCCGCTGCTGCTGGCGTTGGCGGAGTGCAGGTCGCCGTCGCTGTCGCGCCAGAACACGTACTGGGCGTCGGTGGACGGGTTCACGGCGACCCCGGGAGTGGATGCGGTGTCGCAGCCCACGGCGTAGACGTCGCACATGTTGACCGCGCTGCCCCAGTGGCCGCTGGGGTCGGCGTGTGCGGAATGCAGGTCACCGTCGGTGGCGTCCCAGAACACGTACTGGGTGCCGTCATCGCCAGCAGCGGCCCCGGGAGCGTTGACCATGTTGCAGCCCACGGTGTAGACGTCGCACATGTTGACCGCGCTGCTCCAGTGGCCGCTGCTGCTGGCGTTGGCGGAGTGCAGGTCGCCGTCGCTGCCGCGCCAGAACACGTACTGGGCGTCGGTGGACGGGTTCACGGCGACCGCGGGAGCGGATGCGGTGTCGCAGCCCACGGCGTAGACGTCGCACATGTTCACCGCGCTGCCCCAGTGGCCGCTGGGGTCGGCGTGTGCGGAATGCAGGTCATTGTCGGTGCCGAGCCAGAACACGTACTGGGTGCCGTCATCGGCGACGGCGGCCCCGGGAGCGTTCTGCATGTTGCAGCCCACGGTGTAGACGTCGCACATGTTGACCGCGCTGCCCCAGTGGCCGCTGCTGCTGGCGTTCGCGGAATGCAGATCGCCGTCGCTGCCGCGCCAGAACGCATACTGGGCATCGGTGGACGGGTTCACGGCAACGGCAGGCCCGGTGGATCCTGTGGTCGACGCCAGCTTCGGGGAGACGAAGGCCCAGTGCTCGCCTGAGGCATACCAAGAGGGGCCGGAGACGTCCGTGTTGTACTGCACGGAGATGTTGCTGCTGCCCAGGAAGTCGCCGTCGACGAGGTTCAGGCTGCCGTTGGAGTTGATAGAGGCCACGATGCCCACGTGGTCGGCGTAGCTGCCGTTGGGGCTCGACGCAGTCGACGGGTAGAACAGCACGGCGTCACCGACCGTGGGCTTTCCGCCGAAGCTGATGTGCTCGCCGTGCGCTACTCCCCAGGTGTAGAAGCTGGCCGCCGAGGGGGTCAGCGTGCCCAGGTCGCTGGTCACGCCGGCTTTCTCCCACACCCATTTGGTGAAGTCCGCACACCAGAACTCGCTCGTGTCCTGCTCGTTGCTGAACCACTTGCCGTTCGACGTCTTGCCGCACCCAGCGGCAGAGGCCCCGTCCGGGTTCCCCACCAGCGTGGTGTATGGATTGCAGTCGAGGCCGTCGAAGCTGTGCTCCGCCGGGTTGTCCGACACCCCCACCTGGTCCAGCGCGATGTTCGCCAGGTCCCCCGTGGTGCCAGCCGGGGCGGCCGGGTGCAGCGGGGTCTTCTGCGATGCCTGGCAGTTCGCCAGGTGCCAGGTCTGGCGCACCGCGGCGGGAAGCTTCACCCCGCAGCCCATGGGCTCTGCGCCCAGGCCCGCCACGGTCCAGGCGCCGCCGGGCGCCCGGGTGAAGATCCCGGTGCCCGCCCCGTCCTGGAACGCCGTGCGAACGCTCATCGGTGCCCCGGCGGCCGCGATGAAGTGGATCATCACCCACTCCCGGCCGCTTGGCAGTGTCACGGCCAGCGTCTGGCCGGGCATGACCGGGGCGATGTCGCGTACCGGGATGTGCCGGTAGGCGGCGTACCGGCTCAGCAGCTGGTGCTGCTGGCGCACCCCGATGGCCAGGTTGGTCACGGTGCGCTGCGGGCCGGTGCCCGCGGTAGCCAGGCTGGGGAGCATGGCCACCAGGGTGATGGCGAGCCCAGCACAAGCCAGGATCGCGGTGATAAGTCGGAACCGTACCGGCATCAAAGCCTCCGTAGCAGCAGATGCGTGAATGGTTGGCCGGGCCAGCCTGGCAGTCCTTACTGCACGTGGACTGGCCAGCTTCTGATCGCCATTCCTGTAGCGCATCAGCCAATATCTGCTGGTAGATCGGCATGGAAAGCGGATACGGCAGGGGATCGCGCTGAGTGAGATGAGACTCCTGTAGTGAGAGGCGGCACTCCTGTAGCGCGGGAGGGCGGCGCTCGGCTCGCGGTCTCGCGCTGCAGCGCAGCGTCGCCTGCTGTGCCGCTGGCCCCCGGAGACTTCGGCGCGATCTTTGTGTCCTCCCTATGAATTCTCGGGAGATTCCCTGACGGACGAGCCAGCATGGTAAAGGCAGCGTTGTGACGGGCACGGCGCCGTACGGGGACGGATGATGATGGCTGGTGATCATGGCCAAGGCGGTCGCCTCATGGTTCGCGAGCACCGGCTGGCGGCGGGGCTGACCCAGCGGCAGCTCGCCGAGGCCGCTGGCGTGAGCATCGGCGTGGTCAGGGATATCGAGCAGGGCCGGACGGCCTGGCTCCGGGCCCGCTCGGCGGGCCGGCTGAGCAGCGTGCTCGGATTAGACGCCACAGCCGCGGGCGAGCTGGCGCGTCTGGCCGGGGGCGGGGAAGCGGTCCAGGCGGTCGTCACCTCAGATGCCAGCCCGGTGACCGGAATACTGGCCGGGACACGGTTGTGCATCCTTGGTCCGCTGACCGCATGGCGGCAGGGGGTCATGCTCGACACCGGGCCTCCCGCGCAGCGCGCCGTTCTGGGGCTGCTCGCCCTCAGCCCGAATCAGGTCGTCCAGCGAGCGGCCATCATCGATGCGCTGTGGGCCGACGATCCGCCGGCCAGCGCGGTGAATCAGGTGCAGAAGTACACCGGCAGGCTCCGCCAGATCCTGGATCCGCAGCGCGCCAGTCGGGACCAGGACCGGCTGCTCACGCCGGCCGGAGCTGGGTACCGGCTGCAGCTCAGCGCTGACCAGCTCGACCTGCTCGAGTTCGACACCCTGGTTCGCCTGGCGGGCTCGGCGTCAGACGTGGACGCGGCCCTGGACCGGTATGAGCAGGCGCTGGGTCTGTGGTGCGGCGATCCGGTTGCCGATGTCGATGCGCTGCGCGGCTTCCCGGCGGTGACCGGCCTGACCCAGCGATGGTCTGGCGCCATCATCGCGCACGCCGAGATCTGCTGTGCGGAGCGCCGGTACGAACGTGCCCTTTCCCGTCTGCAGTCGCTAACTCAGCGGGATCCGCTGCACGAGCGTGCGCACGCCCTGCTGGTGATCGCGCTGGCCGGCACCGGCCGGCGC
>Ga0335074_10016943_pt1 | contig 10261 bp, 8 predicted proteins | sample Lox_Sample_23_FD_206715 | JGI IMG/M metagenome (GOLD analysis project Ga0335074, IMG submission 206715) | Soil microbial communities from Loxahatchee National Wildlife Refuge, Florida, United States - Lox_Sample_2.3 | ecosystem: Environmental > Terrestrial > Soil > Wetlands | place: USA: Florida...
CACCTTCAGCAGCGATACTTCCATCCGCCGCATGCCCGTGCCATAGAGCGTCATCAGCAAGGCGCGTTGCATGAGGTTGCCGGCGGCATCGATCAGCCGAGCGACCTCGTCCAGACTGAGCACCGTCGGCAGGCGGCGCCGATCCTTCGGGTCCTTCGGATAAGGCAGCTCCTCCCAGAAGTCGCGCCGCTTCAGGGTGCGAACGAAGAAGAACCGCAGCGCAGCGACCCGGCCCACCACGCTTCCCACCGCCAGCTTGCGTTCTGAGAGCAGATAGGCCTGATAGCTTCTGAGCTCGTCTGGCCCCAGCTTGTCTGGGGACTTCCCGAAGTGTTTAGCGAACTGCTCAACGGTACGTAAATAGCTGTGGATCGTCTTCTCGGAGTAGTTGCGTCGCTGGAGCTCTTCCAGCATCCGCTTGCGTAAGTTGGTCACAAGGATCTCCTTCCTTGTGAATCAACCTACCGCAGCCAATGATGCTCATCGCCGCATGCCCAGGCAGTGTCCGCCGCGCCAGCGGCTTCGTTCAAGTCGCCATCTCGTACACCTGATCTTCTCGTTCGATTACCAGTGCAATCGAGCGCGGTCAATTCTTGACTCGGCGGATCAGTATCGATAGACGGGCCCGGGTTTTTGGGTTCGCTAAAGTTCAGTTAAGCTATTGATAATAAATATCTTCTACCTACTTCCCGATGCAGAAAGTGCTGAAGATCAGATTGAGAATATCGTCGGGCGTGGTTTGACCGGTGAGCGAATCGAGAGCCCACAGCGCGCGGTAAAGGTCGAGCAGAATCATTTCATGCGGGATGCCGCCTGCGTTGGCCTTCGCCGCGTCTGCCAGCGCGCCGGTTGCGGTCGCGACGGCCTGGTGCTGGCGCAGGTTGGTCAACATGCCGGGCTCGGCTGCTGCGCCCCCTGTGGCTAAAGTCAAAATGCCTTCGCGCAGCCCGGCGATGCCTTCGCCGGTAAATGCTGACGTCGAAAATGCAACAATGCCCGGGGATGCCGCTTCCTCAATACGCGCGGCCGCCGCGGCGTCCTTCACCAGATCATGTTTGTTCATGACAACGATCGCGGCGCGGTCTTCGACGGCGGCCAGCAAGCGCCGATCCTCCGCGTTGAGCGATTGCGTGGCATCGAGTACGACGAGCACGATGGCCGCCTCAGCCAGAGCTTCGTGGCTGCGCCGAATGCCGAGTTGTTCGGCTTCTTCCAGAAGTTCCTGGGCGCCTTCACGGAAACCCGCGGTATCGACCAGTTCAATCGGAATGCCGCCTAGCGAGATGCGCTCCGTAACCAGATCTCGCGTGGTGCCGGGTGACGCGGTTACGATGGCGCGGTCGCGCTCCACGAGCCGGTTGAAGAGCGAACTTTTGCCCACATTCGGGCGCCCAACGATAGCCAGCGTCAACCCGTCGTGGACGAGCCGGCCGCGCGAGAACGACGCTTCGAGGGCGGCGAGCGGTGGAGCGAGTTCGCCGATGCGCCGCGCAATCTCAGCCTGCGGCGTCACGTCCAGGTCGTCCTCGGCGAAGTCGATACCCGCCTCAAGCAGCGCAATCAGCTCGACGAGCGATTGTTTGAGCGGGGCGACGCGGCGGCTGAGCGCGCCGCCCATCTGGCTGGCGGCCTGGCGAGCCTGCGTCAGCGTCTGCGCGTCGATCAGGTCGCGCACCGCTTCGGCCTGTATGAGATCGAGGCGCCCGGCAAGAAATGCGCGCTCGGTGAACTCACCGGGTTCGGCCAGCCGCGCGCCAAGTTCGAGTGCGCGGCGCAGCAGGAACTCCAGAATGACCGGCGATCCATGTGCGGCGATCTCAACAAGGTCGTCCGAGGTATAGGAATTGGGCGCGGCAAAGAACGTCACCAGTGCTTCGTCAATCAGCGGGGATTCGGCGTCGCGCGTGGATTCGCCGCTCGAGGTTTCACCATCGCCCGCGTCGAGCACATCGGCCAGCCGAGCGTGACCATGTTCCAGCGGTTGATGCGGATTCACGAGTTGTAAGCTGATCGCCAGAGCCTGTGGCCCGCTGAGGCGCACGATGCCAATGCCGCTCCGGCCAGGCGGGGTGGAGACGGCGGCGATGGTTTCAGTTGCGGCTCCGGCAGTCATCGGCTGCACTTAGTGTAGTGTCTAAAGCAAACCGCTTTGCCGATCCTGCTTTCACTGTCCGATTTTTGTGGATAGCGTGCGCAGCGATACCTGCTCTAAACTCTGGGGGGAAGCGCCGCTGTCCCCGTCTTCGATGTTTGTTGCCGGGGAATTTCCACCGGCTTGAGGTTTGAGCAAGGTTGAGCAATGAAAACTGCGGGATTAGCCACGTTGAAGCTCTTTGCGCTGGTGTTCCTGTTGCCGGGTCTGGCCGGACTCATCGCTTCCGGCATGATTTCGGTACGTTACCTCGACACCATCCCCACGCGGCCGGAACCGGAAGAGAATCGTATCGTTCCGCGCGGGATTCATGGCACGACGGTCTATCAGACACCCGAGGAAAACAGCGAACTCAACCGTATTGAATTCTCTTCAGTTGGAGTTTTTGTGTTCGGGCTGGGGCTCGGAGTGATCTACCTGGAAAAGTGGGGAGCCGCACAGACGCGCGAGGAAGCACAGGAGTCTAAACTCGCGCATCACGCGGGCTACAGCGGTTCCACAATTGCCTTACACCGGAGCCGAAATTGACCAGGGGCTTTTTCATCAAGAAAAAGCCACCCTTGAAAATGCCGGAAAGTGTACGGGAATTGTGAAACCGCTCTTGACTGAGAGCAGGTCATCAGCTGAATAAGTCCTTCATCTTCTCGATCAGCCCAGGTGAAGTCGGCTTGTTGTCGACGGTCAGCGTTTCGGCCAGTTTTGCCACCAGATCCCGTTGCGCCCGGTTGAGCTTGCGCGGAATCTGCACCACAACTTTAACGATCAAATCGCCGACGCCTTTCTCATTGAGAAAGGGGACGCCGCGCCCGCGGACGCGTATTTCTCTTCCGCTCTGCGCACCCTCGGGAATCTTGATGCTCACCGGCCCGTCGATGCCGGGGATCTCGAATTCCGCGCCCATGGCGGCTTGCGGAAAGCTGATGGGAATGACGCAATAGAGATCGTGACCATGGCGCTCGAAAAAATCGTGAGGCCGGATGGAGAGGACAATATAGAGGTCGCCCTTGGGCCCACCCACGCGTCCGGCGTCGCCTTCGCCAGCGTACCGGATGCGTGTGCCTTCTTCCACGCCCGGCGGCACCTTTACATTGAGCTTGATCTCGGCAGCCGCGCGGCCTTCCCCGCGGCAAGTCGAGCAGGGATCGCCGATCACTGAGCCCGTGCCGCCGCAAGCGCCGCAGGTGCGCGCCACCGAAAAGAATCCCTGCTGATAGCGGATCTGGCCGCGTCCCTGGCATTGGCTGCAGACGCTCGGCCCGCGTCCTGACGCGCTGCCTCCCCCACCGCAAACCTTGCAGGTCTCCAGGCGGCGAATCTTCACTTCTGTTTCCGTGCCGAAGATCGCGTCCTCAAAATTGATCGTCAGATCGAACCGCAGATCGTCGCCGCGTTGCTGCCGCGAGGCCCGCGATGCTCCACGGGGCGTGCCGCCCATCGAAAACATCTCGCCAAACAGATCGCCGAAGATGTCGCCCAGATCGACGCCGCCGGCGAACGGCCCGGCGCCGAAGCCCTGCGCGCCCAGGCCGGCATGCCCAAAGCGGTCGTAGGCGGCGCGCTTATCGGCATCGCTCAGCACCTGATACGCTTCGCTGGCTTCTTTGAACTTTTCTTCGGCTGCGCGGTCGCCGGGATTGCGGTCAGGATGGTACTTCAGCGCCTGTTTTCGATAAGCGCTCTTCAGTTCCTGATCGTTGCAATCGCGCGAAACGCCGAGAACCTCGTAATAATCTGCTTTGCTCACTCTTGTATTAGAACCCATGATTTCAGCTCTCAGCCATTAGCTGTCAGCTTTCAGCCCTCTCTTCCTCCGTTGCCGCCCATAGCTGAAAGCTGACCGCTGACAGCTGAAAGCTGCATCTACTCTTCCACCTGCTTGGGATTGTGCGCCACCCGCACCAGAGCGGGCCGCAGCAGCCGCTCGCGCAACCGGTACCCGCGGCGCACTTCCTCCGCCACATGCTGATCCGGCAGGTCGTCGCGCTCGACGGTTCCCAGCGCTTCGTGGATGCGCGGATCGAAAGCCTCGCCAACGGTGGGAACCGCGCTCACCTGCATCTTGCCCAGAATCTCTTCCATCTGCTTCACGATCAAGCTCACGCCGGAACGCAACTGGTGGGCTGTACCGGTGGATTTGAGGGCCAATTCGAAGTTATCCAGCACCGGCAGAAACTGCTCTACCACGCCGCCGGCGACAAATTCGCGAAACTCGGCGCGCTCACGTTCCACGCGCTTCCTGGCGTTGTCAAACTCGGCCTGCAACCGCGCAAGACGATCGAGCAACTGGTCGCGTTCCGCCTTCAGCCGCTCGATCTCCGTTGACGGAACCGGCTCAGCCGGAGCTTCACGCCGGGCCGGGCTGGCAAGTTCTTCTCCCGCGGGTGGGGCAGGCAGCTCCGTCCTGGCATCGGTATTCTCCTCTTGCGCTTCGGCGGCCCGATCCGGAAACTCAGGAGAGTCCACCACTGTCAAATCTCTTTCCTGCTTCATTCAGCAAATTCTCCGAAAGAATTACCGTTTGTTAGATGATTCACTTCCCGAATGGCCGCAGATTGCAGTTGCCTATCGATATGGAAGCTTCAAAGCCACCGATGATCCGCCCGCTCTAGGCGGAGGGAACATCGAGAATCCGCCCCGACAGGCGCGCAATATAGCTCACTGCCTGAATCATCTCCTGATACTGGATGCGCGTAGGTGCGATCAGCGCAACGGTGCCCAGGTTCGCGCCGCCAAGCCGCGCCGGCGCTGCGATCAGCACCAGGTCCTGCATCGCCGGCGAAGCTTCGTCCAGGCCGACAACCACCCGTACCTCCTGCCGGCGCCCATCCACGTAGGCGTTCAGCAGTTCCACAAGCCGCTGCTTGGCTTCCAGAGCCAGAAGCATCTGGCGCAACCGCTCCCGATCCAATTCCAGGTTGATCAGGTTCGCAATACCTTCGACAAAAATTGTCGGCTCGGCCTCGTCACCGGCCAGAGCGCCCTTGCGGCACAGTTCATCTACCGACGCCAGCAGTTGGCGATAGGCCTCGCGCTCTAACTCCATGCGCCGCGTTATCTCAGTGCGGATACGTTCGATGGGCCAGCCCCGGAAGTTCTCGTTCAAATAGCTGCCCGCCGATTCGAGTTCGGTCGCCGCCATTTGGTGGTCGAGAACCAGAACTCGATCCTGCACCGCTCCTGCCTGCGTCACCAGCACCGCGAGCACCCGACCGGAAGTGAGGCGCGAAAAATGAATGTGTTCCAGCACTTGCCCTGAAGTCGAACTCGCCAGCGCCACGCCCAGACCGTGCGAGATGAGCGCCAGCACGTGCGATGTCCGCTCCAGGTACTCATTTGTGCTCGCAACGCCACTATAGCTTTCCTCAATTTGGTCGCGGCGCGCCTCGCTGAGCGGCAAATCTGTCACTCCCTCAACAATTCCGCTGGCAACCATACCCGCGGCCAACCTTCCCGCCTGCGTGATCTGCTCAACGTAATAACGAAACGCAGCAGCCGTCGGCACGCGTCCGGCCGATGTGTGCGGCTGCTCCAGAAGCCCCGCTTCGCCCAGTGCCGCCATCACATTCCGCAGTGTCGCTGAGCTTAGCCCATCCCGGTCGGCAAAGGTGCGCGCCACCGCCTGCGAGGCTACTGGCTCGCCGGTCGCAATATACAGGTCGATAATCGCATTCAGCACCAGCCGCTCGCGTGGGCTCAGGCGTGCTCCGTGCATTGATTGGCTCTCCATCCCTGTTCCCTATGCGGGTTTCCGGCCGGGCCGCCTGCTCGCCGGACAGGATTTCTGGTTCCCAAGTCTCGATTTTTGTTTGACTTATGCCAGAGAAGAATCGGGATTACCTTCCTTAAAGTTTAGAAAGACCTTTCTTCTCCTGTCAAGGCGCTCATTCTCTCAGTGCCACCCTCATCACCCCGGCACCACCCCGCCTGGCGCTCATTACATCCGTAACCCTTCCACAATTGCCTGTCGCCGGTCCAGTTCATTTGATGCTATTGTGGATCGCACCGGCGCTGGCAGCGGCCGCGGGCGGAGCCGGAGCCAATAAGCCGCGGGTCCGTTTCAACTTGGAGGGGGGCCCATGAACAGAATTTCCCGCTTCTTCTGCCGTAAACTCTTCCTTTCCATCGCCTTGGCCTGCGCGTTGACCACGCTGTCCCCTGCCGGTCAGGCGCCCACCGCTGCGCAGCTCTCCAAGCATGCTCGAAAGATTGAGAAGCGCCTTGCCAGGTTCCGCTCCGGCACCTATTTGGACCTTGCATTTCGCGACAGCACCCAGACTTATGGCTCGCTGGGCGAGCTCTCCGATGCTTCTTTCCAGTTCACTGATTCCGACACCAACCGGATCGAGACTCGCTCATATGACGACGTCGCGAGTGTGAAAAAGGCGAAGGAGTACATCGGGTCAGGTTCCGAGCCTGGGCGCCATGTCCATCTCCTGATCCCGGTCCTGATCGGAGCCGGAGCGGCAGCCGCAGCGTTCGCCATCGTAGAAGCGGTTCGCTGATCCCGGCGCATTCGTAAAAGGACCGTTGCCCCATCCCGGCGACGTTCTCTGTTGCAATGGCTTGGCACGCAGCCGGCAATCCTCCGGCTGACTCGCGATCTTCCCGCCTGTTAGATTCGTAAGAGGGCTATTGCGCAAAATGACCATTACCCCATCGTTGCGGGGCTTTTCCTCCCAAGGGTGGGGTAACGATTCCCGATCCGCCAGCCCTTTTTGAGAACTCATGTTCCATCCCACTGAAGATCTCCGCATTCAATGGACAAAGGTCGTCCTTCCGCCCGTGTTTCTAGAGGAAGAGTTGCCCGTTACCGAAGAGGCTTCGACCACCATCCACAACGCGCGCAATGAAATCACGGCAATTCTCAAAGGGCAGGACGATCGGCTGCTGGTGCTCGCCGGGCCTTGCTCCATTCACGACACCAAGGCCGCGCGCGAATACGCCGGCCTGCTCAAAGGCGCGATCGACGAGTTCTCTCGCGATCTGCGTATCATCATGCGTGTCTACTTTGAAAAGCCGCGCACCACCATCGGCTGGAAGGGCCTGATCAACGACCCGCATCTCGATGGAACGTACAGGATCAACGACGGCCTCCGCATCGCCCGCCATCTGCTGCTCGACCTGGCTGCGATGAGCGTGCCCACCGGCACTGAGTTCCTCGATATGATGACGCCGCAGTACATTGCCGGCCTGGTAAGCTGGGGCGCGATCGGCGCACGCACTTCAGAGAGCCAGGTGCACCGCCAGCTCGTCTCCGGCGTCTCCTGCCCGGTGGGATTCAAAAACGGGACCTCGGGTGACGTGCAGGTGGCCGTCGACGCGGTGCTTTCCGCGTCCTATTCACACACGTTTCTCGGCCACACGCACCACGGCCAGTCGGCCATTTTTGTCACCGCCGGCAACCCCGATTGCCACATCATTCTGCGCGGCGGCACAAAGCACCCAAACTACGCGGCCGATTGCGTGGCCCAAGCCAAGACGCTCATGGAAAAAGCCGGCATCCCGCCACTCATCATGATCGACTGCAGCCACGCCAACAGCGGCAAGGACTACCGCCGGCAAGCGTCCGTGTGCCGCGACGTTGCCGCGCAGATCGCCGCCGGCAACCGCAACCTCATGGGCGTCATGCTCGAAAGCAATCTCGTTGCCGGCGCGCAGAAGCTCATCCCCGGCCTGCCGCTCGTCTACGGCCAGAGCATCACCGACGGCTGCATCGACTGGCCCGAAACGCGCACGCTGCTCGCCGACCTCGCGGGGGCAGTGCGCGCAAGACGCAGCGCAAAGTGAAAGCTTACTCTCTGCTCCTTGTTCTTACGCCGTCCCCAGCACCACCGTGTGCGGGCTCATCGGAATGGGATGCTCGGTCACCGCTTTGAATCCCGCTTCGCTGTACATCGCGGAAAGCTCGGCAAAGGTATACGCATCGCCTTCCGCGGTTGTCGTCAGCATGGTCATGGCAAACGCCGCAGGCATCGGTGGCGACACCCGATCCGGATTCGGCACAAACTCCAGCGTCGCCGCGCGGCCACCGGCCTTGAGAGCTCCGCGCACCTTCTTCAGCAGGCCCACGCAGGTGGCCTTGTTGAAGTGATGCAGAAAATTCGTCAGCAGCACCGCATCGTATGGCCCTTTGAAATCCACATCGAAAGCGCTGCCCGGCAGCATGTCATAGCGGTCCTTTACTCCGGCTTTTTCCGCGTTGCGCAGCGCCACGCGCAGCACCGGCGCCCAATCCAGTCCCGTCACGTGCGCCTGCGTGTTCTGCTTGGCGATCTCGATGCCGAACAGCCCATGCCCGGCGGCAATATCGAGCACCCGCATCGGCCCATTGTGCCCATCCAGAACGATCTTGCCCAGCGGTCCCGCCATCGGCCCCATCATCGGCGCCATCTTTTCGGCGAACTCCACCCACAGCGGATTCTCCGGTTCCACAGAACCCTGGCCGGGAAGGTACGTGCGGCCATTGCGAACGATCTCGGCCAGTTGCGTATCGGCGTCCATCAGCGCCGAGGCGCTGAGGAAATGCGCCACCGAAGCCATGCAGGCAGGCGATGCCGGGTCGAGAAACGCCGCGCTCGAAGGCGTGTGCTTGTAGTGCCCGTCTTCTTTGGTAAGCACGCCGTTGATCACCAGGAAATCGCACAGGATGCGCATGCCGCGCTCCGATGCCGAGCAATGACGCGCGATGGAAGCGAGGTCGCCCGGCCCCTGGCCAACGGCACGGAAGACGTCGAGATCGATAGCGGCTTTCAGAGCCGCGGTTTTTTGATGCGCCTGAACCATGTCGAAGACGATGCCCGGGTTGAGCGGCGCCGCCGCGGATGCTGCTGAAGTTGCCGGAGCCGTTTGAACTCGAGAAGACGGGGCTGCTGGAACGGTTGCTGCTGAATGCATGATCGACCTCTCTTTTCGTCGTAGCGGAATTCGTTGGCGGGAAGCCTGAGTTTGGATTTCTGGGAAGCCCAAGCCGCCAGACGAATGCGCGAAGTGTATCACCCCCCGCTTAGCTCCGCGCAATCGCCTTTCATCGCCGAAGGGGTTCAGTTTCCATCTGCTCACAAAGGACACGACTTCAATCGTGCCGCAACCACTTCACAGGCCGCGAAAAAACTCAACCGAGGACGGTTTTGTAACAAGGGCACGGCTTCAGCCGGGCCGCAATTCACGCAAAACGAGCGCGGGCTTCAGCCCCTGCCATGCCGTTCGGCAACCCTCGGCAGTTTTTCCGCAACCACAGGCCCCTGACCCTGAAACCCGCCCTGCTCCTAGCGACGCCCCACCCGCGGCGGTCCGCCACGGGGCACGGGCACGGGATGCCCAACCAGCACCGCAGTTCTGCGCCGCGTAACGGCGATGCGGCAGGCAAACCCATTCAGGCCGCATGTCCGGTCGCGCACAGAAAGCCATTCAATCTGATCCGGCTCCAGCATCCACGCCGTTGCGTTCGCGGCGTTGTGCGTCTCCTGCATGAAGTACGCGGCATTCATATCGTCGTCGGCCGCGTCGGCATTGTCCTGCTCGCATCCTTCGGGTGCAGGCTCATCCGCGTCATGGAAGCAGTAATCCTCGTCGTGCATCAGCACGTACTTTTTCCCGTTGGCGGGAATGAAGTACTGCGGACTGATTGCCGGAATCCCCGTTCCCCGCTCCCATTCCACGAGGTCGCTTAGGAAATCCGGCGGAAGCTGGCCCGTGCTCAGATCCGTGTCGGTGAGCTGCCGCGAAAAAACCGTCACCGTCGGCGCGGGTTCGCCATTGGTGGGATGAAAATAGATGCTGCCCAGCGCCATCCCTGTCTGCATATCGAACCACATCATGGTCTTTCCCGCCAGGTACGATCCGCCGCGCGTGCTGATAATGACGAATCGATGCTCTCTCACTGTGATGGGAATCGCGGACGTCCCCAGCAGCTTCTCGCTCGCGTCCTGCAACGACATGTCCCAGCCGTAGTGGTACTCCGTGTGCGGAATTGCCTGCTTCAAAAGATTCTTGAAGCGCTTGTCCTTCAAAATGTCATTCGATGTGTCGTTCGCGTAGTCGTTGAGAAAACCGAGTTCGGCGGGAGGAATCAGGTTCTGGAGGACGGCCGGCGGCGGAGGTCCCGGCGGC
>Ga0335074_10016944_pt1 | contig 10261 bp, 6 predicted proteins | sample Lox_Sample_23_FD_206715 | JGI IMG/M metagenome (GOLD analysis project Ga0335074, IMG submission 206715) | Soil microbial communities from Loxahatchee National Wildlife Refuge, Florida, United States - Lox_Sample_2.3 | ecosystem: Environmental > Terrestrial > Soil > Wetlands | place: USA: Florida...
CACCACCTCGAAATGCGGGCCGGCGGAGTCATGGCCGCCGGGCCTTACCGCTATGTGCGCAATCCCCTTTACCTCGGCGGATGGTTCATGATGGCCGCCATCTCGCTTCTCATGCCGCCCACCGGCGCCCTCTTCACCATCGTCCTCGTCACGGTCTTCTATATTCGCCTCATCCTCGGCGAGGAGGCGTTCCTCGCCGCGCAACTCGGCCAGCCTTACCGCGAATATCTGCGCGCCGTTCCGCGTCTCCTGCCGCGCCTGCGCCCGTCTCTGCCCGGCGTCGCGGCGCGCCCAGCCTGGGGAATTGCCTTGCTCACCGAGATCAACCCCATCGGCATCTTTGTTGCGCTGGCATTCCTCTCCTGGACCTATAACAATCTGCTCATGATCAAAGCCGTGATCGTCAGCTTTGGCGTCTCTCTGGTCGTGCGCGCGTTCATGCCGCGCGGCCAGGCGAAAGCCGGCGCGGCGTAGTCAGACCTTTTGCTTCCCAAGCCGGCCCAGGTGCGTAGATGCAAAGCCATCGCCATGCTTGAGGCCATAGCCCAGCAGGCGGTCGACTCCAATGTGATTGATCCAGATGAGCGCGACGGGCAGAAGCAAATGCGCTTGCAGCAGCATGGCCGCCAACGCGAGCACCACGGGTACGGTGTAGGTGTGGAAAGCGTTGTAAATCCGCGCCGCACGGCAAGGCCGCTGGCCAAGGTAGCCCAGCATCGAGAGATCCGGCACCAGCCACAGCGCCGCGAACAGCCACCAGCTCGCGCCTGTGCGCGCATAAAAGAATGCGGAAACGCCAGCCATCGCCAATCCCTCAATGCGCAGCAACCACTGCACTGAGGAACTGCGCGCCGGCTCCATCGTCATTGGCTGGGGAAGGGCTCTAGCACTCGTCATCGCTCATACGATGAGCTACAGAGCCATTGGTATGCAAAACAATCTCCTCTTTCCATTCCTGATGCAAGACAGAAAAAGGGGAGAGCGCGGTGCTTTCCCCCTTTTCCTCAGTGAATTGTGGAGGGAAACTACTTCTTCGGCGGCGCAATCACGTCCTTGGCGGACTTGGCCACGCGGAACTTCACCACCGTCTTGGCCTTGATCTTGATCGCCTCGCCGGTCTGCGGGTTGCGGCCCATGCGGGCCTTGCGCTCGGCCTTTACCAAACGGCCGATACCCGGAATCACGAAGACGCCGTTCTTCTTGGTCTCCTTGATCGCGGTCTCCGCCAGCAGGTCCAGGAAGGCTGCGGATTGCTTGTTGGTCAGTTCGAGCTTCTCGGCCATGTGCCGGGTCAGTGCTGTCTTGGTCATTCCAGATGCCATTGATTTCTCCTTCTGGGCGAGCCCTTCGGGCTGCCGCGTGGTGGGGCTTCCGCCGCGAATTGCTTACCGCATGGAGGAATGCCGGGCCGAACTGCAGATGCGCGAAACCCCTGTATTCATGCGGCTACGAAGAACCCTGCCGATGGTTACAATGCGGCTTTCGGGTGGCGAAAGTCAATGGGAAAACGCCTGTTTTCCACAGTTTTCTTGGGTTTTTGTGGGTGGAACCACGATTTTTGCCGGTTTTTGGCTCCTGAGCCGCAGAAAACCCGCAATTGGTGCGGGTTTGACGCTTTTCGTAACGCCGGCCTCCCGGCCAGCTGTCGTGCGGATCTCTGGTCCGCACGCATCGCCGATTCTTCCCCCCCGTGCTTCGTTGCCCCATCCTTGCGGCATCTTTGTTTCCGTCGCAAGGGTGAAAGCGAGCCTGAGATGCGGTCTCACCGCAGCGCGAAAAGCAGCGGTTTTTTCTTCGCCACCAGCGCCGCTGCAATCGGCGTATTCAGCGCATCCACGATCGGCGCCGCCACTTTGAAGTAGCGGATCACCACGTCCGCGATGTCCTTTTTGAGCGCAGCCTTGGCTGGCAGCTCCGCCGCCAGTCCCCACTGCCGGCAGCGGATCAGGTCCATTCCCGGATGCTCCTGAGGAAATCCCTTCGGCGGACGTGTCAGCGCGTTGCCTTCAAACTCATCGTAAAGCTTGCGCACTTGGGGCCGGCGGAGCAGCTTGCGGAATTCTGCATGGTGTTCGAGCAGCCAGTGGCGGATCGCCGCCAGTTGCTCCTTCTCCGGCATGTACGATCCCGCCGCGATCACGACCTCCTTCGGGCTCACGTGAAAGTAGTAGCCCGCCCCCGATGTCTTCTCCAGCCCCGTGTGCGTCCACCACGCCGCCACATGCGTTTTGTAGGGCCGCTTGTCAGAGGAGAATCGTGTGTCGCGATAGATGCGGAAGAGCGATTTCTCGGCCGGCCGCACATGGTTGGGCGCAAAGTCCATCATGGCATCGGTAATCTTTCTCACCATGGCCAGCATCGGCTCGCGCAGCTCCGCCTCAAACTGCGTCTTGCGCGGCTGAAACCACGCGCGATCGTTATGCCGCTTCAGATTGCGGAGAAAGGCAAGAGCCGCTGGGCGAAAGTAGGGAACAGCAGCAGCAGTCGAAGCAGAATCAGCTATTGATTTGCGCGCCATACGGGAAAAGATTAGCAAACCGGCGCCGCAGGCAACTTCCAAAAGAAGTAGATTTACGCTCGGGGCCACATAATGACGGTGGCCTTCGAGCGCCCGCGGAACAGGAAAACCGCGCTAGGTGACCGAACGCGAAACACACGACTGTGCCGGTCTGCAACAGCGATTGCAGCGTTTTGCGGCATCTTTTGAATGTCTTTGCGACAGCTTGAATCGGGACCGGACAGAAGTGAATTACACCAGCCGTAAAAAAATAACTAAAGTTATCTCGGGCTGCACCGATGAAGGTTGTGGATGCAAACAAGCACCATCCGGTAGTGGCGGCGGGCTCAAGCGAACATGACGCCGCTGGAGATGAATGCAATGAGCTTCCGAGAAGGAGTTGATACCCATGGCCCTCGGTGTTTTGAACAATTTGTCGGCAATCTACGCTGAGAATAATCTCAACAACACGAACAACAGCCTGCAAACGGTGCTGCAGCAGTTGTCCTCAGGGTCGCGCATCAACTCCGGCGCCGATGACGCGGCCGGCCTCTCGCTGGTCAACGGTCTGGCGGCCAACTCAGCGGCCCTGACGCAGTCGGGGACGAACGCGACGGAAGGAGTTGGCCTGCTGCAGGTGGCCGACGGCGCACTTTCCCAGGTGACGAGCCTGCTGAACCGCGCCATTACGCTGGCGACCGAAGCGTCCAACGGCACACTGAACTCGACACAGGAGGGGGCAGCCAACCAGGAGTATCAGTCGATTTTGGCCGAGATCACCAATATCGGATCCACCTCGACGTATAACCAGGAACAGATTTTTGACGGAACGCCCATTCCGATCTATACCGGCGACTCCTCGACCGCCGGCGCATCGCTGGATGTGATCAACATTCATGCTCTCTCGGCATCGAACCTGGGAGACACGAACGGCACGATGGCATACAGCAACGGCCAGGGCAACGTGTTCCTCGACCTTTCCTATAACAACGGAACGACAACGAAGAACGCTCAGGTGACCGATACACTCACCGGCGGCAGCACCGGCACGACCTCGATTTCGGTTACCTACCTGACCCCAGGATCCGGCCAGGTGCCCGTCCAGGCTTCTGTCACGATCTCAGTTGGCGCTGGCACCGCCTATCCCAATACCGCGCAAGGGCTGATCGACGCCATAGATGCTTCGGGGCTTGGGCTCACCGCGACGTTCGGCACGGCAACACAGGCGGGCACGGCTGCATCCGCTTCGGGTACGGGTGCTGGCGGAGGGGCCGCAGCCGGATCAGACACCGGCATCATTATCTCTGGCGCTGGCGTCTCCACCGGAAACACTCCTGGCCTGCTCGATACCATCGCCGTTACGAATAAGACATCGGGCACCGAAGACACGCTGGGCGGTACCCTCACAGTGGTCGGATCCAACGGCGTGTCACACTCCGTCACCATCGGTGCAGGCAACGACACAGCCAGTTCCCTGGCCGCGTATATCAACAGCCAAAACTGGGGAGTTGCTGTTCAGGACGCCAACGCCGCTGCAGGCGATACGCTTACATTCCTTTCTTCGAGCTCCGCGGCCAGCGTCACCGGTAGCGCGGTTACCGACACAACGCAAGCAGCCGACGTGGTCGACACCGCGGGCGGCACTTTTTACAGTGTCGGCGTCGGGAGCACTGGCAACTATGACTTTTCCACCGGGCAGGGGGCCGGCACGGCCGCGGGCCTGACCGCAGACTCCAACGGCACCGGCGGCATTGCCACCATCAGCTATTCCGATAGCGGCGGCGCAAATCTGAGTACCACCGACCTGACCGACCAGACGGATGCGCAATCCGCACTGAATCTTCTGAACCAGGCCATCAGCGATGTGGCCTCGCTCGATGGCTACATCGGAGCGCAGATCAACACGCTGAACGCCATCAGCCAGGTGATGAGCACACAACAGGAAAACATTCTTTCCGCACAGAACGCGGTGCAAGCGACAGATTATGCGTCCGCGACTTCAAACATGTCGAAGTACGAGATTCTCAGCCAGACCGGCATCGCGGCGCTTGCCCAGGCGAACCAGGTGCAGCAGGAAGTGACCAAGCTCTTGCAATGATCAAGTGATGAGCGCTCACGGGGTGAACATCAGCGCTCATTCTGAAACGCAGGTTTCGTAAGACTGCAGTAACTTCAAGACAACCCAGGGACAGGGCGGCGGCGATGCGTAGGCTTCGCCGCCCATTTTTCTCTTGTCTCAAAAAGCAGGCATCTGAATTGAGAGATTCGAGCGCCATCGTGCATTTTGAAACTTTGTGCGCCGTGAATCGTCAGACTGAAAAGAGAGGTAGAGGTTCTCTGTTCACTAATTTAGAAGCACGCGAAAGCGAAAAAATCATGCTGCGAGAGGCAACCCAGGAGTACAAATTCTCATCTGTTCGCGGCCAGCGCCAAGGCGGATGCTCGGCAAACTGAGGATTGAAGCAGACCGTGGAATCCAGCCTGAGCGTCCGAATGCATAGGATTCAGAAAAGTTAGAAGCGGTTTTTATTAAGGCAAAAACCGCCGTAGAACGACACTCCACTTTTCTACGGTGAAGCGTGAATTTCAGATTTTTATTTTGCCGGGGACGCGCATCTACGCTCCCTATGCGCACGCTTTCGGCGTGCGTCGCACTCTTTGCAGCGACGTTGCTGCTTGCTGCCACAGCCGAGGGACAAAATGGCGTGCGGGGCGCCCCCGGAGGCATTCACGGACAGGTGGCGGATCCAACCGGCGCGGTCATTCCCGGTGCGACGGTCGTGGCCACAACCACAGCGGGCAAGGTGGCCGGAAAAGCCACGGCCGACGGCGTTGGCGCATACGCCATCCACGGGCTCGCGCCCGGCACCTATGGCGTTACGGCCACAGCGAACGGATTTGCCCAGTTCCAGAAACCCGGAGTCGTTGTTAGTGCCGGCCAGATGCGCACCGTGAACGCGACCCTGGTGATCCAGGTCCAGCAGCAAAACGTTGAAGTCCAGGCCGAAAGCAATACCGTCAGCACCAGTCCTGAAAGCAACGCCAACGCAATCGTGATCAAGGGCAGCGCGCTGAACGCACTTTCTGACGACCCCGATGAATTGCAAAACGAACTGGAAGCGCTGGCCGGACCATCGGCGGGCCCGAACGGCGGCCAGATCTACATCGATGGATTTACCGGCGGACAACTGCCACCCAAATCCTCGATTCGCGAAATCCGCATCAATCAGAATCCTTTCTCCGCGGAGTATGACCGGCTGGGCTACGGGCGCATTGAGATTTTCACCAAGCCTGGCACCGGGCAGATGCACGGTGAGATCGAGGGCATGGGAAACGACTCCACCTTCAACTCGCAAAACGCGTTATTCAACTCGCAGCAGGCGGGAGCCCCCGAACCGCCTTATGACACATGGGACATGCATGGGTACGCCAGTGGTCCGATCACCAAAAGCACCTCGTATTTTGTGAGTGCCTTCGGACGCCAGCAGCTCAACATGAATATCGTGAAGGCGATCGATCCGGCGAGCATCACCCCGAGCGCCAACCTGAATGATTTGCCCTCGCTGAACGAGGCATTTGGCAACCCCAGTTCGCGGCTCGACATCAGTCCCCGCATCGATCTTCAGCTCGGGAGCCTGAATACGTTAACCATCAGGGAAACCTACAACCGCATGTCGAGCACAAACAGCATCGGCTCGAATGGGTTGACACTGCCGCAGGAGGCGACCAACAGCGAAGGCCAGGAAAACGCGGTGCAGCTCTGGGACAGCTGGACGCTGAACAAGAACCTGGTCGACGATATTCGCTTTCAGTACCGGCGGATTCGCGACCAGGCCTCGGCAGTCTCGAACCTGCCTTCGTTCACGGTGCAGGGACAATTTTCCGATGGCGGCAACACCGAACAGGCCTCGCAGGATCATGAAAATAACTACGAGTTGCAGAACTATTTTTCCGGCGTGCTGGGTGCGCACACGCTGAATTTCGGAGCCAGAGCCAGGGCCTACGACGACGTGAACTACACGCTCGGCGGAAGCAATGGAGCGTACATCTTCTCGACCGCGCAGTCATTTTTGGGTTGCTACCAGACGCCCAAAGGCTCGCCTCCGCCGTCGACGTGCGTTCCCCAGCAATATACCTACACGAAGATCAACAATCCGGTGGCGCATGCAACGCTGTTTGACGCCGCGCTTTTCTACCAGGACGACTGGAAGGTTCGTCCGCAATTTACGTTCAGTTACGGCGTGCGCTGGGAGACGCAGAACTGGATCAGCGATAAGGACGACTGGGCGCCGCGCATCAGCCTCGCCTACGCGCTGGGCAGGAAGGCCGGCACGCAACCGAAAACCGTGCTCCGCGCCGGCTACGGATGGTTCTATCAGCGTTTCACAGTGGCCAATGGCTTCGGCGCCAACGTCCCTTACGTGATCAACACGATCCATGAAAACGGATCGAACGAACAGCAATACATTCAGACGTCGGGCATCACCTTCAACCAGTACTCGACGACCGCGCTCAGCGCGAGCTCATCGGGAGTTTCCACCGGCAGAAATGCTCCGACGTTCTATACCATTGCGCCGAATTTCCACGCCGCAAACGACATGGAGGCAGCGGTTGGCGTCGATCGCCAAATTACGAAGGAGATCACAGGAAACGTCACCTATGTCTTTTCCCAGGGTATCCACCAGTTCTTCACTGACAACCTGAGCGCAGCGCCAGAGTTTCCGCTCGCCAACTCGCAAAGCGACACCTACCCAACAGCAGCTCCCACCGAGCCGGCGACCAACAATCTGCAATACCAGTCCGGCGGCTTCTATCGCGAAAACCAGATCATGGTCACTGTTCGGGCAATGACCAGGAAGTTCAGCCTCTTCGGGAATTACACCTACACAAATGCCAGAGGCGACACGGAGGGTGTGGGTTCGGTGCCGTCCGTATCGAGCGATCCCGGACTCGACTACGGAAGAACGCATTTCGATATTCGCAATCGGTTTATGCTGTTCGGAAATCTCATGCTGCCCTGGGCCGTTTCGGTCTCTCCCATGGTGGTGGTCAACTCAGGAACTCCCTTCAACATCACCACCGGCAGCGACCTCACCGGCAACAACCAGTTCAATGGGCGGCCCACCTACGCGGCAAGCTGCTCTGAGCCCACCGCAATTCAAACCCAGTGGGGCTGCTTCGACGCGGAGCCGTACGGAACCGAGAACCCCGAGGGTGGCGCTGCTATCGAACCCTATGCGGCAAACGAGAAGATCGCGCCCTACGGCCTCGGCACGGGACCGGCCAACGTAAGCATCAATATGCGCCTGGCGAAAGTGATCGGCATCGGGCCGAAGATAGAGTCGAGTGGCGGAGGATTCGGCCACGGCGGCTATCACGGAGGGCCGCACGGCCTGTCTGGAGGACTCAGCGGCAACCAGGGCGGAATCGGCCCGATGAACGAGGCGGTGCCGCGCAAGTACAGCCTCACATTCTCAGCCTGGTGTACGAATCTCTTCAACCATGAGAACCTGGGCACTCCCAATGGCATGATTGGGCCAGGCTATAGCAACGGGATCTTCGGGCCGCAACGATATTTCGGCAGATCGCAAACACTCGCCGGCGGGTTCTTTGCGTCGCCCACCGCCGGCAACCGCGATCTGTGGCTGCAGGCAATGTTCAGCTTTTAATGGTTGGCTGCGTTGCTATCCCAGTTGCCCTCGACGAGGTATTCGTCAATCGCCTTTGCCGCTTTGCGCCCCGCTCCCATGGCGAGAATCACGGTCGCTCCGCCTGTAACAATGTCGCCGCCAGCAAACACGCCGCGCTTCGAAGTGCGCATCGTCTCGGGATCGGCCACGATGTAGTTACGCTGATTCGTAGCGAGATCGGGCGCCGTGCTCTGGATGAGCGGGTTGGCAGTCGTGCCGACGCCGATAATGGCCACGTTAGCCGGCAGAACGAATTCCGATCCGGCAATCGGGACCGGCCGCCGCCGGCCATCTGCATCGGGCTCGCCCAGTTCCATGCGCACGCAGCGGGCGCCGGTAAGCCAGCCCTTCTCATCGCCCAGAAATTCGACGGGATTTGTCAGCATGCGAAACTCGATGCCTTCTTCGCGCGCGTGCTTCACCTCTTCCTGGCGGGCCGGCATCTCCGCTTCTGACCGGCGATAGACCAGCGTTGCCGTCCTCGCGCCCAGACGCCGCGCCGTGCGTACCGCGTCCATGGCGGTATTGCCGCCGCCCACCACGATCACGTCGCGGTCGCGGCAGTCGTAAATAGGCTGGTCGAATTCGGGAAAGCGGTATGCGCGCATCAGGTTGGTGCGCGTCAGAAACTCGTTCGCCGAGTAGACGCCGTTCAGATGCTCACCGGGCACGCCGAGAAAAACCGGCAGTCCGGCGCCTGTAGCCACAAAAATCGCGTCGTATCCCTCCACGCGCATCAGTTCCTCGAGCGTCACGCTCTTGCCCACCACGACGTTGGTTTCAAACTCCACGCCCATGCGACGCAGATTGTCCACTTCGTCTTTCACAATTTTCTTGGGCAGCCGGAACTCGGGGATGCCGTAGACCAGCACGCCCCCCAGCTCGTGCAGCGCTTCGAAAACGCGCACGCGATGGCCCTTCTGGATCAGGTCGCCTGCGGCCGACAGTCCCGCCGGTCCGCTGCCCACAATGGCCACGCTTTTGCCGGTGGGCGGCGCAATGGCCGGCAGTCCGAGTTGCCCGCTCTGCCGCTCGAAGTCCGCGATGAATCGTTCCAGGTTGCCGATTGCCACTGGTTGACCCTTCTTGCCGATAACGCACCCGCCCTCGCACTGGGTTTCCTGCGGGCAAACGCGGCCGGTAATCGCGGGCAGTGCATTATCTTCGCGCATCTTGGCCGCAGCCGCCAGAAAATCACCGGCGTAGATCAGCGCCACAATCTCCTTGATCTTTACGCCCACCGGGCAATCCACCTGACAGCCGGGTTTGGCGCACGCGATGCAGCGTGTGGCTTCCGTCACGGCCCCCGGCGCGGCCAGTCCCTGATTTACTTCTTCAAAATTGCCCGCGCGCACGTTCGCATCGAGCTCCGGCATTTTCACGCGCCGAATCTGCATCCGCTCTTTCAGCGGCAGTGGATTCACGAGGCCCGGCTCGCCATCAGCCATAGCGCTTCGCCTCGCTTGCGGTGCGGGCTGCGTCAAGCCTCGCGCGCAGTCGCGCCGTCTCTTTTTCCTTACTGGTCAACGACGTGCGAAGTTGCGCTAACTGCTCCTGCCTGTGCTCCTCGAATTCCTTCAGCGAATGGCACTCCTGGCCGCGATACATCGCATTGCGCTGCATCAGGACTTCGAAGTTCACCTGTGATGCATCGAACTCGGGTCCGTCCACGCAGGCAAATTTGCTTTCATTCCCCAGCAGAACGCGGCAACCGCCGCACATCCCCGTACCGTCGACCATGATCGAGTTCAGGCTGACCATGGTTTTGATGCCCAGCGGGGTCGTGATCTGCGCTACGGCGCGCATCATGGGTACCGGGCCTACGGCCAGCACGAAATCGATCTTTCGCCCCGCGCCAATCAGATCGCTGATCTTCCTCGTCACCAGCCCCTGTTCGCCGTAGCTGCCGTCGTCGGTCAGGATGTATGCCTCGTGGCTCGCCGCGCGCACTTCATCCTCAAAGATCACCATTTCTTTCGTGCGCGCGCCCTCAATAAAGATCAAATGATTGCCGGCGTCCTTCAGCGCCTTAGCCGTGGGCAGCGCCATCGCCGTACCCACGCTGCCGGCCACG
>Ga0335074_10016945_pt1 | contig 10261 bp, 5 predicted proteins | sample Lox_Sample_23_FD_206715 | JGI IMG/M metagenome (GOLD analysis project Ga0335074, IMG submission 206715) | Soil microbial communities from Loxahatchee National Wildlife Refuge, Florida, United States - Lox_Sample_2.3 | ecosystem: Environmental > Terrestrial > Soil > Wetlands | place: USA: Florida...
GTGTTCAATCCGGCCGGCGACGTGGTCAAGGCGTGGGGCGGGCCGGGCGACAATCTCGGCTACGACTGGCCGGCGACCGAGCACGGCATCATGGTCGACGACGCCAAGGGCTTCGTCTGGCTCACCGGCAGCGGCAAAGACGACGCCATGATCTTGAAATTCACCACCGACGGCCAATTCGTCAAGGAGCTTGGCCGGCGCGGCCCGCTCACGTCGAGCACGGATTTAAGCCAGTTCGGCCAGGCGGCCGCGCTGGCGCTCGATGCGCCGGCCAACGAGATTTACGTCGCCGACGGTTACGGCAATCATCGTGTCGCGGTGTTCGATGCCGACAGCGGCATCATCAAGCGCATCTGGGGCGCCTACGGCAAGCCGCCGACCGACCAGAAGCTCGCCGAGTTCAATCCCAACTCGCCGCAATTCGCCAATCCGGTGCATTGCGTCGTGCTGGCCAAGAGCGGCCTGGTTTATGTCTGCGACCGCAGGAACAACCGCGTGCAGGTGTTCCACAAGGACGGCACGTTCGTGCGCCAATATGTGTTCGATGCCGAGACCCAAGGCTCGGGCTCGACCTGGGGACTGGCGTTCTCGCCGCTCGATCCGGCGCAGAACTATTTCGTCCTGATCGACGGCACCAACAACGAGATCGAAACCGTGCGCGTGAGCGACGGCGCGGTGGTCGGCAGCTTCGGCGCGCCGGGGCGCGAGGTCGGCGAATTCCACTGGGTGCACGCCGCCGCCTTCGACTCGCGCGGCAATTTCTACACCGGCGAGGTCGACACCGGAAAGCGGCTGCAGAAATGGCTGCCGGTCAATTAGCGCGTCTTCCGCAAAAGTGGACGCCGGTTTTCCGAAGAAGATGCGACTAAATCTGTAAGGCCAAGGCGCGTCCGGCTCGTTCCGAAACGCGAAGTAGTCGACGAGAAAGTCGGCAAACACCAGCATCAACCCGACGCCGAGGCTGGCTTGGGCATAGCGATAATAAACATCCTGGTAATATTGAACGAAATTCCGTTCGTAGGAAGCGCCGACAAACGAGAGCTTCGGCCGCAGTGGCAAGATGTCGGAGTGTTCGAGGCCGGCGGGGTTGTCGCTTCCTTCCACTCGCGCGCCGATTGGATAGCCTAGAACCGACATCGATTGGTCCCGCTAAGGTGAATCCGGAGAATGAGAGCGGACGGCGGGTCAGCCATGGCCTCTTATTCGAGCGGCGGCCTAAGCCCAGGTAAAACGTCGCCTCCGTAGAACTACGGTTGCGGAATCGAGAAATCGCGGCAATTCCGGCGGGAGCGGAGCGGCGCGCCTCGCCGGTGTTCTGTTTGGCCAATCGCACTTATATGCCGTTGCGACGGCTCGACCGCCGGCGGCCGATTGAAAAGCGTAAGGTTCGAGCACACGGCAACCGACCGCGACCGCCGTTCTGGCCGAGGCCCTCGCGAATATCATGACTGCGTCGCGGCAGCAGAGGGTCTCGAATCTCGATCGACTGGTATTAGACTGAACATGAGCGTCCAGCACGAAGTGCGCACCGCCGACGGCCTTTTAAGCGCTGGCGCGGAGAGCCGGCCGATTCACCGCGGTCTGGTCTTCACCATCGTCGGCCTGGCGTTGCTGATGATGTCGATCGACTCGACCATCGTCGCCACCGCGCTGCACACCCTCCGACGCGAGTTGCACACCTCGATCGATTGGGCCGGGTGGACCATCACCGCGTATTCGCTCGGCTTTGTGATCGTCCTGCCGATCTCCGGCAAACTCAGCGAGCGATACGGCTGCCGCAGAGTATTCGTCGGTTCCGTCGCCGCCTTCACCATTGCGTCGCTGTGCTGCGGGCTGGCCGACAATATCTACGTGCTCATTGCGTTGCGCGGGCTCCAGGCGGCCGGCGGAGCCGGCTTCACGCCGTCCGCGACCGAGATCATCGTCGATTACTTCGGCGACGCGCGCGATCGCGCCGTCAGCTTGTTCGGCAGCATCTTCTCGGTCGGCGCGATGATCGGGCCGATCTTCGGCGGGCTGTTCGTGACGTATTGGACTTGGCGGGGCGTCTTTCTGGTCAATGTGCCGATCGGCATCGCGGTGGTCGTGCTGGCCCTGTGCTATGTGCCGCCCGATCGGTCGCGGAAAGGCGCCAGCCACCCGAGAACGGATGCCGCCGGTCTAGCGCTGCTCGGCGGCGGTCTGCTCTCCGGCATGCTCGCTATCACCTATTTGGCCGAAAGGAATGCACAAGCCTGGTCGCCCGAGTTCGCGATCCCGTTGGCCATCGCGATCGTCGCGCTCTGGCTGTTCTTTCGCCACATCAATCATGCCGCGACCCCGTTCATCGCCCCGCGCCTGATCAGCGGGCCAGGCTTCGGCGCGGTCAATCTCGTTAATGCACTCTACGGCGGCGTCACCTCGGGCGTGGTGGCGCTCATCCCGCTCTACGCAAGAAACCGTTACGGCATCGATGCCCTCGACTCCGGGACTCTGCTCATCGCCCAAGGCGCCGCAGCAATCATGTTATCGGTCGTTGCTGCGTTCGCCTTGCGGACCACGGGTTACCGGTCGCCGATCTATGTTGGAAGCGTCATTGTCGCGGCCGGGATGCTGCTGCTTGCGGTAAGTCCGCTCGCTGCTGTTCCGGCCTATGCGTGGCTTGCCGGCTCCGCCTTCCTTGTCGGCGTCGGCCGCGGCGCCAACAACCCGGCGACCCGCAATGCCGGACTGCAGCTGGCCCCCGAGCACGCCTCGACGCTCGCTGCGCTGCGCACGATGTGCATGGCCATTGGGACCATCGTCACGATTTCGATCGACACCGCGATTCTCGCCGGTTCCCAGGACCCCGGCCGCACCCAAGCGTGGCTGTTCGCGGCGGTCGCCGCGCTGTTCATCGCGGCGCTGCCTTTGATCGCGCGCGTACCGGAGCACCGCGGGACGTGGTGACCGTCGACGCCCGCTTCCATCGCACCGTTCTGCTTCCCGGTGTCCGGAGCAACGGGCTGCTCGGCGAGCGCGCCCTTCACCGGCCTTCGCCGCAATTGGCGCCGAGCCGGCCCGGTCCGATTGCCTGCTTTGCACCGTACCTGATGAGGGGCTCGCGACACAGGTTGATGCCGCCAACAAGTTTATTTCGTCACCCAAGCGCCGCCTTGGACTCGATCAAGAGTTCGATGCGGCTGGCCGTCCAGGGCGAGACCGCAGCGGGGAAATTCTCCGCTTTGCCCCTCAATCGTACCGTGTTAAGGAGCGGCGAATTGTTGGGTGGGGTATGTCGGCGACGCCTTCGCGTGCGGAGAACCAAGCCGTTGCTGCCGGTTCTTTGATCAAGCGGCAGCGGCGCGCGCCGACTGCTACCGGGAACCGGTTCCGCAAAGGGCATTCATTTTTCGAAAGCCTCTCGCTCCTGTTGCGCGACTGGTTGGCAAAACCTCCCGGATCGAATTTCGAGCGGGTCGTCTGCGTCGCGATCTTCGCCCTCATCATCATCATGCGGCAGCCCCGCGTCCTGCTGCAGGGACGATTTTGGGCGGAAGAAGGAAACGTCTTCTTTGAGCGCGCCTGGAACTTGCCGTGGTATAGGGCGCTGTTTCTGCCGTTTGCCGGCTATCTCAATTTGATCGCAAATTTGGCCGGCGTGCTGGCGCATCATTTCGCGCCGCTGTGGGCGGCGCCGTACGTCAGCACGACGATCGCGCTCCTCATTCAATGCGTTCCGGCCGCGCTTATCGTCACAAGCCGGGCCAATTGGCTGCAGCATCGCGTCATCGTTGGCGCGGCGCTCCTGATGATCGCGATGATGGGATATTCGGTTGAGATCAGCTTGAGCTCCATCGGCAGCCAATTCTATTTGGCATTGGCCGCGGCGCTGGTTCTCGGCTTCGAACCCCGATCCGGCGCGGTGGGCGCGCTGCAATGGTTCGTTCTTCTTGTGGCACCGCTGAGTGGCCCGGCGTCGTGGGCCCTGCTGCCGCTGTTTGCCTTGCGCGCCTTCCTCGATCGCTCGCGGGCGAGGACGGTGCAGACGTTCATTCTGCTCACGGGAGTGCTGTTGCAGGTCATATTCTTCTACGGTTCTGCAACGGGACGCGGCATCGGCATTTCGCCCAGTCTTTTTGGCGGTGCTGTACTGGCGAACAATGTCATCGGGCCGTTTGTCCAGGGTCATTTGAACACCGCGATTAGGAGTGCGCTGGCGGCTTCGTTCAGCGACGGTCGCGCGCCGCTCTGGCCGCTTGGTATCGTGACAGTCCTCGGTGCGGCGGCGTTCGCGGCGCTCCTGCGGCTTAACGATAAGGCGCCGGTGTGGCTGTTTTCTGCGGGAGTGGCGATGACGACGATCGCTTATGCCGGAGCATTGGGAGAGAAATCCGGCTTGCTTCTCTATGCCGGGCGTTACGCGTTTTCGCCGCAGGTGCTGTTCGAACTGTGTCTGCTGATCTGGTGCGTCATTCACCGCGGCTCGGTGCGTTTTTGGTTCGGATGCGCATTCGCATGGCTCGTCATCGTGAGCTTTTTGGATTATCGATGGGTTCAGCTCGGCCCGCCGTGGCGTCCCGAAGTGCAGAAATGGGAGCACGACAACAGCTATCCGATGAAGATCTGGCCGCAGGGATGGACAATGACGCTGCCCGGCAGATAGAAAACGGCCGCGAACGCGAGGAACAATGATCGGAAATCAAAAGGTCGCCGTGATTATGCCGGCGTACAACGCGGAACGGACGCTGCAGCGCACGTTCGACGAACTGCCGCATGACATCCTCGACGACGTGATCCTGACCGACGATGCGAGTTTCGATCGCACCAAGGCGATTGCGCGCCAGCTTGGAATTACGACGATCGAACACGAGAAAAATCTCGGCTACGGCGCCAACCAAAAGACGTGCTACAGTGCCGCCCTGGCGCGCGGCGCCGATATCGTCGTCATGGTTCACCCGGACTACCAGTACAGTCCGAAATTGGTGATGCCGATGGCGGCCATGATCGCGTCGGGTCATTTCGACGCAGTGCTCGGTTCGCGCATTCTCGGCAGAGGGGCCGTGCGGGAAGGGGCGATGCCGGTCTACAAATATTTGGCGAATCGCGCGCTGACGTTGATCGAAAATATCATGCTGGGCGTCAAATTATCCGAGTTTCACACCGGGCTTCGCGCGTGGAGCAGGAAACTCCTTGAAACTCTGCCCCTGATGGCGTGCTCCGACGATTTCGTGTTTGACAATCAGATGTTGGCGCAAGCGATTTATTTCGGCTTCCGCGTCGGCGAGATTTCGTGCCCGGCGCGCTATATGCCGGAGGCGTCATCGATAAATTTCCGTCGCAGCGTGGTCTATGGGTGCGGTGTATTGAAGACCTCGCTGCAGTTTCGACTGCAGCGAGCCGGGATTGGCCAGGCTAAGATGTTCCAACAAGGGCAGGACGACCGGCTGCCTTCGGGACGTGAAGCCCCCGCCGCGCTGCTGCGTGCCCGCCCGGGCGCACGTTAACAGTCACCGTGCCGGTTGGACGTGGCCGTCCTTGTTTTCAAAGAGGGCGATGACGCCGAAGGCGCGTCGTGCTTTGACCAAACCTTTGTAGGGCGATCCCGCCGCCGGTAGCGAGGAGGGACTACGCCGGCAGCACCACGGCGCGGCACTCGCCGAAGCCGATGCGGACGGCGCCGGGCCGTTCGCAGAAACCGCGAAAGATGATTTCGTCGCCGTCTTCGATGAAGCCGCGCTGCTCGCCGCCAGGGAGCGCGAGCGGTTCGCGGCCGCGCGCGGTGAGTTCGAGGAGCGATCCCCAGCTCGACTTCTCCGGACCCGAAACCGTGCCCGAGCCGATCAGATCGCCGATGCGGAGATTGCAGCCGTTCGAGGTGTGGTGCGCGATCATCTGCGCCACCGTCCAATACATCAGCGCGAACTTGGTCTGCGTGATGCGGAGCGGCGCGGTGCCGGCACGCCGCATCTTCTCGGTGCAGAAGTAGGCCTCCATGGTGATGTCGAGGCCGCCGCTCGCCTGATCGTCTGCGTCGGCGAGGTGCGGCAGCGGCGCCGGATCGCCGGCTGGCCGCGCGAACGCCGCAGTGTGGAACGGCGCCAGTGCCTCGGCGGTCACTACCCAGGGCGAAACGGTGGTGGCGAAATTCTTGCCGAGGAACGGGCCGAGCGGCTGATACTCCCAGGCCTGCACGTCGCGCGCCGACCAGTCGTTAAGGAGACAGAAGCCGAAAATGTGCTCGGCAGCCCGGCCGACCGGCACCGGCTCGCCGGGTTTGCTCGGCGCGCCGACATACATGCCGAGCTCCAGCTCGAAATCGAGGTTGCGCGACGGCCCGTAGCTCGGCGCGTCTTCATTGGGCGCCTTGCGCTGGCCGCGCGGCCGCTTGAACGGCGTGCCGCTCGGCATCAGCGAGGAGGCGCGGCTGTGATAGGCGACCGGCACGTATTTGTAGTTCGGCATCAGCGGATTGTCCGGCCGAAACATCCGTCCGGCATTGGTGGCGTGAAAGATCGACGCAAAGAAATCGGTGAAGTCGCCGACCGCGACCGGCAGCGCGATCTCCGCTTGCGCCATCGGCGACAGATGCGGGCGGAAGTCCTTGTGGGCATGCTCGGCGCTCAAGCCCCGCGATAGCGCCAGACGCAATGCCGACCAGGTCTCGTGGCCGAGCGCCATGAGATCGTTGAGGTGCGGCGCCGCGCACGCCCAGGCCGCCTCGCCGGCCAGTCCGCCGAGCGATTTGCCGGCCGCCGCGACATCGAGAATCTGGTCGCCGATTGCGACGCCGACCCGCGGCGGTTGTGCGGCGGCCGGCCGATAGACGCCGAACGGCAGATTCTGGATCGGGAAATCGCAACCGGGCGCGTTGGCGCTGTCGACAAAACTGCGGCGCGCGGAATCGTGGGTTTCGTTAAGGGCGGCTGGCATGTGCTGACACCGGCGGGTTTCTGCTATGAGGATGACATGGATAGCCAATCGATATCGTGCAGGGCAATCGTACCGTGAGCATCATCGAGCAACTAGCATCCTTCGTCACCGGCGCGAAAGCGTCGGCGCTGTCGGCCGGCGAGCAGGAACGCCTGCGGGTACACTTGACCGATACGGTGGTGGCGACGCTTGCCGGCACGCAGATTCCCGAGGGCAAGGCGCTGCACGGCCTCGGTCAGAACGGCGGACTGGCGGAGCGGATCGGCCGCTGCGCCGCGGCAACGAGGCTGACCGAAATCGACGACATCCACCTGCCGTCATGCACGACGCCGAGCGCGGGTGTGGTTCCGGTCGCGCTGTTGCTTGCCGCGTCGCTGCAGAATTTCGACGCCGGTGAGATCGCGAGTGCGGTCTGGGTCGGCACCGAGATCATGACGCGCATGGGCGCGGCGGCGAGCGGGCCGCAAATCCTCTACCGCGGCATCTGGCCGACCTATCTGGCGGCGCCGGTGGCAGCAGCCGCCACCGCGGCGCGGCTGTTCGGGTTGAGCGCGGAGCGCGCCGGTCATGCGCTGTCGCTTGCCGTCATGCTGACCGCCGGCGGGGTCGGGCGCATCCATGGCGCGCCGTCCGGGCGCTGGTTTCTCTACGCCAATGCGGTGGCCGGCGGCATTGCCGCGGCCGAAGCGGCGCGCGCCGATTATCACGGCGATCCGGGCCTGTTGGAAAAAAATTGGCTGGCCGACACCCACGGCATCGCGCTCGATCGCGATTGCCTGACCGACGCACTGGGCCGTCACTCGGTCTACGCGGCGTTGAGTATCAAGCCGATCTGCTCGGCCAAGCAGGTGATCGCGGCGGTCGAGGCGTTCCGCTATCTGGTTCACGAGGGCAATCTGAGGCCCGAGACGATCGCGAAGGTGCGCGTCCACGTCCCGCCCGCCTATGCCGGTATGATCGCGACCCGTGCCGAACCCGGCGTGCGGCAATCGACCTTGGTGAGCGTCGCCTATCAGATCGCGCTCGCGGCGATCGCGCCGAAGAAGCTTTACGATGTCGACCGCAGCGCGCCGACCGCCGATGCCGGCGTCGCCGAATTGTCGACCAAGGTCGAGGTCGTTCCAGACCCGACGCTGCAGCAGTTCTACCCGCAGCATTGGCCGGCCGAGGTCGAGGTCGAGACCGCGGGCAAGACGCTGCGCCGCCGCGTCGTCACCGCCGCCGGCGATCCGGAATATCCGGTCAGCGGCGCCGATGTGGATGACAAGGCGCACCGGGTGCTCGATACGCTCATCGGCGGCGCGCGCGTGGACGAATGGCTGACGACGTGCCACGGCGCGCTCGACGGCAATGCCGAATGCCAGAAACTGGCAACGGCGTTTGCGCAGATCGGATGAAAGAAGACCGATGACGGACGGCAGTTGACAGAACAATCGGAAGCAAAAACCCGTCATGCCAAGTGAGACTTCCGCCGCGGGCTCGACTGCGTTCCCCATCGTCCGTCCTCTGTCATCCGTCGTCGGCGTCGACATCGGCGGCACCTTCACCGACCTGGTCGGCTATCGCGACGGCGCCATCGTCACCTCGAAGACCTCGACGGTGCCGGCCGATCCGACCGAAGGCATCGCCGACGCGCTCGAGCTGGCGCGCTGCGATCTTGCCGCCATGAACGAGCTGATCCATGGCTCGACCATCGCCATCAACACGGTTCTCGAACGCAAGGGGGCAAAGACCGCGCTGGTGACGACGCGGGGGATGCGCGATGTCTATGCCATCGGCCGCGGCAACCGGCCGGATGCGTTCAATCTGAGCTTTCACCGGCCCCGGCCCCTGGTGCCGCGCGAACTGACCTTCGAAGTCGCCGAGCGCATGAACGCCGCCGGCCAAGTGCTGCAGCCGCTCGATCCGGCGGAGGTTGGCGCGCTGGCGCAAAAGCTTGCCGGCCTCGGCGTCGAGGCGGTGGCGGTCTGCTTCCTGCACGCTTACGGCAATCCGGTGCATGAAATTTCCGCCGGGGAAATCTTGCGCCGTGCACTGCCCGGCGTGTTTGTGACCTTGAGCCACGAAATCCTGCGCGAGTTTCGCGAATACGAACGCACGTCGACGACCGTGCTCAACGCCTTCGTCGGACCGCGGGTCAGCCGCTATCTCGGCCGTCTGGAGGATTTCGGGCAAAGATCGCGCTTTGCCGGACAGATCGCCATCATGCGTTCGAACGGCGGCACCATGTCGGCAGGCGAGGCGCGGCGCGCGCCGGTCGCGATGATGGAATCGGGCCCGGTCGCCGGCATGATCGGCGCAGGTCGCATCGCGCAAATTCTTGGGCTCTCACGCGCCATCGGCTTCGACATGGGCGGCACCACCGCCAAGACCTCGCTGATCACGGACGGCGTGGCGCCGATCGAAGAGGGTTATCTGATCGGCGACGCTTTTACCGGCCAGCCTATGCAGCTGCCGGTGGTCGATATCGTCGAGGTCGGAACCGGCGGCGGATCGATCGCCTGGTGCGACGAGCGCGGCGGCCTGCATGTCGGCCCGCACAGCGCCGGCGCCGATCCGGGGCCGGCGTGCTACGGCCGCGGCGGCACCGAGCCGACCGTGACCGACGCCGACCTTGTGCTCGGGCGTCTGAACGATACGCGCTTTCTCGGCGGCGCCATGCGGCTCGACCGGCCGCACGCTGCAGCGGCGATCGATACACTCGGCAAACGGCTCGCGCTCGATACGATGCGGGCGGCGCTCGGCATCGCTACCATTTCGGATGCGGCGATGTCGCTTGCGGTCCGCGCGGTTTCGGTCAAGCGCGGCATCGATCCGCGCGACGCCACAATGATCGCCTTCGGCGGCGCCGGGCCGCTGCATGCCGCGGCCATCGCCCGCGAAATCTCCATTCCGAAAGTGATCGTCCCCAAACTGCCCGGCGCGTTCTCGGCGCTCGGCATGCTGATGGCCGAATGGCGCCAGGATTTCGTGCGCACACTGATCGGCGAACTTGGGAAGGTCGATTCGGCGGGCGCCGCGGTGGCGTTCACCGAACTGCGCGGCGCCGGCGAGAAGGCGCTGGCACGCGACGGATTGAGCAGCGGCCAATTCAACTTCGCGGCGGATCTGCGCTACCGCGGCCAAGAGCACACCATTCCCATCGCGGTCGCCGGCGCTGACGAACTGACGGACCGAACCGAAGGCACGCGTACGCGCTTCAATACGCAGCACGATCTGCGCTACGGCCACGCCGCGCCCGATCAATCGATCGAGATCGTCAACCTGCGCCTCACCGTCACCGTGCCGCGCATGCAGGACGCCATCGGCCGCTGGCTGTCGGAGCCATGGCAGCCGGAGGGCGCCAGCGAGGAGCAGCAGCGGCCAGTGG
>Ga0335074_10016947_pt1 | contig 10260 bp, 5 predicted proteins | sample Lox_Sample_23_FD_206715 | JGI IMG/M metagenome (GOLD analysis project Ga0335074, IMG submission 206715) | Soil microbial communities from Loxahatchee National Wildlife Refuge, Florida, United States - Lox_Sample_2.3 | ecosystem: Environmental > Terrestrial > Soil > Wetlands | place: USA: Florida...
CCCACGCGATCCACAAGCTCAGCCATCGGGCGGACGGCCCGTTCGTGCCGATCAACTGCGCAGCGATCCCCGAGACCCTGCTGGAAAGCGAATTGTTCGGCCACGAAAAAGGCGCTTTTACCGGCGCTCTTCGACAAACGATCGGCAGAATCGAAAGCGCCCATCGCGGCACGCTGTTTCTTGACGAAATCGGCGACGTACCGCTGCCGATGCAGGTCAAGCTGCTGCGCTTTCTGCAGGATCAAATCGTGGAACGGATCGGCGGCCGCCGCCCGGTCCAGGTCGATGTGCGAATCGTCGGCGCCACCAACCAGGATCTCGACCGGATGATGGCCGAGGGCGGCTTCCGCGAAGATCTGTTCTACCGGCTGAACGAGGTCGCGATCCGGGTGCCGGCGCTGCGCGAGCGGCCGGCCGATGCGGTCATCCTTGCCAGCTTTTTTCTGCGACGTTTTGCGACCGAATATGGCCGCGCCGCTCGCGGCCTTGCCGGTTCGGCGCTGGCGGCAATCAGGGAATATCCATGGCCGGGCAATGTCCGCGAACTCGAAAACCGGGTCAAACGCGCCGTGGTGATGACCGATGGGCCGCTCGTCTCGGCGGCGGATCTCGATCTGCCCTATGCGAGCGACGATGCAAAATCGCTGGATATCCGCGCCGCCCGGGCGCGCGCGGAACGCGAAGTCATCCAATTGGCCTTGACCCAGACCGGTTCAAACCTGTCAAAAGCGGCCAAATTGCTCGGGATCAGCCGGCCAACCCTTTATGACTTGATGCAGCAGCACCAGCTCGGCGTGGACGGATAGCCGCCGGGCCGGGTGAGAAGGAATAGCCAATGTTTCAGCCTCGCCGCTGGCTGTCGACGGTTCACACCGCCGTTGCCGTCACCGCGCTTTTTGCCCTGCCTGCCTTGGCCAGGGCCGAGGATTCACCTGCCGCGGTCAAGAGCGCCGACCAGTACATCGCCAGCGGCAATCTCAAGGCGGCGGCCATCGAGTTGCGCAATGCGATACGCGAAGCGCCGCAGGACGCCAAGTTGCGCGCCCGACTGGCCCGCCTCGATCTCCAGCTCGGCGATCCGGTTTCCGCCGAGCGCGAAGCGCGCGCCGCCCGCGAACACAACGGCGCCGAAGCCGACTATCTGCCGGTCTTGGATGAGGCGTTGCTGCGCCAAGGCAAGTTCCAGGATCTCTCCGATCTGGTTCGGCCGGGCAATCGACCGCCTGCTCTGGAAAGCCAGGTGCGGTGGGCCCTCGGCATGGCGGCGTTGGGCCAGCACGACCGGGTAAAGGCGCAAACGCTGCTGCAGGATGCCATTCGTCTCGACCCGACCGCAGCACCGCCCAAGATCGGCTTGGCCAGGCTGCTCGGCGCAAGCGATCCGAAACAGGCAAATCGGCTGCTTGACCAGGTTCTGGCCGCCAACCCGCGCTCGGTCGAGGCGCTGCAGGTCAAGGGGGAATTGGCTCGCAGTCAGGGCGACACGCAGGCGGCGATGAATGATTTCGACACCGCCCTCAAGATCGATCCGCAGAATGTCGCGGCGCGACTGAGCCGCGCCGACCTGAACATCACGGCGGGTAAATTCAAAGCCGCGGATGAGGATCTGTTGCCGATCCTCAAGGCCAATCCCGGCAACTTCATGGCGAACTATCTTCACGCTCTGGAGGAGGCCAGGCAGAAGCGATACGACGAGGCCGATCGCCTGCTGGATCGGTTGTCGCCGGCTTTTGACCAATTCCCGCCGGGCTATTACCTGCAAGGGGCGGTCAAGCTGCAGCTCGGACAGGACGCACTGGCAGAAGCAATCCTGAACAAATATCTCGACCGGGCGCGCGGCGATACCCGGGCGGCCCGCCTGGCGGCGGTGGCGGCGCTGCGTCAACGCTCCCCGGCCCGAGCGATCAATTATCTCAAACGCTTCGCTGCTCAGCCAAAGGTGGATGCGGACACGCTGACCTTGCTCGGCAATGCCTACATGGCCAACGACCAGCCGGATCTGGCGCTTCAGCAATTTGACAAGGCGGCCGCGATCCAGCCGAACAACCCGTCAATCCAGACGCGAATGGCAATCTCCGAAATCGGCGTCGGACAAGGCAGCCAGGGGCTGGCGGAATTGCAGCGCGTATTCGACACACAGGCGGGGGCGCCGGTCGCCGGTCCGACACTGGTGCTCGCCGAGTTGCGCGCCGGTCACGCGGATAAAGCGGCAAACGTCGCTGCGGCACTCGTTGGACGCGATGCCAAGAACCCGCTGTACCTGACATTGTCGGGGATGGTCAAATCCGCCCAGAAGGATGTTCCGGGGGCGGAGGCGGCGTTTCAGGCGGCACTCGCCCAGAACCCGGGCTTCGCACCGGCGAGAAACGATCTGGCGGCGCTATACCTGTCCGCTGGACGACCCGATGATGCCACAAAAATCTATCAGGAGGCGCTCGCCAAGAACCCCAATGACGAAGCTCTGTTGCTCGGGCTGGCCAATATCGCGATCAGCCAAAAGAACTGGGCAGAAGCGACCAATTATATCAATCGCGCCCGAACCGCGGCGCCCAACGATCCCGCACCCGGGCTCGCGCAGGTGCGGGTCTATGCTCTGCAACAGAATTGGACCAATGCTGCAGCGCTGGCGGGTGCTCTCAGCGCGCAATTTCCTTCGAATCTGAATGTTGTCGAAGCGCACGCTCAAGCCCAGTTGCTAGCCGGCAACAGAAGCGGTGCGTTGGACAGCTACAAGCAGGCTTACGAACTCGCACCGGATTCGATGCCGCTGCTGTCGCGCTATCTGGTTCTGTTGTCCTCGCAAAAGTATTACCGCGAAGCAAGCGATGTCCTGAAGGAGGCGATTGCCCGCAACCCCAAGAACACCGCGCTGAAGGCCGATCTGATACGAATTACCGCGCAACTCGAAGGGATTGATGCCGCAATATCGCTCGCCAACTACTATGCCAAGGATGATCCGAGCACCAACATCTTCATCCTGGCAGGGGACCAAGTTTACGAGAATGCCGGGCGTTGGGATGACGCCGCGGCGCTGTTGCAAAAGGCGTTGGCGGCGCGACCGAACGACGACGGTCTGATTACGGCGCTTGCCCAGCTTTATATCCGCACCGGGCACTTCGACAAAGCCGAGATATTGCTGACGGCCCGATTGAAAACCGACCCCAAGGACGCGGCCGCCGGCAACATGCTCGGAAGGCTGTATCTGGCGACCAGGCAGACAAATGCCGCCGAGAAGGTATACGATGCACTGCTCGCGCAAAAACCGGGCGATCTCGCCGGTATGCTCGGCCTGGCGGATGTCGCGATCGCACAGAAGAATTGGCCGCAGGCAGCAGCGGACATCAAGCGCGCCGCGACCGCTGCAGCCGACAGCCCGAGCCCCGGGATCAAGCTCGTCAACCTGTACATCGACCGCCAGGATTGGACCAACGCCACTGCGGCAGCGGCTGAGCTGGTCGGAAAGTTTCCCGCCAATGTCGATGTTCTCGACGCCCAGGCCAGAGCCCAGATCGGTGCCGGCGATCTGAAAGACGCGATCGCCACCTATAAGCATGCTAATCAGCTCGCGCCGGACTCGGCGCCGATACTGTTTCGCTATGTCGCCGCCCTGAATGCCGCAAAGAACTATCCCGAAGCTCGGTCGGTGCTGCAGGCGGCGCTAAATCTCAGCCCGCAAAACACCGAGATCAAGGCCGGCCTGATCCGGGTTGCGGCAGAAATCGGCGGCGTGGACGCCGGCTTGGCCGAGGCGCGCGATCTCGCCAAAAAGGACCCCGACAACCCGCTCTACGACGTCGTATCGGCCGCTCTGCTTGAAAAAGCAGGACGCGGCAAGGAAGCCACCGGGCTGCTCGAAAGCGATCTCGCCTCCAAGCCGGGCAACGACGATCTCCGTGCCGCGCTGGCTAGTCTCTATCAGCGCTCAGGCGAGGCCGACAAGGCGGTGTCGCTGCTGCAGGCGCGCCTCAAGGACGATCCCGCCAATTACGTTGTCGGCTCCGCACTGGCCTCGCTCTATCTCGAAAACAAGAATTACGACGCTGCAATCGCCCAGTATCAAAAGCTTCTCGCGCCGCACCCGGCCAGTCCCCCGATACTGAACAATCTGGCGTGGCTCTATCAGCAAAAAGGCGATTTGAACAAAGCACAACAATTGGCGCAGCAGGCGGCGGCAGCAGCGCCCAATGCCCCCCAAATCGACGATACCTTGGGATGGATCCTGCTCGCCCAGGGCAATACCGACAAAGCGGTGACCTATCTGACCGCAGCCAATTCCTCGGACCCGGCCGATCCGACAATCGCTTATCATCTCGCCGCAGCGCTCAAATCCGCTGGCCACACGGCAGATGCCGAGACGGTGCTGGAAAAGGCGCTCACCTCCGGCAACCCGTTTCCCGACAAGCCCAAGGCAGAGCAACTGCTGGCGCAGATCAAGCGCAGCTGACGGACGACCCTGCCGCCACGGAGCTGCCAAGGCCGGCGCCCCAAACCAAGCCGGCGCCAAACCAATTGGTCTGGCGCCACCAACCCGCTCTGCCGCGAGCGATCACCTGGCGCCCGCTTGCGTCCTGGCCCAGCTGTCGCGCAAACCCACGGTGCGATTGAAGACCAGCCGTCCAGCCCGAGCATCCGGGTCGAGGCAGAAATAGCCTTGACGCTCGAACTGCACCGCCTCGCCCGGCGCGGTCTCGGCCAGCGCCGGTTCGACCCGGGCATCGGTCAGGATTTCAAGCGACTCCGGGTTCAGATCGGCGAAGAAATCGTCGCCGACACCGGGATCTGGACGAGTGAACAGCGGATTGTAGAGCCGGATTTCGGCCGGCAACGAATCTGCGGCCGCCACCCAATGCAAGGTCGCCTGGACCTTGCGGCCATCGGGAGCATTGCCGCCCCGGGTCGCCGGATCATAAGTGCACAAAAGCTCGATAACCTCGCCCGCAGCATCTTTGATCACCTCGCGGCAGGTGACAAAATAAGCATAGCGCAACCGTACCTCGCGGCCCGGCGCCAGGCGGAAGAATCGCTTTGGCGGGTTTTCCAGAAAATCATCACGCTCGATATAGAGTTCGCGGCCAAACCGAATACGCCGCGTGCCGGCCGACGCATCCTCCGGGTTGTTGATCGCCTCGAGTTCCTCGCTGCGATCTTCGGGATAGTTGGTGATGGTAAGCTTCAGCGGGTGCAGCACCGCCATCCGCCGCGATGCGGATTTGTTCAGATGTTCGCGCACCGCATGATCGAACATGCCGACATCGACGAGGCTGTGGGCTCGGGCAACGCCGACCCGTCGGGCGAATTCCCGGATCGCGGCCGGCGGCACACCGCGCCGGCGCAGCCCGGCCAGGGTCGGCATCCGAGGATCGTCCCAGCCGGTCACCCAGCCTTGCCGCACCAGTTCGGTCAAGAACCGCTTTGAGAGGACCGTGTAGTTGATGTTGAGCCGCGCGAACTCGTATTGCCGGGGACGCGAGGGCACCGGCAGATTATCAAGCAGCCAGTCGTACAGAGGCCGATGGTCCTCAAATTCCAGCGTGCACAGGGAATGGGTGACCCCCTCGATCGCATCCGACTGGCCGTGCGCAAAGTCGTAGCTGGGATAGATGCACCACTTCGTTCCGGTGCGCGGGTGAGGCGTGTGCAGGATGCGGTACAGCACCGGGTCGCGCAGATTGATGTTGCCCGAAGCCATGTCGATCTTGGCTCGCAACACCCGGGCACCGCTCTCGAATTCGCCAGCACGCATGCGGCGGAACAAATCCAGGTTTTCGTCGGTGCCGCGTTCGCGATAGGGGCTGTTGCGGCCGGGCTCGGTCAGCGTCCCGCGCATCGCCCGCATCTCCTCCGGAGACAGATCGTCGACATAGGCTTTGCCGGCATGGATCAAGTGTTCGGCCCAATCGTAGAGCTGTTCGAAATAATCGGAGGCGTGGTAGAGGTGCGGGCCCCAGTCAAAGCCGAGCCAGCGGACATCGCGCGCGATCGCGTCGATATATTCCTGCTCTTCCTTGGTCGGGTTGGTGTCGTCAAAACGCAGATGGCAGCGACCGCCATATTCCTGCGCCACCCCGAAATTGACCGAGATCGCCTTGGCGTGACCGATGTGGAGATAGCCGTTGGGCTCCGGCGGGAACCGGGTCACGACTTCGCGCACCCGCCCGCTTTCAAGGTCGGTTTCGATGATGTCGCGGATAAAGTCGCGGCTCGCCGCCGCGGTTGGCTTTTCGGCCGTCATCACATTCCCCGGTTGGTCGAACGCTAATGTGGCCAGTCCGCGGGACGCCGCCAACCCTTCCCGCGATCTGCGCCAACAGCGCCACGCATTGCGTGCGGTCTCGACCCGATCAGCGCGAAAATTGTGCCAATCAACAGGGCCATCAAGGCATCGGTAATTTCCGCCGATCGGTTTGGCAGAAACCGCTCGGCCTCGCTCGTGATCAACAACATCGCCGCGGTGGTCAAAGTAGCAAGACCAAGCCGCAGCCCGGCTCCGACGAGCAGCCAGATCGCGCTGCCGTAGAGGAAGAATTTTTGCAGGAACGACATGACATCGATTGTCAGGTCGCCCGACATGAATCCCCAAAACGGGATCCAGCCAAACGGGCCGGGGGTGGTATGGAACATGAACGGCTCGAGCCGCTCGGCGATCACATAGCCGCAAAAGGCGAGCGCGATTAGTCTGTTTTGGAAAGCCGCGTTGAACCCGAGCAAACCGCGGCAGACGATGGCACAGGCCGCCCCAGCGATCTCGGCCACGCTCAGCGTGGCGTCGACGATCATCACCTTGCCGGCAAGAACGCCGGCAATGAATAGCGGAAACAGCAGTGCCGTCCGCCGCAGCCCGACGATCGCTTCGATCAGCGCCCCAACCGTCAGCCATATGGCGGTGTAGCGAAACAGATCATAGCCGGTCAGGCTTGGATGCAGGATGACGGGCTTCAGCGCATCCCAATATTTGTGCAGGTCGATTGTTGGGACATAAGGAAACAACCGATAGCCGATCCAGGCAGCGAGAAGCAAAATCGGGATGCGGGCGCCGGCAATTTCCGCCAGCAGCCGCCAACGTATTTTTTTAGCCCCGATGCTGCCGCCGATCGCGCCGAAGAACGCACCGGCGGCATTGGTATAAACATCGCTGGCCGTGGTGACGCGACCCTGATCGAAATATTGTGCAAGCTCCATCGAGGTGCTGAGCAACGCTCCGCACACTGTCACCAGCACGATCCTGCCGGTGAGACCCGTCCGGTCTCCCAGCGCTGGAACAGCGCAAAAGCCAAACGGTATATACAGCAGAATGTTGGCCATCAGATCGCTGCGGCTTGGCGGCTCCGCCCAGCTATCGATAAGGGTGCGCATTGCCGAACCGAGGCCACCAATGGACTGACGGAAGATGAACGGATAAAGCGAGCCATAAAGAATGATCGCGATAACGATCGTCGTCGCGATGACAAAATGTTTCCGATTAGGCAATGAGGTCACCCTCTCCACTCGGGTTTCCATTGACCGGCCAAATCAAAACGATTTTGCTGCTGGCCCCGATGCAGAAAGGGGTAATAGAAATCGGATCGCCGATCTACACTTCGACCGCTCCGGTACGCGATCTGACTGCTGTTATGATCGCCTCAGACGCTGCAACCGTGGCCAGGATTTGCGAGGCTGGGATCGGATAGGCTGCCGTACCGATAACGGCATCGGCAAAGGCTTCCAGATTGAGCCGGACCGTATCCACCGGGGGGTAGCTCAAATGCTCGAGTTCCGCCCCGCTTCTGCGCACCGCGAGTTCGGTCCGCCCAAGCATTTCGGCCGAAACGTTGCGGCCAAAGGCGTGCAGGCGCATGAACATCGGTGTCGAGCGCACCGCGGCCAAGGTCCCGCTAACCCCTGACTTGAATTCGAGTAGTATAGTCAGGCTGTCGAGCGGGTCGGGTGGCGGCTTGTGCGACAACAGCAGCGCCTGGACCCGGCTCACCGGCCCTGCCAACTCGATCAGCGCGTCGAGCATGTGAATGCCGGTGCCAGTCAGTCCGCCGGCAGGCGACTCCTCGGGTGAAAACCGCCATTCCGAAAACCCGCCGGCGACCTCGTTGCTGAAATGGGCTTCGAGATGGATCAGACGGCCGAGTTCTCCGGCTTTTACCAGCCGCACCAATTCGCGCAGCGCCGGGAAATAGCGCTTGTCGGTGCCCATGCCGAGCACGACCCCCGCTGCTTCGCAGGCGTTAATAGCCTGCACCGCTTCAGCCTTGGTCAGGCTCAACGGCTTTTCGCAAAAAACGTGCTTTCCGGCCGCTGCCGCGACGGTGACCTGGCGGCAATGCAGCGAATGCGGTGTCGCCAGCATCACGGCATCGATGCGCGGATCGGCCAGCACCGCAGCAAAATCAGCGGTCAGCGCCAGAGCGTGGGCAGCGGCAAACTCACGATGCGGTTGCGGCCTGCGAACCACCGCGCGGGTAAAGCGCAACCGGTCGCTCTTGCCCTGGACCGAAGCGACGAGGGTCCGACCCCAACGGCCAAGACCGACGATTGCGGCGTCGATCATTGGCCGTCGAGAATGGTGTGGCCGCCGCTAGCTGCGCGGAGCGCCGAGATGCTTGTGAAAAAAGGCAAACACCTTGTGCCAGCCGTCGACCGCCTGTTCAGGGCGGTAGTTCGGGCGGTAATGCGCAAAAAACGCGTGGCCGGCGCCGTCATAGCGATGGAACTCGTAGTTCTTGCCGTGCTTCTTCAGCTCGGCCTCGGTGCGATTGACCTGATCGGCCGACGGGTTGGGATCCTCGTTGCCAAACAAGCCCAGCAACGGGCAGTTGATGCCCTCGGTAAATTCGATCGGCGCCGTCGGCTGAGCCCTAGTCAGCCTCGACTTGTCATCGACGATGACATTGCCGCCCCAGCAATCGACCGCCCCCTGGATCAGATGCGACAATTTGCTGGCGACGAGATAGCTCTGCCGGCCGCCCGAGCAAAAGCCGATGACACCGACCTTGCCGCTGGCATGCGGCTGCGAACGCAGAAAATCGATGGCACCGGTCACGTCACCGAGCATCTGCTCGTCGGGAACCCCGCCGCTTTCACGCACCTTGGCGACAACAGCCTCGTCAGCACCGTCGCCGACGCGGAAATAGAGGCTCGGCGCCACCGCCGCATAGCCATGATGGGCAAATTTACGCGCCACCTCGCAGGTCCACTCGTCCCAGCCGGGCATATGGTGGATCACGACGACCCCGGGATGCGGCCCCTGATTGGCCGGATGGGCATAATAGGCATCGCCGCGATCGCCGCCGTGGCCGCGATAGTTCGCCATTCCTGCCTGGATGTTGCGAAACGCCATGTTTGACCTCCCTCCGAGTGTCGGCAGCTCTCTTCGCACCGAACCCGCAGGATTGCAAGGCGCATGACCTTGGGCCTCGGGTGATGCACTGCTTGACATTTACACCTCGGTTCCGACCCTTCGATTATGACAGCTTGGGAGAAGGCGGATGAGTTCCGCATTGGATGGGCTGCGGGTGCTCGATTTTACGACGACGATCGCCGGCCCGCATTGTGGGCGGCTGCTTGCCGATCTCGGCGCCGAGGTGATCAAGATCGAGGCTCCCGAAGGCGACATGATGCGAACCCGCCCGCCAATGCGCGCCGGCGCCAGCACCAGCTTTGGCCAGTTGAACGCCGGCAAAAAAAGCGTCGTGCTCGATCTGAAATCATCGCGCGGCGCCGAGGCGGCGCGACGGCTCGCCGCGTCAGCCGATGTCGTCGTCGAGAATTTTCGCCCCGGCGTCATGCGGCGCTTTGGGCTCGACTACCCGGCAATGAAATCGGTCAAACCCGATATCGTCTACTGTGCAATTTCGGGCTATGGCCAGACCGGCCCATCGGCCGAATTGCCGGCCTACGCCCCGGTCGTCCACGCCGCCTCGGGCTACGATCTCGCCCAGGTCGCCCATCAAATGGAGCATCGGCGGCCGGATTTCTGCGGGATTTTCATCGCCGACGTGCTGACCGGCACCTACGCCTTTGGCGCGATCATGACCGCCCTTTACCAGCGCCAGCTAACCGGCGAAGGCCAGATGATCGATGTTTCGATGCTCGAAAGCATGCTGAGTTTGACATTGAGCGAAATCCAGGCGGCCCAGTTTCCGGTGACGCCCCCCGGGCGGCCGATCTTCGGCCCGATCGCCACCAGGGATGGCTATATCATGCCGGCGATCGCCAGCGAGCGGAGCTTCCAGAACCTTGCCAAAGCCAGTGGCCATCCCGACTGGATCG
>Ga0335074_10016948_pt1 | contig 10260 bp, 10 predicted proteins | sample Lox_Sample_23_FD_206715 | JGI IMG/M metagenome (GOLD analysis project Ga0335074, IMG submission 206715) | Soil microbial communities from Loxahatchee National Wildlife Refuge, Florida, United States - Lox_Sample_2.3 | ecosystem: Environmental > Terrestrial > Soil > Wetlands | place: USA...
CGGGCTTGCGTCATACCGGCTGGGGGGTGATCGACGTGGACGGCAACCGGCTGAGCTATGTCGCCGACGGCGTCGCCAGCGCACCCGCCGATCTGCCGCTCGGCGAGCGTCTCGTCGCGCTGTTCCGCCAGGTGGGCGAGGTGCTGGAGCGCTTTCGCCCGGACGCCGCCGCGGTCGAGGAGACCTTTCTCAACAAGAACCCAGCCTCGACCTTGCGGCTCGGCGCGGCACGCGGCGTGGTGCTGCTGGCGCCCGCCGAACGTGGCGTTCCGGTGGCGGAATATTCGGCCAATCTGGTCAAGAAATCGGTCGTCGGCGCCGGGCATGCGGAGAAGACGCAGGTGCAGATGATGGTGCGCCGGCTGCTACCCGGCTGCGCCGTCGTCAAAGCCGACGCCGCCGACGCGCTGGCGGTGGCGATCTGCCACGCGCACCACGCGGGTACGATGGCGTCATGGGCTGCGCGGGTGGTGCGATGATCGCCAAGCTCTCCGGCATCCTCGATCATATCGGCGCCGACGGCGCGATCGTCGATGTCGGCGGCGTCGGCTATCTCGTCTTCGCCTCGACCCGGACGCTCGGCCAGCTGCAGCCGGGGGCGGCGGCGCGGCTCCTGATCGAGACGCATGTCCGAGAGGATCACATTCACCTTTACGGTTTTGTCGACGCCGCCGAGCGGGACTGGTTTCGCCTGCTGACGACGGTGCAGGGGGTCGGTGCCAAGGTGGCGCTGGCGATCCTTTCGGCCGTCGCGCCGAACGACCTGACCTTGGCCATCGTTTCCCAGGACAAGGCGCTCTTGGCGCGCGCCGACGGCGTCGGCCCGAAGCTCGCGGCGCGCATCGTCAATGAGCTGCGCGACAAGGTCGGCGGCTTGGCGTTGGTCACGACCAACGCCGCCGCGCCAGTCGTGCAGGCTGCCAACGACCCCGGCGCCACCGGCGACGCGGTGTCGGCCCTCGTCAATCTCGGCTACCGTCGGGCCGAGGCGTTCGGCGCGGTCGCCGCGGCGTCGCGCCGGCTCGGCGGCGACGCCAAGGTCGACGCGCTGATCCGCGCCGGCTTGCAGGAATTGGCGCAGAGTACCGCTGAGGCGCGGGCATGAGTGCCGTTCCCGCCAGTGGACTAGAGCGCATCGTCGCACCACAGCCCGGCGAGCAGGATGCCGCCGAGGTGCCGATCCGCCCGCAGACCTTGGGCGAGTTCGTCGGGCAGCGGCAGCTCCGCGATAACCTCGCAGTATTTATCGAGGCCGCGAAGAGCCGAGGCGAGGCGCTTGACCACGTGCTGTTCTTCGGCCCGCCGGGCCTCGGCAAGACGACGCTGGCGCAGATCGTTGCGCGGGAGCTGGGTGTCGGGTTCCGCGCCACCTCCGGGCCGGTCATCCAGCGCGCCGGCGACCTGGCGGCGCTGCTCACCAGCCTGCAGCCGCGCGACATCCTCTTTATCGACGAGATTCATCGGCTGATGCCGGCGGTCGAGGAAATCCTCTACCCGGCGATGGAGGATTTTCAGCTCGATCTGATCATTGGCGAAGGGCCGGGCGCGCGCTCGGTGCGCATCGACTTGCCGCCTTTCACCCTGGTTGGCGCGACGACCCGCTCCGGCCTCATCACCCGGCCGCTGCGCGAACGGTTTGGCATCCCGCTGCGGCTCGTCTTCTACGAGCCGGCGGAGCTGGCGCAGATCGTCTCGCGTGGCGCGCGTGTGCTCTCTTTCGCGCTTGAGCCCGACGGCGCCGCCGAAATCGCCCGCCGGGCGCGCGGGACGCCGCGCGTCGCGATGCGTCTGTTGCGCCGCATCCGCGATTTCGCCGCCGTGCAGGGCTGGCCCTCGGTAGATGCGGCCGCCGCCGACAAAGCGCTGTCGCGGCTCGAGGTCGACCATCGCGGGCTTGACGGCATGGATCGCCGCTATCTCAAATGCATTGCGCAGAATTACGGCGGCGGCCCGGTGGGGGTCGAGACCATGGCGGCGGCGCTCGGCGATCAGCGCGACGTCATCGAAGAGGTCATCGAGCCGTATCTCGTGCAAGAAGGCTTTGTGCAGCGCACGCCGCGTGGCCGCATGCTGACCGAGATTGCCTTTCGCCTTCTCGACCTGCCGGTGCCGGTGAGTGTGCCGGGCCAGTTCGACCTGCTGACGCCGCTCGCCCCGGTCGAGGACGAGTTGCCTTGAGCGTCGGCTTCCACCATGGCCTCAACCACAGCTTTCCGTTGCGCGTCTATTACGAGGACACCGACGCCGCCGGCATGGTCTATCACGCCAATTACCTCAAATTCGCCGAGCGCGGTCGCAGCGAGATGCTGCGCAGCCTGGGGTTCCCGCACCGCAAGCTCGCCGCCGAGGACGGCGTCGGCTTCGCCGTGCGGCGCTGCGCGGTGGAGTATTTGGCGCCGGCGCGCCTCGAAGACGCGCTTGTCGTGGACACGACGCTCATCGAGGCTCGCGCCGCGACGCTTGCCTTGCGCCAGCAGATCCGGCGCGGCGGCGAATTGCTTGCCGATCTCGACGTGCTCGTCGCCTGCGTCGGGCGCAACGGCCGGCCTCGCCGCCTGCCGGGCGCGCTGCGCACCGCGCTCGCAAGTGAAGCCTCGGCCCAGCCCCGCGCGCCATAGTTGCGCCTCATCTTTGTGATCTCTGCCCGATTGACGCCATAAAGGCCCGACAAGAATGCCCGTAGAAACCTCGCAACTTTCCGGTGCCGTGACCCATTCTCTCTCGATCATCGACCTGGTCGGGCAAGCCGACATTATCGTCAAGCTCGTACTGCTGCTCCTGCTCCTGGCCTCGTTCTGGTCGTGGGCGGTGATCTTCGACAAGCTCATGCGTTTGAGGCGGTTGCGCCAGTCGGCGACGAGTTTCGAGGAGACATTCTGGTCGGGCGGTTCGCTCGACGATCTGTTCGATCGCGTCGGCCAGCGCCCGGTCGATCCGATGAGCGCGGTGTTTGCCGCCGCGATGCGCGAATGGCGCCGCAGCGCCGCCAAGGGTTTGCTTGGCACGCCGAACATGCGCGCCAGCTTGCAGCAGCGCATCGAGCGGGTGATGAACGTCACCGTCGGGCGCGAGATGGATCGCGCCGAGCGCTTTATGGCCTACCTGGCGACGGTCGGATCGACCGCCCCGTTTGTCGGCTTGTTCGGCACCGTCTGGGGCATCATGGACAGCTTCCAGTCGATCGCTGCCGCCAAGAACACCAGCCTCGCCGTCGTCGCGCCGGGCATTGCCGAATCGCTCTTTGCCACCGCGCTCGGTCTTGTCGCGGCGATCCCGGCGGTCATCGCCTACAACAAGTTGTCGACCGATTTCAGCCGCTATGCCGGCCGGCTCGAGGCGTTCGCTTCGGAGTTCAGCGCCATTCTGTCGCGCCAGCTCGACGAAAGGCCCTGACGTATGGCGGCCACGCTCAGCAACGGGAACGGCAGAGGACGGCTGGGTTCGCGCTACCGGCCGATGTCCGACATTAACGTGACGCCGCTTGTCGACGTCATGCTGGTGCTGCTCGTGGTGTTCATGGTGACGGCGCCGCTGCTGACAGTGGGCGTTCCGGTCGATCTGCCGCAGACCCAGGCACCGCCGATCAACGAGCCCAAGGAGCCGACAGTCATTACCGTTAACAAGGACGGCGAGATCTTCGTCCAGGACACCGCGGTGCCAGAGGACTCCTTGGTCGCAAAGCTGCAGGCGGTGACCAATGCCAATCCCGATGCCGTGCTTTATGTGCGCGGCGATAAGGACATCAATTACGGCAAGGTGCTTGAGGTGATGAGCCTCATCAGCAATGCCGGCTTCCACAAGGTTTCGCTGGTCGCCGAGACCCCGAAGGGCGGCACGCCGCTACCCTCGTCACCGGCGCCGGCAAAGCCGGGCGGGCACTGACCCTCCCCGGGTCGATGACATGAACGATCGCTTCTCGATAGCGGACCCGCGGCGATGAGCGTTCTTGTGCTTGACGAAGGCGGCCTCGCGGTCGAATCGGAGAGCCGCGACATGACGCCGGGCGGCATCGCCGCCTCGGCTGTCATGCACACCGCGATCCTGGCGGCGATCATCATCGGCCTGCCGACCCTGTTCCGTCCCGTGGTCCCGGAAGACCAGCCGATTGCGGTCGAGCTGGTGAATATCGCGCCTGAAACGCACGCGACGCGGGTTAATCCGAACATGCCGGTGCCTAAGGCCAAACCGGATGTACCGCCGGTCGAGGCCGCCCCGGCTCCGGTCCCGCAACCCAAGCCCGAGCCGCCGCCGCCCACTCCGGCGGCGCCGCCCTCTGCCGAGTCGCCGCCTCCGCCCGCTCCAGCGCCGCCCCAGCCGAAGGTCGCGGCGCCGCCGCCACCGCCGCCGCCGAAGCCGGTTGAGGCTCAAATCCCTGCGCCGCCCCCCCCGAAGCCGCAACCAAAGCCGCAGCCCGACCGCAAGCAGGAGGCGCAGGCCTTCGACCAGATGCTGAAAAACCTGGAGAAGAGCCAGCCCAAGCAGGTCGCGCAGGCTCAGCCGCAAGCCCAGCTTGACAAGCAGGACGCCGCAGCGTTCGACACGCTCCTGAAAAACCTTTCGAAGAACGCCGTCCAGCCCGATCCGAACGCGCAACCGCGTCGTCAACAGGTCGCCGCCGCCGCGCCGCCCTCGTCGCAGCCGCGCGCGCCGCTCGGTAGCCAGCTGACCGCCAGCGAGATGGACCTCGTGCGCGAACAGATATCGCGCTGCTGGAACATCAATGCTGGCGCCAAAGACGCCAAGGACCTAGTCGTCGAAATCCGCGCCTCGGTGCAGCCGGACGGTACCGTCACCCAGGCGACGATCGTCGATCAGGGGCGGATGAACGATCCGGTCTGGCGCGCGGCGGCGGAAAGCGCCCGGCGCGCCTTCTTCAACCCACAATGCACCCCGTTGAAGCTCCCGCCCGACAAGTACGACACGTGGAAGGACCTCGATGTCGATTTCAGCCCAAAGGACATCCAATGACCGTATCGCGTAGAGCCTTCGGCACGTTCGCGCTGATGACGCCGCTGCTGGTGCCGATTGTGGCGCGCGCCGAGGTGCATATCGACATCACAAAGGGCGTATCGCAGCCGCTGCCGATCGCCATCCCGCCTTTTGGCGGCGAGGGCCCCAACGGCCAGCTCGGCCAGCAGATCACCGGTGTCGTCTCCAACGATTTGCAGAACTCCGGGCTGTTTCAGCCACTCGATCCGCACAGCTTTCTGCAGGATGTCTCGGCCGGACAGGCTCCGCAATTCGGCGCCTGGCGCCAGATCAACGCGCAGGCGCTCGTCGCCGGCCAAGTGCAGACCCAGCCCGACGGCAAGGCGCGCGTCGAGTTCCGCCTGTGGGACGTCTTCGCCGAGCAGCAGCTTGCCGGCTTCGCCTATACCACGACGCAGCAGAACTGGCGGCGCATCGCGCACATCATCGCCGACGAAATCTACAAGCGGATTACCGGCGAGGACGGGTACTTCGATACGCGCGTTGTCTACATCGCCGAGTCAGGCCCGGCGCAGCTGCGCGTGAAGCGGCTGGCCATCATGGATTATGACGGCGCCAACAACCAGTACCTGACCGACGGGCGCGCGCTGGTGCTGACCCCGCGCTTTTCACCCTCGGTGCAGGAGATCACCTATCTGTCTTACGCCCCGGGGACGCCGCGCGTGTTCCTCTACAACATCGACACCGGACAGCAGGAATCGATCGGCGATTTCTCGGGCATGACGTTCGCGCCGCGTTTCTCGCCCGATGGCAACCGCGTCGTGCTGAGCAAGACCGAAGGCGGTGCCAGCAACATCTATACGCTCGACCTGCGCACCCACCATCTGACGCGGCTCTCGGATGGCTCGGCGATCGACACGTCGCCGTGTTTCTCGCCGGACGGCACCAAGATCGCCTTCAATTCCGACCGCGGCGGCTCGCAACAGCTTTACACCATGAGCGCGGACGGCGGCGGAGTGCAGCGCATCAGCTTCGGCTCCGGCAAATACGCGACCCCGGTGTGGTCGCCACGCGGCGATCTGATCGCCTTCACCAAAATCGACGGCGGGACGTTTTTTATCGGCGTCATGCATCCGGACGGCTCGGGCGAGCGGCTTCTCACCCAGAATTTCCTCGTCGAAGGACCGACGTGGGCGCCCAACGGACGGGTGCTCATGTACTTTCAGCAGACTCCCAGCGACCGGAGCGGGCGCGGTGGCTCGTCGCGGCTCTATACGATCGATTTGACAGGGGCAAATCAGCGTGAAGTCCCGACGCCGGGCGATGCCTCTGATCCGGCTTGGTCGCCCTTGCTTCGCTAGCATGTGACGGTATATTCCGCGCGGTTTTGCGCCTTGAGGTTCCGGTTTTTGCTGTAAAAAGTGGTGCGAGAAGCTTCACAATCCTCGTTTCTAGGGGATGTCACCGCCGAACGGCTGAGGGAGTCTAAACGATGATTATAAGAATGATTGGCCTGGCGGCCGCGGTTCTTCTGCTTGCCGCCTGCAGCAGCAATCCGCCTCCCGGCGCTACCGGAGGTCCGATCGGCGGCATCGGAAGCTCCGGCAGCTTCGCCCCCGGCTCGCAGCAAGATCTCGCCGCGACGGCGGGCGACCGCGTGTTCTTTGCCTACGATCAGTCAACCATCTCAGGCGAGGGCCAGCAGATCCTGCAGCGCCAGGCCCAATGGCTGCAGCGCTATCCGCAGGTTTCGATCACGATCGAGGGTCATTGCGACGAGCGCGGCACGCGTGAATACAATCTGGCGCTTGGTGAGCGCCGCGCCCAGGCAGTCAAGAACGTGCTGGTAGCGCTCGGCATCCCCGCAACCCGCATCCAGACGATCAGCTACGGCAAGGATCGGCCAATCGTCGTTGGCTCGGACGAGGCCGGCTACGCGCAGAACCGCGTCGGCATCACCGACGTCAACGGCGGCGGTCCGTCGAGCTGACGATTGCCGGTGAGCCGTTGAGGGCGCCTCGGTTTTGCACCGCACGGCGCCCTCGTTTTGCCTAAAAGCCGCGCTAAATCGGGACCGGACGAGTGTCGAACCTGCTCGCGTCCGATGGGGCCGTCAAACGCCGCTGCCGGCGCCACGCCGCCACGGGTCGGGTCGTCCGCCGACGATGCGAGGCCTAGACTGATGTTCCGGCGCGTGCCCTGGGTGTCGACGACTCAATGGCTGCGGTGTTGCGCGGTGCTCGTCGTTGTCGCGGCGCCGGCAATCGCCCGGGCCCAGATGCAGCCGCAGGATCAGGACCGCACGACGGAGGATCGCCTCGACCGTATCGAGCGCGACCTCAACATGCTCCAACGCCAAGTCTATCGCGCCGCGCCGGGGGCGATGGCGGCGTCCGGCGGGAGCGCCGGTGCCGGCGCCTCGACCGCCGCCAACCTTGAAGTCCGCATGGAACAGGTCGAAGCGCAAATGCGCGATCTGACCGGCAAGGTCGAGGAGCTCACCAATGGGCTCGACCAGCTGAAGCAACGGATCGAGCAGATCAATTCTGACTTCAGCGTACGGTTCGACCAGATGTCGGGGGGGAACGGGGCCGTAGCTTCGGAGCCTCCGCCGCGGTCCTCGGCCGATTCGACGCGCATTGCTGGCAGTCCGCCGCCGGCCCCAGGAACGGTCTTGCCACCGCCGTCTGGTGGCGGACTCAACCCGATCTTCGGCACCTTGTCGCCGCCCGGAACCACGCCAGCGCGGCCGCCGCCGCCTCCCGCGGAGACCGCCGGCGCCGAGCCGTCCATGGCGACTGGCTCGACAACAGAGCAGTTCAACCATGCGTTCGGCCTGCTCAAGCAATCCGATTACGTTGGGGCCGAGACCGCGTTGAAGGCCTTTATCGAGGCGCATCCCAGCGATCCGCTGGCCGGCAACGCGCAGTACTGGCTCGGCCAGACGTATTTTACGCGCAACAAATACTCCGAGGCCGCCGCCGCTTTCGCCGAGAGCTACAAGCGCTTCCCGAAAGGACCGAAAGCGGCCGATAACCTGCTGTACCTGAGCATGTCGCTGGCGAAATCCGACCAGAAGAAGAATGCCTGCCTGGCGCTGGAGCAGCTCGACCAGGCGTTCCCGAATCCGGCTCCGGCGATTCGGCAGCGCGCCGCGCTCGAGAAAAAGCGCATTGGCTGCGGGTGAAGCGCTCACCCTGGCGGAACTTGACGCCGCGCTGGCCGCGATCGGCGGTTTCGAGCCGGCTCCCTTGATGGCGGTGGGCGTGTCGGGTGGTCCCGACAGCTTGGCCCTGGTCATCTTGGCCGATCGCTGGGCGCGGCAGCGTGGCGGCGTCGCATGGGCGCTTATCATCGATCACCGGTTGCGGCCGGAAAGCGCCGCCGAGGCCCAGCGCGCGGCCGGTTGGCTTGCGGCGCGCGGCATTCCGCATGCGGTGTTGGTCTGGCGCCAGGACAAGCCTGCGACCGGCATTCAAGCCGCGGCGCGGGCGGCGCGCTATCGACTGCTGGCCGAATGGTGCACCGGGCGCGGCTGCCTGCATCTGCTGACCGCGCATCATCGCGCTGACCAGGCGGAAACCTACCTGATCCGCCGCCGCGCCAAGAGCGCGGCGGACGGTCTTGCCGGCATGTCGGCGGTGCGGGAGATGCCGAATGTGCGCCTGGTGCGGCCGCTTCTGACGGTGCCCAAGGCGCGGCTTGTCGCTTTTCTCCGAACAGAGGGTCAGGACTATTTGCAGGACCCGAGCAATCGCAATCCGGCGTTCGAGCGTTCGCGGGTGAGGATGGACAGCGAGCGCGAGGGTGTCGAGGTGACAATCGCGAAGATGCGCCGGCACGCGCGTAGCCGAATCGCCCGCGAGCGCGAGCTCGCGGCATTGCTGGCGCGCAGTGTGACGCTACATCCCGCCGGCTTCGCGGTCATCGACCCGGCGGTGATCGCCGCAGCCGGCGAGCTCGGCGAGCAGGCGCTTGGCCGGGTGGTCATGGTGCTCGGCGGCTTGGCTTATCCGGTCCGCCACGAGCGGCTGCGCCGCTTGCGCGAAGGCTTGGCCGAGGCGCCGGACCGTGCCCGCACGCTCGGCGGTTGCCATTTCGTGCCGTGGCGCAGCCGGCTTTTGGCGTTGCGCGAGGCGGCGCGCGCCGCGCCGCCGGCAACGCTCGCGCCGGGCCGCTCGTTGCTGTGGGACCGCCGTTTTCGTGCGACCTTGCCGTCCGCCGCGGAGAGGCCTCTCCAGGTGGGCGCGCTCGGTGTCGATGGGGTTGCGGCGCTCGGAAGCGCTTCAGGCGGGGATGACAACCCATTGCCCCGCCTAGTCTATCCTGTGTTGCCGGCGCTGTGGGACGAGGCCGGCCTCGCGGCGGTACCGCACCTCGGCTGGCGCCGCGCAACGGCAGCGTGTGCGGCCTTGCTGGCTTTTCGGCCATTGGTTTCACTATTTGGCGCAGGCTTTACAGTTGTTTAATCGCCAAGGCATCTTATGTTCTAGTGGTGGCGGAATCGGTAGCCGCGTGGTGTGCCGGCCCTTCGTGGCACTGATGTAAGGAAAGGCCGCAGCGTGAACAATTTCGGCAAGAATCTCGCCCTCTGGATCGTCATCGGGCTTCTGCTTGTCGCGCTGTTTAATCTTTTTCAGACGTCGTCGAACCGTGGGCCGCAGTCGACGCTTGCCTTCTCCGACTTCGTGACCGACGTCAATCGCGGACAGGTGACCGACGTCACCATCCAAGGCAGCAACATCACCGGCCATTTCAGCGACGGCCGCGCCTTTACGACCTATTCGCCGAACGATCCGAGCCTCGTCAACAAGCTGATGGACAAGGGCGTGCGCATCACCGCCGCGCCGCTTGACGAGAACGTGCCTTCGCTGTTCGGCATCCTGGTGTCGTGGTTCCCGATGCTGCTGTTGATCGGCGTGTGGATTTTCTTCATGCGCCAGATGCAGGGCGGCGGCGGCCGGGCGATGGGCTTCGGCAAGAGCCGCGCGCGGCTGCTGACCGAGAAGGTCGGGCGCATCACCTTCGAGGACGTCGCCGGCATCGACGAGGCCAAGCAGGAGCTTGAGGAGATCGTCGAATACCTCAAGGATCCGCAGAAATTCCAGCGCCTCGGCGGCAAGATTCCGAAGGGCGTGCTGCTCGTCGGCCCGCCCGGCACCGGCAAGACCTTGCTCGCCCGCGCCATCGCCGGCGAAGCGAACGTGCCGTTCTTCACGATCTCCGGCTCCGACTTTGTCGAGATGTTCGTCGGCGTCGGCGCGAGTCGGGTGCGCGACATGTTCGAGCAGGGCAAGAAGAACGCGCCCTGCATCATTTTCATCGACGAGA
>Ga0335074_10016949_pt1 | contig 10260 bp, 8 predicted proteins | sample Lox_Sample_23_FD_206715 | JGI IMG/M metagenome (GOLD analysis project Ga0335074, IMG submission 206715) | Soil microbial communities from Loxahatchee National Wildlife Refuge, Florida, United States - Lox_Sample_2.3 | ecosystem: Environmental > Terrestrial > Soil > Wetlands | place: USA: Florida...
GATAGGCGATCATCTCGGCGGACATGACTTCCTCGAGCGAGAACGCCTTCTGGTACTGGGCAAGCGGATTCAGCGTCGAGTGCGCGTGGTTCTTCTCGGCCACCTTGGCGAACTGCTCAAAGCCCACACCATCGTGCTCGTAGGCGTACTCCATGCCGGACTGCGCGAACGTGCCCGGCATCAGGCTCGTGCCGAGGATGCCCTCGACCGGCCCGACCGCGCCATACCGGCCGGACGGCTGGTACGGCTTGTCCTTACTGGCCTGCTGCGCCCCGAGCAGGCCGAGCTTGCCCATCTGCTCCAGGCCGACCGCCAGGCCGATGCTCGCCTCGCCCGCCTTGATAGCCATCGCCGCCACCCGGAACGCGGTAGCGCCGGTAGCGCAGGCATTGGTGACGTTGTACACGGGAATGCCAGTCTGGCCGATCTGCTTCTGCAGCCGCTGGCCGATCCCGTTCGTGTCGTACAGGCAGCCCGCCGCGAGGATGTCCGCATCAAAGATCGTCAGGCCTGCGTCGGCGAGCGCCGCGGTAGCAGCCTCGCTGCCAAGATCGATGAGGTCCTTGTCCTTGTAGCGCATGAACTTTGTCATCGCCACGCCGATGATCCACAGCGAGTCGGCCATGCCAGCGGCCCTCCTGCTTTGCGACGCCAGACCAGGCGGTCAGTTTGCCGGACTCCCCAATCTAACGTCCGCGCGGCCGCCGTCACCAGGGCCGGGGCGCGCGTCAGCGGCAAACCGACACGCGCAGCCTTGCAACCCGGCGGCAGCCGCGTGAATCTATCCAGGCGACAACGCTCTCAGGGCGGCCCCGAGGCAGGAGTACGCATGTGACGGCGACCGAGGATGAGTTCGTCAAGTTCGCCGAGGCGGTAGCGCCACGCCTCCGCCGGACAGCGTTTCTGCTCTGCGGCGACTGGCACACCGCCGAGGACCTGGCGCAGACGACGCTGGCCAAGGTGTTCGCCGCCTGGCGCCGGATCAACAGGCGGGACGCGGTTAACGCCTACGCGATGCGGACGCTGATGAACACCTACCTCGCCGAGAGCCGGAAGAAGCGGCCGGGGGAAGTGCTCGCCGGAGACCTCCCTGAAGCGCACGTCGATGGGCCGTCCCCTGAGTTGCGCATGGCTGTGCTGGAGGCGCTGGCCATGCTGCCGCCGAAGGCCCGTGCGGTCGTTGTGCTGCGGTACTGGGCGGACCAGAGCATCGACCAGACCGCTGCCCTGCTGGGCTGCTCACCGGGCAACGTCAAGAGCCAGAGTGCTCGCGCCCTGGACAAGCTGCGCCTGCTGCTCGATGACGTAGCAACCGAGCCGAACCCCGGCTCCGGAGATAAAGACCCGAACCGAGCGAGGAAGGGCGGTCATGGACGAAACGTCGCTTCGCGCCCAGCTTGAGCTAGCCGTAGCCGACGAGCCGCCGCTCGGGCACCTTGTCGGCAACTCCGTTCGCGCGGGCCGCAGGATCCGGCGCCGACGGCGGGCGGCCGGCGCTGCCAGCCTCTCGGCGGCAGCCATAGTGGTGGTCAGTCTCGTCCCGGCACTCACCAGTAGTGCGGGCCACCAGGCCAGCCGGCGGTCACACCCGGCCGCGGCTGAGCACCCTGCTCCCGCCCGAACCGTCTACGCCGCCGTGGGCTCAAACACCGTCGTTCCGATCAGCCTCGCCACCAACGTGCCCGGCACGCCGATCAAGGTACCTGCAGGGGGCGGCGGCGGGGGACTGGATGTTACCTCGGCTGTGGCTGCGCCGAACGGCCGCGCCATCTATGAGACCGGAACTGGCAAGGACGGCGGAGCCGTCGTGACCGCGATCGACACCGCCACTGATACCGCAGGGCCGACAATCACGCTGCCCCGTCTGGTTGCACACGTAGCTGGCAAACGCATGCTTGTTGACGCCCAGCCGACCAACATCGCGGTCGCGCCGAACGGGAAGACTGTATATGTCGCCGCCGAGGAGGACGTTTTCCCCATCAATACGGTCACGAACACGGCTGGCAAGCCGATCAGGATTCCGACCCGATCCTGGGCCATGGCCTTCACGCCGAACGGGAAGACCCTGTACGTGCTCAACCCGTGGGAGCGGAGCGTGACTCCGATCAGGACGGCCACCAACACCGCACTCGCGCCCATCAAGCTCGCGGTGCCCAAGACGGGGTCTGGTTACCTGTTCGACATCGCCATCACGCCCAATGGCAAGACCGCTTACGTCCTGTACGGAGTGCAGGGAGGCAGGCCATACGCCAACTGGGTTATCCCGATCAACCTCGCGACCAACACCGCGCTTGGGCCAATCGCAATCGAGACGCCCGGCCTAGCTTCCGGTCTCGTCATCGCGCACGGCGGCCGGATCGCCTACCTGCTCAGCACGCGTGCGGTCACGCCCATCGACACGGCGACGAACCAGGCCGAGCCTCCCATCAGCCTTCCGACGGATGCTGGGAACGCCTACAGCATCGCGCTCGCCCCCAATGGCAAGATGATGTACGCGCTTAGTCCCCGCGGCGTCGTCCCCATCAGGACCGCCAGCAGGACCGTCCTGCCGATGATCACGGTTCCCAAGATCGAGCCCGTCACTGAGCTCGCCATCACGCCTGACGGCAAGACGATCTACGTCGGGGCATTCGCCCGCCGCCTGCCGGCGCAGCACGGGATCACTCTGTCCTCGGGTGGCGGCGTTGTCCCGATCAGCACCGCGACCGACACCGCGGGGCGGTTCATCAACCTTGGCGCCCCGCCTAACGCCTTCACTTTCGGCGGGTAGCTGGCCGGCCGGACCAGTGGCACCGGAAGGCTACCGGGCGAGCGGGCCGGTGCGCGCGACGGCCGGGCGGAACAACGTCTCCTGGGCGATGCCCGCCGCGAGCACCCCGTCACGGCTGAAGATGCGGCCGGTGTACATGCCGCGGCCGCCGGAGGTGGACTCCGGCTGCAGGTCCATCAGCACCCAGTCGTCGACCGCAGCCTTGCGGAAGAACCAGACAGAGTGGTCGATGCTGGTCAGCGGGCCCGAGATGGTAATGCCCGGCGCTGCTGCCAGGCCGGTGAACATGTCCGAGATGTAAGCGAGCCCGCACGTGTTCAGCATGTCTCCGGCCAGCTTGTGGCGGGACTTGATCCACATCCGGGACGGCCACTGCTGGCCCGGATACGGCTGCACCGGCAGCCGGATCTCGACGCCGTGCATCCGGTGCCAGCGCTCGTCGTCGGGCAGGTCCTCCGGCGCAGCGACCTCCGGCATGGCATGGGCCTGATAGTCGGAGCCCTCCTCGGCGACGTGGAAGGAGGCAGCCATGTTGAAGATGACCTTGCCGTTTTGCACCGCGATGACCCGGCGGTTCGAGTACGAGCCGCCGTCACGGTCTCTGTTTACGGTGAGCAGCACCCGCTGTGACGCATCACCGCGGCTGAGGAAGTAGCCGTGCAGTGAGTGCGGATGCCGCCCCTCGGGCACGGTCTCGGCCGCGGCGCGCAGCGCCTGTGCGGCGACCTGGCCGCCGAACAGGCCTGATGGCTCCAGGGCCACCACAACAGAGCGGAACATGTCGGCCTCGATCCGCTCCAGCGTGAGCAGCTCAGGCAGACCGGTCCCGGGAGTGCCGATAACCGGCTCAGCCAGACTCGCCATGGGGGAATTGATATCACAGCCGCCCGGTCGTTCCCGAGAACCATTACCTGCCGGGACGCGGCAGGCATAATCACGACATGGGCGCACTCGATGGTCGTGTCGCTGTCATCACCGGAGCTGGCCGGGGCCTCGGCCGCGAGCACGCGCTGCTCTTCGCCGCAGAGGGCGCCAGCGTTGTCGTCAACGACCTGGGCGGCGGGCCGGACGGCTCGGGCAGCGACACGTCGCCGGCGCAGCAGGTTACCGCCGAGATTCAAGCCGCCGGCGGCCGGGCCGTGGCCAGCACTGCCGACATCACTACAGCCGAGGGCGCCGACAGCCTGGTCCGGCAGGCCGTAGACGAGTTCGGGGCCCTGCATGTGCTGGTCAACAATGCCGGGATCCTGCGCGACCGAACGATCGTCAACATGACCGACGCCGAGTGGGACGACGTCATCAGAGTTCACCTTCGCGGGCACTTCATGCCGACCAGGGCCGCCGCCCGCTACTGGCGCGAGCAGTCCAAGGCGGGCGCCACGTTGCAGCCGTCGCTGATCAACACCACCTCCACCTCAGGCCTGTTCAACAACCCCGGCCAGGCCAACTACGGTGCGGCCAAGACCGGGATCGCGACGCTGACTATCATCGCGCAGCGCGAGCTCGGCCGGTACGGAGTGAAGGCCAACGCGATCGCACCGGCCGCCCGGACGCGGCTGACGCTTGCAACGCCCGGCATTTCCGATGCGATCCTGTCGGTGCCGGAGGAGGGCTTCGACCCGATGGACCCGGCGAACGTCTCGCCGTTCGTCGCCTACCTGGCGACCGCGGACTGCCCTATCCACGGCCGGGTCTTCTTCGTGGCGGGCGGCGGCGTGCACTTGTTCCAGCCGTTCGCGATCGTCGACAGCATCAGCAAGGACGGCACCTGGACCGTTGCTGAGCTGCAGGAGAAGGCAGCCCGGCTGGCGGACGTGCCGTTCGATCTCGGCCGCATCCCGCTCTGACAGTTCCGCTTAGACAGCGGCGCCGTCAGGCCGGCTCGTATCCGAACCCGACTGCCTGCGTGCCCGCTGAGTCAATACCGATCGGGAACGTGGTCAGCTTCAGCCTCATGCCGAGCGTCACGCTGGCCGGGTCCGGGTCGAGGCCGACGACGTTGGCCTTCACCACGCCGCCGCCGTCCAGGTCGACGATGCCCGACACGTACGGCACTGTGACGCCGGGACTGGCCCGGTGGACGATCGTGAACGCTCGCAGTACGCCGGAGTTAGCCAGCCGCCGGGACCGGAACTCGCGTCGCCCGCAGTTCGCGCATGCGTTGCGGCGGTCGAAGAACAACGCACCGCACGACTCGCATTCGTTCGCGACCAGGTGCGGGTCATCGCCGAGGCTGAGGTAGCCGACGTAGGGCACTTGTCCGGGCATAGGCACAGGCTAGCTTCCGGCAGGCCCGCCCGCACTGGCTGCGAAGGTCGTCGCTTGCTCGGTCGCGTAGTCCGCCATGACCTGTCCGATCTCCTGCGGCCCCGGCGGCTGACCGGCAGCGGCCAGGTCACGCAAGTCGCGGAAGTACTGCACGTAGAAGTCGGGCGTGAACGTGTTCAGCAATACGGCTGGCGCGTCGCTGGCGTTCGCGAACGTGTGCGGCGCACCCGGCGGGATCATCACCAGGGTGCCCTGCTCCGCATCGTAGGTCTGCTCGCCGACAGTGAACTGTGCGGTGCCGGAGACGATATAGAAGCCCTCGTCGTGCCGCGCGTGCCTGTGCTGTGGCGGTCCCGCGGTGTGCGGGGCGATCGTGATCTCGACGATGCCGAGACGATGCGAGGTGGTGCTGCCGTCTTCCAGTATGCGCAGGTCAACCGGGCCGGCCAGGACCCGTTCGCCCTCGCCGGGCTGCACTATCGAGATGCCGCTCACGACTGCGCCCTCCTGGCTTCGGCCGTTGCGAGGTGCTGCGACTGCTCAGCGGTGAACTCGGTGACGGCCGCCAGCAGCTCATCGGGCGTCTCCAGCTGAGGGAGATGGCCCGCTTTGGCGATCAGCCGGAACTGCCCACCGGGAATCGCTGCTGCGTACGCCTTGCCGTGCTCGGGCGGCACCATGCGGTCGGCGGCACCCCAAACAGCTAGCGCCGGGATGCGGACTTCGGGCAGCCGACCGAGCAAGGTGGGATCCGCCATTCCGCTGCCCGCGTAGGCCATCAGCGCGGACCTGTTCGCGGCTAGCGCCGCCGCGCGCTCAGGTGGCAGTGCCGCCGGGTCGATCCTGAATGCGCCCGGATCGAAGTAGCTCAGGTCGAAGACCTGGTCAAGGGTGAGGGAGAAGAAGTCCGGGACCGGCGCGGCGTCGATCTGCAGGCCGGCCGCGTCCACCAGGACGACCGAGCTGACCCGGCGGTCCGGTGCGGCGCTCTCGGCCACGGCGAGCTCGGCTGCGATCCAGCCGCCGATCGAGTTGCCGATCACGCATACGTCGCTCAGGTGAAGATCCCGCAGCAGCTGCCCGTAGAGGCCGGCGAGTGAGGCGACGCTGGCCAGTTCCGCCGGACGCGGCGTGCCGTCGAAGCCCGGGTGCACCGGAGTGATGACCCGCGCTGCCCCGCTCGTGGCGAGCAACTCGGCGAAGCCGGCCACGGAGAATGCGCCGGCGCCGCCATGCAGGAGCAGCACCGGCTGACCGATGCCGCGCTCGGTGGAGGTGACCGGGACATCGCCTAGGCCGGTCACGCTGACGGTTGTGGTTTCGGTACTCATGCGCACTCCTCAGGTTGAACCGCGTCATGAGAGTGGACTCTCATGACGCTTACGCTAGCCCAGGGCGGCGCGCCTATGCAAGTCAACTCTCATAATGCGTCCAGACTTGACTTATGCTGCAGCACTGTCGAGACTGGCAAGATGACGATCCAGGCCCGGGCCGGCCGGGTGAACCAGAAGCAGCGCACCCGGACCGCCATTGTCGACGCGGCCCGCGAGCTGATCCGGGGTAGCGCTGAAGTCACCATGCCTGCCGTGGCGAAGGCGGCGCTGGTTTCCGAGGCGACTGCGTATCGTTATTTCCCAGATCTTTTCAGTCTTCTCCGCGAGGCCCTCGACGGGACCTGGCCTTCTCCGACTGAAGCGCTTGCGCCCGTCGAGCACAGCGGCGATCCGGTCGAGCGGATCGCCTTTGCCACCGAGCGGCTGCTCCAGCACGTCCAGGCGCACCAAGGCGCCGTCCGGACGATGATCTCTGGCTCGGTCGTCAGGCGCGACGGTGCGGCCGTCCGGCCGGGGTACCGGTTCGACCTCATCGATCACGCGCTAGCCCCGCTCGATGCCGCCCTAGGGCGCCGGGACCCGGCAGCGCTGCGACAGCTCAAGCAGGATCTGGCTGTCGTCGTAAGCGCCGAGGCGCTGTTCACCCTGACCGACTTGTGCGGACTGTCACCCGAAGATGCGATTGCCAGCGCGGTGCACACTGCCCGCACTATTACCGCTGCGGCAGTAGCCGGCAGCTAGCCCGTGTTCTGCAGACCCGCTGAGACGCCGTTCACGGTGAGCAGGAGGAAGCGCAGCAGCGCTGCCCGCTCGTCCCCGTTCTCGCCAGCACCATCTTCGGAAGCGCGCTCGTCGGCGGCGCGCACCTCGGCCAGCGCGCGCAACTGCAGATGCGAGAGGGCGTCAACGTACGGATCGCGGAGAGCGACGGCTCGCGACAGGACCGCGCGGTTAGCCAGGAGCCGGTCGTGCCCGGTCACTTCCAGCACCAGTTTCCTGGTCAGGTCGTACTCCGCCAGCACACGGGAAGCCAGCCGGTCGTCGTTCCCGTGCGCGAGGTACCGTGCCGCTATCCGGCGGTTTGTCTTCGCCAAGCTCATCTCGGCGTTGTCCAGCATGACCTCAAGCAGCGGCCAGCCGGAGTAAGCGGCGCGGACCGCATCGAGCCCGCCCGGTCTGCTGATGGCAGCGGCCAGGCCGCTGCCGAGGCCGTACCAGCCGGGCAGATTGACCCTGGTCTGCGACCATGCGAATACCCACGGGATGGCCCGCAAGTCAGCAAGTTCGGCGGGAGCTGCCAGGCCGCGGCGGGCCGGCCGGGAACCGAGCCGCATCGCGCCGATCTCCGCGAGCGGGCTCATCCTGGCAAACCACTCAGCGAATCCGTCTGCCGTGACCAGCTCCCTGTAGGCCGCCAGCGCGCCGGCTTCCAGTGCCTCGGTAACCGGCGCGAACTCCGGCGACGGCTCGGTCGCTGAACCCGCCGACGCGAGCAGTACCGCCGAGGTGACCTGCTCAAGATGCCGCTGGCCGATGACCGGATGCCCGTACCTGGCGAAAATGACCTCGCCCTGTTCGGTGACCTTGAACCGGCCGTCGACCGATCCGGGCGCCTGAGCCAGCACCGCACGGCCGGCCGGCCCGCCGCCCCGGCCGAGCGCGCCGCCGCGGCCGTGAAAGAGCACCAGCTTGATCTTGTGCTTGGCGGCCCAGCGTGCGAGGCGGAGCTGCACGTCGAACAACCGGAAGGTAGCACTGACCGTGCCGAGTTCCTTGGCGGAGTCGGAGTAGCCGAGCATGACCTCAAGCCGCCGGCCATTGGTCGCCAGTCGACGGCCTACGGGCTCCAGCGAGATCATTCCGTCCAGGATCGCGATCGCGTTTGCCAGGTCCTCGCCGCTCTCGAACAGCGGCACGACGTCGAGAACCGGCGGCTGAGGGTCGCAGGCCAGCTCCGCGAGTTCGTACACCGCGGCGATGTCGGCTGCCGATGTCGTGAAGCTGACCACGTACCGGCGGCAGGCGTCGACGCCGTACCGCCGCTGGATCGAAGCGATCGCCTCGATCGTTGCGAGAACCTCCCTGGTCTGCGGCGACGGCTGCTGCCCGACGCGCAGCTCGCGCAGGGCCGCTGCATGAACTGCGCTGTGCTGGCGTACCTCAAGCTCAGCCAGATGAAACCCGAATGTCTCGGCCTGCCAGATCAGGTGCTGCAACTCGCCGTAGGCCTGCCGGTCCGCGCCCGCCTCCGCCAGCGCGCGCTGGAGCAGGCGCAGCTCGGCGATGAACTCGGCGGCTGAGTCGTAGGCCAGCCCGCGCGGGTTTGCTGTGCCGGCACTGTCGTGGCCGGCACTGTCGTGGCCGGCACTGTCGTGGTCGTCGTCCAGCCTGCGGCGGGTTGCCTCGAGCCTGCGCGCGGTAGACAGCAGGAAGGCGCGAAACGGCTCGCCAGGCGACCGGGATACTAGCTCATCGAGCAGCGCCTGGTCTACGTCAGCTAGCGCGGCCAGCGCGGCGTCGAGTTCGGCGAGCGCGTTCCCGCCGCCGCGACTGGCAGCGGACTCCGCTAGCAGCGCAGCGTCGATCGTCAGCGACCGGCCGACTCGGGTAGCCGCATTCTCCAGCGCGCGCAGCACATGATCGGCCTGGATACGCGCAGCCTGCTGCGTGACTGTCGCTGTCACGTACGGGTTCCCGTCCCTGTCGGCGCCGATCCAGCTGCCGAACCGCAGGAACGCCGGCGCCTGCGGCACTACGGCACCCGACGCATCGCCTTGCAGCGCCAGGTCCAGCGACCGGTAGACGCTGGGTGCCAGCCGGAACAGCGTCTCATCGAAGATCGCGGTGCCGGACCGTACTTCGTCCAGCGGCTGCATCGCCTGGCTGCGCAGCGCCGAGGTGCGCCAGAGCAGGTCGATCTCTTCCCGCAGGCGGCGTCGCGCCTCGGCATGGGCGGCAGCTCCGCGGCCTGCGTCGTTCAGGGCGTCAAGCTGGGCGCCGATCCGGCGGAGCGCTTCGGTCACGGCCCGCCGTCTCGCTTCAGTCGGGTGCGCGGTCAGCACCGGGTGTACCTCAAGCCCGCCGAGCAGCGCGGCACGCTCGTCGTCGCCGACGGTCGAGTGGAGGGTGACCATCGTGGCGGCCAGCGACTCGCGTACCGGCTCGGCGCTGGTGTCCCGGTCGCGCAGCGTCCGAATCCGCTGGTGCTCCTCAGCGAGATTCGCCAGGTGGAAATAGACGGTGAAAGCGCGCGCCACTGCCTCGGCCCTTGCCAGCGGCCAGCCGGCAACAAGCGCCGCGATGTCATCGTCCGCCGCGGCCGACGCCGCCTCGGAATCCGCGTCCGCACTGTCGTGCTGGCGGGCGGCGATCACCCGGTGGCGGAGGTCCTCTACGTCGTCCAGCAGGTCTTGACTGTAAGACTCGGCGATCACCTGGCCGAGGATTTCGCCGAGTAGCCGGACATCCCGCCGCATGGCAGCAGGCACCCGCCGGGATGCGGCGTTCCGGCTCTCGGTATTCGTGGCCACCCGCGCCAGCGTAATCGGTCGGCCCCAGCCATCATGCACCACTACGCGGGTCACCAGACGGCACGCGGGCCCCGGATGTACATCGCGAACCAGCGATGACAGAGTGGTGTTCACATGTCTTCCAATACGGTGGCTCAGGCACCCGGCCTGGCCGGCGCGGGAGCAGGCGGAGGTTCACCCGACCAGCAAGGCGCGCCCTGGTGGCGGGTCACGTGGTCAGTCCCGGCAGCCATGCGCGCTGTCCGCGCGACGATCGTGATCCCGTGCCTGTTCTTGCTGACGTTCAAGGTCATCGACAACTCGCAGATGACCCTGTTTGCCGTGTTCGGAAGTTTCGCCACGATCGTCGTCACCACGT
>Ga0335074_10016950_pt1 | contig 10259 bp, 9 predicted proteins | sample Lox_Sample_23_FD_206715 | JGI IMG/M metagenome (GOLD analysis project Ga0335074, IMG submission 206715) | Soil microbial communities from Loxahatchee National Wildlife Refuge, Florida, United States - Lox_Sample_2.3 | ecosystem: Environmental > Terrestrial > Soil > Wetlands | place: USA: Florida...
CGCCGCCATCGCGCGCGCCAATTCCAGCTTGCGCATCTCGACCTGGGTGAGATCGCGCGGCAGCCGCCGCGCCTTGGCGTCCAGCCCCACTTCGCGCAGGAGTCCACCACAGCGCTCTTCAACCTGCCGCGGCGAGCGAAGCAGACCGCGCGCCGCCACCGTGTAGAGCAAGGGAATGCGCACATTCTCGGCGAGCGTGAGGCTGACGAACGGCCGCGGCAGCTGGAAACTGCGCGACAGTCCGAGATGCGTGCGCTGGTGCGCGGAGAGGCCGTCAACGGCGCGACCGTCGAAGCGCACCGAACCCTGCTCGTTGCGCAACGTGCCGCAGATGCAATTGACCAAGGTGCTCTTGCCCGATCCATTCGGGCCGATCAGGCCGAGGCGCTCGCCGGCGGGCACCGAGAGCGAAATGCTTTCCAGTGCGACAAAGCCGCCGAAGCGCTTGCTGAGATTGTCGACTTCCAGCAATTCGCTCATGACGGTGCCTCCGGCGCCGAGTCCACCTCGGGAGCAGCGCCCGGCGACTGCAATCCGACATGGCGGCGGCCGACGAAATCATCGCCCTTGTGCAGCACGTATTTGTGCACCACACCGATAATGCCGTTGGGCGCCACGATAACGAAGGCGACAAGCAGGCAACCGACGATCAAAAGGTTGACTGCCGAGGAAATGGTCACGGTAATGATCTGCTGCAGCGAGCCGAGCAGCACGGCGCCGATCAGCGGCCCTACCCAGCTGGTGGTGCCGCCGATCAGCGGCATGGCGATCGAGTTGACCGCATAATCGAGGCCGAAGGTCGAGTCCGGCTGCAAATAACCGATGTAATAGGGGAAGGGCGCGCCAGCCATGCCCATCAGGGCGCCGGAAATGGTGGTAGCGATCAGTTTCAGCCGCAGCGTCGGCACGCCCGAAGCTTCGGCCGCCAACTCGTCGTCGCGGATGGTGGCAAAACCGTAACCGAGCCGGGATCGCTCGATCAGCCGGGCCACGGTGAGTCCTACGACCGCCAGGATCAACATCATCAGGAACAGATAACGGACGTAGCTGCCGATAGGCGCCACGGTCTCGGGCCGGATGATGAAGGCGCCGCGCGACCCGCCGACGTAATCCCAGTTCACCACCAGCGTCTCCAACACCACGGCGAGCGCCAGCGTGGCGATGGAGAAGAACGCGCCGCGCAGCCGCAGCGTCAGATAGCCCATGCCCAGGCCGACCACTCCGGAAACGACGCCGCCGACAAGCATGAGCAGCGGAATCGGAACGACGTGCGGCAGTTCGTTGCCCTCGATGAGCTTATAGATCGCCACGGTCGAATAAGCGCCGAGCGCAAAAAACCCGGCGGTGCCGAAATTCACATACCCGCAATATCCGCCGAGGATATTCCAGGCCGTGGACAACACGACGTATTGCAGCACGACGTAACCGGCGAAGAAATAATAGTCGTTGCCGAGCGCCAGCGCGGCGGCAAACAGGAGACCGCCGACGACGAGGCAGATGAGGAAAAACGGAGCGGTGCGCACGCGCTAACGCCCCATCAGTCCGGCGGGCCGCACCGCCAGCGTCAACAGCAGAAAACCGAACGAGACGGCCGGTGCCCAGGAGGGTCCGTAAAACGTGGACGTGAGGCTTTCGACAACGCCGATCAGCATCGCGGCGACGACCGTTCCGGGCAGGCTGCCCATGCCGCCGAGCACACAGATGGCGAAGATGCGGCCGATATAGTCGCGCCCGACCGACGGCTCGACCGGCTGGATGATGATCAGAAAGGCGCCCGCGAGCGAGGCGGTGGCGATGGAAATGCCGAAGGCGACGCGCTTGATGCGCACCGGGTCCACGGCCATGAGCCGCAGCGCCAATTGATCCTGCGCCACCGCCATGATGGCGCGGCCGATGAATGTGCGGGTGAGGATGAACTGCAGGCACGCGATCAACACCAACGAGACCAAGCAGGGCACGAAAATACGCAGCGGCACGTCGATGGATGCGAAATGCCAGGTCGGGCCGATATAGATCGCGTTCACGTCGCGATAGTCGACGCCGAAATAAAGCACGAGCGAGACTTCGGTGATGAACAACAGACCGAAGAAGAAGGCGAGGCCGCGCAGCGATTCCTGTCCGCGCTTCTCGAACGAGAGATAGTAAATCTGATAGATGCCCGCTCCGAGCGCGTAGAACGCCGGCAGCACGATGATCGCGGTGACGATCGGGTCCAGTCCGAGGCTGGCGTTGGCGATATAAGCGACGTAGGAGCCGAGAATAATGAACGCCGGATGGGCGATGTTGACGATGTCGAGAATGCCGAACGACAGCGACACGCCGCACGTCACCGCCGCGTAGAAGCCGCCGATCAGTACACCGGAGACAATGGCATTGATGAGAAGATCGAAGGAAAAGATCATTTAGCAGGACTCAGCCCGGCGCGAGTGTGCAGGATGCGTCCGGTATTGGCTAGAAGAAAAATCCGCTTCGGCCAAGAGGCAACCTGCCGCGGACGTTTTCCGCAAGCGGCCTGACTGGCGGCAGCCGCGGCATTCCGGCGCGGCAAAATGCGCAGCGGGACCGCGGGCGGCGGCTAAAGTGCCTCGACGAATTGCACCATGCGCCGCCGCTGCTCGGCATCAGGGAGGGCCCCGCGCATGGCGCCGAGATTGTCGACCATGTGCGCGGCACTGTCCGTTCCGGGGATGACGGCGGTCACCCGCGGGTCGCCCAAAAGATATTTGATAAAAAATTGTCCCCAGCTGCGGGAGAAGCCGGAAGCCCAGTCAGGCAGCGCCTTGCCGCGCACGGCGCGGAACAGCCGGCCGCGGCCGAACGGCAGCGCGGTAAGCACGGCTGCCTTCATTTGCGCGGCGACCGGAAGAACGCGCCGCTCGGCCTCGCGGTCGTCGAGCGAATAGTCGATCTGTACGAAGTCGGGCTTTTCGCGCGTGAGCACCGCCTCGATCGCGGGAAAGTCGCCGTGCGAGGTCGACGTAACGCCGATATAACGGCAGACGCCTTGCGCCTTCCAGTCTCGGAAGCGCGCCAGCGATTGCTGCGGGTCGTCGACGTTGTGCAACTGCAGCAGGTCGAGCTTGCCGGTCTGCAGCCGCGCCAGCGAACGTTGCAGCTCGCTTTCGTCGGGAGCTTCAAGTTTGCTGGCGATGAACAATCTTGCCCGCAGGCCCGCCGCCGCGGTGACCTCGCCGATCACGCGCTCGGCGTCGCCGTAGCTCGAGGCCGTGTCGATCAGGCTGCCGCTGTCGGCCACAAGCGCCTTGATCACCGCCGATGCTTTCTGCCGCGTCGCCGCATCGTCAGTATCGAAAACCGCGGCGGTGCCCAGTCCGACCGCCGGCAGCCGCTCGCCGCTGCTCGGGATCGCGCGTGTGATCGGCGGCGCAGGCGTCTGCGCGAATAGGGCGGGCGAAAGCGCCATGGCGGCGGCCGCCGCCGCGGGGACGGCGAATTCGCGCCGGGTCAATCGCGTGGGCATGTCAATCTCCGTTGGTTGCGTCCGCATCCAGGAGTTTGGCGCGATGCTCCTGCGCGCGTCCCAGCGCGGCCGAGACGATCAGCCAGAGCCCCGCCACCGGCACGGCCACAAGCGCGATTGCGCCCAGCTTTAGTCCCACCGCCTGCAGGCTATCGAACACCCAACCGTAGAGCGCATCGGAGCCGCGATAAATGACCACGTCGATTAGGTTCTTGGCCTTGTACTTCTCTTCCCGGCCGAGCACCGTGTAAAACACCTGACGTGCCGGTCCGGCGAAGGAGAAGTGCATCCAGCGCTGCACGACTTGAGCGACCAGAACCACCACAAGCGTCGGTGCTGCGAACACGGCCAAAAAGCCGAGCACATAGATCGCCGGTAGGGCCGCAGCGGTGAAGCCGGTGCCAAAACGCCTGAGCACTCGCCCGGTGGCGAAGATCTGCGCCGCCAGAGTGAGCAGATTCACCGCCAGATCGATGCTGGCGAAGATTCGGGTCTGCGCGCCGGCGCCGTGCACATCGGCCGCGACCATATGGAGTTGCTCGAAATAAAGGATGGTTGCGCAAAACGACTGCAGGCTGATCCAGACTGCGATTCCGAGCAGATAGGACGAACGGACCAGTTCGGGCAGCGCCGCGAAGGCCCCGCCGCCGAGGCGTTGCGGCTCGGTTTGCGGTCTTTTGTGCATGACGGCCGCGCGCTCGAGCCGCCAGACGCAGAATACCGCTGCTTCCAGCAAAATCGCTGCAGCGATCAGGAGATTCACCGGGCCGAGCGGCACCGACAGACCGATGGTAATGATCGGACCGAGCAGCGCGCCGGCGGTGCCCCCGGCGCCGATAAAGCCGAACAGGCGCTTGCCCTGGTCGGCGGTGAACAGGTCGGCCATGAACGACCAGAACACCGCAACCGCGAACAGGCTGAACACGGCGACCCAGACGTAGAATACCCGCGCCACGGTTGCGCTGGCGACGTGCAGCATCAGCAGCAGCCAGAATAGCGCCAGGTTGACGACAAAGAAATGATAGACGATCGGAATGAACCGCGCGCGCGGCAGCCGCGCCACGAGCGCGCCGTAGAGCGGCTGTGCGACAAGCAACGTCAGAAAGGTCGCGGTGAACAGCCACGGCAGGTTCTTGACGCCACCGGCGATGCCCATTTCGTCGCGCAACGGCCGCAGCACGTAATATCCCGCGAGCAGCATGAAGAAATAAGCAAACGACCACAGCGCTGCGGCACGCTCTTCAGCGGTGGCGGGCACCGCCTGCGCCACCCAGCGGTGCAGCCGCGTGCTGGTGCCTGTCCCGGCGCCGGCGGCATCGATGCTCACTGCGGCAACGATAATTTCTGTTTCAGTTCGACGGCCGTGACGCGCTGGCCGTAACCGGGGCCGCCGCGCTGGAACAGCCGCGCGTCGGCGAGCTTGCCGACCACGACCGGATCGAAGCCGGCGTCGCGCACGAGCTGCGCCGCCACTTTGACGGCGTCCGCATCGTCGCCGGCGATCGGCACGGCAAGTTTGGGACCTGGTCGGTTCGCCTGCTCGGCGAAGTACATGTAGCCCAAGGTGTTGAAGGCGCGCACGATCCTTGCGCCCGGAAAATATTTTTGCGTGGTGATGCCAATGCCGTTCTTCTCGACCTCGTCGGCGATGGCGCCGTCGCGCCCGGCAACGGCATTGCAGGTGTCGAGCACGATCTTGCCATTGAGCTGCGCGGCGTAATCGTGACCGATCTGGGGAATGGCGCCGTACGGCACGGTGAGCAGGATGGCGTCGCCGAAGGCGATAGCTTGCGGCACGCTACCGGCCTGCGCCAGCGGTCCGAGGCGCGCCACCAAGTCCTTCAATTCTTCGGGATGACGGTCAGAGAAAAGCACTTTGTGGCCGTCCTTGACCCAGAGTCCGCCAATGGTGCCGCCGATATGGCCCGCTCCGATCGTGCCGATGGGCAGTTTGGCTCCGCCGCTTTGGGCGCGGCCCGGCGCCGGCCAGGCCGCTGCACCGAGCATGAGGGCGCTGCCCGCGGCGAGCACGGCGCGGCGGTTGCAACTGACGGATTTGTTGTGGGCCACGGCCATTTCTCCTGTGTGGGGGATCGAAATACGCAAGTCCGAAGATAAGAACACCGCAAACGGCTGAAAGCAGCTATCGTGCAGCGGCCGATCAAATACGCGTAAGATGGTTCGCGGGCGCGCAGGCAAACCTGCGCCAGGCGCGGCTGCGCCTAAAGAATATTATTTCTCCGTAACTACCCGCACCGCCTGAATAAAATTGCCGTAATCGCTCAGATGCGCAACGCCTGCTCGGGATGCATATAGGGAAGCTTGAGCGCCTCGGCGACCGCCCGATAGGTGATATGGCCGTCGTGTACGTTGAGCCCATTGCGCAGGTGGGGATCGGCGGCAAGCGCCAGCCGCCAGCCCTTGTCGGCAAGCGTCAGCACGAACGATGTGGTGGCGTTGCTCAACGCGAAGGTCGAGGTGCGCGCCACCGCGCCCGGCATGTTGGCCACGCAATAATGCACCACGTCGTCGACCACATAGGTCGGATGCGAATGCGTGGTCGGCCGCGAAGTCTCCGCGCAGCCGCCCTGATCGATGGCAACGTCGACGATTACGGCACCCGGCTTCATCGCTTTCACCGTCTGCGCCGAAATCAGCTTCGGCGCCGTCGCACCCGGCACCAGCACGGTGGCGATGACGAGATCGGCGCGGCGGCATAGTAGTTCGATCACGTCGGGCGTGGAAAAAACGGTGCGCACGCGCCCGGACAATTGCGCCGCGACCCGACGCAACGCCTCCGGATTGCGGTCGAGCACCGTCACGTCGGCGCCCATGCCGGAAGCGATCAGCGCCGCGTTGGTTCCGGCGACCCCGCCGCCGAGGACGAGCACGCTTGCCGCGCCAACGCCCGGCACGCCGCCAAGCAGAACGCCGCGTCCGCCATTTTCCTTTTCCAGGCAGTGCGCGCCGACATGCGGCGCCATGCGGCCCGCCACCTCCGACATTGGCGTTAGCAGCGGCAAGCTGCCGCTCGGGCCGGTCACCGTCTCATAGGCAATCGCGGTGACGCCGGACGCCAGCAGATCCTCGGTCTGTTCTGGGTCCGGCGCGAGATGCAGATAGGTGAACAGCACTTGGCCGCGGTTAAGCCTTTTGCGTTCGCCGGCCAGCGGCTCCTTCACTTTGACGATCAGTTCGGCGCTGCCGAACACCGCATCGGCGTCGGCGACAATCTCGGCGCCGGCTCCGCGGTAGTCCACGTCCGGCAATCCGGCGCCCGCTCCGGCGCCGGTCTCGACCAGCACACGGTGGCCGTGGTCGGCGAGTTCGCGCACCGTCGAAGGCACGACGCCGACGCGGTATTCATTGTCCTTTATTTCCTTCGGCACTCCGACGAGCATGCGGGACTCTTAACGACGACAGAGGACAGATGACGGGCGACAGATAAAGAACGGCTTTCCGTCTTCTGTGCTCCGCTATCCCTCGACCGGCTCCATCCCGGCGATTTCGATGCCGAATCCGGAAAGGCCGACGAAGGTCATTGGCCGCGACGACGAGAGCAGCCGTATGGAATTGACGCCGAGGTCCTTGAGGATCTGCGCGCCGAGGCCGATTTCGCGCCACTGGCGGCTGCGCGCTTCGCCGGAGGCCGTTTCGTCGGATTTCGGTATGGCCAAGACTGGCACGCCGGCGGTGCCGTCGCGCAACAGCACCAGCACGCCGCGGCCTTCGCTTTTGAACCGCGCCAGCGCCGCGTGAATGATCGTTGCGCCGCCGAACACGTCGGCGATGATGTCGGCGCGATGCAGGCGCGTGAGTACGTTTTTGCCGTCGCCGATACGGCCATGCACGAACGCCATGTGATACACCGGATCGAACGGCGTGATGAACGCATAGCCGGTGAGCGTCCCGATCTCGGATTGCACCGGAAACTCGCCAACCCGCTCGATCAGCTTGTCGCGAGCTTGCCGGTAGGCGATCAGCTCGGCGATGGTGAGGCGCTGCAGCCGGTGTCGTTCGGCGAATTCCTTCAGTTCAGGTCCGTGCATGACGGTGCCGTCGTCGTTCATCAGCTCGGCCAGCACGCCGACCGGTGGCAGGCCGGCGAGCCGGCACAAATCGATGCAGGCCTCGGTGTGCCCGGAGCGCATGAGCACGCCGCCCTCCTTGGCGATCAATGGAAACACGTGGCCCGGCCGCACGAAATCGGCGGCGCCGCTGTTGTTATTGGCGAGCGCCCGCACCGTGTTGGTGCGTTCCTCGGCGGAAATGCCCGTGGTCAGGCCGTGACGGACGTCGACCGATACGGTGAACGCCGTGCCGAGCGGCGCGTTGTTGAACGCCACCATTGGGTCGAGATGTAACCGGCGCGCCTCGTCGGGCGCCAGGGGCGCGCAAACGATGCCCGAGGTATGGCGGATGATGAACGCCATCTTCTCCGGCGTGCACAGGCTCGCTGCCACGAACAAATCGCCCTCGTTCTCGCGGTCGTCATCGTCGGCGACGATGACCAGTTCGCCACGGGCGAAAGCGGCCACGGCCGCCTGAATGCGTTGATGCGTATCGTCCATTTTACATCTTGATCATTGTATCTTTGTCATTGCGATTGAAATCCTTTCGCCGCGCCTTCACCGTGCCGGCCGGGAAATGGGCCAAGGCGGAGTCTCGCCGACTTGGCCACGCTGGCGCAGATAGTGGTCGGCGATCACGCACGCCACCATGGCTTCGCCGATCGGCACGGCGCGAATGCCGACGCACGGATCGTGGCGGCCTTTGGTCGAGATTTCGGTGTCGCTGCCGTAGCGGTCGACGGTGCGGCGCGGTGTCAGGATCGACGACGTAGGTTTGACCGCAAAGCGCGCGACCACCGGCTGGCCGGTGGAAATGCCGCCGAGGACGCCGCCGGCGTTGTTGGACAAAAACACCGGCTTGCCGTCGTTGCCCATGCGCATTTCGTCGGCATTCTCTTCGCCCGAGAGCGCGGCGGCGCCAAAGCCGGCGCCAATCTCGACGCCCTTGACCGCATTGATGCCCATCAGCGCCGCCGCGAGATCGCCGTCGAGCTTGCCGTAGATGGGAGCGCCCAGTCCGGCGGGCACGCCTTCGGCCACGATCTCGATGACCGCGCCGATCGAGGAGCCGTTTTTGCGCACGCCGTCGAGATAATCTTCGAGCATCGCCGCCAGTTTGGCATCTGGACAAAAGAACGGATTGCGCCCGACCTCGTTCCAATCCCAGTGCGCGCGATCGATCCGGTGCGGGCCCATCTGCACAAGCGCGCCGCGCACCAGGAGCCCGGGTACGATCCGGCGCGCGACCGCGCCGGCCGCGACTCGCGTCGCCGTCTCGCGCGCCGATTGGCGGCCGCCGCCGCGATAATCGCGCAGGCTGTATTTGACGTCGTAGGTGTAGTCGGCGTGGCCGGGCCGGTATTTGTCTTTGATGTCGGAATAATCCTTGGAGCGTTGATCGACGTTTTCAATGATGAGCGCGATCGGCGTTCCGGTGGTCACCTGTTTGCCGCTCGCGTCGTCAACAAACACGCCGGACAGGATCTTCACCGCGTCGGGCTCCTGCCGCTGCGTGGTGAAACGCGACTGCCCGGGCCGGCGCTTGTCGAGATAGCGCTGAATGTCGGATTCGGTCAGCGGAATGCGCGGCGGGCAGCCATCGACGACGCAACCGATCGCCGGCCCGTGGCTCTCGCCGAACGTCGTGACCCGAAACATGTGACCGAACGTGTTGAACGACATGGCTAACGTCTCGGCGCGGCGCGCACCGGCGCTGATGGTTAATTTTATCAGCAACGCGCGCCGGTTTGTTAGCCCGCGTATATCACCCGGTCAAATGGGCGCGTCAGGTATAGCGCGCCATGCTGCCGCCGGCGAAGACATAGACCACGCCGTGGCGGATATCGGCGTGGGCGGCTTCTTCGTGGGGCAAGATATTGAAATGGGCAATGAGACTGCGGGCGACGCCGCCATGCGCCGCGACTACCGTATCGCGGGCGACCGTCGCGTACCATGCGCCGACGCGCTTGGCGACGTCGCGATAGGATTCGCCGCCCGGCGGGCAAAACCTCCATTTGTCGTGCTCGCGCGCGGCAATCGCATCCGGGCTGCGCGCCTCGATCTCCGGCAGCGTCAATCCTTCCCAGTCACCGAATGAAATCTCGATAAGCCGGTCGTCGAGCTGATAGTCGCGGGGATCAAGATCGAGCGCTGCGCGCACCAGCTCCATGGTTTGGCGCGCCCGCATCAGCGGGCTCGACACGTAGGCGCAATCGGCCGCCGCCCGTCGGTCGCGGACGAACAGCTCGCGCAAGATGTCGCCGCAATGCGCGGCTTGCCCGCGGCCGCGCGCATTCAGGTCGGTGTCGCGGTGGCCCTGCAGGCGTTGCTGGAGATTCCAATCGGTCTCGCCGTGACGGATGTAATAGAGCACCGGCATGGTCGTCTGACTTCTGACTTCAGACGTCTGATTTCTGATTTCCGACGTCCGCGCTGCCCACCACGATGTCCGCCGCATCCGGATGCTTCATGCCGACAATATGGTAGCCGGCGTCGACATGATGCACCTCGCCGGTGACGGCGCGCGACATGTCGGAGAGGAGATACACGGCGGCGGCGCCGACATCCTCGTTGGTGACGTTGCGGCGCAGCGGCGCGTTGCCCTCGTTCCATTTCAGGATATAGCGAAAATCGCCGACCGCGGATGCGGCGAGCGTCTTGATCGGTCCCGACGAGATGGCGTTGACGCGGATGTTCTTGGTGCCGAG
>Ga0335074_10016951_pt1 | contig 10259 bp, 6 predicted proteins | sample Lox_Sample_23_FD_206715 | JGI IMG/M metagenome (GOLD analysis project Ga0335074, IMG submission 206715) | Soil microbial communities from Loxahatchee National Wildlife Refuge, Florida, United States - Lox_Sample_2.3 | ecosystem: Environmental > Terrestrial > Soil > Wetlands | place: USA: Florida...
GCTCTTCAAGGTCTTGTGAACCGACAGGCGCGAGCCGTAGGCAGGTCATGTAGCAGTACGCAACAACACAGCTCTCCGGGCCCGAGCCGCTCCCGTCGCCGGCCCCGTGGCGCAGTTTTGCCTCGGGGCGCCCTCAGCCCGACTGGGTGGCCGCCCTCGCGTGGGTGCTCTTGGCGCGCCACCTCGATGATCGCGGCCGTCTCAGGCAGTGACGACGTCTATCAGGCTCTCAAGGCCCCGGAAACCTCACGGGCGCCGGACGCAGGCAGGGACGGTGGGGCCGCGGGTGCTCGCTCGGAAGGACCGCCGGCACTGTTTGTAACCGAAGGGACGACCTGCGTGCTTTGCAGTGGTCATTACCCGCTGCCCGGCGCCCTTGACTGGGACGGCCGGCAGGTTTTACAAGAACAGTTGGGCAGGTGGAGGCCGGCTGGTGAGCACCGAACCGTTGGGCGCCACGAGCGTTAGGGCTCCATCTCCTCCCAAGGAGAGCTCCCAGCCGTCGTTGTGCCAAAGATGATGATGGCGAGTGCAGGCGAGGACCAAGTTGGAAAGCTTGGTCGGGCCTCCCTTGGAGAAGTGCACCACGTGGTGAGCTTCGCACCAGCTGGGAGGGCGGTCACAACCCGGGTGCCGGCAGTGCTGGTCGCGGGTCACAAGGCTTGCCCAGATGGCGTTGCTGATCGTCCGGGTGGCGCTGCCGTAGTCGAGCACCGTGGAACGCCCCGACATCAAGATGCGGTGCAGCTCCGAGTCGCAAGAGAGCCCCTCGATGGAGCTGGAGCGCAGAGCGGTCCCGTCCAGCAACCTGCCGGGCAGGCCTGCCAGCAGCTCGCCGTAGCCAACGACAACCGAGACCTGAGGCCGGTTGCGCACCGAGCCGTCTGCTACCTCGTTATTGGCCAAGAAGAAACGGCAGATCTCGACGAGCGCTCCTGCTCGGCGCACGCTCGCGGCCGAGATGGCGCCGTCCGCCCCGACCGGGCCGGGATCGGCGAAGCCCATGGCCGCCTCGAGCACGGCTGCGTCGTCGGGGGATAAGTGCCCTGCGAGCTCTCTCCTGCCGTCGATGGTTTGCGACACGTAGAGCTCAGAGGGCCGCTCGGGGGGCTCGGGGTCATCGGAGAGAGCCTCGGCGTGCAGGCGCCAAGAGCGCATGACGGCGGCCGTCTCCGAGACGGAGAGCTCGGAGAGCTCCGGGACGAGGTCTTGCTCAAAGTCTGCAAAGAGGGGCGCCGTTTTGGAAGAGAGGTTCACGACGACGGCGCTGACTTGGGCGTTCGAGAGCGCGCCTTGCGCCCAGGCAGCCCTGGTCACAGGCAGCGGCGCCAGACGCCTCGCTGTAACGACCTCTCGGTGAGCCGCGGGCTGCGAGCGCCGCCCATGTGCCGCCACCCATGCCGTGAAGGAGAGCGAGCCGTCGTCCCGCCAGGTTTCCGTGGCGTCAAATGCCCGAAGCGTCTCTGAGACCCTGGCGTCCAAACGGCTTGTCAACCAAAGCAGTTCTTCGACGGACTCTGGGGTGGGCGGCGCCGATAGCTCTCTAATTGCCTCCGCCAAGGCAAAAAGCTCGGGCGTGGCGGCCCCACTGGCATAGCTGCGCCCAGCGCCAGGGTCTTCCGCAAGATCGAGGACCCCCGCCGTCATCTCCACCCGTCTATCGTACAGGTGTTCGATAGCGAACTGGCGAAAAACACTCAGAAAACTTCGGGAAATCGTCACGGGCGTGCAAGTTCACGGGAAATCCGACAAGGCCAAGCCGGCACCGCAGTGAAGGCACCCGAAGAGCCCTTCGCCAAGAAGCGCAGCCATCTCCGCAGTGGTAGAGCCAGTGATCCTGTTGCCAAGAGGAAAAGCCCGGCGTCCGCTGAGAGATCTCCTCGCACACTGAGACTGGGACGTCCTCGGGGCTCCCCATCCCACATCGGTGAACTCCACACATCGATTGAGGTATTTTGGAGATCGGGCGCACTGGCGACTCGAACCTTCCTAAGTTGATGGTTATAGCGGATATACCCACGACCAATCTGTGAAGGCTTCTCGCCGCGATTAGCGGGGGGCTCGCACGCCCGGGCGCGGAGCCGGAAGAACCGTTGGAAGCTAATGACTTTCGGGGTGTATACTTCCGCCCATCAGCCGGGCTTGCAGCACGGCCTCACGGGTGTTAGTGGCTGGCGGCCAAAGATGGGGAGTTTTGCTATGCGGCGTCACCTTACCGATCAAAGCTATGCCGGCATGACAAGCGTTCCGTCCAGCCGCCATGCCGCGCCGTTACCCCGCTACCTAGGCATTGCGCTAGCCGCGATGCTCCTTCTCACGGTGTTGGGCGTGATGACGAACATTTCGGGGGTACGGCCGCCGCGCCGACCGCGCTCCGTCGTCGCACGCTGCCCGCTCGCGTAAGGTCTGGGGACGATGGCCCGCGGACGAGCGGTTGTGGATTGGGCCATGGCCACAGCCCTGTTGCTGGCTACCATGGGCGGTAACGCCGCGGCTGGCGCCCAGGGCGCTGGCAGGCAAGCGGGGGGGCAGGTGCCGCGACTGGCTGCGGAGGCCGAAGCGTGGGCAGAATCCGCAGAGCCGTCGGTCGACGGGCTCGAGCAAATGGAGAACGGTGTCGACTGTGGCGGGACGGCTTGGTCAATCGGGAGGCCGGGGCTCTGGGTCACGGCGGCCCACGTCGTGACCGGCTGCGGGGCAAAGCCGTACTTCCTCTGCCCGTTCGGCACGGACCAAGGGTGTGCCCCGGCCCACGTGCTCCAGGTGTTCAAACAATGGGACCTGGCCTTCTTGGAAGTTCCCGGGATGGAGCGCCCGCCGCTCGAGCTCTACTGGCCAGGCGAGGTCCCGGTAGGTACGCCCGTGGCGACCCTCGATGACCGGCAGGTGACCTTAGCTGGGCCAGCCAGGGTCCTGTGGGGCCGCTTCGTCGGGTTCCAGGAGCTTGAGAACCTCGGCGCCTTTGTGCCAGCGCATAGCTATGATGCGCCGACCATCGCACTGACCGCTTACGCGGGCATGTCCGGCTCCCCTGTCTTCGGGCCCGGTGGCAGCGTCATTGGGCTGGTCACCGACACCGGGGACGGGCAGACGAACCTGGTCTCGACTGCCTCTATTCAAGGTGCCCTTGGGCCATTACTCCTGAGTGGCGCGAAGGGTTACGACTAAGTTGAAACGTACGGGATAAATGCCGTATACTTCTACGGAGATGCTTCCGTAGAAAGGTCTTATTGGTATTGTGCCTATTCGGCCAGGACCACGGCGCCCCATCCCTCCTTCGCCCGGAGGGCAACCGGACATAGAGAACATTGTCGGGCGGGACCACGACATCGAGCGCGCTTGGGACATGCTCGAGCACGCCTCGTTGAGCCTGAACGAGCCCCGGCGCTTTGGCAAGACAAGCGTCCTGGCCAAGATGGAGGCCGGGCCACCTCGCGGATGGGTGTGTGTCCGACAATCGTTCCAGGGTGTCGATACATCAGGCGGCATGGCCGCTCGGGCCTTGTCCGCTATCGCTCACCACCAAAGCTTGCCGAAGCGTGTACGGAGCACAGCCAGACAGTTCGTTACCCAGGCGAGGCTCAGTGTCACCGTCGACCAGGTCAACTTCCAGCTGGCACCGCAGTTCCGCGATGACCCAGTCGCTGCTCTCGAGGCAGCCCTGGTTGACGTCAACGCCAAGTTGGAGCGTGACCGGTTGGTGCTGCTCTGGGACGAGATCCCAGACATGGTCATCGACATCATCGAAAGAGAGGGCGCCCACAGCGCTGGTGTGCTGCTCGGCGTGTTGCGCCGCTTTCGCCAAGACCCACGGAACTCGGCTGTTCGCTGGCTCCTCACCGGCTCGGTCGGCTTCCATCACGCTGTTCGCCGGCTGGAGCGGGGTGACGCCCTTCTCAACGATCTCGACGCCTTGAGCCTCGGCCCCCTCACTGACGAGTGGGCGCGTTGGCTCGCCGGGAGCCTTCTCCTGGGCGCGGGGGTGGGACACGACCAGGACGCGGTCGACGAGCTTGGCCGGGTGAGCGGCGGCCTGCCCTACCTGTTGCACTTGGTAGCCAAAGAAGCGAGGGACAGCCACCGCGGCGCCGTGACCGGAGCCGACATCGACCCCCTCTTCACCCAGGCGATCAATGACCTGGACCGCTCACAGCAAGCAACACACTTCTTGTCCCGGATCCCGACCTACTACGGGGCACACGCCACTTGCGCCGAATGGCTGCTCGACCGGTTCGTCGAAGGTTCGGCGCCGCTCGATGAGCTGCGGGCCGCCGCCAGGCGGGCTCACTTCCCCCTTCCGGAGAATAGCCAGCTACATGACATCCTCGACTGGCTCTGCCAAGACCACTACCTAACGAAGCACCCTGTCAGCCCGGCGCGCTACGAGTGGCGCTACCCGCCGCTAGGACGCATCTGGAAGATCCGGAGGCTCTAAGGCATGGTCACCCTTGCCCGGTTCACTCCTAGCCTCCTTGACGGCGAGACCCTTGAACGGCTTTTCGTGGTCCGAGAGCGCCTCCTTGCTGACACCGCCGCCCGTGTAGAACGGGCGTCGCACGGACCTGAACGGGCTCACAAGCTCTTCGTCGGACCACGCGGGTCCGGCAAGACGCACCTCATCAGCCTCGTCCACCACAGAGCTAAACAGCTCGATGGGTACGGCACCTCGTTCCAGCTCTCCTGGCTCCCCGAGGACCCCTGGACAATCACTGCTTTGGACGACCTCTTGCAGGAGATCGTGGGCCACCTGGAGCCACCGCCGGTCGAAAGTCGCGGCGACCCGTACGCCGACATCATGCACGCAACACGTGAACACGGCCCCGTCGTTGTCCTTCTTGAGAACCTCGACCAGGCCCTAGGTGCCATCGGCCCCCACGGCCAGCGACGTTTTCGAGCGCTGCTCGAAAACGAACGGCCGCTTCTCCTCATAGGTAGCGCCACCCGTCTCAGCGAGGCCCTGAGCGACCAGCCAGAACCGTTCTACGGTTTCTTCGACACCACCACTCTCGTGCCCTTCGATGTGAACGAGGCCGTGACCATGCTCCAGGCCATCGCCAAGGAAGACAACGACGAAGCCCTCGTTCGCCGCCTCGGTGAGCCGGGCGCCCAGGCGCGCCTGGCCGCTATCCAGCATCTTGCCGGCGGCCAGCCTCGCCTTTGGGCTCTGCTCGCCACCGCGCTGTCGCTCGATGGGTTAGAGGGACTTGTTTCCAGTCTCCTCAAGACCTTCGATGACCTCACCCCCTACTACCAAGAACAGCTGGGGCACCTCTCAGCCAACGAACGAAAGATCGTCCGAGCACTAGCCGACGCCGATCGGCCTATGACCGTAAAGGCGCTCGCCGAGGTGACCCGTATAGAACAACGCAGTCTCGCTAAGACGATCACCGAGCTGAGAAAAGTGGGTTGGGTGCGCCCCCGGACGGGACTGCTCACCGCCCAGCTCGACCAGCGGCTTAGCTTCTACGAGCTCGCCGAGCCGCTGGCCCGCCTGGCGTTCCAGCTCAAAGCTTCCCGAGGGTGCCCTGTACCCCTGGTCCTCGACTTCCTAGCCGCCTGGTTCGAGCGCGACGAGCTGGCAGCAACGACGTCCGCGGTCCCGTTGGTGGACACCTACCTGCACGACGCCACCGCTCTTGTTGTCAGCGATCCCGTGAACTTGATCTCCCACTCGCTGACCGGGACGCCATCAAGCACCCTCAACGTGTCCGAGGACCCGACCGTCGGGCGTTACGCCCCCCTCCAGCGCCTTCCCCAACTCGATGCTCCGCTGAGCGATTTCGACGACGCTCTCTCCGCCTACCAGCACGGTAACGCCCTCCCTCTCCTTGAACAGCCCAGCGCGCTGTCGCTCCTCGCCGAACAGCGCCTGGCCCAGGACACCGTGACAGCCGTGCGCATTGCCGTGTCCCGGCTTGGCCTCGCCCACCTCCTGGGGGACCCTGAGACCTGGGTAGGGCGGGCGGAGGACGTTCTTACAGGCGCGACGGATGGCGAGCGGCTAGCAGCTCTTCTGAACCTCCTCCAGTGGCATCTCCGAGCTGGCCAGGGGTCAGCCGCCTCGATCGTGGCCCAGCAAGCCATTCACATCGTCTCAGCGGCGCCCAACCCCGACAACACTGCTGCTGTCATCTCGACCGGCGAGCAACTGATCCGTTCGGGCAGCACCCAGACCGCTGGGGACCTCCTCGAGGCCGTGTACAACGTGGTCCCCACAGGCCAACTGCTCGCAATGAGTACGGCACTGCAAGCCGTCTACTTCCGAACCGGCCAACCAGCTCGAGCAAGGACCATTTGGGACGCCACCCTGCAGCGCCTCCTCGTCGACCTGGGCGACGACGACCCATCCGCCCTCCGGGCGATGGGCAGCCTGGGTGTGACGGTTCGCGCCCAGGGCGACCTCCGTGGCGCCCGTCGGCTGCAAGAGGAGCTCCTCGTTGCCAGCCGAAGGGTCCTCGGCGATGATCACCCCGAGACCCTCAAAGCGATGGGGAACCTTGCCATAACACTGAGTGACCAGGGCGACCTCCGTGGCGCCCGTCGGCTGCAAGAGGAGCTCCTCGTTGCCAGCCGAAGGGTCCTCGGCGATGATCACACGGTCACCCTCGCGACCATCCATAATCTGGCCGGGACTCTTCTGCACCAAGGCGACCTAGCCGCCGCGCGCAAGCTCCTGGAACAGGCTCTTGAGGCCCGCAGACGCACCTTCGGTCCGGAGCACCCGGACACGCTCGGCGCCATGGCGAACTTAGGCGCCACTCTCCATGCCCAAGGGGACCTGGCCGGCGCCCGCCAACTTGAGGAACAGGTCCTCGGCGCTTACGCGCGCACGCTCGGCCCGGAGCACCCCGACACGCTAATGGCGATGGGGAACTTGGCTGCCACATTGGGTGCTTCGGGCGATATCGCGACCGCCCGCCAGCTCGAGCAAGAAGTCCTTGACGCCTACCGTCGCATTCTCGGCCCGGAGCACCCCGACGCGCTCAGAGCGCTTGGGAACCTGGCTACGACTCTCCACGCGCAAGGTGACTTCGCAGGCGCGCGTCAGCTCCAAGAACAGGTCCTTGAAGCCCGCAAGCGCACCCTCGGCCCGGAGCATCCCGACACGCTAATGGCGATGGGGAACTTGGCCACTACGCTCGGTACCCAAGGTGACCTGCCAGGCGCGCGTCAGCTCCAAGTACAGGCCCTTGATGCCTACGGGCGCACTCTTGGCCCCCGGCACCCAGCCACGCTCGTCGCGAGCAAGAACCTTCTCCTCACACTCCAAGCGCAAGGCGACTTCGAGGCGGCGCGCCACCTCGAAGACGAAGTCCCAATGCGAGCGGCTGGATAGCCTCCGGATCTCAGGTGCTGGGGGATGACGAAGAGCCGAACCAGGGGTAGCGGTGCGGATAGTAATGCGCAAGAGACCGGCGGCCATAAAACTCGCCTGGTCGTTTATGGAGTTAGAGAGGAAGGTCCATGGCAGCAGCCTCGTTGGTCATTAGTGGGTTAGCCCTTGTCGTCGCCGTCTTGTCATGGGTCGTGGTCATCATTGTTGGCCGAGACGCCGGGCGCATGTCTCGAGACGGGCTGGTGGGCTCAATCGCTTCAGCTGATGCTGGCGTACGCGGAATTCGAGCCACACAAGTTGAAGCCCTATACCGTGTGCTTGAGAAACTTGCGGCGCTCGAGGACGGCCTGCGCCGGGGAGGAACGGAGTACACCAGCGTGCAACCCCAATGTCGCGACCTCACAAACGCGCTCGGAGCAGTACGCGAGTTCTTTCCTCGTGAAACCGACGCGTACAAAGATGCTGCCAGCCCGTGGTACCTGCTGGCGACGGCGCAAACGGCAACAACGAGCGTAATTGCGCAGGTGCGCGCGGATGTCCTCCGGCACATCGAGGCATGCTCTGAGGATATTGGCAATACGCGGTTCTCCCAGGCATTAGCACTACTGCCACGGCAAGTACCGCACAAGGCGGGTCAACTCTACGACATGATGGTGAAAGGCAGCGTCCAAGCTAATGGAGAGTGAGCGCCCTGTGTCACATCACGAAACACGAAAATGGGCCTGAGACTCCCGAAACTACGGCCAGCGGCAAGGTAGTGGCTGGTTCCGCCGCGTACTCAGCTGGCAACGGGTCGTCAAGCGGTGCACGAGAGGCTGTCAGCTCACCGTTGCCGATTTTGAGCAATCCTGAGGCTCCGAAGCCTCGGCCACCGAGGATTGCTCAATAGTCGGGGATAAGATGACCCTTACCGACTAGACGGCGTGCAGATGAGTGGTGTACGTCTCGTGAAGCCCGTAGGTCGTGGGCACAAAGCCCAGGTGTTCGAACCACCCTGCGCTGCCAAGGGGGTGAACGCTCACTAGGTCGTAGCTGAGTTCGCCCATCCACTGGACCGCGTCGGTCACCAGCTTGCTTCCGATACCCCGATGCTGGAAGTCCGGCAACACGGCAACTTCTTCAAGGTAGACGGATCCAGGCACCCCGACGGCGGCGACCACCCACGCGAAGCCGACAGCTCCCTTGCCGATACAAGCTGTCAGAACCCATGACCCATAGCGTGCCTGACCGGGCGGGCCCGTTCGCTGAAGGTACTCGGGCAAGACCGCGCGCACCCTCGCGATATCCCGCGGCCAGCGGTACCGGAGACCGGATGGGCTAAGGCGCGTACGCACGTACGTCGGTTGGCTTGACGGGCCTTCTCGGCGGCGCTTTGTTGCATCTTGGCGATGGAAGTCCATGGTCCTGTGAATGTAACGGCACGGTAGTCGGGGTTCTTCATGGGCCGCGGGAACAGCCATGGCGAAGAGCCGGCCCGCTCCCGCTGCTCAATGACCCCGGCAAGGACTTCCTCGTCGACGGGGACCAGGGCTTCTCGCTTCATCTTGTGATTTACGTAACGGAGATAAGGAGCACCCTCGGCGTCGCTGACCACGCAGTCGGCCTTGAGGCGCAATGCGTCGGTCACCCTCAGCCCGCAACGGACAAGGACGAGAGTCACCACGCGGAACGCCGGGTTGTCCCAGCGCTCGAGGTTGCTTGGCTGCTCGACCTGGGCCATCACGTGCTCAGCCAGCACTCGTGGCACCAGTGCGGTCTGTTTCGGGTAGTCGTCGGTGAAGATGAGAGCGTTCGCGGGGAGCGTGCCGTCCCAGCGGTGCTGGCGGATGGCGTGGAGGAACGAGTTGAGCTGGCCGGTGTGGTCGTTGTGGCGTTGGCGGCCGGCCCATTCTGTGTGCAGGTCGGCCAAGTAGCGCTCCAGCAGGGGGCGGTCGACTTCGGCGAGGCTGCCCACGCCCGTACGTGCGCAAAAGGCGCTGAAGCGGGCGAGCGAGCGCACCCCACGGCGGACAGTTTCAAGGTGCAGCTCTGCGGCCAGCCTCCAGCGCACCCAGCGCTTGGCCAAGTCCCGTAGCCATGGCTGGGGGATCTTCTCGAAGCTGAGCGTCTCGTTGCCCGCCCGGCCGAAACGGCGCATCAGCCATACGTCGCGGGCGAACTCTGCTTCCCAACCGCGGTCGCCGTCCGCCAGGTCGGTGAGCTTGCGGTGCGCGTAGGCCAAGAACCGGCCTATTGCTGGGTCTTTTGGCATCTCCCGTTGCGCCTGTGCCCGCCACTCATCTTCGCTTTTGTCCAGAAGCGAGCCGGCCCGGCCCTCGGCCAGGAAGTTCACCGCCCGGCGCACGATGGCGGGAGCGAGCTTGCCGGCCAGGTCGTCACGACGGCATTGCAAGGCGTATTTGATCTCGAGCTTTAGCTGGGTGGCGAGCTTCCCGAGCTCTATTGTCTCGTCCGCAGTGGTGGGCCTCGGCAGGAAACCGTGGGCGAAGTCGTCGATACCGGGGCGCCCATTGGCACGCCAGGTGGCCTCATGGGCCCGGCAGAGCGGGGTCGCGCCGTGGGGCCACAGCTCGCAATGCGCGATCAGGCAGCTCGTCCCCGGCACCGGCCTCTTGACTGCGGGCACCGTGGTGAGCCAGGACTCCAGGTCAGGACGACCGGAACGGTCCCAGCGCTGGAAATGCGCCGAGCACAAGGCGCTCCGGATGACGCCGTAGCCACAATTAGGGGCCTGGCAACGGGCGTTTGGCTGTTGCCGCTGCCACCTCGGGTCGGTCGTGGCGGCAAAGACCTCCAAAGGTGGGCGCCCGTCCTTTTTCCAGCGCTGGTAGTGCGCCGAGCAGAGCCCCCAGCTGCGCGCCGAGCGTAAGCAACTCTCGACGTGACAGGCACCACATGCGAAGACCGGGTCTGAGGCGGGAAA
>Ga0335074_10016952_pt1 | contig 10259 bp, 5 predicted proteins | sample Lox_Sample_23_FD_206715 | JGI IMG/M metagenome (GOLD analysis project Ga0335074, IMG submission 206715) | Soil microbial communities from Loxahatchee National Wildlife Refuge, Florida, United States - Lox_Sample_2.3 | ecosystem: Environmental > Terrestrial > Soil > Wetlands | place: USA: Florida...
GGCGCCCTGGTCCGCGACCCGCACGTCTGGGCGCATTACCTCACCGAGGCGATCGAGTTGTTCGCCGGCCAGTCCGACGTGGTCTTCGCCTCCCACCACTGGCCGACCTGGGGCACCGAGAACATCAGCGAGTTCCTCTCGGTGCAGCGCGACCTGTACGCCTACCTGCACGACCAGACGATGCGGCTGCTGAACCAGGGCTACACCGGACCCGAGATCGCGGAGATGATCGAGCTGCCCCCGGCCTTGGAGCGGGTCTGGCACACGCACGGCTATTACGGCTCGGTCAGCCACAACGTCAAGGCAATCTACCAGCGGTACATGGGCTGGTACGACGGCAACCCGGCCCGGCTGTGGCAGCACCCGCCGCAGGAGAAGGCCAGGCGCTACGTCGAGTTCATGGGCGGCGCCGACGAGGTCGTGGCCAAGGCCCGCCGCTCCTTCGAAGCGGGCGACCTGCGCTGGGCCGCTGAGGTCCTCGATCACGTGGTGTTCGCCGATCCAGGCCACGCCGAGGGCAAGCGCCTGCTGGCCGACGTCTTCGAGCAGCTCGGCCACGGCTCGGAGAACGGCACCTGGCGCTGTGAGTTCCTCTCCGCCGCCATGGAGCTGCGGACCGGCAACTTCGGCACCCCGACCGCGCCGGCGCCGGCCGACATCGTCTCCCACCTGAGTCCGGAGATGCTGTTCGACGCCCTCGCCATCCAGGTCAACGGGCCCAAAGCCTGGGACCTCGACCTGGCCATCCGCTGGAACCTGCCCGACCACGGCGCCTCATATCGCACGACCCTGCACAACGGCGTCCTGACCTGCGTCAAGAACAGCGGCAAACCCGCCAGCCTCACCCTCACCGTCCCGGCTGCCGCCCTGATCGCCCTCGCCCAGGGCGACGTGGAAGGGGCCGGCGCCAACGGGCTCACCATGAGCGGAGATCAAAGCCAGCTCGCCTCGCTGTTCAGCGTCCTGCAAGCCGGCGACCCGAACTTCAACATCATCGAACCCTGACCGGGAGAAGGAGCGCGAATGACAAGATCAAGGCGGGTTTCCTTCCCGCCGCCGCAGGCCCTGGTCCTGTCAGGCAACAGCGAGCCGGCCTCACCGAACTCCAGCGCTGACAATCAGATGGCCCTCCGGGTGATCGCCGCGGCCATGGTGATTCAGATGCTGCGGAGCCGCCGCTTCTATGAGCGGGCGGCCGTCGCTGCGATCGCACTGGCGGCGCTGGCGGCCATGAACCGAGAGAGCAGTGCCAAGGCCGTCGCGGGCCTGGTTGCGTGGGCAAAACGCCAGGACGAACGCGTGGAACGCAAAGTCAAGGCGGCGCTGACCTAGTGACTGCTGAAGCCTTGCTGGCTTCGTGGCGGGACACGCCGACTCGCCAGGCGGTGATCGGCTTTGTCCAGGACGTCACGTCGGAGGGCTCGGGCGGCTTCGTGGCGCCCGCCGAGCGTATGGCGGTGTTCGACAACGACGGGACGTTGTGGAGCGAGAAGCCGATCCCGATCCAGCTTGATTTCACGCTGTTCCGGATGGCCGAGTTGGCACGGGCGGACCCCGCGCTGGCCGAACGCCAGCCCTACCGGGCGGCGGTCGAGCGCGATTACCGCTGGCTCGGCGAGGCGATGGTGAAGCACTACCACGGTGATGATGCCGACTTGCGGTTGCTGATGGCGGCGGTGGAGACGGCGTTCGGGGGCATGACGGTAGAGGCCTTCGCTGCCGAGGTCAGCGGCTGGCTGGCTTCGGCATCTCATCCCCAGCTGCAACGCCCGTACCTGAGCTGTGCGTTCGTGCCCATGATCGAGCTGTTGCGCTACCTGGAGGCGAACGGGTTCGCCACCTATATCGCCTCCGGTGGCGACCGGGACTTCATGCGGCCGTTCGCCGAGCAGCTGTACGGGATACCACCCGAGCGAGTGATCGGCAGCGCCTTCGGGCTGGACCTGCGGCTCGGGGAGGACGACACCGATCTGCTGTTGAAGTCGAAGATCGATTTCTTCGACGACGGGCCGGAAAAGCCGGTGCGCATCTGGAGCCGGACCGGACGGCGCCCACTGGTGGCGGGCGGGAACTCCAACGGTGATATCCCGATGTTGCGGTTCGCGCGCCGGCCCGGCCGCCCGGCCCTGCGGCTGCTGGTCCGGCACGATGACCCCGAGCGCGAGTTCGACTACGTCGCTGGGGCCGAGGAGGCGCTGCACCGGTCCGAAGAACACTCGTGGACGGTGGTAAGCGTCAAGGACGACTGGACCACGGTCTTCCCCCCCGCCTGACCATACGGAGCAGCGTCGCCCTCAGTCCGGATGTCCTGATCGCAGCACTACCACCGAGCGAGGCCCGGCGGTGACGGTGTCGCCGGGCTTGCCTTCCGCGGGCGGCGTGTCCTGCGGCGAGGCCAGGTCGTAGCTGTCGATCTCGATCCGCCAGCGCGCCTCGGGCCTGGTATCCGGCAGCGCGAAATCGAGCGGTTCCCACCAGGAGTTCACCAGGACCAGGAAGTCGTCGTCGACCAGGAGCGTGCCGTCCTCGGCCCGGTCGGGGGCGTCGGACCCGTCCAGGTAGACGGCGATGGCCCGGGCGCCCGGGTCGGCCCAGTTGCCGCCGTCCATCGGCGTGCCCGCAGGAGTGAACCACTGCAGTTGGGCGGCTTCGACGCCGGTGAGGAAGCGGCGGCGGCGGAAGACCGGGTGGCCGCGCCGGAACGCGACCAGGTTCCTGGTGAAGTCCTTCAGCGCGATGTCAGGGTTGGCCCAGTCGAACCAGGTGATCTCGTTGTCCTGGCAATAGGCGTTGTTGTTGCCCTGCTGGGTGCGGCCCATCTCGTCGCCGCCGAGCAGCAGCGGCACCCCGAATGACAGCATCAGCGTGGTGAGCATGGCCCGGGCCTGCCGGGCTCGCAGCGCGAGGATGTCCGGGTCGGCGGTGGGGCCCTCGATCCCGCCGTTCCAGGACCGGTTGTCGCTGGTCCCGTCGCGGTTGTCCTCGCCGTTGGCCTCGTTGTGCTTGTCGCTGTAGGAGACCAGGTCGCGCAGGGTGAAGCCGTCGTGGACGGTGATCAGGTTGACCGAGGCGGTGGGACGCCGTCCCGTGGTGCCGTACAGGTCCGAGGAGCCGGCGAAGCGGGTGGCGAACTCGCCGATGCCGACCGGAGTGCTGCGCCAGAAGTCGCGCATGGTGTCCCGGTACTTGCCGTTCCACTCTCGCCACAGCGGCGGGAACCGGCCGAGGTCGTAGCTGTCCATCTGGCCGACGTCCCACGGCTCGGCGGTGAGCTTGACCCGCGACACCACAGGGTCCTGGGCCACCATGTCCAGGAAGGCCGACACCTTGTCGAAGGCGCCCTCCTGGCGCGCCAGCGTCGGGGCCAGGTCGAACCGGAACCCGTCGACGTGCATCTCCAGCACCCAGTATCGAAGCGAGTCCATGATCAGCTGCAGCGTGATCGGATCACCGGTGTTCAGCGAGTTGCCGCAGCCGGTCGTGTCGATGTAGACGCCGGGATGTCCGGGCTGGGTCCGGTAGTACGCGGTGTTGTCGATGCCGCGGAAGCACAGCGCCGGACCATCGGGCCCGCCCTCTGCCGTGTGGTTGAACACCACGTCAAGAACCACTTCCAGGCCAGCCCGGTGCAGTGCGTCCACCATCGCCTTGAACTCGGCGACCTGGCCGCCGGGCCGGCCGGCCCGGACGGCGGCCGAGTAGCCGTTGTGCGGGGCGAAGTAGCCGATCGTGTTGTAGCCCCAGTAGTTCGTCAGGCCCCGGGCGGACAGGAACGCCTCGGGCACGTTCTGGTGCACGGGCAGCAGCTCGACGGTGGTGACGCCCAGGTCGAGCAGGTGTGCGACGGCAGCCTCGTGAGCCAGGCCGGCGTAGGTCCCGCGCAGCTCCGGGGGCACGCCTGGATGGCTCATGGTGAAGCCCTTGACGTGGATCTCGTACAGGATCGTGTCCGAGGTTCGGTGCCGGATCCGGCTGTCGTCTTGCCAGGTGAATCCGGAATCCACGACCAGGCTCCGCGGCACGTGCGCCGAGGAGTCCAGGCCGCTGGGACGGGCCGGGTCGGCTTCGTCCTGGCCGAGTACCTCCGGCCCGAACACGACCGATCCGCTGATGGCCTTGGCGTACGGGTCGAGCAGCAGCTTGGCCGGGTTGCACCGCAGGCCCCGGGCCGGATCCCAGGGTCCGGCGACGCGGTAGCCGTAGGCCTGCCCGGGGCCGGTGCCCGGCACGAATACGTGCCATACGTCGGCGTCGTTGTCCCGTAGCGGGATCTGCGTCTCCGCGCCGGTGTCGTCGAACAGGCACAGCGTGACGCCATCGGCGACGCTCGAGGCGATCGCGAAGTTCGTGCCCGCGATGCCGGCCTGCTCGTCCGGCGTGGCGCCGAGCGGGAAGGGCCTGCCGGGCAATGTGACGGTCATCGTTGGCGCCCCTCTCTCGGCGCGAGGTCACGCAGCACGTCGCCGACGGCCCGGACCGCGCCGTGGCGGCGCAGGACCAGGTCGGCGACCAGGCCAGTCCAGCCGGTCTGGTGGAAGGCGCCGATCGCGGCGCCGTTGTCGCCGTGGAAGTACTCGCTGAAGATCAGGTTGTCCTTCCAGGCGGGATCGGTCTGCATCCGCTCGGTTCCGCCGAAGCAGGCCCGGCGTCCGTTCTCGTCCCTGGTGAACAAGGAGATGAGCCGGTCCTGGAGGTCGGCCATGATCAGGTCCAGGGTGAGCCGCCGGCCCGATCCGACCGGGTACTCCAGTTCCAGGTCGCTGCCGTAGAACCGGTGGTAGCGCTCCAGCGCGTCTACGACCAGGTAGTTGACCGGCATCCAGACCGGGCCGCGCCAGTTGGAGTTGCCGCCGAACATCGACGTGGTCGACTCGGCCGGCTCGTAGTCGATGGACGCCCGATAGTCGGCGAAATCGAATTCGTACGGGTGATCGCGATGGTAGGCCGACACCGCGCGGAGCCCGTGCGGGGACAGGAACTCAGCCTCGTCGAAGAGCTTGGCGAACAGCCGCTCCAGCTGATCCGGCGGGGCCACCGACAGCAGCAACCGCTGGCCGGCCCCCTCGCCGCGCAGCTGCGGCGTCTGGGTCAGCTTCTCTACGTCGCCGACGCCCTCCTTCTCCAGGAACCGCTTGAACAGCTTGTTGAAGGCCAGTGCGTTCTCCAGCATGGCACCGTCGATGACGGCGGCGGCCAGCGCCGGGATGATCCCGACCATGGACCGGACCTTGACCGGGACCGCATAGCCGAGCGGGGTGATCAGCCGGTCGTAGAACAGTCCGTCGGTGTCATCCCACAGGCCCTGCTGGTCGAGGGCGGTGCGGATGCCCGCGAAGTGCTCCAGGAACTTCAGGATCAGGTCCTGCGACTGGAGCTTGCCGGTCCAGTTGAGGATGGCGGCGATGGAGGCCATGGCCAGCGCGTAGGCGCCCATCCAGCCGGTGGCATCGGACTGCTCCAAGGTGTAGCCAGCCGGCAGGTGCGAACGGTCGATCGGGCCGATGTTGTCCAGGCCGAGGAAGCCACCCTCGAACACGTTGTTGCCGCCGGTGTCCTCTCTGTTCACCCACCAGGTGAAGTTGACCAGGAGCTTGTCGAAGACCCGGTCGAGGAAGTCGAGGTCGCGGCCGCCGTCGATGGTGAAGACCTGCAGCGCCGCCCAGGCGTGTACGGGCGGGTTGACGTCACCGAAATCCCACTCGTAGGCCGGCAGCGCCCCGTTCGGGTGCTGGAACCACTCGCGGCAGACCAGGATCAGCTGGTACTTGGCGAACGCCGGGTCCAGGTGAGCCAGCGGGACCGTGTGGAAGGCCAGGTCCCAGGCGGCAAACCAGGGGTACTCCCACTTGTCCGGCATGGAGATGATGTCGAACCCGTCGAAGTTGCGCCACTTGGAGTTCCGCCCGCTCCTGCGCGACTCCGGCGGTTTCGGCTGGGTGGGGTCGCCGTCCAGCCAGCGGGCGACGTCATAGTAGAACAGCTGCTTGCTCCACAGCATGCCTGCGCACGCCTGCCGCAGGACCAGCGCCTCGTCCGCGCTGGCGCCGGCCGGGGTGAGTTCGGTGTAGAACTCGTCCGCCTCGGCCCGCCGCAGGGTCATCACCTGGTCGAAGCCGGCGCCGAGGGCGATGGCGCGCTCCTCGCCGTGACCGGCCGGGCGCAGCCGCAGCCGCAGCTCGACGGTCTGTCCGGCCGGGACGCTCAATCGGTACCAGAACGCGCACTTGGTGCCGGCCCGCTCAGGATTGACCGTCGGCGCGCCGTGGACGACATGGTCGTTGATGCCGTCCTTGGGATAGGAGCTGATCGGGTGAGTACCGTACAGCCGGGCCGTGTTGGTCTCGTTGTCGCAGAACAGTAGCTGCGGCTCGGAACCGTCGGGACCGGCGGCGCCGATCAGCTCCATGGTGCCGACGATCGGGTGCTCGACGGTGACCGACGCCTCCGCCGAGGCAGACAAGCCGGGCTTGGGCTCGCCGACCTCCCAGGCCCAGGTGTTCCGGAACCAGGCGGTGGGCAGCACGTGGATGCTGTCGTCCTCCGGCCCGGCGTTGGTGACCTGGATCGCCATCAGCAGGTCGTCCGGGCCGGCCTTGGCGTAGTGCACCTCGGTGATCCAGTACCGGTCGCTGTCGAACGCGCCGGTGTCCAGCAGCTCGTACTCAGGCTGGTAGCGGTTCCGGCGCGCGTTGGTCTCGATCAGGTCCTGGTAGGGGAACGCCTCCTGCGGATAGTGGTACCGCCACCGGTTCCACGCATGGCTGGGGATGGCGTCCAGGTACCACCAGTACTCCTTGACGTCCTCGCCGTGGTTGCCCTGCGGGCCGGTCAGCCCGAACGCGCGCTCCTTCAGGATCGGATCGCGTCCGTTCCACAGCGCCAGGCCCAGGCACAGCCGCTGGTGGATATCGCAGAATCCGGCCAGCCCGTCCTCGCCCCACCGGTAGGCCCGGGACCGTGCGTGATCGTGGGGGAGGTAGTCCCACGCGTTGCCATCGGCGCTGTAATCCTCCCGTACCGTGCCCCACTGCCGCTCGCTGACATACGGCCCCCAGCGGTACCAGTCTCCCGCCTGCAGCAGGCCGTCCTCCAGCCGGCCGAATCCGGCCACCCGCTCGCGTTCGGCGCCCATCGCCCGGCCCCTCTCCTTCGCCCGTGCCGCTACGTTGCCTTTGTAAGGCTGGCGCTCGGCGAGGTAATCACCCGCGATGGATGAGTGGTACCGAAACCGGACGGAGCGGCACGATCACACATATTCGCGACGGCGCATCCAGGTCAGGGTCACGAAGCCCCAGACCGGGGGGAGGTAGGCGGTGAACAGCCGTTGGATGAGCACGGCGGCGACGGCTTGATCCTGCGGGATGCCGGCGCCGGTGAGGCCGGCGATGAGGCCGGCCTCGATCACCCCGGCACCGCCGGGGACCGGCACGGCGCCGCCGACGATGGCGGCCAGCGTATTGACGGTGATCAGCGTCGCGATGCTGGCCCGTGCCCCGACCGCGTGCAGCGCCGCGCCGAGGGCGAACACGATCACGAGCTGGGCCAGGGCCGATCCGGCCAGCACGTAGACGATCTTGCGCGGCTCGGCCGCGATCGCTTTGATGTTGGCCCAGATGTTCAGCAGGTACGGGCGGATCCGCTGGCTGGCCAGCCGGCGTAGGCGCGGGACCAGGCTGATCAGCGTGGCGGCGATCCCCACGGCGACGATGACCGCGAGGATGATCCATACCGCCGTCTGGTGGCCGCCGGAACCCGACGGGCCGTCGAAAGTCCCGGCCGCGAACGGCAGGGCCACGAGGAACAGCAGGCTCTTGACGACCCAGCTCGCCGTGGACGCGATGGCGCCTGAGCTCACCGCCGCGGCGGTGTCATACCCCTGCCGCTGGAAGAACCTGACCCGGATGGCGAACACGGCGACGTCGCCGCCGACCAGTGAGCTGAACGTATTGGATACCTCGAGCGCCACGCACCGTCCGAACGGCAACGGGCCGACGACGGCGCCGAGCAGCGCCCAGGCTTCGGCCACCTCCGAGAGCTGAGCGACGACGAACGCCAGCGCCACCCAGCCCCAGCTCGCGCCCTTGATGGCGGTCAGGGCACCACCCGCGTCGGACAGCACGCCGATGATCAGCCAGATGCCGACCAGCGAGCCCACGGCGAACAGCAGGTTGGTCCAGCTGATCCGCTTGACCTCGGCGAGCTTGGGCAGGTCGATGCCGGCCCCGCTGGCCACGGCTTCCCGCAGCCGGGGGAGCAGATGCTTGTCGTGCTGGAGCGCGGCCACGGTGGCCGGGTCCAGCGCCGAGCGTTGCAGGTGCACCAGCGCGCCGCGGGCGGTATCGGCGTCGAGTACCTGGACGGCCGCGGCGGCGGTGCGCTCGGCGCCCGCGCGTACGGCCATCGCCCCCAGCGCGGCCGCCAGGTCGCTGTCCAGCCGGCTAACCGGAGCCGAGGCGGAGGCACGGCGGAAGTCACGGATGCAGACGCCCTGGCCGGACACGATGATCGTGTCGCCGCCCAGGGCTCCGTGCGCAATGCCCGCGCCGCGCAGCCGGAGCGCGGCCCGCAATATCTCATCCAGCGTGCCGTCGGCCAGGTCGGCGCCATCCGCCTCGGACAAGGCCGAGCCGTCCGGCACGCCGGTGACCAGCGCCGCGTCCCGGCTGGGCCCGAACCGGCCCGCGGCCAGCACGTCGGGCACCAGTACCCCGGCGCGCCCGGCCGTAAAGATGAGGTAGGCCTCGTGCTCGACCTGCTGCAGGCGGTCGAGGATAAGGGTCGGCCCGGAGTCCCGGTACAGGCAGTACCGCCACAGTTTGGCCAGCATCCGCGCGTCGGATGCGTCGCGCCCGTAGACCGACAGCTCGATGGCCTGGCCCGCCGGGCCGCGGCCGGCGAACTGCTCGACGCCCCAGACCTGGCGGGAGGCCCGGGTCAGGTCCGCCACGGCCACGTTCAGGTCGGTGATCCACTCGCTGATCTCGGCCGCCGACGGCAGGCCCAGCGGTGAGCCCACCGCCAGGTGCAGGGCCGCGGCCACGCCCCACCCCAGCGCGATGCTCGAGATGGCGTTGACCGGAAGCGCCTCCCCGCCGCAGATCCCGGCCAGCACCGCCAGCCCGATCAGGAACGACGCCGTCCGGTGCACCGGACGGCTGAGGTAGGGCAGGGCGGTGGCGGCCACGGCGATCGTGACCGCGAGCCCGGTGACCGGATAACCGGTGTCCAGCCCGGCCAGCGCGGCGACCGGTGGCCGGCCCGCCGCCGATCCGAGCGAGGTGCCGAGCAGGGCGCATGATCCCCAGGTCGCCGCGGCGGCCAGTGCCGTCCACCGCACCGCGGTGAACCGCGGTACCAGCAGCGCGACGATGACCAGCAGCGCGACGACCCCGGCCGAGCCGAGCCAGAACACCGAGGTGACCAGCCAGCTGATCGCGGCCGGCGGGGGGTGCAACGCCCGCACGATGCTCAGCTCGACCGCGGAGTTGGCCCGCATGACCGGGATGGACGCCGCCACTACGACGACGGCGAACCCCAGCCGGAACGCGTCGGACGCCCGTCGCCGGGTCGTGCCCCCGCCCCGTGGCCCGAGCACCGTGGCCCGCAGCCGACGCTGCAGCTGATGACGTGTTCCCCAGACACCTTCGCTGGCCACGGTAGTCATCAGGTTCCTCCTAGGAGTGGGCAGAGCCTATCGCGTTTCGCCCCGCAATCATCCGCGGCGGGTGATGACCCGTAGCAGAGCCGTAACCGAAAATCGAAACTCAGTCTTGACCAGGGGAGATGTGGACCATGGCGTTGCATGAGCGGGACCAGGTCAGCGATCAGCTAGCGGACTGCGTGTTCGCGGGGCGCGACATGAACAGGCCGGTCCCGAAGTACCGGTTCCCGCGGGAGGAGACCCTGCCCAGGGAGGCGTACCAGCTGGTGGCGGACGAGCTGATGCTCGACGGCAACGCTCGCCAGAACCTGGCCACGTTCTGCCAGACGTGGGAGGAACCCGAGGTCCTGGGCCTGATGGCGCTGTCGATCAACAAGAATATGATCGACCGGGACGAGTACCCGCAGACCGCCGAGATCGAGCGGCGCTGTGTGCACATGATGGCGGACCTGTGGAACGCGCCCGATGCGGCCAACACCGTCGGCACCTCGGCCGTCGGCTCCTCGGAAGCCTGCATGCTGGCGGGCATGGCGGCCAAGTGGCGGTGGCGGGCCAAGCGGCGGGCCGCGGGCTTGCCTACGGACAACCCGAACATGGT
>Ga0335074_10016953_pt1 | contig 10259 bp, 11 predicted proteins | sample Lox_Sample_23_FD_206715 | JGI IMG/M metagenome (GOLD analysis project Ga0335074, IMG submission 206715) | Soil microbial communities from Loxahatchee National Wildlife Refuge, Florida, United States - Lox_Sample_2.3 | ecosystem: Environmental > Terrestrial > Soil > Wetlands | place: USA...
GCCGCGGTGCGGACGTACATCAACGACTCCGGTCCGTTCTTCCAGGCCGCGTCCGGCACGGTGTTCAACGGCACGAGCTTCATCCTGCCGAAGGTCCCGTCGTCGCTCTCCGGCTACACCTACGGCTGCTCGGCCACGTGCGGTCTCGCGAGCAACGGAGCGATCGGCTACTCCTGGAAGCAGAACTACCAGCTGAACGGGACGGTCGGGCTCAATTCGTCGTCGTACACCGTCGGGTTCACCTTCCTGCATCCGGCGGCGAGCTCGATGACCTACAACTACACGGTCATCGCCCCGGCGGGCTACGTCCTGTCGGCGGACACGAGCGCCCCGGCGCACACGAACCTGACGGCGCAGGGCCCCTCCGGGACCTGGGGGAAGTTCACGCTCGTCTCCCACGCCTGGTCGACCGCGTCGGCGAGTGCGTCGTTCACGTTCGTGAAGACGGCGAACCTGACCCCGGTCGTGAACGTCACCGGGTCGAGCTTCGCCTTCTCCTCGGCGGCGGTGCTCAACTCCAGCGTCAACAACTACACGGTCGTCCTGGGCGTCAACGAGAACGCGACGTTCTCGGCGGCGAACTCGATCTACCCCACGGGCGTCAACGGCACGTCGTACGTCTGGAACTTCGGCAACGGCTACACGGCACCGTCGACCTCGAACAAGACGCTCAACTACTCGTACCCGGTCGCGAGCCCCGTCGGCCACAACTTCACGGGCACCCTCACGGTCACCGACTCGGGCGGCGCGGTCAACTCGAGCACGTTCTACGTCTACGTGCTCGCGTCGACCAACAAGCCGACCGCGGTGATCTCGGCGAACGTCACCGCGAACAACACGACCACGACCCCGCACGGCAACCTCTACTTCACCGTGCAGAACGGGACGACCGTCGGGTTCAACGCGACGGCGCCGAACGTGACGCTGCCGTTCCCGAACAAGCTGTCGATCGCGTCGTACACGCTGGTCGCGAAAGGCGTCAAGAAGATCGCCAACTTCACGACGTCGTCCGGCGGCAACGCGAGCGCCAACTGGTCGGTCGAGTTCTCGCCGACGTCGACGATCGGCGCCGGACCGTACCTGACCCAGGCGAGCATCAACGGCACGATCGTCCACTTCTACGGCTGGCAGTACAACCTGACGATGACCGTCTGGAGCGTGACGGGCACGTCGGCGACCGCGAACGCGTCGATCCTCGTCATCGACAAGATGAAGCCGACGTCCGCGTTCTCGCTGCTGAACCTCGCCGGCAAGGTGATCACCGCGACGGGGATCACGGAGACCCTCCCCAACGGGACGGCCGCCTTCCGCGTCAACGCCGCGAACTCGACCGGTCCGTCGAACAGCTCGATCGTGAAGTTCAGCCTCGAGGTCAACTACACGAACAACACGTCGGTCCCCGCGAAGTACTGGAACGCCACGAAGGCGACCCCGTACCCCACGTTCTGGCTGGCCCCGCTGCCGAACCCGTACACGCTCAACCTGACCGTGACGGACGTCGCGGGCAACACGGCGAACCTGACGCGCCAGTTCTCGATCGCCCCGAACACCACGACCCGGCCGATCATGCAGGCGACCAACTTCACCGGCCCGACGTCGCTGACCCAAGGGGACAGCTACACGTTCAGCTTCAACGTCACGAACACCGGCGGCGCGAAGTCGTTCGCGAAGAACGTGACGGTGGCGTGGTACCTGCTCTCCCCGTCGGGGACCGGCGCGCGGAAGTACATCTCGACGACGACGACGTTCTACAACGTCTCGAAGGGCGTCATCAACTCGACGACGCCGTACGTCGGGATGATCCCGAGCCTGGCCGCGAACAAGACGGTGCTCGCCCGCATGACGTGGAGCCCCGGCTTCTCGGGGAACTACGTGATCTACGGGAACGTCACCGCGATCAACGAGTACATCGCCAACTACAACGGCGCCTCGAACGTGGTGTCGATGTCGATCGCCATCAAGGTGAGCGCGCTCACCGAGGCGATCGAGTACGGCGGGATCGCGGCCGCGGTGATCATCGTCCTGGTCGCCATCGTCTGGTGGTACCGCCGCCCGTCCCGCAAGGGTGGCGCCGGGAAGCCCGCGAAGCCGGCCCCGGCGAGCAAGTCGGGCCTGGAGCGCGGCAAGAAGCCCGACACGGACGACGACGACGAGCCGTAGGGCGACCGTCAGTCGCCCCCGGACCGAACCCTTTCCCTTCTCTTCCTACGATCTTCGGGAACCCGGCGCGCCGTCCGCCCGCGGGGACGGGCGCGGAAGGCGGGCTCAGCCGTACGGGCCGACCTCGTCCAAGAGGTCGACGTGGGTGAGCAGCATCCGGCGGCAGCAGTAGCGGGTGAGGCCGATGCCGTCCAGGACCGCGCCGGCGGGCTCGCCGCGGGCCGTACGCTCGCGGTACTCGTCCCAGTGCTGGCCGATCACCGCGCCGCAGGTAAAGCAGCGGACCGGCACCATCATCGTCATCGGACGGGCCCCTCCTTCAGCGGTACGACTTCTGGCGCCGCGCCCGGGCGCCGCGGCCGCCCGGCCGCTTCGGCAGCTTGCGCCGCGGGTCGTTGACGATCAGCGAGCGGTCGTAGTGCTTGAACGACTCCTTGAGCTCCGCGTCCTTGAGCCACTCGATCAGCCCCCGCGCCACCGCGGTGCGGGCGGCGGACGCCTGCCCGACGATGCCGCCGCCGCGGGCGCGGACCGAGATGTCGAGCCCCTTCGCCCGGTCGCCGACCATCAGCAGCGGCTCCTGGATCTTCTGGCGGACGAGCTCCGGCTCGACGATCTCGAGCGGGCGGTCGTTGAACCGGACGGTCCCGGTGCCGCGACGCAGCGTGGCGCGCGCGACGGCCGACTTCCGCTTCCCGGTCGCGAGGACGATCGCGGGGCTCTTCATACGCGGGCCCCCAGGAGGCGGGTGATCTCGGCGAGCGTCATCGGCGTCCGGAGCGCCGGCCGGGCCTTCGCGAGCTCGAGCGTCTGCGTGGCGGCGCCCTGGAGCGCCTCCGGGACGCCAATGTGGACCTCGAGGCGGTGGTAGGCGACCTTGCCGCGGGTCTTGAGGTGCGGCAGCATCCCGCGGACCGTGCGCCGGAAGATCCGGTCGGGGTTGCGCGGATAGTGCGGCCCCGTGCGCTTCGACCCGCGCGCGCGGGCGGCGACGTAGTGGGCGAGCACGGAGCGGCGGGAGCCGGTGACGACGCACTTCTCGGCGTTGACGACGACGATCGACTCCCCCCGGAGGAGGCGCCGGGCGATCAGGCTCGCCGCCCGTCCGAGCACGAGGCCGGTCGCGTCGACGACCGCCGGCGCCGCCGGGGGGGCCGCGTCAGGCAAGGAGGCGCACCCCCGCGCCGTCGGGATGGGACTTTACGAGGGAAGCGAGGGGGACCGCCGTGCCCCCGGCCGCGCGGATCTTCTCGCGGGCGGCCGGCGAGAAGCCGAACGCCCCGACCGTGAGCGCCTTCGACAGCGGCCCGTCGGAGAGGACCTTGCCGGGGACGGCGATCGTCTCGCCGGCGGCGGCGAGCCGCTCGAGCTGCCCCACGTTCATCGGCGCGACCGTGTGACGGCCCCGCTCGAGCCGGGCCGCGACCGACCCCCAGATCGGGGCCGAGTGCGCGCGGGCGGCGCGTCGGAGCTCGATCAGGAGGCGCAGGAGCTCCGGGTTTCCCTTGGCGGAACCGCGGGTCATAGGAGGGGCGCGCTCCGACCCGGGCACGCGATATAAGCATTGCCGCCGCGGAACGCTCCGCCGACGGGGCGCCGGGTCGGGGAGCGCCGGAAGGCGGCGCGCGCGGGTTCCTGTATCGACCAACGATTAAATACCGAAGGCCGCCATCGGCCGCCAGAGGCGCTCATGCGCAAGTTCCTTACCGAGCTCCGGGGCAAGACGGTGATGACCAACGACGGCCAGATCCTCGGCATGATCGACAACTTCGTGGTCGACACGCTGACGGGCGGCATCGCGCACGTGCTCGTCACCCCGAGCGAGGACGTCGAGCAGCGGCTGTTCCAGAGCGACGCGTCGGGCCGGCTCGTGCTCCCCTTCAAGAGCATGCGCGCGGTCAAGGACGTCGTCGTGATGGACATTGGGAAGTGAACCGCCCGACGGTCCGCTGATCTCGGTCGTCACCACCGTCCGGAACGAAGAAGCCCACCTGGGCCGACTGCTCGAGAGCCTGCTCGGCCAGGCCGGTCCGTTCGAGATCGTCCTCGTCGACGCGGAGAGCCACGACGGCACGGTCGCGATCGCGGAGGCGTTCGACCGCGCGCACCCCGGCCTGCTCCGGATCTTCCGCCGGCCGGGGTCCCGCGGGGTCGGCCGGAACATCGGGGTCGCCGAGGCCCGCGGCCGGTACGTCGCGTTCATCGACGGCGACTGCTTCGCCGACTCCGGCTGGCTCGCGGCGTTCCGCGCGGTCCTCGCGCCCGGGGTGATCGTCGCCGGCCAGACGGTCACCGTCGGCAAGCCGCGGTACGGCCAGCTGGAGCGGGTCGAGCTGTACCAGGGCGGGTTCGACGTCACCTACCCGTCGTGCAACCTCGCCTACGAGCGGAGCCTGTTCGTGCGGCTCGGGGGGTTCGACCCCCGGTTCATCACCGCGGAGGACATCGACCTCAACCTCCGGGCCGTGCAGGCGGGCGCCGTGATCCGCTACGCGCCCGAGGCGACCGTCTACCACTCGATGCGCGAGACGTTCGTCCGGTTCCTCTACCAGGCGTTCTGGAACGGCTACGGCCGCAAGCAGCTCACCGAGAAGCACGGCAACGTCTGGTCCCGCTACCGCCTCCGACGGCTGATGTCCGGCCAGAAGAACCCGATCGCGTGGGCCCGCCTCGTCGCGGCGTTCGCCGGCTACGGGATGCGGGTGCTGACGGGGGGTCCTCGGCGGCTGGGCGAAGCGACCGGGCCGACGTCCGGCGGCGGGCTCGCGGACCGCGCGGCCTAGTTCGCCTTCAGCAGCTCGGCGACCTTCACGACCTCACCCAGCACCTTGGTGACGTCGGCCGCCTGGTCGACGACCGCGACGAGGAGCGCCTTCTTGCCGCTCCCGACGATGATCGTCTTCGAATCGTTCCCCTCGACGACGATCCGCTCGGGCGGAGCGCGGTTGAGCTCCGTGTTGGCGGTCGCGGCGGCGCCGAGGATCGTGGCGCACATGATGGCGAACGTCTCGGTGTAGACGCCGGCGGGGACGTCGGCGTAGAGCACGAGGCCGTCCCGCGAGACCAGCGCGGTCGCGATCCCCGCGATCCGGGTCTTGAGATCCTTGATCACGGTGCCCACGTTGCCCGTCGCCATCACTGCGGAACCCCCCTCACACCTCTTCGACCCGGAATCGACATTCCTTCTGCCCGGTGCTGGCGCACGTCTCCTCCGTGCATTTGACGCGCCCCCCCTTAAAACGTTCGTAGAACTCGCGCAGGATGCCCCGCAGGCGGTGGCAGGTCGGAATGTCGCTCGCGGAGACCTCGATCGAGCCCCGGGCGACGACCTCGTGCTCGGAGAAGCGGATCTCCTCGACCCAGCCGCGCTCCTCGAGCAGGTGCGCCGCCCGCTCGAAGAAATGCGGCTTGTCCTTGAGCGCCTCCTCGGCCATGTCGACGCCGATCACGCTGCCTTCCTTGAAGAACAGGCCGTGGCAGGCGTGCGACATCACGCCTTCGTAGAGCTCCTTGATCTGCCGGAGCTCCGTCTGGCCGATCTTCACGTACCGGACGGCCATCGACGGGGCGGGCACCGCGGTTCCGCCTATATAGGTTCCCCGCCGGCGGCATCGCCGGGGCCGGGACCGCCGGTGCCGGGGGCGTGCGCCGCGAGCGTCGACTCGAGCGCGTCGAGCGATCGCATCCGCCCGAGCGCGACCCGCGGCCAGCTGTCCGGGCGGTCGAGCAGCAGCGCGGGGACGCCGGCCCGGTGCGCCGCGTGGACGTCGCTCCAGAACAGATCGCCGACATAGACGACCCGCTCGGCCGGCACGTCCAGTCGGGCGACCGCCGCCTTGAACGCGGCGCGCGCCGGGAGGGCCGGGTCCGGGCCGTCCCCGGTCGCCAGGAGGGCCGCTTCGGGCAGCCCGACCCGCTTCAGCAGCCAGCGGGCGCTGTCGCCGGGGAGGCTCGTCGAGATCCCGTAGCGGACGTGCGCCGCCGCGAGGCGGGCGAGGCACGGGGCGACATCGGGGAACCGCTCGACCTCGCCGGCGGGGTGCAGCACCCGGCGCACGACCGCCTCGACCTCCTCGGCCGGGAGCGGTCGCGCGGCGAGCGCCTCCAGCGTCTCGACGAGGTGCGTCCGGAGCGCCGTCGCGTCGGCCGGCGGCTGCCGACCGGTCACGCCGTCCCAGCGGCGCTTGTCCCACGCGTGGACCGCGCGGCGGAACGCCGCGGCGGCGCGGCGGGGGCCGAGCGCCGGTCCCTGGGGCTTCCACGCCCACTGCCAGACGGAGAGCGCGTGGAACGGAACGAGGACGTCGTCGAGGTCGAACAGCACCGCGTCGACCGGCGCGGCGCCCGAGGGGATCGGCACGGAAGCCCCGCTAGGGACGGCCGCCCTTCTGCAGCTCGAGCAGGTCCTGGGTCGAGACCTTCTCGCCCTTCTTGAGCCGCGCGAGGAAGTCCTCCTCGCGGGGCGGCTCGACCGGCGCCCACGACGGCGGCGCCCGACCGCCGCGCGCGGCGTAGAGCATCTTCTCGATGTCGCGCACCTCCTCGATGGCGGCGATGTGGGCGCGGTGCGCCTCGTCGGCCTGGCCCTTCACGTCGATCAGCTTCGCCTGCACCTCGTCGGCCTGGCGGCGGAGCTCGTCGACCGACTCGTAGAGGGCGACCATCGCCTCGTGCTCCTTCTGCGCGTCGTCGGCGAGCTGGCCGACCGCCGCGTGGTGCTTCTCCGCCTCGATCCGCGCCTCACCGAACGCGCGCATCGTCTCCTCGACGTTCGGGTCCTGGCGGAGCTGGTCGTCCTGCTCCCGGATCGCGGCCTCGAGGCGCTTCATCTCCTCGATGAGGCGCTTCTCCTGGTCGCCGGTGAGCGCGGTCGTCATGTGGCGGAACTCGAGCTCCTTGAGCTCCTTCTTGAGCCGCCAGACCGGGACGGCCCCCTGGCGGGGTGGCCGCGTGCGCTTCAGCTCCTGGAGCTTGTCGCCGAGCTCCTGGAGCGTGCGGTTCCACTCTTCGCGGAGGCGCTTCTCCTCCCGGACCTCGTTGTTGAGCGCGTCGCGGTGCCGGCGGCGCTCCTGGGCGAGGCTGCTCTTGTCGTGGATCTCGTCGAGAATGCGGGAACGTTCGTCGGCCTGCATCCGGGCCTCGGCGTTCAGTCGGTCCCGTCGCGCACGACAGTCGTCGGCGCGAGCGTTCAGCTCGGCGCGCTTTCTCTCGAGTTCCTCGGTCGCCTCGGTCACTCGACGCACGACCCGTCCTCGGAGCCTCCGCGGGACAGGGGTCCGTTCGACTCGGCCGCCCGATATAAAGACTGCCCGCCGGGCAGCGGCCGCCCCGGGCCCCGGCCGCGGCGCGCCGACCGGCCGGCCGCCGGGCGCCCGGGGGGCCCGCGGGCGCTGCGCCTGCCGCGGCAGACTAATATTCGGGTCGCCCGGTCGAACGCGCCGTGGAGGAGGTCGGCCGCATCTACGGCGACGTCGGGCTCGGCCAGTTCCACGTCAGCCTCACCCACCCCGTCGAGCGCGGCGACTACCTGACGGTCGACGACGAGCAGCACGGCAAGGTCCTCTGCCAGCTGGACGACCTCCGCCGGAAGAGCGATCTCAACCTCGAGCGCGCCGAGACGCTCCAGCCGAGCGACGAGGCCGCGATCCACCAGAGCCTGCTCGGCATCGCCCGCATCATCGGCTACCGGGACGACACCGGGGTCGTGAAGTGCCCGACGATCCCGTTCCGGCCCGGCGCGCGGGTCTTCCGCGCCGAGGAGCCGCTGATCGCCGAGGTGCTCGGGCTCAAGCGGCACACGAACAGCGGCGCGTACATCGGCCTCCTGCGGAACCACTCCCTGCGGGTCGAGCTCGACATCAACCAGCTCGTCCAGCGGCACGTCAGCGTCCTCGCGAAGACGGGCGGCGGGAAGAGCTACCTGCTCGGGGTGCTGATCGAGGAACTGCTCCGGCACAAGGTGACGTGCGTCATCATCGACCCGCACGGCGAGTACGGCTCGCTGCGCGTGCCGAGCGAGAAGAGCGCGCGGCACGCGAAGTTCGCGGTCGAGCCGCAGGGGTTCGCGCGGCAGGTCGAGGAGTACTCGCCGGACGTCTCGCTGAACCCGAACGCGAAGCCGCTCACCTTCTCGCTGCGCGCCCTCGACCCGCGGGACCTCCTGGTGTTCATGGGGCTCTCCAACGTGAAGTCGTACCTCGGGCCGCTGAAGCAGCTCCTCGAGCAGGTGGCGACCGCGAACCCCGACTTCGCGGTCAAGGACCTCGTGCGGGCCGCGGAGGGGGCGGAGGGCGCGATCTTCGAGACCCTCCACGAACGGCTCGAGTACGTCGAGCAGACGAAGCTCCTCGGCCCGGTCGGCACGAGCCTGAACGACCTCGTCCAGCGCGGGTCGGCGACCCTCGTCAACCTGCGGGGCGTCGCGCCGGACGTCCAGGAGCTCGTCGTCGCCCGCCTCTCCTCGACGCTCTTCGAGAACCGGAAGAAGGGGAAGATCCCGCCGTTGTTCCTCGTCATCGAGGAGGCGCACAACTTCGCCCCCCAGCAGGGGACCGCGAGCTGCTCGCGGATCCTCAAGAACATCGCGAGCGAGGGCCGGAAGTTCGGCCTCGGGCTCTGCGCCGTCACCCAGCGGGCGGCGCGCATCGACAAGAGCGTCCTCTCGCAGTGCAACACCCAGCTGATCCTGCAGGTGACGAACCCGCTCGACCTGAAGGCGATCGCCCAGTCGATCGAGGGGCTGACGGACGGGATGACCGAGATGATCCAGTCGCTCCCCGTCGGGGTGGCGCTCGTCACCGGCGGCGGCTACCACACGCCGCTGTTCTGCGAGGTCCGTCCGCGGGCGACCCGGCACGGCGGCGAGAGCGTCCAGATCGTCGCCGCGTGAGCGCGCGCCGCGGGGCGACGGGGCGGGCCGGTGCGGCGCAGCCCTACGTTCGCGGCGCCGCGCCCTCGAGGTACTTCGCGACCAGCCGCACCCCGAAGCCGACCGCGCCGAAGTTCTGGTAGGCGGGCTGGTACTTCCGGGTCGTGATCGTCGTGTACGCGGGCCCCGCGATGTCGAGGTGCGCCCACGCCGTCCCGCCGACGAACGTCTCCAGGAAGGCGGCGGCGGTGAGCATCCCGGCGAGCGGGATCTCGATCGAGTTGCGGACGTCCCCGATCTCGCTCTTGACCAGCTCGCGGTGGTAGTCGGTGAGCGGCATCCGCCAGAGCGGCTCGCCGGTCGCCGCCGCGGCGGCGAGCAGGCCGGCCGCGAGGCGGTCGTCGGTGCTGACGAGGCCGGCGGTGTCGTCGCCGAGCGCGACCGTCTCGGCGCCGGTGAGCGTCGCGAGGTCGATGATCTCGTCCGGCCGGTACTGCTTCACGACGTAGCCGAGCCCGTCGGCGAGGACGACGCGGCCCTCGGCGTCGGTGTTCAGCACCTCGATCGTCTTGCCGTTGAACGTCCGCACGAGGTCGCCGGGCCGGTACGACGTCCCGCTCGGCAGGTTCTCGGCGCAGCAGAGCACGCCGAGGACGCGCGGCGGGACCTTGAGCGCGGCCGCCGCCCGGAGGATGCCGAGGACGGCGCAGGCGCCGGACTTGTCGAACTTCATGTTCGCCATCGCGGGGGCGGGCTTGATCGAGATCCCGCCCGAGTCGAACGTGATCCCCTTGCCGACCACGGCGATCGTGCGCCCGCGGCGCGCGCCGCCCGGGTACTCGAGGACGATCATCCGCGGCGGATGGGCGGAGCCGCCGCCGACCGCGAGCAGGCCGCCGCAGCCCATGTCGGCGAGCTGCCGCTCGTCGAAGACGGTGACTTTGAGCCCGAACTCCTTCCCGAGCGCGCGCGCCTCCTCGGCGAGCCGCTCCGGGGTCGCGGTGTCGGCCGGCAGGTTCGCGATGTCGCGCGTCCAGACGACCGTCTCCGCGATCGTCAGCTGCTCCGCGACCGCCTTCTTGACGAGCCCCTCGTCGCGGCCGAGCTCCTCGCCGAGGCAGATCGAGGCCTCCTCGATCCCGCCCTCCGTGGTCGACTTGTAGCGGACGAACTCGTAGGCGCCGAGCACGGCACCGTCGACGACCGCCCGCGCCGCCGTGTCGGCGGCGAC
>Ga0335074_10016954_pt1 | contig 10258 bp, 4 predicted proteins | sample Lox_Sample_23_FD_206715 | JGI IMG/M metagenome (GOLD analysis project Ga0335074, IMG submission 206715) | Soil microbial communities from Loxahatchee National Wildlife Refuge, Florida, United States - Lox_Sample_2.3 | ecosystem: Environmental > Terrestrial > Soil > Wetlands | place: USA: Florida...
TTCTGGCGGCCGAGGCAATGTCTTGCGGTGGTGGGGGTGGTGGCGCTGGTTCCAGCTCGTCAACTCCTACCGTTTTCAGCAGTTACGATCTCACGGGCGCGATTGATCCGGTGCGCGATCCCAGCGTGATTCTCCAGAACAACACGTATTACGTTTTCAGTACCGATACCGGCGCGCCCGTCAGCGGATCGCTTCCCATTCTGTGCTCCACAGACCGCGTGACCTGGGGTTGGTGCGGCACCGTCTTTACTCAGATTCCGACGTGGGTCGTACAAGCAGTTCCCGGGATACTCGGTTTGTGGGCGCCTGACATTTCCTACTTCAACGGTCTCTACCACGTGTACTATGCCGGATCTACATTCGGTTCCAACACGTCCGTCATTGGCCTGGCCACCAACACGACGCTCGACAGCACCGACCCCAATTACCGGTGGGTGGATGAGGGCGAGGTGTTGTCTTCGAACCCGACCGACGACTTCAATGCCATCGACCCGACCATCCTGGTGGATACCGATGGCAGCGTCTGGCTGACTTATGGTAGTTACTGGAGCGGCATCAAACAGCAGCAGATCGATCCCACGACCGGTGGATTGCTCAGCTCAAATCCAACCGTGTATTCGCTCGCGTACCGACCCAACGTGCAATACGATCCGATCGAGGGTACGAGTCTGGTGCACAAGGATAACTACTATTACCTGTTCGCGTCGTTCGATAATTGCTGCGATCCGAATCCTTATCTGGATACTTATCGCATCATGGTGGGGCGGGGAAGTACTGCCAACGGCCCATTCCTTGACATGACGGGGACAGACATGATGCAAGGCGGCGGCACGCAGCTCTTGGCCGGGAATGACGTTACCTTTAATGGTCCGGGAGGGGAAACGGCGTACCTGGATTCGGTGAACGGAGACATCATCGTATTTCATGCGATACATTTGCCCGACGGCATGCCGTATTTGTTCTGCAACGCATTGACATGGACCAATGGCTGGCCGCAGATTCAGCCGTGAGACGATTTTGCTGCGAGAGAGCGTTGTACCCAAGCGCATCAGACGACAGATTTGCACCGGCGCTTTTTGGTCGCGTCGCTAAACCTTATGCTAAAAAGATTTTTCGCAATTCTCGCTTTAGCTGGATTTATCGCAGCCGTTTCTGCGTTCTGTGCCGCATCAGATCGGCCGTGGACGCCGGACCGCGCCAACCAGTGGTATTCGCGGCAAACTTGGCTTATCGGAAGCAACTTCATTCCCAGCACGGCGATCAACCAGTTGGAGATGTGGCAGGCCGAAACCTTCGACTTGCCGACGATTGACCGCGAGCTCGGATGGGCCGAATCTCTGGGCATGAACACCATGCGCGTCTTTCTGCACAACCTGCTGTGGCAGCAGGATTCGGCGGCCTTTCTAAAGCGGATGGACCAGTTCCTGGCGGTGGCGGAGAAACATCACATTCGAATTATGTTTGTGCTCCTCGATTCCGTGTGGGATCCCAATCCACACCTCGGCCAGCAACGCGCACCGCGGCCTCATGTTCACAACTCGGGCTGGGTCCAGGCTCCGGGAGCAGATCTACTCAAAGACGAGTCTCGCTGGAATCGCGAATTGAAACCCTATGTTGTCGGCGTGATTGCACACTTCCGCGACGACAAGCGTGTCTTGATCTGGGATCTGATGAATGAACCGGACAACGACAGCCCTCAGTACAAGGACCAGGAGCTTCGCAATAAAGCGGAAGTGGCTCTGCGATTATTGAAGCAAGAATGGAAGTGGGCGCGCAGCGCTCATCCTTCCCAGCCTCTAACCAGTGGGGTTTGGAAGGGCGATTGGTCGGAAGCGGGTATGAGCGAGATGGCGCGCTTTCAGCTTGAGAACTCCGACGTGATCACGTTTCATTGCTACGATCCTCCTGACGCGATGAGGAAGCGCATCGCCTCCCTGAGGCGCTTTCGGCGGCCGTTGATTTGCACCGAATACATGGCCCGTCCTCTGGGAAGCACTTTTGCGGCGATTCTCCCGATCCTTAAGCAGGAGAAAGTTGGCGCCTATAATTGGGGATTCGTCAGCGGCAAAACTCAAACCATCTATCCGTGGGATTCGTGGGATAAAACCTACAGCGGAGAACCACCTCTGTGGTTTCATGACATCTTCCGTCCAGACGGCACGCCTTACGATCCGCGGGAGACCGAGTTCATCCGCCAATTCGCAAAAAGCGCTCAAGCAAGCAAGTCGTAGACGGAACAAGTGGGAAGATACCTTCTGAATCCTGGGTTGCAATGGAGTCAAGAATGAACTGGGGCAGGTCGATCGGGTCGCGTGCGTTGCTGGTGCTGGCTCTCGCAGCCTGTGTCGTGGCACAGCAGAAAGCGGAGTCTGCGCCGAACACCCAGGCACAAACCCCAGGTGTAGTTTCGACCGGTGGCGCGCACGCGGCTGTGCTGGATAGTGAAAAGCGTCCGATTACGGCCGGCGGATTTGTAGACAGCGGCCCCGTCATCTTCAAGGACATTTCCGAAAAAGCCGGGCTGACGGGGTGGCGGCATGTAATGGGTACGCCGGAAGACACTTTCATTATCGAGACGGTAGGTTCGGGAGTGGCGCTGCTCGATTATGACAACGACGGCTGGCTCGACATCTATCTCGTGAATGGCTCGACCTACGATGCCATGTCGGGGAAATCCTCTCCACCTCATGCGGCGTTGTTTCATAACAATCACGATGGGACGTTTACGGACGTCGCAAAGCAAGCCGGCGTCACCAACGATCGCTGGGGTTTTGGCGTTGCTGTGGGAGACTACGACAACGACGGCTGGCCCGATCTCTACGTGACAAACTTCGGCAAGAACCGTCTCTACCACAACAATCACGACGGAACTTTCACGGATGTTGCCGAAAAGGCGGGAGTCGCGCTGGGCAACTGGTCCACGGGCGCAACCTTTGGCGATTATGACCGCGATGGACGATTGGACCTTTTTGTTCCCGGGTACGTGCACTATGACATGGCCCATCCCCCTGTGCCCGGCTCACCCGCCGTAGCTTTTTCTTCCTGCGAATTCCGCGGGATAAAGGTCATGTGCGGGCCCCGCGGATTGAAAGGGGAACCCGATCATCTCTTTCATAACAACGGAGACGGCACATTTACCGATGTCAGCGTGAAGGCCGGCGTGAGCGACAAGAACGCTTATTACGGGCTTACCGCAGTTTTTGCGGATGTGAACAACGACGGAAGAGTCGATCTCATGGTCGCCAATGACTCCACGCCGAACTACCTGTATCTCAACAAGGGAGACGGCACCTTCGAGGATGCAAGCTACGCGTCAGGCTACGCGCTGAACGAGAACGGACGCGAAACTGCATCTATGGGCGTGGCTGTGGGCGACTATCTCAATAATGGCCGGCTCGATCTTTACAACACGGTTTTTTCCGATGACTACAATCCGCTCTATCGCAATGATGGTGGTGGCAACTTCACCGACGTGAGCTATCAGGCAGGCATCGCAGAAGTGACGATTCCGTTTCTGGCATGGGGAACGGGATTCCTCGATTTCGACAATGACGGATGGAAAGATTTGTTTGTTGCGAATGGACATGTGTATCCGGGCGTGGACAAGAGCGATTGGGGGACAACCTTTGCCGAGCGGCCTCTTCTGTTCCGCAATTTGCACAATGGGAAGTTCGAGGTGGTACCGGCAGTGAAGGGCACGGGACTGGCTTTATTGCTGACGGCGCGCGGCGCCGCTTTCGGCGACCTTTTCAACGATGGGAAAATCGATGTGGTAGTTAATCAATTAAATAACACCCCGGTACTGCTCCGGAATGTAAATCAGGACCAGGGTCACTGGGTGGGGCTCAGTCTGGTGGGAGGAACAAAGAGCCCGCGCGATGCAGTCGGAGCATCGGTCTACCTTGTGTCCGGTGGGATTCGGCAACGCGGGGATGTGATTAGCGGAGGCAGCTACGCCTCCTCGAACGATTTTCGCGTCCATTTCGGCCTGGGCAGCAGCACCAAGATCGAGCATGCGGAAATCCATTGGCCCAGCGGGGCCATCGAGTCGGTGAGTCTACCCAGCGTGGATTGTTTCTACCGGGTCGAGGAAGGTAAAGGCGCGGTGCAGATCCCGTCCACGCAAAAGTGAGAAATGTCTGGCGAATTTGTGTTTCTCCCCGGAGTAATCGTTTGCTCAGAACTGCACATCAGCGAGAAAACTTCTTGACAGCGCTAATTGATTCGTATTAGAGTCACCCCATTTTGGGGGTGGGGAAATTCTCGTACCATCGAAAAGATCGAGTGCATTCCTCGCTCTGGGCGTGTTCCTGTTCTTCACAGGCTCCGCCTCTTTGTTCGGCCAGAGTGCCAGCTTTGAGAAAGCGTTTAACGAAGGCACTCAGGCGATGCGCTCCGGCGACTGGAACGGAGCGGTCAGTTCCTTCACTCTCGCGGCCAGAATTCTACCTGCCTCCGCGGAGGCCGAGTTCAATTTAGGACTGGCACAGCTCCAGCAGGGACATCCGCAAGAAGCCATCCCGGCGTTTAGTCGCGCCATCGAATTGGCGCCCAGCCTCAAGGGATCTCATTTGTTTCTCGGCGTGGCACGCTATCGATTGAATGATTACCAGGCAGCGATTAGCGCTCTGCGGAAGGAAATCAAGATCGATCCTGACAATGGAAAAGCTCTGATGTGGCTGGGGGTGGCGCAACTGGCGGCGGGCGATAACTTAGCGGCAGCCGCATCGCTCGACAAGGCCGCGCAGTTGAATCCGGGCGACGTGGATATTCTTTACCATCGCGGGCGCGCCCACATGTTGGTCTCCAAAGACAGCTACGAGGAAATGTACAAGGCAGACCCGAACTCGTGGCGGGTACATCAGGCGCTGGCGCAGTCGTTCGTCGAGGCCGACAAGCTGGATGATGCGGTCCACGAATGCCAAAATGCCCTGAATTTGCGCCCGCAAGAGCCGGGATTGCACGAGGAACTGGCTGATATTTATTGGAATCAGAATCAACTGGACAAAGCGGAGGCAGCGTTCCAGGAAGAGTTGAAGGTGGATCCGGAAAGTATTTCGTCTATGTACAAGTTAGCGGTGGTTAGCCTGGAGCGCTCAAAGCCCGAGGAGACGGTGTCGCTACTGAGTCAGGTCTTGCAGAGGTCTCCGGGGTATCGCGATGCACACTACCAGAGAGGGCGAGCGGAGGCACAGTTGGGCCAGGTGAGCGCAGCGATCAGCGATTTCAAGGCCGAAGTTTCGATTGGGGATCGTGGCGACGCCGAATCCTTGCGGCAATCGTACTATCAGCTTGCGCAGCTGTACCGTAGAGCCCAGCAACCGGAGGAATCGAAAGCGGCGCTAGAGGCCTTCCTGCGCCTGAAGGAGAAGGAAGATGCGGCCCAACAGCAGAAACTGCAGGATAAAGTGAGCCGGTCGGCCGAGGTTTCCCGGTAGTAAGTTTTTTCGGAGTCGGTGAGTAAACGTTTTCTGCACCATGCCTGTGCAGTCCAAGTTTCGGTTCGGAGGATGACAATGCAGCGTTTGCAAGGTTTCGCGAATCGAGTAGCCTACAGCGGTCTCCTTTTACTCATGACCACCCTCTTTTTTTGTGCGGTGGCTAACAGCCAGGAAAACCAGGGAGCGATAGCCGGCAACGTCGTTGATCCCACCGGCGCGGTGGTGGTCGGCGCCAAGCTCACGGCGAAAGGAGAATCCACCGGTACCGTGTATCAGGCGGTATCGAGCAGTGCCGGTTCCTATCGATTTCCTAATGTGAACATCGGAACCTATGACATCACCGTCAGCGCTACTGGATTTAAGACGACCACCTTGACCGGAATCCTGGTGCAGGTCGCAACCACCTCGGCATTGGACGTCAAGCTGACGACCGGTGCGATTACCGAGAGTATTGTCGTCAACGCCGAGGCCCCGACCGTTCAATCGGAGAGTTCCGATATCGGCACCGTGGTTGGAGAAAAGCAGATTCTCGATTTGCCTCTTGCGCTGGGAAGCACGGTGCAAGCCATGCGGTCCCCGGAGGCATTTGTTTATCTAATCCCTGGTGCGGTGGGGCCCGGTTCCGACTCCGGCAACGGCGGAACGTTTGAATCCAAGATCACTGGCGGCCAGAACTATGGGACGGAGGTGCTGCTGGATGGCGCGTCTATGACGCGTTCTGAAAACGGTTCCTCGTTCGATGAAACCGCACCCTCGGTGGACGCGCTGAGTGAATTCAAGGTCATCACTTCGACCCTGCCTGCTGAGTTCGGCATGACCACTGGCGGCGTTGAAAGCTTCAATACCAAGGGTGGTACCAACAAGTATCACGGCGAACTCTACGATATTTTCCGCAACGAAGACCTTGATGCCAACACATGGGGCGACAACTTTGCGCTCTCGCAGGGACAGCCATACGCAACCTATCGAACCCCGCTGGATAAGCAGAATGACTACGGCGGAACGTTTGGCGGTCCTTTCATAATCCCACATCTCTACAATGGCAAGGACAAGACCTTCTTCTTCTTTTCCTGGGAGCAATACCGGCAAACCGTAGGTGGCACCCAGACTTCCACGGTGCCCACCACTGCGGAACTCGGCGGCGATTTCACGGCAACTCTCGATGAGGCGAATGTCCTGGGCACGAATCCGTGCGACGGTACTCCCATCTATCAGGGAGAAGTTTTTGACCCGGCGACGACTCAAACCGTTGGTGGAGTCGAGTGCAGAACCGCTTTTATGAACGAGCCGGGAAGTACTGGGAATAAAATCCCCGCGACCCGGTTCTCGACGGTGGGCCAGAATCTGCTTTCTTACTACCCCACTCCGCAGAACAGCGGCCTGGCAAACAATTACACATTTGCCTACAGCTATCCGATTCTCGATACGACCATGACATTCCGTATCGATCAGAACATCAGTTCGAAGAGCAAGGCGTACTTTACATATTCCTCGCGGAGTAATGTGCGCCTATCCACTGTTCCAGAATGGGGCAACGCGGCCGGTGAAGGACGAAACCAGTTCTTCGGCACCCATTACCTCCGGTTTGGCTATGATTACACGATTACTCCGACCATGCTGAACCACCTGAACCTCGGCTACAACCGCACCAACAGCAAGAATGTCGGGGCCGGAGTTGCGTTCGGCCACGGTAACACAGATTGGGATGCGAAGCTGGGCATTACCGGCGCAAGCGGTGTGATGTTCCCGGCAATCGCCCCCGGAGAAGCTTCGACGGCGGGGTTTGGCGATAACGTAGATGGCGATACGATTGACAATGGATTCCGATTCGCCGACACGCTGACTTGGGTTCATGGCAAACACGATTTAAAATTCGGCTACGAACAGTGGTATCAGCAGTTCAACCCGCTGAATTTCCAGAACACCAGCGGTTCCTTCAACTTCGGCAGGGGACAAACGGGAGGCACAGCTGAAACGAGTAACCTGAGTGGCAACGGCATCGCCAGCATGCTGCTGGGCGAACTCAACTCGGCCAACGTTACTTCCTACGCCAGTCAGGCTCGCTGGCTGCGCAGTTATTTTGCCGGATTCGTCGAAGACAACATCAAAGTCACTCCAACTCTTACTTTGAACCTGGGCTTCCGCTATGACGTCGACGAACCGGAAAGAGAAGCCAATGGCAACACTTCCGATATCAGCGTAACCCAACCCAATCCCGGGGCCGGCAATCTCCCGGGTGTGCTGGTGTTCGCAGGCAAAGGCCCCGGCCGCAACGGAAATGTGGATGAACGCTGGGCCAACATCTGGAAGAAGGATTTCGGGCCACGCATCGGGTTCGCTTGGGCGCCTGCCATGTTCGACAACAAGATGGTGTTCCGCGGAGGCTACGGCATTATCTACGGAAACCTTCAGTATGCTGATTTTGGTGGGTTCAACCTTACTGGATTTCAGGCAAATCCCGCTTTTGACAGCGTTAACGGTTTTGATCCGGCGTTGCAAATCGATGCGGGCTTGCCCGCCTATCCGGCTCCGCCCAACCTCGACCCTACGCAACTGAACTTTACCGGGCCCGAGTACACCGCACCGTCCTACGGACGGCCTCCGATGTCGCAGAACTGGAGCATCGAAATACAACGGGAACTCGCCACTGACTTGATTGTTGATGTGGCCTACGTGGGGCAGCATTCCCAGGATCTGCGCTCGAATTACGACGCAGTGAATACCCTCAACCCGAAGTATTTCTCTATGGGAACTTCGCTTCTGACCCCGATCGGATCCCAGACCGCAGTTGCACCGCCTTATGCAGGGTTTCCCAGCGGAGCGATTGTGGCGCAGGCCCTCGTGCCCTTCCCGCAATACTACGGATTCAACACAGACGGGCAACTCGAGAACCTTGGTCAGTCCACCTACAACGCGCTGGAGGCCCAGCTTACGCGGCGCTTCCACAACGGCCTCAACCTGATGGCCTCCTACACCTGGTCAAAGACCTTGACCGATGCCGACTCTGCGCTCCCTTATTTCGCAACCCTGCACCAGGGCGGTGCTCCACAAAACGTTTTCGACAAGCAGGGAGACAAGGCGATCAGCAACCAGGACCTCCCGCAGAACTTCGTCCTCAGCTACGTATACGAGCTCCCGTTTGGAAGGAATAAGAAATTCCTCAACAGCAATAAGCTTTTGGATCGGGCGGTCGGGGGATGGTCGATCAGCGGCATCCAACGCTACGAAAGCGGCCAGCCGATTGCTTTTGGCTGCGCCACTGGCGTCCCGGCCTACAACGACTGCATTCGCTTCGATTACATTCCGGGGGCATCTCCGGAAAGTGCGGCGTGGAAGGGTAGAAATGGAAACTTCGTTCCCATTACAGCCGCGACCTACGCTGCTGGGGATCCAGGCATTCCGATGTTCAATCCTCTCGACACAGCGTTTGGCGCCGTGACTCCCGCATTCGATGACCCGAACTCACCCCAGAACTTAGCCTCCCGAGGTACGTATGCGTTTGGTACATCGCCGCGGGTGGACGGGCATATACGAATGGGAGCTTATCTCAGTGAAGATTTCAACCTGATGAAACGAACGAAAATCACCGAGGGCAGCGACCTCTTATTCCAGGCGAACTTCCTCAACGCATTCAATCGACACGTCTGGAATCGTCCAGGGGATCTCGGGGCGGGCGATAGCTTCTCTCCCACAAATCAGCCGACCGGAAACGGGCTCGGCAATACGTTTGGAGTCATAAACTGGAACGACTTTTCCACCACAGGAGGTGGCGGATACCTGCTCTTCCCAAGGCGAATCCAGCTGCAACTCAAATACGAGTTCTAGTTGCAGACTGGGTCCGAGGGAACTCGAAGGCCGTCGCGTGGGCGCGGCGGCCTTATTTTTGGCGGAAAAAATCTGGACGCCGCTAATCCAGCCTTTGGCGCGTATTAAACTGACACCGTGGTGAGCCCGCTTGGCAGCGCAAGGTCGCGCATTTGCAGGAAAGCGATGCGGCTGGTCTGTTTTCTGTGCCTGATTTTCGTCCAGAGTCTCGGCCAATCGGGCCATCCTGCCAGCGCGATTGAGAAATCCGCATCGCATGCCGCGAGCGCCGCAGTTCCCGGGAAATTCGTGGACGTCACCGAGCAGTCCGGCATTCACTTCCAGCACCAGGCATCGAAAACCTCCCGGAAATATCTCCTCGAAACCATGGGATCGGGCGTAGCGGTTTTCGACTACGACAACGACGGCCGTCTCGACATTTTTCTCGCCAATGGCGCGCGCATTGACGATCCCATGCCGAAGGGCGCCATTCCGCAGAAAGATGGTCCGAAATATTGGAATCGTCTCTATCACCAGAAAACGGATGGGACATTCGAGGATGTGACCGTAAAGGCCGGGCTTCAGGGAACTGGATACTCGACCGGCGTTGCCGTCGGCGACTACGACAACGATGGCTTCGACGACCTGTTCGTTGCCGGCTACGGGCACAGCACCCTGTATCACAACAACGGCGACGGAACCTTCACCGACGTGACGGCGAGCGCTGGGGTGGGCGGATCGGGCTGGGCCACCAGCGCAGCCTGGGTGGATTACGACAATGATGGACGCCTGGACCTGGTCGTGGCGCGATACATGGTCTGGGATTTCGACGATATCTACTGCGGGCACCGAGAAGAAGGGCTGCGCTCCTACTGTCATCCCGATCTTTTCAAACCGGCGTCGGTCCTGCTCTATCACAACGACGGAAACGGTAAGTTCAGCGAAGTCTCCGCCAAGGCCGGCATCGATAAGCCGGGCAAGGGCCTGGGACTGGCCATCGCCGATTATGACCA
>Ga0335074_10016955_pt1 | contig 10256 bp, 11 predicted proteins | sample Lox_Sample_23_FD_206715 | JGI IMG/M metagenome (GOLD analysis project Ga0335074, IMG submission 206715) | Soil microbial communities from Loxahatchee National Wildlife Refuge, Florida, United States - Lox_Sample_2.3 | ecosystem: Environmental > Terrestrial > Soil > Wetlands | place: USA...
GCCTTGGAATCGGCCCAGCGTGACCACACCTTCGAGTTTCACCATGAGAGTGAAGTCGTGAAGATGGCCGAGGAAGTTGGCCTCCGCGTTACCCGTTTGATCTGCGACACGGGGATCCCGGTTTCCGGCGGCCGATTCCTCCCGCGTGCCCTAGGTATGTTGCTGCGCCGCCGCTCATGAATGAGGCTTCGTTACTACCTGAGACATGCCCACTGACATTTTACAAGTCCCTCTCTTTTTTGTCCTCCCTAGTAACGGTCACGTATTATGACCATGACCTTTGAGGAGGTGAAGGCTCACCTCAAGCAACGTTTCCCGTTTATTATGGTGGACAAGGTTCTCGAGTTGGTACCTGGCAGAAGGATCAAGACCCTCAAGAATGTAGCTGGCAATGAGATCCAATTCCTGGGCCACCTTCCCGACTATGCCATCATGCCGGGCACTTTGATCATCGAAGCGATTGGGCAAAGCGCTTCTATTCTATTTAGCCACACGACGGGCAAAGGGATGGATTCTAAAGAGTTCATGGCCCTCGCCGCTGTCAATGATATGAGGTTTCTCGTGCCGGTCCTGCCCGGCGATACGATGACGATGGAGATCAATATCATTAAGATGACCGATGAAGCTGCCTTGGTCGAAGGAGTAGCCCGCGTAGAGGAGACTATTGCAACGCGCGGGAAACTGAGTTTCGCTCGAAAGGTTGTATGAATCAACAGCGTACATGATTGCTGGCCTGTCCGACTCCCGTGGATGCGAGTGATTGTGGGAGATTACAACAAATGGAGAAGCGCAACAAATTGAGTAGGGGACGGTACCGGCCGAGCGCCTATCTAAGTGTGCTCAAAACAATCTTTAGGGTTAACGCGATTTTGCATCTGTTCGCTCGAACGCTCCCCGGCGGATTCAACCTGAGGCCCTTTCTTCATCGCTTGCGCGGCGTTAAGATCTACGGTGGCGTCTGGATCGGGGACGATGTTTACATCGATGAAGAGTATCCCGAAACGGTAGAGATTCATGACGGAGCGGCAATTGCTACACGGTGCACGATCATCGGCCATATGAAAGGCCCCGGCAAGATCATCATAGAAAAGGACGCCGCCATCGGTGCGGGTTGCGTGATCGTATGTGCGGCGGGGCAGACACTGAGGATCGGCGAGGGCGCTGTGATTTCCGCGGGATCGACGGTGTCACACAATATCCCGCCCTTTACTCTGTGTGGCGCGCCGAGGATTAAAGCATTCGGTCAGGTAAATGTATCGATCCGCACCGCAAGATCCTACGAGGAATTCAGGCGCGGCATCGTTCCCCTACGGGCGAAGCCTAAAGCCAGGAGTGCCTGCGCATCCGGCACGAATGGAACGATGTCCTGATAATCGCCAGATGTTTTTCATGCTTCGATACGCGAATCGAACGGAGGAGAGATTCTCGGTCGGGATCGCTGGCGCGAAAGTGGCCGACCGTCGATGAACGAATGTTGCGACCTGCCAGCGAACCCATGACTTCTCATTTGAATCGGTATGATAGCCTGAAGTGTATCGCGAATTTGGCCTCCCATCTTGGGCCCTTACCGCTCGTGGTCGGCCACTCAGAATGTACCGAGTCATCGAGGAACGTTACCGCTGCCCCGATCAGATTGCCGAATCCCCTGCGATCCCTCCGTTGTCGACTGCAGATCGCCCCTCGCGATTCGAGAGCGACTCCTCCAGTTACACCCCATCTTCCTCGTTAGCGGCCGATCTCCCTGCCAACCTTACGGCCGCCTTGATCGGAAGCCAGCCTGCCCTCGACCCCGACCGGTTAGTCTCAAGCTTCACCCTTGAGCGCTACCTCGGCAGATCGCATGGAACGGCGCCGCGCGGTGGCCCGCGTCACCTTTGGAGCGAACTCTATTATTGTGTACGCCCCTTCCTCCCGAACTGGCTAAGGATTGCCTTGCAGCGCTTGTATCTGCACGGCTGGCGGCGCATCGGCTTTCCCGCTTGGCCGCTCGACGTGACCGTCGAACGGTTGGTCGAATCCAGTCTCCTGCAATGCATGAAGGGCGGCGGCATCGCAGCAATGCCCTTCATATGGTTCTGGCCAGACGGTGCTTCCAGTGCGGCGATTCTGACCCATGACGTCGAAACCGTCCGGGGAAGAGATTTCTGTCACCGCCTCATGGACATAGATGAATCTTTCGGATTCCACTCCTCCTACCAGATCGTTCCGGAAAGACGATATCCGGTCACGACGACTCTGCTTCAGGAAATTCGGGACCGCGGGCACGAAGTCAATGTCCAGGATCTGAACCATGACGGCAGGCTCTTTGCAGATCGGCACACGTTCCTTTCCCGTGTACAGAGCATCAATGAGTACGGTCGAGCTTGGGGGGCTAAGGGATTCCGCTCCGCGATCCTGTATCGAAACCTCGACTGGTACGACGCCCTGGAGTTCGAATACGACATGTCGGTACCGAATGTGGCACACCTAGATCCGCAGCGCGGAGGATGCTGTACCGTATTCCCCTATTTGGTCGGTAATATCCTTGAACTCCCACTCACCACAATACAGGACTACTCTCTGTTTCACATCTTGCGCCAGCGCGGAATCGATCTATGGAAGAAGCAGTCGGAATTAGTGATGGAAAAGCACGGCCTACTGAGCTTTATCGTCCATCCGGACTATTTGGTGGATCACCGTGCCCAAAGCGCCTACCGGGACCTGCTCGCCTTCCTGGTAGGACTACGATCGGAGAGGAAACTGTGGGTTGCATTGCCGAACCAGGTCAATGAATGGTGGAGGCAGAGGAGCAAGATGACGCTGGTGCCCCACGGCAACACGTGGCGGGTGCAAGGCACCGGCCATGAGCGGGCCCGTATCGCCTATGCCCGAATCGAGGGCAATCGGCTAGTCTACGCCATCGAATCTGCCGTTCCCGCAGCCACATAAAGACTAATAGTGATTTGGTGGCTGCCGCCCTCGCCCACAAGGGATCGGCTGGCATCCAGTTTCATCCGGTGACTGCCGGTCTGGGGTGAAACTGCTCCTCCCGAAAGTGGCGAATCCACAGGGATCGTTGCCACAGCCCAGTGGATGGTGTTGTTCTGGGACTCTCCATTACCAGGAACGATCCATAAAATGGGAGTGAGTCCCAATCGTCTTCCTTCGCAGCCATCCTTCCGCCTCCTCCCGCCTGAGTCTCTCCGTAATTCTCTGAAAACAAAATGTTTTGGGCGCGCGTGCGCCGTGGTAGTCGAACTGCGTAAGTGTCAAGAGGCTCCAGAAACAGATTGATTTCGAGCCGGACGGTGACCCTTGCCCGAGATCGAAGAGGATGAAAGTTTAAACCTAAACGAAACCTTGGCCCGAGTTGTAGGATTCCTCACTAGGCGCCGCTGGTGGATCGTCCTGCCCTTCGTTGCGGTGGCTTTGACGACTGTGGTTGTTCTGTCCTTCCTCCCGAACCGCTACACGTCAACCGCTTCTCTCCTGGTCGTCCAACAACAAGTTCCCCAACGGTACGTAGTCCCAAACAGCACTACCGACGTTACCTCGGCGCTCCAAGCGATGAAGCAAGAAGTGTTATCCCGAACCCAGTTGCTCCGTATGATTAATGATTTCGGACTTTATCCCAAGGAAAGAAAGCGCTTGGCCCCGGAACAATTGGTCGAGTTGATGAACAGCAATATCGACATCGTGCCCACCACCGAAACGCCGCAACGGCCCGACAAGGACTTCGATTCGTTCAAGATCTCCTTTACCACGGAAAGCGCCCTCCTGGCTCAGCAGGTCACCAACAACCTGACGTCCCTGTTCATTAACGAATACCTGCGAACGGGAACGGAACAGTCCACCAACACGACCAACTTCCTGCACCAGCAGGTGGAAGACAAGGGAAAGGAACTGGAAGCGCAGGAGGACCGTTTGCGGGATTTCAAACTGAGCCATGTGGGAGAACTTCCGGAACAGCAGCCAGGGAACATCGGGATCCTGGCAGGCTTGCAGGGGCAGCTCCAGAACACCATGGCCAGCTTGAATCGCGCCGAAGAGCAACGAGCACTCCTGCAAGCCCAACTCGAAGCGACGCCAAAACAGCGGCTCTCAGCGGATGGGATCACCCCCGCCAATCCCGGAAACCCCAACGCCACCCAGCTTCTCAGTCCAATTCAAGCCGCGCAAAACGAGATCTTGCGCCTGGAAGGCATCCGATCCACCCTGTTAGGTAAGGGCTTTACCCCCCAACACCCGGATGTCGCGCAGAACCAACGGGAAATCGCCTTGGCGGAGGCTACCCTCAAACGTCTGAAAGCGGCCATGCCACCACCTGACAAGGCCCTACCCTCCACGCCGGCCGCCACCAAGTCACACCCGCTTGAAGCGAACGACGATCCCGCGTTCGTTCAACTCAAAGCTACCCTCGAAGCGAATCGCGTGGAAATCCAGGACCTCACGAAGGACGAAGCCCGTTTGAAGGCACAGATTGGCCAATATGAGGGTCGCATCAACGAAACGCCCGTTCGCGAACAGCAGGAGGCCGGGATTCTCCGGGACACCGAAGTCCTACGCGCACAATATGCCGACTTGCAGAAGAAGGAACAGGAATCCCAGCTGGCCACCAACCTCGAAAAACAACAAGGTGGACAGCAGTTCCGGCTCATCGACCAAGCCAGTCTGCCCACGGTGCCTTCCAGTCCGAAACGAGTCAAAATCGCCCTTGGCGGTCTGGCCGGTGGTCTTGCCTTGGGTTTGGCGCTCGCGATCCTGATGGAAATGCGCGATACCTCTTTCTACACCGAGAAGAATTTGACGAAACAGCTGGCCCCGCCTTTCGTCCTGGGAATTCCGCTGCTTCCGACTCGCCGGGAAGAGCGGCGGCGGAAGTTCCGAAGCGTATTCCAGTGGGGAACTGCCTTAGCCATGCTGTTAGTTGTCGCAGCGGCCGAGTTTTACGTCATCCAATCGAGCCGATGAGCCACTTCCTCAACCTCTTCCATAAGTCTCCGGGACACGAACCAGCACCGCAGGCTTCGCCTGTGGTTGCGGAGAACCCCGACACCACCGCCCGTGCCGCGACTGTGGCGCAGGCTCTCCCGGAGTTTCCCGCAGAGGAAGCACAGCTTCGTCCGGAAAATCGCCTGATTTATCACGACGATCCTCGTAGCCCCGCAGCCGACCGTTTTCGTCTTCTCCGCATGCGGCTGAAGACTCACTGGAAAGCCGGAAAACTCAAGAAGCTTTTGATTACCGGTCCCCTGGCTCACGATGGAAAGTCGACCGTCCTGCTGAATCTCGCCACCGCGTTGTCGGAACGTGGAAAGCGCACCGTCTTGGTGATCGAAGCCGACCTGCACCACTCCTCCCTCGCCCAGATCCTCAGGCTCAAGCCCTGGGTCGGGTTGACCGAGTGCCTTGCGGATGATGCCACTTCACCACTTTCCGCCATTCGGCGCGTCGAACCCCTCGGATGGTACCTGCTGCCGGCTGGCGAGCCGCGTCGAAATCCCACGGAATTGTTGCAGACTCCTGCATTCGGTCACATCCTGGAACAGCTCTCCCCTTGCTTTGATTGGATTCTGATTGATTCCCCCCCGGTGATCCCGCTCACCGATTCTCTTTCTCTCCAACAGCATGCGGACGCCAGTTTGTTGGTGGTCCGGGCCGGCCGCACCCCTCGCGAGGCGGTTGAGCAGAGCATCGACCTGCTGGGGAAGAAGAACATCGTCGGCATTGTCCTCAACGGAGTCGAGGCGCGCGATCATCTTTATTACCAATATTATGACCCCACTCAACGCCACCCTGAAGACTGAGCGGCACCCGCCGGCGTGGTTTCTGTGGGTGTCCGAAAGAGCGCCGCACAGCTATGCCTTGATCTTCTGGCTGCTCTCCCTCGTCCTGTTCGCGAAGCCATTGAGCAGCTTGGCAAGCCTCTCCTTCCACGACGAACTCGCCTCCCATGTCCTACTGATCCCGTTGATCAGCGCATTCCTCATTTACCTCGAACGGAAACGGATTTTTCGCGCGCCGAGCTACTGCCCTTCGCTAGGCCTGCCACTCCTCCTGACGGCGCTGGCGCTGCGGATCCTCCTTCCCCCTGCTCTATCATCACTAGAACCCTCCGCCCGATTATCGGTACTCGCGGCGCTGATCGTTCTCACATGGATCGCCGGGTTCCTCTGGTTTTACGGCACCAGTGCGTTTCAGGCCGCAATTTTTCCCCTCTTGTTCCTTTTCCTCATGAGCCCGCTGCCGGCAGTCCTGTCGAGCCACCTGATCGTGGCCCTGCAACGCGGCTCGGCGGCCGCCTGCTATGCCCTCTTCCGCCTGATTGGGGTGCCCGTCATTCGGAATGGCTTCCAATTTTCCTTGCCCGGATGCGAGATAGAGGTCGCGGAACAGTGCAGCGGCATTCACTCAGCACTGTCGCTTTTTATAGCCGGTCTGCTGGCGGAGTACGCGCTCCTGCCGGGGGCATGGAAGAGAGTCTGGTTCACACTGTTCATCTTTCCCATTGCCATGTTCAAGAACGCGGTACGGATCGTCACCATCGCCTGGCTTGGGATCTACGTGAATCCCGCCTTCTTCCACGGTCCCTTGCACCGCCAAGGCGGCCTGCCCTTCTCGTTCCTGGCTCTCGCGCTGATGGCGGCCTTACTTTGGTTGCTCCGGCGTCCGGCGATGTTTCGGCGAGCGCGCCAATCGTAAGGTTGGACTCAGGTCAGTTTTCGAAAGCCGAGCGATAGACACGGAAGACTAAACGAACGCCAGCGTCTTTGGTGGGAGCGGATCTACAGCTTGATGACGCCGAAAGCGGCCAGAATTCCCGCCCACAGGCAGGCTCCTAGCGCGATCCCGGTGATCACCCCGCGGGAGGCCCGGTTGCGGCAACTGGGAGTCTCCACGAACTCTTGGTGTTCCTCGTCGATCAGTGACGAACCAGGATCTCGCCTTCGAGTACTACTCGGAAGCACGAACGCCGTGCGACTTCCCATGGAGTAATACTAGTACGTTTCGGCAGATTTGTCGATACTGTCCTTGGTTAGCAATAGACGGTTGACTACAGGGGGAGCTTTCGGGGAATCTCAGCCGACTGGCGAGACGTAGGCTGCGTCAATCTCCACCGCCACGGAGCGCTCGAGCAAGGTCACCGAAACGACCAAACGCCACGAGTTTTTGACCCTGAGCAGCAGTCCCTCCAGCCCAGTCAGCGATCCATAGTTGATCCGGACCTTCTGGCCGATCTTGAGAAAAGGCCACGGCTCCGTAGGCGCCTGGGAGTCCACAATCCGCCGAATCGCCTCAATCTCGGATTCGGTGATCGGAATCGGCTGCCGGCCAGCCCCGACAAACCCGACGACGCCCTCGGTGGTAACGACTTGGTTCCTCTCGTCTAGCGGGATCCTGCAGAAGACGTAGCCTGGGAAAAGCGGTAAGTCCATCGTCTTGACACGATCCGTCCATACGCGCCGGGAACGGTACGTGGGCAGAAATTGCTCAACGCCCTTGTGGCCCAGTACAGTGCTCACTGTGCGTTCATAATTGGACCGTACGCGCACGGCGTACCACAAGGGCCCCGGTTCAGTAGGCAGGATCATCGATCTCGATTCTATATTCTAGCCGAGTTTAGGGGCGTTGCCCTTGTTATTCTCAGCCCCCCAGCGAACCTGCTATGGCTGATGGGGAACCTCGGCAATAGATCGAACCGCAGCCTAGCTGAGAATTCTGTCAGAGCGACGGCGCAGGAAGGCGATCAGGCCTAGAACAGCAAGGAAATCAATAGCCAGTAGCGCTGGGTATGAAGGTTCAGGCATTGAGACTTGGAGAAATTCCTGGGCCACTCCGGCATTTGGCGTTGGCGTATATGCGGTTAAACTGGAGATCCCGAGGCTAGCAAGGTTCACCGAGCCACCCGACACGAGCCCACTGACGTCACCCGAACCTGCCATTCCCCCAGTTATGACCGAGTCGACCTCGGTTATCGCGTTGGACAGGTCGGTCATCGCGGCGCTCCACTGGGGACCAGTCAGAGCTGCATATGGATCAGAACCTGGAGAACTTGACCCGAGCAAGGTATCGTCAAAAACGTCCCAAATTGCGAAGCTCAGGGCGCCCGCGTCCGCACTGTCGGAACTGGGCAACGCTAGCAACTCACCAGCCAAGACGGCCGCGATGGCATAATCCTGGACAACGTCCCCAGCGCCGCCCAGAATATTCCCGTTATACGTGGCGCTATCGAACTTGAGACCCTCTACCGTCGTAGAATTGATGTCGGTAATCGTCGTAGCGGAGGTCAACCAGCTCTCACCGATGGAGATATCGGTCGTGAAATCATCGCAGATGAGTTGCGTCGGTGTGCCATTCACGCTGATGTTGTAGGGGCTGGTGTAGACACCACCCTCCGTGTAGCCAGTGTTCGGAGGATTAAGAAGCGTGAGAGTCTGGGCAAGGGAGCCTGTCCCGCAACAAACCATCAACCCCGCAGCGAATAACGTTCTCGGCTTCCACATACGCATCTGTTTCCTCCAAAGCCGTCACTCCCACTTCTCCACGCGGCAAACGCAGCACTTCCGCGCCGCGTGCAACCGGGCACGGCAGATGTTGATAAGCACGCCAATAGCCACCTCCTAACTTATTAAAAACGAAGCGGCTATAGTACTTTTTTGGAGAAAAGTTTAGGTTAACTTATCCCAAGTTTTCGGCGCATGTCCCAATTGAGAATTGTCTGTACTCTTGCAAACCAAGACAGTCGTCTGGGCGATCCCAGCCCCGAAACCGCCCCTTTACGGCCACTCCTCTTTACGAGGTGTTTGGAATCTGGCTTGTCACCCAGGCCGCCCAGGCTTTCTGAGGCTCTCCTATAGCTGATCGGAACAGTTAGGTATCCATCCTCGTGAATTCACGGGCTACGACGACTGCTTGGTGGAGGCGGCCGGCCTGGACGGAACCGCACGCCGAACCGCCAAGCAAAACGTGGGAGTCCATGTTACCGGGCGGATGAATTTCAGTACTTCTGGTACTGCGGCCCGGTTGTTCCCCACGCGCAGGTTTTCGGGCAATACCTCGGGAAACAGAGCCGAATGTCTTTTTCGTGAAAAAGTACTACATGCCTTTATGTTTCAAGTGCTTACAACTTGGCCTTTGGTGTGCTTATTGTGGGTCGATCCATTCAGGCGCTCAAGCCGCGGATCGAGCAGGGATAGTGTGTAGCCGCGCAAGCTGTATCCGTTCGGGTTCGAACCGGGCGGGCCTTGCCGCAAAGGATTGCCCTCGAACGCTGACGGCGACCACGGCATCGGAAAAAGGAAACGAGGAAGAAAATGGGGCAGACCATGCAGAAATCCTGGTACTTGATCGTAGCCGCACTCTCTTTAGTCCTTTTGGCGCCCAGCCCAATGGCTGCGCAACCACCGACGACCACCTTCGACCTGACGGGCGTCGGCTCCGGGACAGTATTGGCAGGTGTTTACACAAGCCCCTATAGCGGAAATATCGACGGGGGTTCCACAATCCCGGTGATCTGTGACGACTTCGCGGATGAGAGCTATGTCCCGGAGAGTTGGACAGCCTACGTCACGCAAGCATCGAGCCTCACCTCCGGCACCCCGGATTCGTACTTGAAGTGGTTGGGTAGCGGATCCACCATCTCCGTGGATGGCTACAATTTGAACCAGGAAGAGGCGTACACGGTGGCCGCTGTTCTGGCGGTCGATATCGTTACCAGTTCGGGAGAAGCCCAGGAAGACTACAGCTTCGCACTGTGGGACCTGTTCGATCCTCCGAATGCCGTGGACCAGCTCGACGCCTACAAGGACTACACGGACGCGACTAACGCCATGAACGACTTGAACAGCGCCGTGTCGTACGCTTTCAACGCGGCCATTGCCTCACAGGTGCAAGCCGACGTGAACGCCGTAACCATCTACACCTACGACGCCAGTGCTGGGGCGCCCACCGGTGCTTGTAGCCCAACTTGCCCGCCGCCGCAGGAGTTCCTCACCGTCAGCATGCCGGAACCCGCCTCTCCCGCTCTTCTCGGTCTGGACCTGCTGGGTGTCGCCGGATTGATCCTCTTTGCCCGCCGGCGTCTGGCCCGCGCGGCGACTTCGACTCGATCTTAAGTTAGCCAGCCCTCCCGGACGCACGGCGCAACGTCACCGCGGCTTGAAACTGTCATCCGAACCGAACCGCGCGCGTTTCCCTGAGCGATATTCAGGCCAAGAACCCCTCTTCCGGCTTAGCGAGAGCGACGTTCTCGGAATCTCCGCAGGGTTTGGTCGTCG
>Ga0335074_10016957_pt1 | contig 10255 bp, 9 predicted proteins | sample Lox_Sample_23_FD_206715 | JGI IMG/M metagenome (GOLD analysis project Ga0335074, IMG submission 206715) | Soil microbial communities from Loxahatchee National Wildlife Refuge, Florida, United States - Lox_Sample_2.3 | ecosystem: Environmental > Terrestrial > Soil > Wetlands | place: USA: Florida...
TTAAACTATGGTAGCTAGGTACAGCGCACTCACAGTGCTAATCCTTACAACAATCAATCCCGTTCTAATAACTGCCTTGTTGGTAAACTGCCGACCGGTATCCTACACAGATGCCGTTGATAAGCTACTCTCTCCAGGGCAATCTATCTCTTCGGCATAGCATACTTGATTGCCCCTTGTGACCGGATGGCACCTCGAGACTCGGTTATCCCTTTGCAGGGAAATTTTGGGAATTGCACCTAGCGGGGTAATCTAAACCTATTTAAGTAAGGTCGCTAATAGAAATTACGCTGGAAAATCGCTACAGAATCTCAAGTTTCAGCGTCTCCTCGCTAACAAGAATGCCTGAATATGTCTAAATTACGCCACTGGGTCGCAAAAAGCTGAGCAAAGTTGCTGAAAGATTGAGGCCTCTACATTACAAATATATGTCACATGACAGTACGCCATAGAAAGCATCAGGAATCACTCCAGACTCGAGGGGCCTCGATGCAGGACACACACAGCCCAAGCCCGTCGGGTATAGAGGAACTGCTGTGTATCAGCTGTAAACGTCAAGTAATCCCAAAATAAAGGATTGTATTGACTGTCTAAACGTATGCCGTCGTCGTGCTTAATGCTTGAAGAGCCTCAGTCTGACCCCAATATGCCATGCCCTCGGTCTGGGACAACTATTTTCTTGGCCACATAACTTTTCGACCCCAGGCCCTCTTCCACCCATTACAGTATGTTCAATTTCATACTGATACGGTGAAGTAAAGTGTTAGAAAAGCATTTGGACCAAAAAATCGAATATTAAGCCTTACTGATGCTATAGCTCTAAGGCGTAAGTGTAATTCCCCTTTGTTTTGGGCTGCAGTTTCTTTTTAATTTTGTCGCTATTAACTTACTCTTATTGCGGGCCTGCTGGAAAAAGTCCTTAAGTGATTTTCTCTTCGGCATTAAGAACAATAGAGTAATAAAAGCTCAGGCTAATAGATAGATAGCTACGAGTAGGTAAACAACGAGAGATGATAAGAGCGTCTAGAAGTTGATCGCACAAGGGGATTACAGGTAGTCAAGTAGAAAGGCAATATTTATAGGAGACCCAGTAGCATAAAACACTCCCATTACATGAAGGATTCCACCCCACATCAACTTACGCTGTGAACATGGAATCAAGGCAACTCTTAACCTATTTTGGTGAGTCCACTTTGGGATCCCTGAGCGTCGTCGTTTAAACTTGACGGAAATGACATGATGAAGCTGCTGGCATGATTGGTTCCAGGGGAAGCAGGTAACGTGATGGGCATTGCTTAGGGGCTGCTCAGGCTGCTCAGGTGATCCGAGTTGAGGGTGAGCAGAAGCGGCGATGCTACTAACTGAAAGGGAGTCGCCCTACTCCAGTAGATGATTGAACAGCAACAGAACTTTAGCATTGACAATGAATTAGGACACAAACTCAAGCAATGCACCTTGAAAGCGGTAAACAGGAATTAGAACTATCTGAAGTAGCTACGTCCTTCTACAGCTAGTTCGAAGTAGTAAAAATAACTCCAAAGCTACTTTTCTCCTAGGCACCTAAGTAATCCATGTAAGAAGTAAACCTTATTCCGCAATCACCACCATAAGTCCCTAATAAGCACCAAGAATGTTAGCTAATTCCATCGCCGTTTTCGCACTCCTCCGGATCGACTCTTCAAACGACGCATCCAAAAGCGAGGTAGTGCGTCCCCCCTAAACCTGGGGAGGTACCTCGATCAGCCTTCCCTTCTCTTTATTAGCATTGACTGACGACGGGGAGCCTTCTAGCGCCTGTCAGCCGCCAAACTGTTGTGCGGATGAAGCTAGACCGGCCATGGCAGTGTCGATGCTGCGATGGGGATAATTTGAGAGCTGATTTTGGTGCAACCATGCACGGTGGGGTGGGCTGGAGAAAGGGTTTGGCGGTTTTGTGATCCCTTATAGACTCCCTCCGGCCATGGTAGCGTCTTCATTAATGCCCTGGGTCGGGTTCAATGAAGACTGTGCGGGATGCTTCTTGCTTAGAACTAACTCGGTGAAGGTGATAAACCTCGACCCAGTCGGGTTGATACGCTGGGCTGCGGTTACAGGGCTGACTGAACTGGCTGAAAACGCTTGATTCACCGGCTTAAATTCAGAGACCATCTCGGTATTGAACGGCGAGCGATTACTATGCTCTGTGCACTGACTCTGCTTTATAGAGTGACTCAATACTGCCATGGGACGTTCGCAGTGAACTGTACCTGGTTGCAATATTTCAACATCAGGCACCTTTTTTGTGGTAGTCAACTGAGGCTCTAGAAGCTCGAAAACACGCCACCATGCAGGTTTGTTCTGAGGGCGGGGAAAATTTGAGGCTTCTCCAGGGTCTCTCGGCGGATTTCCTTCTACGAAGGCGAAGGGGTCGTATCTGACTCCGGTCACCACCTGTGAGTCGGGTGGCCAGTTGTTCTGCAGTTCCCCAGATGGAGTCTCAGCTGCAGGATTTCCGCACGGTGGCACAATCGCCTTTATTGCCTCGTTTTGTGGTGGAGGTGGGTAGAATTGACGCCCAGCAGCTTGGGCTGCTTCTGCAAACATCTCGCCCAAACTAGGGTCGCTGGTGGCCGTCCGAGATTGTACTTTGGGAAGCGGGAGGGAAGATGTGCCAATAGCCCTACCATCTCCTAGCGATCCCCCCGTAAAGGGTACATAATAAGCTCCCATGTTTGCTGGAGTCTGTAGGGGAGGCGGCCCCTTTGGTCCCTTGGAGGGGTCGAGGGGAGGAGCACATTGCCCTTTCGATTGTTCATGTGACCTCTCTGTTTGCAGTCGAGACAGTCCTTCTTCAAACTCACTAATATGAGGCAAGGAGAAGGCTGTCTGCTGCGGGGGGGTTCTAGGTGGTGTGGGCGGTATTGAGATTTGGGCCATTGGATTGAAATCCGACCGAGACCTTTGAGGCTCTACAAAGGAGCTTAGGCTATCCACCGCCGGCCCAATACCATCGACCATTTGGGAATTGAGCGTCATCACGTCCTGCCAGTGGGTAGAAGTGACTTGAAGCCGCTTCGTTGGACGTCCTTCATCTTCTAGAGGCCCAAATTCGTACTTTCGGATTTTGAGGTCCGCCAGGTTTAGATTGCGACGGGCCCATTCACGGCGGTAACATTCAGCGCCTATATATTGTGTCAGCTTGACAATTCCTTAGTCTCAGTACGGATTTAATTACATTTCAGTCGCAGTCCATCATATTCAGACTTCGCCTGCCTGCATACCAGGCATGACCCGTTATAATTTTGAAACTTTGGCAATACTTGATTTTCTGCATTTCGAATTCCTACGTATGGCCTTCTATTCCTTGAAGCAATATATGACTTGAATCCTAGAATTTCCGCCAATACCGTCTGTGGTTGTTGTGTATGTTCTAGCTCCCTGACATGAGGTGTCGGACACGGAAGCCCAGGTCCTGTGATGTACTCAACACGATATGCCCAGTGATTTCCTATCGACATTATAAGCTCCCAAATCCTCTTTGGGATCTGCTTTGGGCATATCTTGACGCCCTTGAGTGCAGCTAGTGCAGCCGTGGCAGACGCAAAATTCCGCGAAGAAAGCAAGTGCTTTTGATAAGGTTAGTTATTGAAGCATGCGTATGGGCTTCAGCGTACCATTATGACTTCGGCGATAGGCTCAACCAAGTCAGCATCGGCTGTTGCACATGCTCTGACGTCGTCACCCAACTGCAATAGCCTTTCATCTATCGGGTCAAGGCGGCCACTGGATATCATCCGAAAGTCACTACCGCAAAGTTGATCAAAGCAGGCGCTATCCTTTTCCGTAATAGATGCAGCAAACTTGGCAAGATCTTTCTGGCCTAGTCCTCTTCGAAAAGAGAAGTCCGTCGAGAGGGGTCTGATCCAATTAGCCTCTTCTATTATATCATGTTGAAAGCGTGAGTCTAAAACAGCAAGGTCTTGCAGCATTTCTGTAAGGTCTTCGTGCCTTCTTGCGAACAAAACCCGTATAGGATTGATCAGGAAAACAAGAGCCTTGAGCAATTCAGCCGAGTTATTACGAAGAATTATCGAGTCGTCAAGAAGCACTGGCGTCACATCAGGGGGATATAGGCTAGTTGCCACCAGCCAGTGAGCCCATGGGTGTAATGGACGTAGCTCCTGCTGAAGTCAGTGTCTCATTACTTCAAAATGATACTGCTGGAACATGCCTTTTCCAACCGTTCGTAGTGCAGCCTCAGATGAGGCGTTTCCTTCAGGCATTGGCGACAAATGTTGCGGGTGGCAGACATCCATAATATCAATCTTGAGAAAGACTCTGTCCCATAGCCAAGAGCGATCCTGATCCAGTCTGAGAAGATGACTGTGCAGAACACCGAGGACACTCGAGAACTGATAACCTTGGCCATTGTTCTATCATCCGGTGCTTCCCACTTCCAATTCCAGGCCGATTCTGGAGAAGATGATGTGTGTCTGGCATTCAGGAACTTCTCTACTTTTTCAGCAAGGCGCAAAGACCGGATCTGTTTGTCCGGCTGATAGTTCTCGCCTTCTTTCCTCTTATTCTTGACCCTGCTCATGCCACCTAGAGATACCAGAATGTTTTCAAGGGTACAATTCTCCCGTGTTGCCAAAAGTTGATGTCGGATATTAGGATCCTGGAAGGGTACAAAGCTGCAAATGAGCCCTATTTCTTTGATGTCAATAGAATAACTCAGTCCATTTCGGGCCTTTGCCTCCCACCATCGTGAATTGATGGTTTCCACCAAACTCTGCTGATGGAAATGTGTCACTGACAGTACTCCGAAAGCTAGAGAACGCATGGAAAACCTACCTTGTCCATCGTGATGTCGGTAAAGAATGGTTGCTAAGTTAGCTGTAAAAGGAAAAGACCCGCAGCTAAGACTGCAGGTGAAAAGGTTGGACAGAGACTACAATTTGAAAGTTACGCAAAGATCAGGCCACTGTAATGCTCGGTGAATCCTACAGTGCCTCTTATGTATTGGATTGGAACTCTTACCCACTCCAAAGGCCCAATCCTTTGGTAACATGCACCGCACGTCTCCCACTCAAGTGAACGATTCCCCATATGTCATGGAGGGTCGGAAGAGAGCACAAGTATTAACTTCGGAATAGGAGAACTGTAGTAGCCGAAGCAAGGGCCTAAAGGTGGCGGATACCGAATAAGTACAGGCCGCACAGGAGAGAAAAATGATGGATCATTTTCTGCCTATCTCGGGGTTTCAGCCAGAGATCTAGGCAGAGCTAGAGATAGCATCCCTGAGAAACCTCTCAACTTCTGGAAACTCTGTACAGCGTTTTTGATCTCGCTAACATAAAAGTAGGGAGCGTAGATATATGAACCAAAGAGCATGAAGAAAGATTAAGGTTAACGACACGAATGTGTAACTGTGGGTAGTGCCGTACCTGCCCAGAATTCGAAGACGTTGAGTATGAGGTGGGGTTTGTGATAGTATTAGCAAGGGTGTTGAAGGCATGGAGAGGCGTGACAGGGTTGTGCAGCGACGTTGCACAAAGGGTTCCCATGAAGGGTTAGGAATGTGTATTGACCAGCCATTCATATGGATAGGTGTCGCGCCCAGTGAAGAGGCCTGTAAAACAAACAGAATCCAATACTTCCGAAGACGAAATATGTTCATTCGGTTGCAACGAGCGTCTTGCAGGAGGATCTGCATCCAGCTAGAAAAGCCACACACACACCAACTGTCTGAGAGTACATTATCATTCTGGTCATCCAGATCCAGCAGATCCAGACTCGATGTGCAGCGGGCAAAAGAACCCCCGCCGATCTCATTCTTGGCTATAATCTCAAACTTTCCCGTGTAAATATCTCCCCACCATCTCACAGAGTGAGAACCTGGAAGGCTAAAGAACGGGCGATATTTCCAGGGGTTCGTTATCTCTCGCTAACAAACTTAAAGGGTCTTGCGCTAGTCCCCATTCAAGCTGAAGCTTTATTTTTCGTGTGAAGGACCCGAGGAACAACAACCCACCCTAACACATCAGTCATCGCGCCAACTGCTCATCCGCATTTCACAGCGATGAGAACTTGGAAATCTATATGAAAGTCGAAAGTATTCAACAATGATCACAATATCATAAAACGCCACTTTGCACAGTCCGATTAATGACTTTCTTCCAGCGAGGAACTATGTCGGGACCGCAACAGATCCCTCCATTACAGCCAACGTCTGCTTCCGAAACGTCAGCCTCTATCTTTTCAAAACGCTCACTACGTCAATTGGGTCTATTCTTTGGCGGTGCAGCTTTCTATGGCCTTGCCTCTATCATAACTCGAAGATCACTCGTGAGGCGCTACAAAGCAACGGTTCCAAAGTTCTTCCAGCAGAGTAATCGACCCAATGCCGAGGTGAACGGTGCTATGGAGGCTTTCGAAGCCTTGACGATTGCCACCGTCAATGTGTTCAGTCTCAGTATCATGTTCACAGGTGGAATGTTGTGGGCGTTTGACATATCCTCATTGGAAGACATGAGACGAAAGCTCCGGGGTGGTCTTGGTATAGACGGTGAAAGGCGTGAAAATGCCGCGGAGGAGGAGATGGAGGAGTGGCTAGCCACTGTCCTGGCTAGAAAAGACGAAAAGGAAAGGCAGAAAAAGGCGACCAAGGATGAATCGAGTAGGTAAAAGCATATACAACGCAGCTGCATTTGAGGGTGTCTAAGGGAGGTTTTGGGAAGGAATAACAAGTACTACATTATTACGTGTTCTATTAGTGCCGGCGGACGCCTCCAAAAACCCGTTTCATATGAGAGAATACATGTAAAGAGACTAATGAATTATGGCCCGTGGTGTGATGGCTCTATTCACGGCACAATTGGAAACGAGACGCGTGCAGTGCTTGGCCTGAAATCTCATCGATGTATTATCTCAAAGTCATGTTTCAGTGTACTCTGCGCACTTTAAGTTGGGTCCGATATGGTAAGCGTCGTGCAACCCTCCATCACAATCCTTGTCCATTGGGCGCTTCCAGCCCCAAACTTGTGAGGATTTTTTGTGGGTATTCTCGTCACCAATTGGTGTTTTTGTTAGTTGACAGATGCGCCACATGTTAGATCAGTGTGCTGAGCCAATTTATCAAACCAGGAAGAGTACAAAATGCCGCAGCATCCTCCATAAGACGGAATAGGTTTTCCGAACGCCTCTAAACGCCTCCAGGTGGAAAGTACACCTAAAGGCTGCACATCTCGAAAGCATGGACTGCCTCATCACCTGGGGCAGTTGCTTTCTAATAGGCACCCTTCAAAGATCCGTAGAGAAAGGGGTTTTAACTACCTTCGTAAAGGATTGGGCTTGTAGAAGGGTCATGGGAAGGTGCATATCCTTCATAGCTGTCTTAATCACCTCAGTAAATAACTGCATTAACTGACTGAGGATCAATCTTTGTGTCTAGTTGGGAGTCGCACAAGCTGATTACAGTCATCGAATATCTTTTTATCCTCACACAATCACGTCCTATAGCTTGAAGACTGCATCTCGGTTTCAAGATTTCAAGACTGTTTTTGGATGCCTCCTGCAGTTACTCAGCATTATGCTTCACTTGTTCAGCCCCTAGAAAGAGACAGCCCCGCTCCTTCGAACCATGTCCTAAAAGGGAAGTAACTAGCTCGAAAACATCATAAGGTACTTTATCCTAAAAGGGTACTTTTAATAGACCAATAGGATTAGGCTTTGAAACTCGACTGTTGCTGACTGAGGTTTCCATACATGGCTAGTCAGCAAATTGTCAGCCCTTATGCATCCGCTTCAGCATCATCACGAAAGCATCAACAATCAATCCAGCCAGGCCCAAGTTCTGATTTTCTCTGTCTCCTTTCTTCCACTCATATCCATTGAGTTTGTTCTCGCATATTCGATGCGCAGATTTTGCAATTTCATATAGTATATATGAAGCTTGTTCTTCTCCTACTCTCAATTGTCATCGCAACAATTTCAATCATCTACTCTACCCCTCTTCTGGAACTACTTACAGTATTTACAGCTTCAGTATTGGATCAACCGCTTAACATAACGTCTCAATCAATTGAAACGCCCATGAGCATCGCGTCGACAGCCAAAAAGACAATGTCAAAGCTAGCAAACGCCAAAATAGTTCCCCGTCGCTCCGCTGATCGCGGACATGCCTCACACGGCTGGTTGAATACATACCATACATTTTCGTTCGCGGACTATTACGATCCAAAGTTCCAGAACTTTGGCAATTTGCGAGTCCTCAATGAAGACCGAGTAGCAGCCGGAAGCGGCTTTCCAACGCATCCCCATAGAGATGCCGAGATCTTCAGCTACATTTTGAGTGGAGAGCTCACGCACAGGGACAGCATGATCAAGAAAGGCGCTGAAGGGGCACAAGGCGATAAATTCTATAGAATGAAGAGAGGCGACGTACAATTTACCACGGGCGGAACTGGTAAGCCTTAACCCTTAATACCAAGTTCAAAGACAACAGACTAACATTTTCCCCAGGAATCGCGCACTCGGAAGGCAACGAAGGCACAGAAGAAGTCCACTTCCTTCAAATATGGGCACTCCCTTGGGCCCGCGGCCTCAAACCTGTCTACCATACCCGCACATTCTCCGAAGAAGCCAAACGTCAAGCCTTCCTCCCCATCCTTTCCCCACTGGCAGCCGGGCCTGGCGCTTCTGCAGCAGACGAGAATGCTGCCCTTCCCACAATCCCGGAAACCATCCCCATCCATGCGGACATGGTCATGGCCGCGGGCCTCATCAAGCCCGATGCACGATTCAAGTATACTGTGGGCTGCCAAATCGAGGAGGGCAAGCCAGCCGTGCGGAATGTGGCCGATCGAAAAGTGTACGTGCACGTCCCGATGACGAAGAATGGGAGTGCGAAGGTCAGACTTGACGGTAGGGAAGATGCCGTCTTGGGAGAGGGAGACGGAGCTTTCGTTACGGGTGTCAAGGCTGGAGATGTACTTAGTGTAGAGAGCGTTGGAGAAGCGGAAGCAGAGATTGTGATTTTAGATAGTAATTAAGTGCTCTAGGCTCTGGCATAGATTGGATGGGATCTTATATGTATTAGGGATAACAAAATATCACATATGAGTGATATATGATTGATGAACTCTTTTAGACTACGAAAGAGTATTGTGAAATACAAGCCTCCTGTCTCGTTTGGAGTTTTGTCGGGAAGAGGATTTCCCGTTGTCGTAAATTAAGGTGATATTAGCACCTTTTCTAAATATTTTTAATTTTATTTCTAAATTAGTGATGTTTTCATAAGACCACATATCACAAGCTGCCCAAAACAACCATGCACGTGACTCGTGAAGCATTGCTCTCCACCATCAAATTCCATCTCATACGAAAGGTATCGAACTAATAAGGTAATGAATAAGAAATTATATATTTAACAGTTCATATGGCCTTTTATACTAGGTAAGGTAAAGTAATGCGTGTCCATTCATGCAATCCCTTTCTCCCATTGAACGCCTTTTGTCCAGTCATCCCATATATACATCAAGTATCATCGCTCTCATAAGTATCATATCTCATCTATCCAACAACATCAAGCAACCACCTTCTCACTCCCATCCACATATCCAACCACACGCCCGTCACCTCCTGCCACCCGGGGCCATCGATAGCTCTCGCTTTCGCCACAGGAAGATGCCTGATTTTTTCTATGGGGCGCTGGTCCTTGATCTCTTCCTCCGAGAACCAGTTCCCGTGCAGGCCATATGGGACTCGTTGCGGCAAAGTCACTCTCGCGACTGTGGTCTTCATGTCCCTAGCGTTGATAATCCACAGCTCGCTCTTCGCGCTCGGAGGCGCGTTCCCGTAGTCATCTAGCTGGCTTTCGTCGAAGACGTACGATAGGATCCAACCATCGTCTTCAGATGCGCCATTAGTCCTTGGGACGAACCTCGGTTCTTGCGCATATAAACCGGGAGGCAGCTTGAAGATCTGGATTGGGTCATACGGATCGTTTGACGCCAGGATCTCGGATACGGTACGCATGTCCACGCAACCTGTGACGAGAGTAGGGGGATTTGAGACGCCACAAGCGATCAATGCATGAGCATCTATCTTGACAAGAGAGTTGATCTTGATGGCACGGCCCAGAGCAGCGCCAAAGGTTGAACCTGAAACAGAACAGCCGTAGACGTACTTTGTGTTCATCATTGAAACATCATCGCGGATGGAAGGAAACTCGAAAGGAATCGCGCTGAGAGCCCATTGGTGCGTGATAGTGTTT
>Ga0335074_10016958_pt1 | contig 10255 bp, 4 predicted proteins | sample Lox_Sample_23_FD_206715 | JGI IMG/M metagenome (GOLD analysis project Ga0335074, IMG submission 206715) | Soil microbial communities from Loxahatchee National Wildlife Refuge, Florida, United States - Lox_Sample_2.3 | ecosystem: Environmental > Terrestrial > Soil > Wetlands | place: USA: Florida...
GCCGGCATCCGTGCCGCGTCCCCAAAAAAAACCGACTTTGGGCGTCCATTATGACACCGGCTGGGCTCGCCACTACCCCGTGCGCCTGGCCCGCGCCGCTTACACCGAACTGGTCACCCGGCCCCTCATGAACGCGGTCGCCCGGCCCACGGTGGTCGGATTGGACCGCTTCGAGCACGCTCAGGGACCACTTATCTTCGCAGCCAACCATTCCAGCCATCTGGATGCGCCCCTTGTGCTCTCCGTGCTGCCGGACCGCTGGCGCCACCGTCTGGTAATTCTTGCCGGCGCCGACTATTTCTTCGACTCAAGGCTGAAGTCCGTCTATTTCGCCTTCGCCCTCAACGCCATCCCCATCGAACGGATCAAGGTCAGCCGCGCCTCGCCCGAGCGGGCCGAAACGCTCGCCCGCGAGGGGTGGAACCTGTTGATCTTCCCCGAAGGCGGGCGGAGCCCCGACGGCTGGGGCCAAGAACACCACGCCGGAGCTGGATGGTTGGCCGCCCGGACCGGGCGGCCGCTCGTGCCCGTGCACATCAAAGGGACCGGCCGTCTCTGGCCGCGCGGCGCCCGGCGCGTCTACACGGGCGAGACCACCGTGACCTTCGGGGCCGCGATCGAGGCTGACCGTCCCGCCCGCCAGCTCGTTGCGCGCCTCGAGGAGGCCATCGCGCTCCTGGCCGACGAGGCCAGCAGCGACTGGTGGTCGGCGCGGCGCCGCGCCGCCCAGGGTGCCACTCCCCCACTTACCGGCCCCGAGGCTTCCGCCTGGAGGAGGGCGTGGGCACTCGGCCCATCACCTAAGGACGGTGCCCGCCGACGGTCGCCAGCGGGTGAGAAACGATGGCCGCCCAAAGACTTCCGCAGTTCAAATTAGGTCCGTACTACACCTGCCGCTCGTCGACAGTCCCTGCTACGCCTGCCGCTCGTAGACAGGAGCGCCATCCGGCATCACCGCCGGCGTGACCAGGGTGGGCGGGCTTGCCGTCGTCGGAGCGGTGGTCGCTTGGGCTTCGATACGTTGCAGGTCCAGGTACGGCCCGTCCACGCCGCGCTGCATCGCTCCACCGAGCATGCCCCCGGCCAGCGAAGCCCCCAAGCCGATCACCAGGCTCCAGAACGCGCTCCAGTAAGTGAGGTAGTTGATCTTGTAGAGGTGGCCCGCGGCCAGCACCGTGTTGGGGACGTGCCCGATGCCGAAAGTAGGAAGCACGACCAGCCCGACCCCAATGACGATAAGTGCCCAGGTGGTGAGGCCCCCCATGCTCCCAGCACCCGCCCCCCGGGCGCCGGAGGTCACACCGGCGATGAGGCCGGCAGCGAACATGCAAAAAATGGCCGTCCCCGCTATCCACCACGACAGGTTGCTGTAAACGGCCGAGATGTGAGAACCAAAGGACAGTGCCAGCCAAAGGGCGTCCAGCAATGTGAACGCCGCGATCGCGATCAATGTGCCGCAGAAGACGCTGCCCCACCTCACTAATTGCGGGCCCAGGGCGGGCGTCACCGGCTTTGTCACATGACTCGAGTACCTGGTTGCCATCTCAACTTCCCTCCTGGCCGCCTCGGTCTGCCCCGCCAGCTCGGGCGTGCCCGTTCGACGTTGTTACGGGACATTTACCCTGTTCGTGGAAGGCGAAAACCAGGTTCGACGGCCGCGCGCCGAGCAAGCCATACTTGCCCTGTGGACCTTCGCCAGCTCGCGGCATTGACCGCCATTGCCGACCAAGGCAGTTTCTCGGGAGCGGCGGCGGCCCTGCACACAGTCCAGTCCAACGTATCTGGCCACATCAAGCGGCTGGAGCGTGAGCTCGGCTATGCGCTGGTGGACCGCCAGAGCGGCGAGCTCACCGAAGAAGGCAGGGTGGTAGAGGCGCGCGCTCGGGCCATCGAAGCTGACCTGGAAGCCATCGCCGCCGACCTCGCCGCGCTCCACCACCGGGTGGTGGGCAACGCCCGGCTCGGCGTCATCTCGACCACCGCTCGGTGGCTCGTACCGCTGCTGCTCGACCGGCTGGCGGGTGAACACCCAGGGCTGCGCCTGGTCACCACGGAAGCCTCCTCGTCGGCTCTCGGCGCGCTCCTGCTCAGTGGAGGGCTCGACGGCGCGTTGGTGAACCTCCCGCTCAACAATCCCGATCTACGAGTGCGGCCCCTTTTCGACGAGGACATCGTCCTGTTATTGCCCGCCGGCCACCCGCTCGCGGCAAAAGAACTGCACGTAAGCCACCTCGAAGGCCTCGAGCTACTACTCCCGGCCCCACACACCGGTTTCCGTGAAGCGCTCGACGACGCCGCCGCCGCCGCCGGCGTATCACTGCGCTCCCGGGCCGACATCGACGGGCTACGCCTCCTGTCCTACCTGGCCCTCCGAGGCTACGGTCCGGCCCTGCTGCCGGCGACGACCGTTACGGACCTGCCCGACAGTTACAAGATCGTGCTGATATCGGGCGTGCCCCGGCGCCACGTAGGTATTGCCATACGAAAAAGCGGAAGGCCGAGCGCGCCCACCCGCGCCCTCATTGACGTGCTCGAATCAGTTATTGAGGGATACGTGGCAACGCATCCGCACCTTTACCCGGCGCCTGATTGACTGGGCACGACATTGTTCATCCGGGGCGGGGGTAGATGATCACCATGAACCTCGGGGACGGGCGGCCGGCGAGGGGCCGCCCCCGAGGTGGACGGGGAACTCATCACCGCGCCCGGAACGCGGGGATGAGCCGCCAGCGCGGCCGCTCGGGCGCCGCGTGGTGCCCTGTCCCCTGCTACCGCGCCTCCAGCGCGGGTGCCGGCTCGAGGCCCTCAGGGGCGGATATTTCGGTCTTCCTGGACGGGCCCGGTAGCGAGGACGCCGGACCACCGAGGCCTACCGCGGGTAAGAGCCCTCTTGTGGCCAGCCACCAGGCTCGGCTGCTGCGCCCTGGGCCCACTTGCAGGCGCCAAGGGAGGCCAGGACGGGCCCGGTACTACTGGGGTTGGTCCCGCCACCATCCCTGAGCACAGGGCGCCGCCGGGCCGAGCTCGACCGGCTCAGGCGGCGATCCGGCCCTTGCTGCGGGTGGTGGGCCCGGAGCAAGGGCCGGGCAATCCAAGGGGGCCGGCACATTTAGGGACCGGTACTTTTAGGGGCCGGGCAGTTTTAGAGGCCCGCAGTCTTAGGGGCCGGGCAGTCTTAGGGAATGGCGGGGCCCGGCGTCAGTGCGGCGAGCTGGCGTGCGCGGGTTCACCACGGCGGTCGTGGCCCGAGGGCACGATCGCGTAACCGAGGCGGGCGAGGAACCCCGGGATGGCCCGGACGGCGTCCCGGTCCAGGTCCTTGATCGGCTCCGTCAGCTCGTCCCACGGCCTGATGTCGGGGTGGGTCCGAGCTACAGGGTCCTTCACCGGCCCGAGACGCCATCCATTGCGCAGGCGTTCCTCGCACCACCGGTCGTGCTCAGCCCGGCCGAGCAGTTCGACCTCCTCGGGGCTGAACTGTTTGGGCACTGCGTCCCAAGCCGGCGAAGGCTCGAGGTGGCACCCGACGAGAGCGAGCTTGCGGCCGATGTCTGCCGCCTGGTCGCGGTTGGACTCGCGCAGGATCTCAGGCAGCTCGGACCATGGTCGCAGCGACGGGTCGTCCGGCTGGGGCACCGGCCTGTCGGGAGCCGTGCGGCTACCGACGTAAAGCTCGTGGAAGGACTTGGCCAGCTCTTCCCGCCGGCGCCGCAGGTAATCGGCGTGCACAGACCGTGCCAGCTCCTCGGGTATGCCGTTCAACAGGGCCTCGGGGGCGCAGGCTCGGTCGAGCAGGCCGAAATCGGTAACGTTGGGCAGGCCAACCGACCCGGGTGCCCCGAGCAGGCCGGGCAGCGCGCTTTGGCCACGCGTGCAGACCACAAGGGGCACGGCCTCGGGCAGCGACCGGCGGCCCACTATCGTCGCCCGCACGGCGGCGGCGTCGTCGTTGTCGAAGCAGACGACGGCGAGGCAGCGTTCGAGCGGCGAGTCGAGGGCTATCGATATGGGAGGGCTGTCTGGTTCGGACAGGTCGGCCTCGACAGCGACCAGGTCGCACGCCAGGCGCAGGGCGGGGAAGCGCTCGTGCAGGGCGACGACTGCGTCCTTGGCGTCCGGGGCCACCAGGGTTGTGCGGCAGCGTTCCATCTCGTTGCTGTCATTGCGGTCATTGCTCTCGTTGCTCAAGTTGCCACGCCAGAGCCACCATCGCCGGGCCGCCTCGGCCACGAGCTGGCGTGCCAGCCGGCCAGTGCCGATCACGAGCAGGTGGGGTGGCGCGCCCTCCTCGAGCAATACGCCTCCGTGCTCGTCGAGCAGGGCCTTGAGCCCCGAGCGGGACACGTTGAAGAACTCGAGCCGGACGTTGGACCGGCTTGGGTCGGCGAGCGCGGACTCCTCGAGCAGGCGGCAGAGGCGGTCGTCGGCGACCTGGATGAAGCAACGCAGGCTGTGGCGAGCGGGGCGAGCGCCCCCGGACGAGCCGGCGTCGTCAGCTTCGCTCGTCCCTGAACCGTTGACGGAGCCCTCAATGACCGCGGCGCCACTGGCCCCGGCGACACTGGCCGCGGCGACACTGGCCGCGGTGGTACGGGCCGCGGTGGTACGGGGGCCGGCCCCATTGCCCGCCGTCCTTATACGGGCTGGTGCACCAACGTCGCTCGTCGCCTTAGTCGCGCTGCGCCGGGCAGGCGCCAGCGAACGTCTGGCAGCCAGAGCTACTTCGGCATTGGTCTCGTCCCCACCGCACACCGCCACGAGGTAGCCGGCGGCACCGATCCCGGCGCGGCGCAGCACATGGTCGTCGGTGGCGTCGCCGACCACGACAGGGATGCCCCGCTCGCGGCACGCCTCGACGCCGGCGGGGTCGGCCGCCTCCGTCAGGTCCTTGTCAACAACTACGACCTTCATGCCCCGTTCGTGGAACAAAGGCGCGAGGCGCGCCCCGCAGTTCCCCAACCCGCATACCACCACGTGGCCGCGGTAACCCAGGCGGACGCGCAGCTCGCCCCACTGGCGGGCAAATATCGCAGCGGCGGCGGTGAAAGCGGTGAAGATGACGGCCAGCGGCGCGAGCCATTGGGCCACCTCAAGCTCCCACGGGTAGGGCGGGGGCAGGATAAGGGTCATCTTGAACAGCAGCACGGTGTCGTACATCCGGTCAAGCAAAGGCAAAAGATGGTCCCCGCCATTGGACGAGGGTGCCTCGACCGACCCGAGCCCTACGAAGCCGAGGACCGCCGACGCCGCGATCAGCAGGCCAAGCAGCACCCAGCGCCCGCGGTGCGACACGTCGCGGGCCCGGGCCAGCAGGGGACGTGCGTTGCTCACCGCAGCAATGAGCTGGGCTCAGCCAGATCCGCCCGGCTCACCCGACGGTGCCGAGCGCTTGCAGAGCTGGCGCAACACGAACGGCAGGATGCCACCGTGGCTGAAGTAGTCGGCTTCCACCGGGGTGTCCACGCGGAGCGCCATCTCGAACACCTGGTCCCCCGCGCGTACGGTGAGCCGGGACGGCAGCGCCCCTGGCCCGGCCGCTTCCAGGCCCTCGATATCGAAAACCTCGCTGCCGGTGAGCCCGAGCTTCTCCGCCGAGTCGCCAGGCAGGAACTGCAAGGGCAGGATCCCCATGCCCACCAGATTGGAGCGATGGATGCGTTCGAAGCTCTCGGCCAGGACCGCTCGCACGCCGAGCAACGCCGTCCCCTTGGCCGCCCAGTCCCGTGACGACCCCGAACCGTACTCTTTGCCCGCCAAGACCACGAGCGGCGTCCCTGCCTGCTGGTAGCGCATGGCGGCGTCGTAGATGGTGGTCTGCTCGCCTGTGGGGAAAAAGGTCGTGAAGCCTCCCTCGGTCCCGGGGGCGAGCTGGTTGCGCAAGCGGATGTTGGCGAATGTGCCGCGCACCATGACCTCGTGATTGCCCCGGCGTGAGCCGTAGGAGTTGAAATCGGGCGGCTCCACACCGTTGTCGACCAACCATGCTCCCGCCGGCCCGTCCTTGCGGATGTTGCCGGCCGGGGAAATGTGGTCTGTGGTCACCGAATCCCCCAGTCGGGCCAGGGCGCGCGCGCCGCGGATGTCGCGCACGGGCGCGGGGACCTCTGGCATGGCGTCGAAATAGGGGGGCCGGCGCACGTACGTCGACGTGCCACCCCAGCTGTACTGCTCGCCCTGGGGTACGTCGAGACCGGCCCAGCGTTCGTCGCCGCGGAACACCGCGGAGTAGCTCTTTTCGAACATGTCGGCAGCTATCGCGTCGCTGACAACCGACGCAACCTCCTCGCTCGTCGGCCAGACGTCGGCGAGGTGAACCGGTTGGCCGTCTGCTCCGGTGCCCAGTGGCTCCGAGGTGATATCGCAGTCCATCGTTCCCGCCAGGGCGTAGGCGACCACGAGAGGCGGCGAAGCCAGGTAGTTCATGCGAACATCCGGGTTGATGCGCCCTTCGAAATTCCGGTTGCCGGAAAGCACCGACACGACAGCCAGGTTGCCCGCGGCCACAGCCTCCGAGACACCCGCCAAGAGCGGCCCACTGTTGCCGATACAGGTGGTGCAGCCGAACCCGACCAGCCCGAAGCCCAGCTTTTCGAGGTAGGGCGTGAGGCCCGCGCGATCGTAGTAATCCATAACAACCTTCGATCCCGGGGCAAGCGATGTCTTCACCCAAGGCTTGACCGCCAGCCCACGCTCGACCGCGTGCTTGGCGAGCAGGCCGGCCGCAACCATGACTTCGGGGTTGGAGGTGTTGGTGCAACTGGTTATGGCGGCGATAACCACGTCCCCGTGGCCGATCTCGTAGTCCTCGTGGCCGCCGGTCCCCACGGGCACACGCCTCGGCGCGGCACCGGCTCCTTCGCCCAGCATTTTCGCCAAAGATTCCCCAAAGGCCACCTTGGCCCGCCGCAACGGGACCCGGTCCTGAGGACGCGCCGGCCCGGCCAGGCTCGGCTCGACACTCGCCAGGTCGAGCTCGACGTGCTCAGAGTAAACCGGTTCGTTACCCGGGTCGTGCCAGAGGCCCTGTTCCTTCGCATACGCCTCCACCAGAGCCACGTGTTCCGGCGAACGGCCCGTGAAACGCATGTAGCGCAAGGTTTGTTGGTCGATCGGGAAGATCGCGCAGGTGGACCCGTACTCGGGCGACATGTTGCCGATCGTGGCCCGGTTGTACAAAGCCACCCGGGCAACCCCATCACCGTAAAATTCGACGAACTTGCCGACAACGCCATGCTTGCGCAGCAATTCGGTGACGGTGAGGACCAGGTCGGTGGCCGTTGAACCTTCGGCCAGCTCGCCCGTCAACTTGAAGCCGACCACGTCGGGCACCAACATGGTCACGGGCTCACCCAGCATGGCCGCCTCGGCCTCGATCCCGCCCACACCCCATCCCAGTACGGAAAGCCCGTTGACCATGGTGGTGTGCGAGTCCGTGCCGAGCAGCGTGTCTGGGAAGGCTTCGCGGCCTTCGTCGAACACCACCCGCGCGAGGTGCTCGAGGTTGACCTGGTGGCAAATACCGGTATTGGGAGGGACGACCTTCAGGGTGCGGAAAGCCTGCTGGCCCCAACGCAGGAACTTGTAACGCTCTTGGTTGCGGGCAAACTCGAGCTCGGAATTGCGGGCAAGAGCGTCGGGGCGGGCGGAGAAGTCAGCGATGATCGAATGGTCGATCACAAGTTCGGCCGGTACCTGTGGCTGCACGGCTTCAGGGTCCCCGCCCAGGGCAACCATGGCGTCGCGCATGGCGGCCAGGTCGGCCACGACCGGCACTCCGGTGAAGTCCTGCATCAGGATGCGGGCCGGGGAAAATGCGATCTGTGCCCGCCGTGCACTCTCGCGCGCCTCGCCCCCCGCCGCCGTCGTCCCGGCCCAAGAAGCGAGGGCTTCGATGCTCTCTGGTGTCACATTGAGGCCGTCCTCGTGCCGCAACAAGTTCTCGAGCAGGATCTTCAACGAGAACGGGAGCCGCGCGACATCAAGCCCGGCCCGCTCGGCGAGCGTGGCGAGGCGGTAGATCCCGAGCGCCCGCCCCCCGACCTCGAGCTTGCCTCGCGTGCCAAAACTGTCCTTCGAGCTCGCCATGTCCCAACTCCCTCGTACGTGCTGCCTAGCCGTCCAGCCTAGGTGACGGGCCTGCAAGGCATTCAGCTAACCTCAGTCCGTCATGACTGGCAGCGAGCACGCCCAGCACGGGGACTACCTCGAGCACGCCGCCCACCTTGAACAGGGAGAGCCGGACACGCCGGGCGAGCACCTCGACCACGGTGAGCACGGTGCGCACGAGCACGGTGCGCGCGAGCACGGTGCCCACGGTGAGCACGGTGTGCAAGAGCACGGGCACGGTGAGTACGGGCACGGTGAGTACGGGCACGGTGAGCACGGGCGTAGTCCGGGGCCCGGCCAGCACGCAGCGCCGCCCATCTTCGTGCCCAACCGCTACCGCGACGAGCGCTGCGGCGCCTTGCGGCTCGAGCATGTCGGCAGGCGTGTGCGCCTGGCGGGCTGGGTGGCGGCCAAGCGCGACCACGGCGGCCTGCTGTTTGTGGACCTGCGGGACCCACTTGGGCCCGACGCCGACCTCCCCTTCGAAGGCCGCGACTACCGCCGCGGCGACCATCACGCCCGCGTCGTCCAGCTGGTCTGCCACCCCGAGCACGACGCGTTCGACGTCATGACCAGGCTCCGGGTGGAAAGCGTGGTGAGCGTCGAGGGTGAGGTTGTCGCCCGCCCCCCGGCAATGGTGCACCCGCGCCTCGCTACAGGCGAAGTTGAAGTGGTCGTTGGCAACGTCGAGGTGCTCTCGGCGGCCGAAGTGCTGCCCTTCCCAGTAGAGCGGGACACCGAGGTGGGCGAAGAGAGCCGCCTCACCTTCCGCTACTTGGACATAAGGCGGGGGCCGTTGGCAGAACGGCTGGCCAAGCGCGCCCGTTTCACCCTGGCCATCAGGCGGCACTTGTCGAGCCGCGGTTTCCTCGAGGTTCAGACGCCCGTGCTCACCGCCTCGTCGCCAGAAGGTGCGCGAGACTACCTGGTGCCGAGCCGGATATACCCAGGCGAGTTTTACGCGTTGCCCCAGGCACCCCAACAGTTCAAGCAATTACTGATGGTTTCGGGGGTGGAGCGATATTTCCAGTTGGCCCCCTGTTTCCGGGACGAGGCTTCCCGGGCCGACCGCAGCCCAGGCGAGTTCTACCAGATCGACCTGGAGATGGCGTACGCCACCCAGGAGGACGTGTTCCGTGAAGTCGAGCTGCTTTTCACCCATCTAGTGGCCACGTTCACGACGAAGCACGCTCCCTCTCCCTTTCCCCACCTGCGCTACGCGGACGCCGTCGCCCGCTACGGCACAGACAAGCCGGACTTGCGTTTCGACCTGGCCATCGCCGACTTCACCGGGGAGCTCGGCGGGCGCACAGAGCTGCCAATGTTCGCCGAGGCACCCGCCAAGGGCCACGCCTTGCGTGCTCTGCTGGTCCCAGGTGCCGCCGAGCGCCCGCGCAGCTGGTTCGACTCTTACGGCGAGGCCGCCCGAGCACATGCGACGATCGGGAGCTGGCTGCAGCTCCCGGCCGGCGGTGGTGAGTACAAGGGCCCGCTGTCGCGCAGGCTCACCGCCGAAGAGATGAGCACGCTGGTGGCCGCTTCGGGCGCGGCGCCGGGCGACGCCATCCTGACGTGCGTCGGGGCACCCGACAAGGCGAGCCTGGCCCTGGGCCAGGTCCGCGCCCTGCTCGGCCAAGAACTTGGGCTGGCTGACCCGAATTTGCTGGCCTTTTGCTGGATAGTTGATTTCCCCATGTTCGAGCTGGACCCCGAAACCGGCGCGTGGACGTTCTCCCACAACCCTTTTTCCATGCCACAGGGCGGTCTGGAAGCCTTGGAGTCCAAGGCCCCCGGCGACATCGTCGCGTTCCAGTACGACGTGGTCTGCAACGGGTTGGAGCTGTCCTCGGGGGCAGTGCGCAACCACCTCCCGGAGGTGATGGAAAAGGCTTTTGCCATTGCCGGATATTCGCGCTCGCGGCTCGAGCGTTCCTTCCCGGCGTTGTGGCATGCCTTCCGCTATGGCCCTCCGCCGCATGCCGGGATCGCCCCGGGGGTGGACCGGCTGCTGATGCTGCTCGAGGACCAACCCAACATCCGCGAGGTCATCGCCTTCCCTCTCAACCAGATGGCCCGTGACCTGATGATGGGGGCTCCGGCACCGGTTACGCCCGCGCAACTGGCCGATCTCCATCTGCAGGTGGTGGCA
>Ga0335074_10016959_pt1 | contig 10255 bp, 3 predicted proteins | sample Lox_Sample_23_FD_206715 | JGI IMG/M metagenome (GOLD analysis project Ga0335074, IMG submission 206715) | Soil microbial communities from Loxahatchee National Wildlife Refuge, Florida, United States - Lox_Sample_2.3 | ecosystem: Environmental > Terrestrial > Soil > Wetlands | place: USA: Florida...
TAGAGCTTCATATAGAGACAAGCAGCTTAAGGTTTTTTATCCTACTATGTAAATAGTAAGGTTTTCCCTAGTTTAAGACCTTTATAGGAGACCTATATAGCTTTAAGCTCAAATGGTATAAGATTAATAATAATAATATAACTTCTTTAAAAATAGCATTTAAATTTTTAGAAAAGTAATAATTTTAGTAAAGCAAGTATAAGTACAAATAGCTTCTACTTTTCCTCTTCCCCTTCCTCTTTCTTCTATATAAATACTTATAAGAATTAGTAATTATATAAGGGCTTATAACTATTATAGTAGTACTTTGTAGTCTGCTATAAAATTATATAATTTAAAGTAATAGTTGTTCTTATACTAAAAGCATTAATATATTTAGCTAGCTTAAGGACCTTGTTTTTACAAGCATCTTTAAGGATTAAGATAGGTGTATATATATAAAAGACAAGGACGATATAACTAAAAATTAAGAGATAAAGCTTTATAAATATAAAATAGCTAGTAATAGAAATAGTAGTAACACTTAGCATAAATCTTTAAAAGACATAAAAGTAAAAACTATATTTTATATTTATAAAGCTTCTTATAAAAACCTATAAAACTAATTTGTGTTTGTAAAACTATAAAAATACTTGTAAAAGTGTTTGTAAGAACCTATCTAACTTGTAAAAGATTACTTATAAGTGTTTATAAGAATAAGGTCTTCAAACTAGCTAAATACATTAATACTCTTAGTATAAGAACAACTAATACTTAAAATCATATGATTTTATAGGGGACTATAAAACTATTATAATATAACTTTATTAAAATTTGTATAACAAACTATAAAATCTTAAAATGCCTTTTTATAAGTATAAGTAAATTTGAATTTTTTTGCTATAATAAATTTAAGTGTACTATATACATTTTAAAATTTTATTGCTTGCATTTTAAAGATGTTTAAAAGTTATAAAAATAAGGTTATAGAAGTTATACCCTTTTACACCTTCTTATACTACTTACTTAAAATATTTCTCTAATTACTATTTTCCTTTACAGCCTTATCTCCCTTTCTCTCTTACTACTTGTTATTTAATAGGGGCTTACACTTAGATAGTGTCCCTAGCGTCTTTAAAATTTTAAGTTTGCCTTTAAAATAATACTAACATACTTTCTGCTTTTTAACTTCTAGCAATTTCTATTAAACTCTTAAATTTCTTGTCTTTTATTTAGGGGATGCAAATGCATTTTACATACATCTTATACCTTTCTTGCAATTGTTATACTTCTATCTTATACTTCTATACCTTTTACTACTATACAAGTTAGAATTTAAAAGGCAATATTAAGAACAGCTTACTAAGTTTAAATAAAGAATAAGTATACAAGCTAGAAGTTAGAGTTATAAGGGGGGGTAGGAAGGAGCTTCTTTTTAGTTTAAAGTAAACAGATAAATGTTATTTTATCCTTATAATATTGCTTAACTTTTAAAAGCTTGATTTGTATAGTAGTAGAAATATAAGGGAGAATCTAAGAGAAGTATAACAGCTAGTAGAATATATATAATTAAAGTAAAAGGAGAATGTATAATATTATCTTTTAAAATGGTATATTGCATTTCAATCTTTTTATTATATATAATTTTAATCCTTAAACTAATTTTGCAAGCTAAAGATGCTTTAATAACTGCAAAAGGATTTTAAAAGGATTTTGAGAATAACTAAAGATGTATGCGGCATAATAAAGGTGAATGTATAAATAAGAGGAAGAGTGTTAATAAGAAGAGAAAGTTAGAAATTATAAATAAAGCTCTAACTTTCTTCTATTTATATACACTTTTTACTTTTAATATTTATAATTACTTTATTTCCTTTTATTTATACATACTAATTATACTGCGTACATCTTCAACTATCCTTAAAGTCCTTTTATAATCACCTTATTCCTTATTATTCTCTTATTATAACTTCTATCCCCTTTAAGATTAATTAGTAATATAATAAAGACTTAAAATGCTAGGTTCTTAGAACTAGAATTAGTTAAATACATTTTCCTTTTGCTTTAATTGCATATATTTTACTAACTCTTATACTTCTCCTAGCTGCACCCTTATATCTCTAACTTAACTAATATAATAATCTCTTATTCTTACATTAACACTTAACAAGCTAAAAACATCCTTCTTTGTACTAAATACACACTTAAAGATCCTCTTTATAGTTGTAAGTTACTTGCTTTTATAGTTATTTAGATATAATAAGTTATTTTTGTTATATGCATTTTTATTTTATTTTAAACATTTTTTATAGTAAGATACATCTTTTAAAAGATAAAGGCTGTAGTAATTGCAAGAAGGGTAATAGGATGTACGCAAAATACGTTTATATTCCTAGGAAATATAGTAGAGCTTGTAGAAATTGTAAGAGGGGAGATAGGGGTGCTTAGTGTTCTATTTATAATAGAAATAGAAGTGCAAAAGATAAATAGGATGTTAAGCTAGAAGAAGCATTTTAAATAGAGGAGGGGCTTAAAGAAGTAAGACTATATAAATAGAAAGGGCAAGAAGTACTTTATATAAAAAGAATAAGGAAATATGTATAAGTATAATAAGGATTATAAACCTTTTATAAATCTTAAACAATTCTATTAGCTTGATTTTTAATATTAGAATTATACTTAATTGATTAATTAATTCTTTATTTATTATTTCGACTTGTAAAGCTATGTTAGAGTACAATATATTTAAGTAAAGGAAACCCTTTAAGGAATAAAACCGTACTTCTATTACTCTAATTGGGAGTCTGTAAAGGACATCTAATTGAACTAGTATTAATAGCATATAATAGTAGTAGCTATTATACAAAAGACCTTAAAACAAAAGAAAGAGAGAAAGGGAGGAAGAGGGTAAGTGTTCTACTAGCTGCTAATATTATCCTATAATAGTTTGCATGCAAGGTAGAATTAGGGGAGTATGTTAAGGCCTATAAGCTACCAAACGGCTTTTTTAAGGCTAGCAGCGTTTGTAAGTATTAAGTTAAAGTTGGATAAGGGGCTAAGATTCTCGTTTGAGCGATTAATATCTAAATAGAAGAGTATAACGTGTTTAACAGACTAATCTAAGTATTTGCACGTGCAGTTTAAGGATACATTTAGGACTCTTTGTCGTACTAGGAACGCGTTAAATCCTATCTTTTTAGTACAAAGTTGTATAGCTAAAAAGCTTTTAGCCTTATATAAGTTTTTGTAGAAGTAGTAGTCCTTTAAGGCATTATCTTGTACGTGTACTATAACCCTTTTGTCTAGTAGGACTTTGTTCTTTTACCTTATCTAGTTCCTTGCCTACTAGCTATAAATAGTCTTATTGATTTAGGATTAGGGTGTAGCAGTTTGGCCTTAAGTGTTTATACAAAGAAGCTTTTAGTACCAAGTAAGTTTTTAGGCATTTAAAGTAGTAGGGTGGCACTATGTGCGTCCCTTACTACCTTACAGCTATCTTTAAATTTGTTTGTAAGTGGAAGTAATAAGTCCTTCTTTAAGGGAGTTCTACTTCTTAAGCTAGTATTATACTTAAAGTTTAAAGAAGTAGTCTTATACAAAAAGGACATCTGTTTCTAATTCTAATAATAGGATAGGTGTAGCTCTATAAGCTTTAGCAATCGTTTAAAAGTACTAGTTTTAAATTACTTCAAGTAGGCAGATTAGGAAGGGCTTTATAGCCTTTTTCCTTTTAAGCAAGAACTAAATTGGTGCTTTATATACTAGTACAAGTCGTACGACTACTATATAAACAAGTTTGGATTTTTTAAGCGTAGCTCTTTAAGTTGATATTGCAATTTAAGTTAAAGTGTTAGTTTGGTGTTCTATTTTACTTTAAATCTTTTATATGTAAGGGCCCTATTAGAGTTTTAAGTCTATTTCAACTCCTAGTATTTAAACGTAAGCTTTTAAAGAGACCTCTATTGCTTTAAACAATATAGTTGCTTTAAAGTTGAATTTTTTAGGATGTTAAGTAAGATGGATGAGTTTGTATTTAATAAGGGAGAATGTGGCTTTATATTTCCTAGCCTATTTGTAATATTAGCTGTAAATCCTAGTTAGTGCGATATAGTTGTTTTTAGTTGAGTTGCTTTAAGTAAGGATATTTATATTGTTTATAAATCTTATAGCACTTAATTAGAGTCTAAAACTATTACATATTCGTACGAGCTCCTTATTAAAGAATAAGAATAAGATAGGTAAGATTAAAGAGCCTTATAGGATCTTACTTTAAACTAGATGAAGATCTAATTCTTTAAGGACAATTTAAAGGGTGCTTTGTTTATCTTAAAGGAAGCTCTCTACCTAATTAACAATCTAAGTAGGGATTTCATACTAATAGAAGATGTAGAGTAGCTAGGGATAGAAGACATAATCGAACGTGCCTATTACGTTAAGACAGAGCATGCTAGCTACCTATTAATTTTTATAGTTCTAAATAGTATGTATTTGTTCTATTAGTAAGTTGAATATAGTAATTGTATTTCTTCTTGAACAAGCACCTATTTGGAATTTAAAGAGTAAGCTGTAGTTTTTAGTAAGAGTAGAAAGCTAGGAGGCAACAATTCGTTTAAGGGCTTTCTTAAGGGATTCTAGTAGAACAATAAGGTAGTAGGAGTCAACTTTAATATAGTCCTTGTCTTTTCCCTGCTTTTTTAAGGCGATCGTATAAGCCTTCTTAAACTTTAAAAGGTAATATCTAAGTGTAAGGCAAGCTTGGAATAGGTTGGTAATAGTTTGCAAGGTAACCTCAATTAATTTTTAAATAATAAGGTAGAAGATCCTAGTAATCCTTAATGCCTTTAAGGGCTTTAGCTAAAGGATTACTACTCTTATTTTGTTTGTAGTAAGTTGGCTTTAGTTAGGGAGTTACTATAAATAAGTATATCCTTTAATATTGTTTAAGTTAGCGTTTAATAGGGGGGGAAAAACTTTGTATAAAATGCTTGTTCCTTTCTTTTAAAGGTAGTTGCTAGTCTATTAGGGGTAATAAGATTAAGGTATTAGGGGATAAAAGGGGGCAAGTAGCTTTTTATATAAGCCTATTTTGTTAGCCTTTAAATCCTATTAGGACTTTCTACTGCTTTATAGACTTATATTTGAAAGTGTATAGTTTTCGCTTTTTAAATAGTATGTTTTTTAGCTTGTATAACTGCTTTATATTTGTTTAAGTTTAAAGTTTAACGTTAAAGTTGTTTAGCATGGAGGGTTGTTTTTATATACTATTATGTTTAAAACCCTTAAGAGTATTAGTAGGGCTTTCTTTAAGGCACTAAGTAGTTTATAGCTTTTAAGAAGGCTATGTAGATTTAAAAGACTTACTAATTAATTTGTTCCTTTATATAAAGCTTAATAACTATATTAAATATTAAGTTTAAATATAAGTTTTATAGCAGCAAATCTTAGTTGAGTTTGTTTTAAGCTCGTTTTAAAGTAGATTTTTAGTATGTTACTTAAAGCTAAAGCTTTATACAAATTAGAAGGTGGTCGGATTAGTAGTTGAAGTTGCACTTTAAGTTGCATTTTACTAAAGCCTCTAATAGGAAGGGGGTAGCAAATATAAGGTTAATTGTACTATTTGTATTTTATACAAACTAAGTTTTAAGTCCTTAAAAGGTAAGGAGTTAGAACTTGAACTTATTTGCAATATCAATTAGGAAGTTAGCATACACATGCTATATTAGCTTTAAGTAGCTGTTCCAAATAGGGTGGTAGAGGTTAAAGTCGCTTAGTATAATAGCATGTTCGTTTGAATAAGCAATAAGATCTTATTTTAAATTGTAAAAGGTAGTAGGGCTTGTAGTATTATAAAGTAAGTAAGGAGGTAGGTTGTAAACGTTGTAGATCTAGACATCTTATATAATGTCTTAGAATTATATTTAGATATTTAGGACTACTAGGTTTAAGGATATATACTAAACAGACTACAAAGAGGTAGAGATGTCTTTAAAAATGTAAAATGCAACTCTAATAGTTTGAGATTTTTAAACTGCAAGCTAGAAGTTGGAGGAGGAAGGGTTATAAAAGGTTTATATAAAGGGGTTGTTTTATAGTTTTTAAATAGCTAAGATATAAAATTCCTTAATATAAAGGTTAGCTAGAAGGGGGGTAGCAATAGTATTCTTAGATTTATAGATGTTGTACTATAATAGTTTAAAAGTGTTTAGATTTACTATTAAGAGGAGCTTAAGGTTGCTTTGTTTAAAGATTATATTATAGTGTTAGCTTAAGAGTTGTTAGTTAGGTATTAAGTGCTTAAGATTTAAGTATTTAGTGTAAGGGTAAGAGAGCTTTAAAATATTTAATCGATTAGTCTTATATAAAGGTTAGTAGAGTTAGTACGAAGTCTTTTGTTAGTAAATCTTAAAGGGCGTCCTCGTTTGAGCTTTAAGTTGTATGTAAATCTTATAAAATCTGTAAGGGGGGGGGCAGCTTTTATAGTAGTTTTATAAAGTTAGAGCTTTTAAGCGTAAATACTTTAAACGCAATTAATTTCTCTCTTTTAAGTTGGGTAGTTGCAAGCTTAAGTTTTATAAGGTCTATTATAGTTGCTACACCTTTTTAAGGCTTAATCGGATTAGGAGGAGCAGTCTTTAAATAAGTAGCTTTTGCTATAATAAGAGTATTATATAAGGGATCTATATACCCTTATAACATACTTATATTTTTAACAATTAAAGTATTAGGTAAGCTTGCACCCTAATTCGAATAGTTTATAGCATTTAACTTCTCTACCTTTATATAAGCTTGTACGAATAAGACAGTTAGCTTGTTTTAAGGAATCTAGCTTAACAATTAAGGAGGAGTAGGTTTTTGTGCTAGTAAGAGCGCTCTTTAAGAAGGTGGCTTGTATAATATTAAGGTTAAAGAAGAAGGTGCGATTTTCGTTTTTAAGGTATTAGATAGCTTTAGTCTTATCCGAATTAACATTTGCGATTTGTATAGCATGTATAAAGACAGGAAAACGTTTTAAGAGTACTACTTTAAAGGATTTAAGGTTAGTAAGCCATTTTTAGTTTGCAATAAGGGATTTGCAGTTGTTTTTAGTTAGGGTTTGTACGACTAAGTCCCTACTTGAAAGTCTCTTAATGCTTATAGTATAAGGGGCTAGAAAGAGTTTGTTAATATCATTAAGGATTACTTTGTTGTTAAAGCCTAATACGTTTAAACGTTCTATAAGGTCTAAGAACTTGATTTTCACTTTTTAGAGGCGTTAAGCAGTAAGTTTAATAGGCAAGGTAGGTTTGAACGTAAGGGTTGTAGCAGCTGTAATAGTATTGCTTAAAGCTGCAATAAAGGCCTAGCTGCATGTAGGGCTACTATTAAATTGTAAAGAGACTGTAGTTTGTTGTTTTAGTTAGTAGATTTCGTCCTAAATCTAAGAGACTATTAATTTAGTGTCTTTAAGCTTGTTAGGGCCTATTTGTATAATGTGTAATGCAATAATAACGCGTGCTTCTTTTAGTAACACTAATGCCTTAATAAGTCCCACCTAGGAGTCTTCGAGCAAGAGGTCTTTCGTGCGGTGTGTAGCTACTATTAGGTCGTTAATTCTTTTGTAGAGGGGCTTTAAGCGTTTATAGGGGGGGGGGTCTGGTTGGGGTCCCCGTATGCGTCCTAGTCGCATAGTGCGACTGCAACAGCAATAGCTGCAGCAGCATCTTTTATATGAGACGAAAGACGGATGTAATACTAGGTATCTTAGAACTAGATTAATACTTAAATAGGTTTTAAGGGGCTAGTTTTTAAAAATGTAGGTTGCTAAAAATAATATTGTTTTTAGAATTATACTTAAATAACATAAATATACATATTTAAATTTAAATTTATATCTAAAAAATACCTTAAAAATAATAAAAGTATAATTTCCTTAAAAACCTAATTTTAATTTTTAATAAGGAAATTAATAAAAGATTTAAATATCTATAAAATCTAACACATTAAACTTTAAGCATATTAAAAGTTAGTGATTAACCTATTTTCCTACCCCTTCTTTGTGTGCGAACAAGTGCTTTTAGCTAGGGGAGGCTGTTAAAGTACAACTAGCTTACTATTTTTATTATTATCATCCCCTTCTTTATTTAAAGTTTAAGAAAGATTAAGAGTTTTAATATTATATAGCACCTATTTGCTTATTAGTAATACTAAATATAATGTGACGGTTCGGCTCGGCTCTTACCTCCTATCACCTGACTTGAGACACACCTATAACACTTAGTGTTTCACACTAGAGAAGCAAAGGCCCTTAAGGCTACAACTCTCCCTTCTCCCCTTCTTCTTTTTGTAGCTTAGTATCTTTAATAGTGCAATCTATAAAGCTCCCTTCTTTATTGAATAGTATTTTGTACGTGCCGTCACATTATACTAAGCTCACTTCGCCGGGGACGGCATTAACAATATCCCTATTATTGTCCTAGTTGCAACCGTGGGAGCCCCTTTTTATTGTCCTAGCTGCAGCCGTAGGACCCCCCTTCCCGCTATTGTCCTAGTTGCAACTATAGGACCTCTAGCATCTGTCCTAGTTGCAACTATAAGACCCCCTAAGTTTTTACATTTTACATTCTTTTTCTTCTCCCTTAACCCTCTTTACAATAGAGCAAATTAGCACTGCAATTATAGAGCTGCAAAACGAAGTTTAGCGCTAGTGCGACGAGATTGCCTTTCTTCGCTCAATTATCTCAGCTAGAGCATCTGCAAAGCTAAAAGCCTCCCTCTCAGACCCTGAGAAGTTCACTAGACAGGCATACAAGTTTGATATATAGCTCCTATCAATCAAGGCAAAGCTACAAGTAGATGGCGAAGCAATTAGTAACGCCATTGCCCAATTCTACTATGTCTACTTCAACTTCGACTTGCCTGTTCAAGCTATAGTTCTCCCTTAGCTGTCTTAAGCCGACGAGACGTCCTACAACTACAACACCATCCTTAACCAGCTTATATACGTTTATAACAATCCAAACAAGGTGCAGGAAGTAGAGGACAAGCTATATGCTTTCAAGTAGGGCACCAACTCTCTTTATGCATATATAGCCAAGTTTGAACGCGTCCTTTATAAAGCTTGTAGTTAAGATTGGCTAGACGTCAACAAAATCTCCACGTTTCGCAATAGTCTTAATTTTACACTACGGAATCGACTTGCTTAGCAGCTTAACCTCCCACGCAAGTACTCTGATTTTGTACGAATTGTTCAACAGCTAGCTGGTCGCTCCTCGTCTTTTTTACCCTAACCTCAGCCTTCCTCTTCAAGCAACTACCACCAAAGTGAGCTAATGGACTTAAACGTTGTTACTTTTAACTCTATTCGCTTAGTTTCTCTAAGGACAAAGTATACTGGTTGGCTAAAGGACTTGGAAAAACCTATAACTCTAAGGACTAAAGCAAGGTTGGCAGAGCTATATACAAGGACAGGGTAGGACGCTTAGGGCGAGCTCTTTGAAAGGGGGGGGTGATGTGACAGTTCGGCTCGGCTCTTGCCTCCTATCACCTAACTTAAGACACACTTATAACACTTAGTGTTTCACACTAGAGAAGCAGAGGCCCTTAAGGCTACAACTCTCCCTTCTCCCCTTCTTCTTTCTGTAGCTTAGTATCTTTGATAGTGCAATCTATAAAGCTCCCTTCTTTATTAAATAGCATTTTATACGTGCTGTCACATATAATGCGTACATACTCACCTTAATAAGAGTCTCCAAATCAGCTTCTCATTTGAGTTTGAACCTCCATGTAGAAGTTAGTAGTACTTTAACCTTTAATTTTTAGGATTTAGTAGAAATATGTAGGATCTTAAGCTTGTTTTTATTATATATAAAGTCTAGTTTCTTGTCTCAAACTAAGTGTAAGTAGGTATAGCTAGTAGCACTCTTTTTAAGAGCATTTTAAACATTTTAGGTATTATATAAGGTCTTAAAATCAATAAGGAGGTTAATAGTAGCTAGCAACTTAGCACTATCTTTATTGTTAAACTATGTTAAAGATATAGCTAAAATAAACTTAAGCTTGCTTGCCTTCTATAAGTCTTTATATATGTTAAACATAGCATACTATTAAATATTTAAATTCTTAATAATTTGCTGCTTAAGAAAATTATTAATGTTAAAGAATAAAACTAAAAGGATTATAGTTCTAGCTTTAAGATTTATATTATTATTATTAGTCTTACACCGTTTGAGCTTAAGGCTATGCGGGTCTCCTATAAAGGTCTTAAACTAGGGAAAACCTTACTATTTACATAGTAGGA
>Ga0335074_10016962_pt1 | contig 10254 bp, 9 predicted proteins | sample Lox_Sample_23_FD_206715 | JGI IMG/M metagenome (GOLD analysis project Ga0335074, IMG submission 206715) | Soil microbial communities from Loxahatchee National Wildlife Refuge, Florida, United States - Lox_Sample_2.3 | ecosystem: Environmental > Terrestrial > Soil > Wetlands | place: USA: Florida...
GGGCGGCCCGCCCGATGCTCGCGGGTAGACCGCACGAGGCTGCCGGCAACGGCAGTCCCAGATGGATGGCCGCCGCCCCGCGCAAGCGGGCGCACAGAACCCGGCCTACAGGCCGACTCACCCCCACGCTTGCTCTCGGCTGCGGCGATAGAGGCAGTGACCCTATCGGGCCCGGCTATGGCACCGGGTCGAAACCGCCGGCGCCGGGGCGACAGCGCAGCAGGCGGCGTGCGGTTAGCCAGCTTCCGTGGGCCGCTCCGTGCCGGTGTATCGCGTCGGCCGCGTACTGCGAGCAGCTCGGCGTCTGCGGGCAAGGCGGCGTCAGGGGGCTGAGTTCTGCCTGGTAGAAGCGGATGCCGCGGTACAGCAGCCGGGCCGCCCGACCGTCGGGCTGGGGACCCGTCGCGTGCTTGACGGTGGCGATGTGCGGCTGGGTCCGGGCTCGAGACCGTGCCGCGGCACGCACCGCTCGTACGGGAGCGGCGGCAAGCAACAACGGGTTGACGAGGGCAACCACGCAACAGCACGGCACGCAGCAGGGCGGCCCCAAGGGTCCGGGCGGCGGCGCCATCAGCTGCTCTCCGGTCGGCTGCCATGTCCTGATTCGCATTGTTGCCCTCCGCGTGGACTCCCCGGTCTGCGCTGATCACGCCTACCTACCCGTAACGGAGAGCAAGAATCCTGAGACGCACAGTTCCGGTTCGGACGATGGTCGGGGTTAACCGGACACTGAAGTTGACCATCTCCAGTGACTCGGTACCGGGTGGCCGAGGAGATGCTCGAAGCGGCACAGGTCGGCGGTCAGGCGCGCGGCGAGCCGGTCACGGAGTTCGAGTGGGATCGCGGAGTCGTCCTCACGCGCTCGGCGGGTCGTCAGGAGCCGGGCCAGCCCGGTGCGTTGGTCGGGTCGCCATCGCGGATGGAGCTTGACCTGGCGTCGCGGTAGCCATTTGAGATCGTGCAGGCGCGGGATGGGCTTGTCAATCGAGCGGTGGTCTCGAAGCCGCTGATCGAGATCGCCCGCGGCTGGATCGACGCCGATGTGGTCAAACACCGCGCTCAGTGCCTCACGTGGCGTATCGCGGAGCACCTCGCTGGCGATCACGAGTACCTGGCTGCGGTCGAAGTGATCGAAAAACGCCGCGAGCTGGAACCCATACAGGCTTGGCCCGAGGTAACGGTCGTCGAGCAGGGCCACCTCCGCACGGCGTCGCTCCCGGCCGGCTGACACTTGATGCATATACATCGACTGCATGCGGGCGATGGGATCGCGCACCACGTAGACGAGACGTGCCTGCGGAATAAGTTCTGCCATCCGCTCGGGGACGCCGCGGTAGATGTGGGCCCATGTATAGCTCGGAGAGCACTCTCCGATGGCGGCAGCCTCGCCGGCGCCGTCGAAGAGAGACTCGTACCAGCTACGGCCGCGGGGCCAGTTGTGCTCAGCTATGAAGAAGTTCGGCTCGCCGAACGTCCCGCCGCGCCCAAGGAAGACGTCGGGATGGTCTGCGAGGTAGTGACAAAGGCTCACGGTCCCCGCCTTCATCGCCCCGATCACCACGAAAGTCGGCATGGTCATCGCGTCGTCACCACAAGCGATGACCTCCCAGCCATGCCGGAACCAGCCCCGGGTAGACATTCTCTGCCAGCAGATCCGGGACGCGCGAAGTATTTTCTCCTGGGCGACCACACCCGCCCCGGCCCAACCCCACGCATCACTCGTGGTGGGTGATGCGTGGTCAGCAACGAATCCGCTAGACCAGCAGAGGCGGCAGTTCGCTAGCTAACCGCTTAACGACACCAACGAGCCGAGAGGGAAAACGCGATGTCTACCAGCCCAGGCCAGAGGATGAAGATCGGCGAGTTCCTGCTCCGGCGTCTGGAGGAGGCCGGAGTCGGCCACCTGTTCGGCGTCCCCGGCGACTTCAACCTCGAGCTGTTGCAGCAGCTGGAAGACGCAGGCAGGCTGCAATGGGTCGGCACCTGCAGTGAGCTGAACGCGTCGTATGCGGCGGACGGCTACGCGCGGCTGAACGGCCTGGCCGCGTTCACCGTGACCAACGCCGTCGGCGCGATGAGCGCGATCAACGGGATCGCCGGCGCCTACGCCGAGCACGTCCCGGTGATCTGCATCTGCGGGTCGATACCGCTGCGGTCCATCGAGCGCGGCCTGGGGATGCACCACACGATGGGCGACGGAACCTGGGACCGATTCCTCGGCGCGTTCGCGCAGGTGACCGCCGCAGAGGCCAGGCTGACCCCATGCAACGCCGCCATCGAGATTGACCGGCTGATCCTCACAGCCTGGCGGGAAAAGCTCCCGGTGTACATGGAGCTGCCCTCCGACATCGCCTACCTCGACATCGAGGTTCCGGCGGAACCGCTCGTGCTGGCCCAGCCGGCCAGCGACCCGGAGCGGCTGCGGTCGTGTGTCGCCGCCATCGCGGCCCGACTGTCGGCCGCCACGTCACCGGCGATCTTGGTGGACGAGGACGCGGGCAGGCACGGCGTGGCCGCCGAGATCACGGAACTGGCCGCCAAGATGCAGATGCCGGCGGCGGCGACCGGTTCGGCCAAGGCCATCATCAACGAGACGTTCCCGTATTACGCCGGCATCTACAACGGCAAGGCCAGCCAGCCATCCACCATCAAGGCCATCGAGGGAGGCGACTGCCTGCTGTCAATCGGCTACCGGCCGGTCGAGGTGACCACGGGCGACTTCACCGCCTCGCTGCCGGCCGACACGATCCGCCTCCGCGGGCACTCGGTGGACGTCGGCGAGGACAACTACCAGGCGGTGACGCTGAAGGAAGTCCTGCGCGGCGTCATCGACGCGGTCCCGCAGGTCACCAGCCGCCCGGCGCGCCAGGCCGAGGCAGCAGCAGCGGCGGCGGGCACCAAGGCCGACGGGTCGGCCAAGCTGACCCAGGCCGCTTACTGGCAGGCCCTGCAGGGCTACCTGCGGCCCGGCGACGTGCTGTTCACTGACAATGGCACCTCCTACGGCATCTTCGGCTTTCATCTGCCCGATGACTGCACCGTCGTCGCGTCGGTGATCTGGGGGTCGATCGGCTACTCGGTGGGAGCGCTGCTCGGCACGCTGACCGCGGCACCACAGCGCCGCCACCTGCTGTTCGTGGGCGACGGCTCGTTCCAGGAGACGGCGCAGGAGCTGTCGACCATGCTGCGCCACGGCCACAAGCCGGTGATCTTCCTGATCAACAACGGCGGATACACCATCGAACGCGGCTACATGGGCAAGACCGAAACCTACAACGACATCGCCACCTGGGCCTACGCCGACCTGCCGAAGGTGTTCCGTCCGGACACCACGGCCCGGTCGTTCGTCGTCAAGACGGTCGCCGACCTGCAGAACGCCCTCAGCGCGCCGAACGACACGATGATCTTCATCGAATCAATCATGGATCCCCACGACGCCCCCGCCGCGGTCATCCACAGCAGCAACAACGGAGCCGAGCTGGACTACGGGCCCCGTGGCCCGCAACACCGCGAGAACGCGCAGCTCCAGCCAACCATGTAAGGCGGTTGAATAAACCCGCAGGAGAGCGCGACACTGCCCTCATAGCTGACGTCGCAGTGACGAGGCTACGCTGGAACCGCGAGGGTCAGGGAGGCAGCGGTGGCGTTTGCCGTGCGGGTGGCCGACGCCGAACTCATGCCCTACGACCCCGAGCCTGGCTGCGTGCTCGCCGGGAATCCGGTCACCTCGAACTTGGTCCTGACCAGCGGCGACAGGGTCAAGTACGGCATCTGGCAGATCACACCGGGCACGTCGGTCCAGGTCGCGACCGCCGGGATGTTCGTCGTCCTCTCCGGACGTGCGACGATCGCGGTTGACGACGGCCCGACGTTCGACATCGGCCCGGGGGATGTCTGCATCTGGGACGGGGGAGAGCGCACCATCTGGACAGTTCACGAGACGCTGCGCAAGGTATGGTGCGGCTCCCAGGCATAAATGATCATTCGCCGCCTGGCGGCTCTACCGTGGTTCACGATAATTGGGTCCCTGCGGCCGTTGCGTGGTGCGGGTCTGTGGCGGCTGGGGTCTTTTTGCGGGCCGGGCGGCGCTTGCGGCGGGCGGAAGGTGCACAGTGGTAGGTGGTGCCGCCCGTCGTCACCGGCTCGTTTTTGGACCGTTCGAGGCCGGGCATAAATATGGTGCGAGAGCCCCTTCCGGGTAACCCCCGTTGCTGCTGCGTGCGCGTGTGTCAGTCTCCTGTACTGATCCGGGGCTCTGGCGGGCGGTGCCGTGTCCCACTGGCGGGGGGTGCTGCTGCAGGAGGTGGCCGCGAGATGAAAGTGCTGTACGACCGCGTCGCCGGGATCGACGTGCACAAAGACATGGCTGCGCCGCGAGGCGCCCTGTTGTATTCCCGGTTCAGCCGGGAGGAATTCGGAGGGTATTCCTGGGTCTGATGGCTTACCTGGAACCGAAAGGCAAAGGGGACAATAGCATGCCAGGAAAGCAGCGGCCGTGCCCATGCGCTGGGGCGGGGTGCTGCGGGACCCGCGCGATATGGTTAAAGCTGTACTGCCTGAACCCTAATCTCCAGCAGGTGTAAATTTGTCGCCCGCCGGAAATGCGCATGAAACCGGCGCCAGCCCTGTTCCCGGATGACCATGTGCCGGGGGCACCTCCGGGGCCTGGTGCGATGCCCAGTGAGGACATTGAAGGAGATGAATGGGGAACCTAAGTCGCGCTAGCACGTATGGCAGGGACGAACGCGGGATCACCTAAGGGGCGCGAGCCCTATGGTGACACAGGCCTCGTAGTAGTCGTGAGAGTCACGCCTCACCAAGGAGGGCGGGAAAGCCGCCCGCAGGGCGAAGGGGGCCAGGTGATGAGGATATCCAGCCGGACTTGGGGTATGCGTAATGCAAAGCGCCGAAACAGTCGTGGACATCCTGTGTGCACGCGGCAGGCGGGGCCTGCCGTGCGATGAGCTGTACCGGCAGCTGTTCAACCCGGCACTGTTCTTGATGGCCTGGGGGCGGATCTACGCCAACGACGGCGCGATGACGCCCGGGCCCTGCGGGGAGACCGCGGACGGCATGTCGCTGGCCAAGATCGGGCGGATCATCGATGCGCTGCGCCACGAGCGCTACCGGTTCCAGCCAGTAAGAAGGGTTTACATCCCGAAAAAGAGCGGAAGTAAAATGCGTCCGCTTGGCTTGCCGTCATGGTCGGATAAACTGGTCGGCGAAGTGGTGCGCATCTTGCTGGAGGCGTACTACGAGCCCCGGTTCTCCGGCCGCTCACACGGTTTCCGTCCCGGCCGCGGCTGCCACACCGCACTGGCGGAAATAGCCGAAACCTGGACCGGGACAGCCTGGTTCATTGAGGGTGATATTTCCGACTGCTTCGGCAGCCTGGACCATGATGTCCTTCTGTCGGTACTGTCGGAGCACATCCATGATAACCGGTTCCTGCGGCTGATCAAGAACATGCTCCGGGCCGGGTACCTGGAAGACTGGCAGTGGAACGCGACGCTTTCCGGTGCGCCGCAAGGCGGCGTCGCATCCCCGGTCTTGTCGAACATTTACCTGGACCGGCTGGACAAGTTCGCCGAGACAATCCTCATCCCGGAATATACCCGAGGGAAAAGCAGGAAAGCCAATCCTGCCTGGACCAAAGTGGCCAACGCGATGGCGGCCGCCCGGCGGCGCGGGGACCGTGCCGCGGTACGGGACCTGCGCCAGCAGCGGCGGGGCCTGCCCGCCCGAGATCCCGGTGATCCCGGCTACCGCAGGCTCTTGTATATCCGCTACGCCGACGATCACCTGTTCGGGTTCTCCGGCCCGAAGACCGAAGCCGAGCAGATCAAACAGCGCCTGGCCCAGTTCCTGCGCGACGATCTCAAGCTGGAACTGTCGGCAGCCAAGACGCTGATCACGCACGGCCGCACCCAGGCCGCGCGGTTCCTCGGCTACGACATCACCGTCCAGCACAGCCCGACCCGTCCTGGCGTCAACGGCGTGATCGGGCTGCGCGTCCCCACGGCGGTGATCACGGCCAAGACAGCCCCCTACCTCAAGCACGGAAAACCGTGGCACCGGCCCGAGCTGATGAACCTGGACGACCCCGCGATCATCAGCGCCTACGGAGCCGAATACCGGGGGCTGGCCCAGTACTACCTGCTCGCCGGGAACGTCTCCCGGCTGCACCGGCTGCGGTGGGCAGCGGAAACCTCCCTGCTCAAGACGCTGGCAGCCAAGCACCGCTCGACGGTGACGAAGATGACCCGTAAGTACAAGGCCACGATCATCACCCCGCACGGGCCCCGGACCTGCTTCGAGGCCCGCACCGAGCGGCCGGGCAGGAAGCCACTGGTGGCACGGTTCGGCGGTATCCCGCTTAAACGGCAAAAACGGGCGGTCCTGGATGACCGCCTGCCAGCCCCGGCCCCCATCCGCCGCAAGGAGCTGGTCACCCGGCTCCTGCGCGGCCGGTGCGAGTGGTGCCAGCAGCGCGGTCCGGTGCAGGCGCACCAGGTCCGCAAGCTGGCCGACCTCGGCACGCTGGGATCGGCGCAACCAGGATGGGCCAGCGTGATGACGCGCATGCGGCGCAAGACGCTCATCGTCTGCGCCGCCTGCCATCAGCTGATCCACGACGGGAAGCCAGCCGCGATCTGCACGCGATAGTCACTGGAGAGCCGGATGCATCGAAAGGTGCCCGTCCGGTTCGGACCGGGGGTCGCCGGAAAAGGACCCGCACCACGGGCACCTCGCCGGCGGCCTACCGGTGTTCAAGGTCGCGATCCGGTCCCCGGGGGACAAGCCGCGGACCCGCAAGACCGAGATCACCGAGTTCCGGACGTTTTACGGGGTCCTTCAGGAGATGGGCCGGGAGATGCGCCGCCGCGGCGTCACGCACGTGGTGATGGAGGCGTCCGGGATCTACACCGAGCCGGTGTATCACGCGCTGGCCGGGCTGGGCTTCACCGAGGTCGCGGTGATCAACCCGGCGCATGCCAGGGCGCTGCGCGGCCACAAGACCGACGCCAAAGACTGCGCGCGGCTGGCCGAATTGTTCGAGTGCGGGCTGCTGCGCGGCTCCTACATCCCGCCGCAAGAGCTGAAAGAGGTGCGGGACCTGACCCGGTACCGGACAAGGACAGTGCAGGCCCGCACCTCGGAGATCCAGCGGCTGGGCAAGGCGCTGGAATCGGCCGGCATCAAGCTCGGCTCGGTTGCCAGCAGCATAACCGGCATGGCGTCCACCGCAATGATCGAGGCGCTGATCGACGGGGAACGCCGCGGCCAGGTGCTGGCGGACCTGGCCATCGGCCGGATGCGGTCCGCGGGGAAGCTGGCCGACCTGTCGATGGCGCTGACCGGGCGGTTCACCGAGCACCACGCCCTGCTGTGCCGCCTGCACCTCGACCGGATCACCGTGTTCGATGACGCGGTCGCCGGCCTGGAAGCGCGGATCGCGGGCAAGGCCGCGCCCTGGCAGCGCGAGGCAGGCCTGCTCATCTCCGTCCCGGGCTTCGGCGACGCGGTCTCGCAGGCCTGGCTGGGCGAGATCGGCCCCGCCCCGCACCAGTGGTTCTCCTCCGCCGGCAAGCTGGCCTCCTGGGTCAGCCTGTGCCCGGGCAACCACATCAGCGCCGGCAAGCGCAAGCACGGCCGCACCGGCCGGGCCGGCACTTACATCAAGCCGATGCTGATCCAGGCCGCCTGGGCCGCGATCCGGGTCCGCGGCCGGCTCCAGGCCCGGTACAACCGGCTGGTGCGCCGCTTCGGCGGGGACAAGAACCGGGCTGCGAAGAAGAAAGCCATCACCGCCATCGCGCACACCCTGCTCAAGATCGCCTACCAGGTCCTCAAGAGCGGCACCCCCTACCAAGAGCCCGGTGCCGACTTCTACACCCGGCGCGAATCCCCCGAGCACAAGCAGGCCTGGCTCGAGCGCCAGCTGCAAAAGCTCCACCCCGGCTGCACCATCACCATCACCATCAGCCCGGAGGCCGCCTGACCACCCGGCGCTTAACCCCATGCCCTGAACTCCCCAGCCCCGGAGCAGCCGCCGACCTGGCACCCCGGCCCCTCACCGCCGGACAAGTCAACGCCACCACCAGCCTTGACCGCCACACCGACCAAGGTCCGCTGCCGCGCGCCCAACCGGGACCCAATTATCGTGTCAGTGACGACCGGCGGCTTAGCCGGGGTGGCTGGAAGAATTAGCCAGCCCGGCGTCATAAGCATCGGTCAGTGGCCCGGCGCGCTGGCCATCGAGGGTTTCCCGGATGATGTCGGCATGACCAGCGTGACGCGCTGTCTCCTTGATGAGGTGCAACAGGACCCAACGCACCGACCTCTCCGCATCGGCAGCTTGCGGCTGACCGAGATCAGCCACCTCCGCGAGGATCCGCTCGGTTTGCCTTGCCGTATCCGCGTAGTAGCCGAGCAGGCCGACCAGAGTCTCGTCCTGGTCCATCCGGAAGTCATCCGGCCAATTCTCGACGGGCCACAACCCGGGTAGCGGCTGCCCGGCAATGCCCGCGACCACCCATCGGCGCTCGGTCCTGGCCGCATGCTTGATCAACCCACCGAGCGACAGGCCGCTGGCTGCCGGTGCGGCTCGTGCCTGCTCGTCTGTAAGCCCGAGAACTGTGGCGCGCAGCGCATCGCGTTGCTGCGCGAGAAAGGTGAGCAAGCCGTCACGCTCATCGGTGACTGGACGGGCAAACAAGGGCACATGGCGACCCTAGCCCAGCACACAGCCAATGGCGGGACTAACTGCTTACAGAACGTCTCCTCGGCTTGACCGCATTTTCGTTCGAGTGCTTACCTCCGGGCGGGCGGCCGACCGCCGGGCCCGTTTGGTTGAAGAACGACCTTCCCGGCGATCCCGCCGTCTTGCTTGGCCTCGAACCCCTCCGCCCAGCCCGCTGCCACGTCCACCACGGCGCCCACCACCGGGCGGATCCGGCCCGAGTCGACCAAGCTCGCCAGCTCCGCTAGCTGCGCGCGGTCCGGCTCGACAACGAAGAAGACCGCCCGGCCGCCAATGGGGCACGGAGGCGCTGGATCCACCACCGACACGGCGGCTCCGCCGGAACGGATCATCTTCGTGCATTGTGAGGCGAGATCGCCGCCGACCGTGTCCACGAGCACGTCGGCCTTGTGGGCACCGTTCACGGTGAGATCATCTGCGTCGACGAAGTCGTCGGCGCCGAGATCGAAAACCAGCTGCCGTGCCCAGCCATGCGCTACGGCGACCACCCGGGCACCCGCGCCCCTGGCCAGTTGCACCGCAAGAGTGCCGACCCCGCCGCTGGCCCCGGTGATTATCACGGTATGGCCGCTGTGCAGGCACCCGTGGGTGAAGAGCGCCTGCCAGGCGGTCAGGCCAGCCAAAGGCAAAGACGCCGCTTCCGCCTGCGACGCTGATGACGGTCGGCGAGCCAGGTTGCGAGCCTCCACCGCGACGTAACCGGCAGCCGACCCGTCTCGGTACCAGTCGGTGACTCCGTACACTTCGTCGCCCACAGCTAGTCCCGTGGTGCCGTAACCAAGACTGGCCACAGTCCCCGAAACCTCATGACCGGGAACAACCGGAGTCCGGTCTCTTCCAGCCCTGTCCACCCACGTTGACGGCCAGGAAAGCTCGGTCGGGGTAAAGCTAGCCGCACCCACGGCCAGCAGCACGTCACCGATCCCCGGCCGGGGTATAGGCATCTCCTCGTAGGCAGCCTTCGGACTCTCGCGATCACGCATACGAAGAGCGTGCATGGACATACCAGCAAGATTCGGATGCTCGGGCATGAAGCCACCTCCTCCGAACGGAGACGGAAGACGACCAAACCCTGCCGCTACCCATCGCCTGCTTGCTAAACCCGGATCGTCTGCGGTGCAGCCGGAAGTAGGTACAACCCTTTCGGGAGAGGCCAGGACGTACACTGCCAGCCAGTCCCGACTCAGGGGGATGATCGAGAGGGGAAGGCCTTTTCCCGGGCATTGACGTCATGATGCCCAGCGGCGACGCCACAACCGCCGTACCAGCTTGCCGAGGACCTGCCGGAGGGAGTTGTCCGTGAACACCAGGTCATCGCCAGCCATCGCTGCCGCCACGGCCGCCCTGGTCCTGACCGGGTGTGGAAGCACTGTAAGCACCGGCAGCACTGTAAGCACCGGAACTCAAGCAGCTGCCAACGACTCGACCTCAAACGCTCCGGCCCCATCATCCTGCCAATCCCAGGCCCTCGCCTGGAAAAGCGGCGGGGG
>Ga0335074_10016965_pt1 | contig 10253 bp, 12 predicted proteins | sample Lox_Sample_23_FD_206715 | JGI IMG/M metagenome (GOLD analysis project Ga0335074, IMG submission 206715) | Soil microbial communities from Loxahatchee National Wildlife Refuge, Florida, United States - Lox_Sample_2.3 | ecosystem: Environmental > Terrestrial > Soil > Wetlands | place: USA...
TGACCAAGTTTGCTGTTTAAAACTTAGGATACTTACACGTTGCTGCTTAACTTGGGAAAGATTAAGAATGGAGATGAAAAGGCGGTTTTCCACTGCTTTGCTCCGCTACAATATAGCTTCTTGTCATCAATGGCTTGTCCTGGATTTTAAGGCCTTCTTTTAACATTATCTAACCACATTCGCTAGGTTAAGTGGTCGGCTGATCTTCAATCACTCTGGCCGCACAGATACATACATCCTGTGGTTGGGTTTCGTGGTCCCCCACAAGATCATATGATTCTTGGCAATGGGTTTTCCTGTACCCAGAGCATTGATGTATTTAGTCAGTTCGGGGACCTCGCCCCTACGAAAATCCTTTACGGGGTCATCCTAAAAGTTTACGGGTCAGAATGGACGTTTACGGGCGTTTTTACAGGATGTTTTTGCAGTTTTATGGACACGGATTTTAGTGTTACGGGTTTTTATAGGATATTTTACGGATATGGAATACAGCCTTTTCTTTTGTGTATTTTAAGCATTGCGCTGAGCGTTGCCTCATCCCTACCGATGGCTATTCTATGGCTTCGAGCCTATACGCCGTCCTACTTATTGCCTTGACGATCGTGCAATTCGACCGCACGTCCATTATATTCATGCACAATACGCAAAGAAAGGTTTGCAAGTATACTAACGAAACCGTGCTTTAAGTACCTGCCAACATGGCCGAATCATCACTCTCGATTCGTACGGCCAAGCCGTTGGCATAGGCACGGCAGCAGCCCTTGCAGGTCCGTCAGTCCCATCTCTTTATCCTCTGGTGTCCTATTTGAATAAAATCTGTAAATTTACATCTCTATTATAATACTGTTGCTAAAGCCATATTTCTTCACAAAAAGGCACAATGGTTTTTATATCCATCGTGGCTCTCCCTGCCTTGCTCGCTGTCCCAACCCATATCGCGATAAAGCAGTTCGACACCATCTACCAAATTGACAAAGTCTCCTCTCCACCCTCCTGCTTCTTTACGGCAGCGAACTTTTTCAATCTCTCCTGCAATTATCCGTCAGTTACTCATGCTATCATCGAGTCTCAAGGCAGGAAGAAAAGGCATCTTTTAGCTGGTGTATGTACCGAGGCGGTTGTGGCATTTACCTATGTGATTTTGGAGACGACAAGTCGGAACTGTTACGGTTGGAGAAGCTTGGAGGTGAGAGCTTGAAGAAGGAGGACAAGTAGAGAGCTGGAATGCTACTTCGTTGGTGGAGGAGCCAGAATTTGGTAAGAAACGATATGCTGAATGTAAGCGCAATAATTGGCTTCTGTTCAATCTTAAGTTGGGTTTCTCACTTGGCTGCTGCAGCTCTTGACCTTAGTTCTCTTAACAACTTACCCTGCAAATATAGCCATACCGCGGGATAGCAAGAGCCATCTAGCTGCTCGTGTACTTGAATATCGCGCAAGCCTCACTATGGACTAGATTAGATTCGCGAGCCGGGATGGGACATTCGAAACTAAGCCGCATGGAATATATAGGCGATTCGCAATCGTTCTGTGTTGTCTTCGGCTGTAATTTCCAGGCATGGTCGAGGATGTCGCTGCGGCATCATTGTAAAGCTCCTGAGGAGGCCACTCTATTCGCGGAACGAGCTGATTCGTCCCTTCAAAACGCCGGTCTCAGCCTCCAATCAAAATTTATCTATTTTATCGAAATTATGAGCTGCTCTTACAGGCCGACAGGATTGGCTTGCATGTAGAGCTTCTAGTTCAATTTGCATTCTAGGCTCATGCTACAAAGTCACGAGATGCATAATCAAGCCTAAAATAGCTGCACCAAGCCCATGAGCAATCAATCCCCCCATCCCTCCCAAGTTGCAGTGCTTGGCAATCAGCCCTGGCGATGGACTTGTAGTCTTGCTGCTGAGGTTCGCATGCTCTTGCAATCTCAAGCACTGAAAGTATGATTGAACCCATAACCGTGTTCTCTGGTGTCGGAGCGTCCATTACTGCCACAGTCACCTTCTCTAATCTTGTCCTTGGCCTCAAGAATTGCCCCGCAGAAGCGAAAACCTGTTTTAGCCTCGTCAAACTAGTCCATACCGACATACAATTTGCTGTCAATCTGCGAACTAAGCATCGCACTATCCTCCAGCAGCGGCCCATTGACGCGAAACGCATAGATGACATTCTAAAGGGCGCGTCACAAAGTCTTGAGTCGGTCGGAAGTCTTGTAGAGCGACTCAATCCAGATGCCCATGGGGGCAAAATTCCCTTCCAAAAGAGATTGCGATGGTTCTTGGGGGACTCGGCCTCGTTTGCGCTCCGGGCGAGAGATCTCCAGGCCCAACATACAGCTGTACAGGGAGAGATATCTTGGCTGAGGATGATTGAGCTTGTTGCGCCGCTCCATTCGGTTGCTGAGACAGGGACGTCATTTGATAACTTTGACTTGTGGAAGCGTGATCAGATTGACGATAATGAAGACGATTATGAAGCCAGTGGTGGTCGGACTGGTATATTTCTGTAGCACGGGATGAGTATGAATTAGAGTAGCTGACAGATATCTTAGAGACCCACAGACCGTTCCTCTCGCCAAACTTATCGTCGACGAACTTTTTGCATCGCACCCCTTCTGCGCAGACTCTAGTGGGATCGGTCAGTGATGTCAATCGGATTCCACATGACTCGCACGTGAATCAGTGGGTCCAGAGCACCATGGACTTGAATCGACACTATCCGGACGAAGGGCTTCATGTTGAGCTCCAAGCCTCTTCTAATTTTGACGAGCATCCATTTCCCGGTACAACTTCAGTAACAATGGAGGGATATGATGATGACATTGGCTCATTCTTCAGAGCATGGCGAGAGGGTCAGACGGAGCGCAGGGAGCAGGCTGCTGAACTAGTTTAATAAAGTCAAGACTCTTTTTAGACAGCTTGTTTCTTCCTAAATCGCATCGACGCAATTACTCCCTTGCTGCGAGTACATGAAACAAAGAGAGCTCGTCAACATATAAAACATAAGTAGCTAAGACACATGTGGCCTTTCCCACTAAAGATATAGCACCTCGGCTTGCAAAACACTTCTCACCTCCTCGTCAACCCTTTTGATCAAACCGGGGAAGAGGACTATCGCAGCAACTTTCCCCCGGCCACCTCCCTGGGTCTTTGGATCTGCATGCTTGGGATTAGGGATCTCCCAATCCACCACCCACGACTCTGGCTGCTGGAAGAGCAGTAACCCGAACTTTGCTCCCTCCGCCATTAGTCCTTGTAGATTCTCTGCTTGCCGCTTTTCTGCGCTAGGTGCTACAAAAAACGTAAGAACTTGTCGAACTGCTGTAACATTGCGTGCTATCGCTGCCTGGATGTCACTCTCCCTAGGGAGGAGGGGGTTTCGATTTGAGCGAACAGACTGTAGAAGATATGCACTTAGGAGACGCCATTGGCTAAGGGCTTTGTTGAATGCTGTTTCATTTCTTGTCAGCACGATAATGTAAGGTAATTGGAATATGATATGAGTTCACCTTCTTTACTGCCACTGGTTCTTTCAGGGGGTGGCATCTGTCGCAGGAAAGCAATGATGTGACCTGGCAGTAGCGAGCTCTCGACGTCGCTTGTAAGTATAATTCTTGAGAAGATAAAATAGCTGATGAGGTGTCTTATTGCTGCTCGCCGTGTCCGTACGTCCCGAAGAAGTTTGCCTAACTGCTCGATTGAGATGCCGGTGAGGGCACTATAATGCTCCCGCACCAGGCTCTCTGTAAAGTTGGCTGGAAGGCTATCCACGGTGTTCAGATGGTAATTGTTATCAACATGCTGGACTATCTGGCTCCCTATCGCCAGCATGTCCGTTTTGATGTCACTGCTAGAAACAGGTTCCAGTAAAATTCTGTCGATACTGATATCATTTCTGGCACCCAAAGGTTGTACAGTGCTTGTCATCTGTTTCATCTGGGTGCCATATTCTTGAGAATGCTCTGAGTCTCGATAACGCCGCCCTCGGCCGGCAGAGTCGTACGATCGATGTTTCTTCTTCCTCAGCATTAGGAAGAGGCAAAAGCAAAGAAGTGCAAGTAGAACACCAGCGAAGAACGTCCCAATACTAATTCCAGCGACAGTTCCAGGACTGAACTCTGGATTAGAGGAGGTAGAGTTAAAGGAGACTGGTTGAGTTGAAGATGGCTGTGAGGATGGGGCTGAAGTTGACGATGTGGATTGAGGTGAAGTTGACAATAGGGCTCCCGATGAGAATGTTGATGATGTGCTCACAGGAATTGTAGCGGGACTTGCTGTGGAGTTACTTTCAGTGGTTGATGTCGATGACGCTGAGGCTGAGGATCCAGGTGTCGACCTTGAACCTGATGATGCATTTATGGTGGCAGTTGTGGTAATTGTGACAGAAACCGTAGTTATGGTCGTCGTGGACATGTTGCCGAAAGCAGCCGTTGGCAAGTCCAAGCCAAATCTTAAGGTTGGAAGAGAGCGCAGCCTGATAATTATAGAGATCTGTATGTCGATAGCGCCTTAGAGATTCCTCAGGAATTACATTGGGCGATACGGTGTATCAATATCATAAACCAAGAGAACTACATCCCAATCCTCCTCGTGAAAAATCCTGGCGCAGACTAGAACATGATAAGCTAAAAAGCCATGGCATTCAGCTTGGTCGTGTTGGGCTGGATCTGCATGAGCTGAACGAAATGAGACACTTCTTTTCTACACCGGTCGGTTAGTTGGTGCAAGATAATGAAGTTCCGTCACACAGAGGATCCGCGCGAGCTTAATTAGGAAATATCCGTTCTGCTGAATCGAGCCTTGGGCCTCCTCAATTTAGTCTAGCCGAAGTGGCGCATGAGAGGTCAGGCCATTTCAGTTGATAGCTGAACATCCTCCCTGCATGCAAGGCTTCGAAAAACAAAACCCAATATTAATCACCAAGCCAATCAACATCAAACTTCTACCACCAGAGTCCCTGCCTTTTTGGGCAAGACCTGATCGAGGCCCATCTGTCTCCCGTCACTGTTCTCGCGAATGACCTAGTTACCGAGCCTTGTCAAGTTAAGATCACATCTGAATGCCCATCTGTTCTGCTCCTACCCGCCCTCTAATAATGGCAAGTTTTTGATGCAAAAAGTCTTGTCTGCAGCGATCGAAAATGGCTGTCCCAAGATTGATCCCAGATCTGCTGATTGGAATTGATTTTGGCATGACTTATACTGGTATGTGCAACCGGCATACGGCCCTGGAGAGCTGCTCATGAGCCAATAGGTGTCGCATGGACGAACTTTCAAGCACCCACGGCCGAAGTCATCAGTGACTGGCCGGATTCGAACACCAACGAAGATGGAAGGAAGGTACCCACGAGAATGGTGTATACACAATACGACTCGGTCAAATATTGGGGATACCAGGTCAACAATCAGCAGAAATTACTACTCCCTGACAGGTTACTGGAGAATTGGAAAATATTCCTGGATCCACAAATGATTAACGAAGCGCAACAGGCTGAGGTAGAAGATGTTCCAAGGTCACCACAAGAGGCGCAAGACATGGTTGCGGCTTATCTAGAGCAAATATACTATCACATTAAAGAGAGCATACAAGCAGAGATTGGGCGGGGCTGGGAAGAGAAGACAATTTCTTTCGTCTTCAGCTTGCCAACAACCTGGACGTCGGTCGCGATACTTGAAAGGTTCAAGGCAGCCATCGCCAAAGCGGGATTCGGAATGGAGAATCCTACAAAGCATACCGCAGAACTTGACCTCACCGAGGCCGAAGCTGCAGCTGTATTTACACTGAAGGAAGCGCAAGTCAAGTATAATGTCGGCGACATCCTTCTGGTCTGTGACGCCGGGGGTGGCACAACGGACCTGGGCCTTTTCCAGGTGAAGCAGACCGTAAACCCACTCAGTCTCACTCAGATCCATCAAGTCCAGGGGGTCGGCATTGGCTCTACAATGATCGACAGTGCATTTATGGCACTCGTTAGAGCACGGCTCCAAAAAGCTCCAGATGCTGCTTATTTACTGCGATATCTCCCAAAGATGCTTGCTGACGACATCGCCTTTCGTACCGCTAAACACTCTTTCGGAAGTAGGCTTGGGAACCACGCCGAGTACTACATGCCTACAGTACCCCGGGAGGATGTTATACCTGCAAGTTTCAGTGACGCCCGCTTGGGGATTGTCGAGGGCCGCATGAAGTTCACGAGGCATGCATAGCCCTACATCTTTAAGCGCTCAACTAATACGTCACAGGGCTGAAATCCAGGCGCTTTTTGACAAGCAAATCGCCGGAATCATTAAAAAAATCGATGTCCAGTTGAATTGGATGCAGGGTGCCCGTCCATACGACCGAGTCGTAAGTTTTATTCATAAACCCTATGCCCAACTCGCTTTTGGTGTTAATCTGCAGCTCAGAGGTATCTTGTTCTCTCAGGCGGGCTCGGCAGCTCAGCTTATCTAAGAACAAAGCTGGAAGAGCGGTATCTTGGGGGGTCCCACCCGAATGCGCAAAACATGTCAATAATCCGCTGTAAATTTCCGCAGTTAGCTGTCGTGAAGGGTCTGGTTGTAGATAAGCGGCAGAAGCTAGAGTCTGGCATGTCCTTGCTCACTTATCGCATAGCGCGAAGGAGTTATGGCATAGTCTGTAGGGAAGCTTGGGATCCGAGTATACATGTCGATGAAGATGTGGTAATGGACGCGTACATTCCGGACAAGAGGTGGGCCAACAATCAAATTGATTGGATTATCAAAAAGGTGCTGTCATTCGAATATCATAGCTGCCATTTTCTACTAATGCATTGCGGTAGGGCGATATGGTGGAGGTTGACGCGGCTATGGAGCGATCATTCTCAAGAAAGCTGATGCCGGGAGATCCAAACCGCAAATGGGGGACAATAATAGTAGTCTCAGATAACGAACCGGCTCTGTTACCAAGGAGTATGAAACGAGGTGAGTAATTCCTTTGCAGGAGAAAGACAATAGTGAGCTAAATCATTGCACTCTTAGTCGGCGCTATCAGACTTTGTGTGGTAGAGTCTAATCTAAACCAAGTCCATGAGCGCGAATTTGAAGAGTACAGTAAGCGATGCTGGCAGAAAGGGAGGCATCATTTCGTGGCTCGGTTCAGCGTCAAAGTGATCATTAGTCCTGCAGATCTGAAGTTTGAGGCAAGCATCTTACCGCCATTTCAAGCGTATTCAGCCTGGCTGACTCCTTGCCCGGTAGTTGTGGTTCAAGGGAATGCGCTATTCGAGGGGCCATGATCCTATCAAAATCGAGTGGGATGCCGCTGGGGCTTCCTCGAGGCCTGCTGAAGATGATGGGGGTGGTTGGGAAATTGGACAACGGTTCAATGATAAGTTAGGTTATCGATGACGAGGCCTTAGGAGGTGAGTTCCGATTTAAATGTCCTAGCTGTAACTATCAATATGAACTCTCTCATGTATTTAGCGGGAAGAATCGATCCGTATTATTTTCTTAGAGGATAGGATAACAATTCGAGTAATCTCAAGAGGTGTGTTTCAAAGGCTCAACACTTGAAAAAAGTGTCGGTGTGAATACTATTGCTGCCTGATGAATGTGCAATTGTGGCGCTCCAAATACTGTAATAACGATTGGACAAAGTCCGAAAGCGGCGGCCCTATCATCCGAAGCGGGGTAGTGAGAAGTTGTCGAGAGCAAGTCATATCTTCAATCCCTGGCACATGTAACACACTGCCAAGATATTCAATCGACGTAGGACAATCCAAAATGCCCAGTAAAGGAATCAACGTGTATTCCTACACCTCTCTTGAGGATATCGCAATAGAGTTCACAGTTCCCAAAGTCAGCGTCGTGAACACGTCAGCCGACAACTTCACCCGCAAGGACCTCGAGGTGGAGTCGAAGAATATCCCCGGCGAAACCAACTTTACGGGACAGTTCAAGTGGAGTGTGCTTCAAAATGGTGTCGAGCTCGCGAGTGCTTACAACAATATCAACTCTTTGTCCGGAAGGCTGGAGGGTGGTACCATGACTAAGACCGAAGCTTGTCTCTCAATTGTCAAAGATGACCTGATCATAACCTATGGCTTCTATGATGCAGGCGTGGGTCTAGCGGGGCTTCCGAGTAAGGACCAGTGCTGGGTAAGTAGTCTCCATCAAAGCCCTACTCAGCAATTATCCTCCTAGTCCCCCTTCCTGACCGCAGCACGCGCCATTCCTAGTGGAGAATCTGATGAGGAAATGAACAGGTCACTGTCACCCCAAACCACGAGAATTGGATGGGTAGTGTTGCGCCTCCTGGCTCCCCCGAAGCCACGAAGCCCTTCTCGCGCTTTGTGGTTGCTGCTCCGCACGATGATGGAATGAACAGCATGCAGAGTACCGATACCATCCTGCAAGGAATCAATGCAGACGCCATCAAAGACCTGACTCCACATATCGAAGAGCTCCAATGGTTTGCCGATATAGTATGTAGATTGCCGGAGATCGATTGCAAATCAGCAACTAATATCAGTGCAGATTCCATCAGAGGCTCTGATCCATATGCTTCCCGATATCATCTATGGACTGGCTATTACCCAAAAAGATCGCATTCCAACAATGCTGTCCCTGGGCGCGCGATACTTTGAGTTTCGCCCCGCCGATCTGATGACCATCTTCCAAGATGTGTCCCCCATCCCGAACAAGCCTTACTTCGAGCACGCCTGCATCCCGGGGCTCGCATTCGACGAATTCCTAGAGCAGCAGGTCCAGTTCCTCGACGCCCACCCGGCCGAAATCGTGACGATCCACATCCGCTGGGACAACATCATCAGCGAATGCCGCAAGCCCACCATCCCCGAGATCGAGGACTACTTCAACACTGCGTGCAGCAAGGCCACCAATGACCCCATCACCTGGGGTGGAGCCGAATGCTTCAGCCAGCCCATCGATGACCTCCGCAACGCCGGAAAGCGCATCATCCTCGTCGTCGAAGCCCCAAAGTACGACAGCTGGACGGCCAAGGCATACGCCACGCTGACCGCCGGGCCCATCCTGGCGCAGTTCGAGTCGATGAATACGGAAGGGCAGGAAAGCACCGACATCACGGTCTTGCAGTGCCAGGCGACATCGCAGTCTATCAAGGAGGTGCTGGTGCATAGCGTGATGGCAAGCGATGCGAGCACGAGCTGTCTTACGTCTACGAAGGGCAATTTGGATCGCCAGACTTTGCCGTGGATAAGGGAGAACTTGATGGAGAGATTGCAGGCGGAGAGGCTGGTTGTGGTTATGAATGATTTTATTGACGGCGCGACGACGGATACGTCGGTGGAGTTGAGTCGTAGGAGGTTGGCTCTGTAGGGTATTCATGCTGCATTAGTCATCGTACAGTACATACTGCAATCCGTACATTTGACCTAGGCTTTCATTTCACAGGCTCCTCGCAGGCGGTAACGAAACATTTCGTGCCCTAGTATTCAACAAGAGGAATGCGAGCCACAGGAATGAAGTCACATTGAGAATTTTGATTTGCCAATCCTATTTCCCTCGTGCCCAATTCTTGCTCATCTAAGGTCCCATAAATTCATTTTTAACCTTCCATGTTGGTCGCGCGTGTAACGCCCTCGACTGCTTGGTGATCCTGTCCTCCAACGGGGGCTCCGCATTCTGGGCACCGGGCTCGCTCCATGGGCATGCCACATTCGCCAATTGCAAACTATCAACATGTTAACGCGGACAGGTGAGAGACGTAGAGCTCATGGACTTACTGGATGTCCGTTCGCACAATTGTACCAGTGACCAGAGTGGGTAGCAATTCCACCAGGCCCATTAACCATGGCAGCCTTTATGTCCGCGATCTCTTCAGCCGTGACTTCTTCATACCACTGCTTCCTAAAAAGATCAATCAACCCTTGAACAGCAATACTCAGGCTATCTGCACTTTGAAATGGCCGCTTGCAGAGTTCCTTGGCCTCTTCCAACAATACTCTGCAAAATTCTATATGTTCTGTGGCCTTTTCGACATCAGTCATATTCGATTGGCAGTATGACTCATGTGAGCGTGCAACTCTCGCGTAACAGAGGGTTGCTTCAACGCTCAGCTTCGGTAAATTCTCAGACTTGCAGTCAGCGATGAAGGCTTTGCAGATGCCAAAGTATGCACGTGCATGTCGACCGGCATCCTCGCCAGGGACTTTGATAGTGGTATTTTCTGCGGATTTTAGGGCTTGCAAAATGGCAAACTTGTCTTCAAAGAAAATATGCTCCATCTTTATCTGTACAATTCGACCACCAAAGGTAACTC
>Ga0335074_10016967_pt1 | contig 10252 bp, 4 predicted proteins | sample Lox_Sample_23_FD_206715 | JGI IMG/M metagenome (GOLD analysis project Ga0335074, IMG submission 206715) | Soil microbial communities from Loxahatchee National Wildlife Refuge, Florida, United States - Lox_Sample_2.3 | ecosystem: Environmental > Terrestrial > Soil > Wetlands | place: USA: Florida...
GCTTGCGCCCTCCATCGAAGTGCGCTCATCCTTCGGCGATTCGAGAAAACCCTCAACGTACTCGGCGCTGCCCTGGTTCTTCCAGAATCCGACCACCGCGGCCGTTTCCTTCTCGCTCACGTAGGGCGCGTGCAGGCGCATTAGGCGGCTGGTTCCCGGTGGCAGAAAAAGCATGTCGCCCCGGCCGAGCAGCGCTTCAGCGCCATTTGTGTCGAGAATGGTGCGTGAGTCGACTTTGGTAGCAAGCCGAAAGCTGATGCGCGTGGGAACGTTGGCCTTGATGAGCCCGGTGATGACGTCAACGCTTGGCCGCTGCGTCGCCAGGATGAGGTGAATGCCCACGGCGCGCGCCATTTGGGCCAGGCGCGTAATGGACTCCTCAACATTGGCGCGATCGAGCATCATCAGGTCGGCGAGCTCATCGATGATGATGATGATGTAAGGCAGAGGCTCTTCCGGCTGGCCCTCGTCGAACAGCGAAGGCATGGTGCCCTCGAAGAGCTTGTTGTATTGGTCGATGTGGCGTACGCTGCGCGAAGCCAGCAGCTTCAGGCGCCGCTCCATTTCGCGAACCGCATTGCGCAGCGCATTGGCTGCCAGCTTGGGCTCCGTGATGATCGGCGTGAAAAGATGCGGAATGCCTTCGTACATGCCCAACTCCACGCGCTTCGGGTCGACCAGAATCAGCCGCACCTGGTTCGGCGTCGTGCGGTAGAGCAGGCTCATGATCATGGCGTTGATTGCTACCGATTTGCCTGAGCCGGTTGAGCCGGCGATCAGCACGTGGGGCATTGAGGCCAGGTCGGCGGTGACGATGCGTCCATTAATGTCTTTGCCCATCGAGAGCGTGAGCCGCGAGCGCGCTTTGATAAAGGTTTCACTCTCGATCACGTCGCGCAGATGAATGGTTTCGCGTTCGTGATTCGGCACCTGGATGCCCACCGTGCTTTTGCCGGGCATGCGCTCGATGAGAATGCTTTCCGCGCGCATCGCCAGGCACAAGTCATCGGCGAGCCCTGTGACGCGCGAGTATTTTACGCCGGCTTCCGGCTTGAACTCGAATGTGGTCACCATCGGCCCGGGATTGATCTGCACCACCTGGCCGCGCACGTCAAACTCAGCACATTTTTCTACCAGAACTTTGGCTTCTTCGCGCAGTTCGTCTTCGCGCACGGTTTGCGGCCCTTCGCCCGAACTGAGCAACGTGCTGGCGGGCAATTTGAAACCGCTCACGTTCTTCGGCGCAACCGTGACCGAGCGCATTTCCGCATCGGCGCGTTCGTGAATGGTGATCTCGCCTGGTGCGTGCCCGGCGGAGGCCGCGTGAGCGGGTGCGAACTCCGGGGTTCCGGCGAGCCACTGCTCCACTGCGCGCGAGCCGATGGCTTCGCGGCGCGCAGGCTGCGCGGAGGCAGGCGCCACCGCCGTCACCGGCGGAGCGGGGGGCGCCACGCTAACCGTTGCGGCCGGCGAGGCTGCCGGTATGAATTCCAGATTGCTGCGCTCCCAGATGCTCGGCTTGCGCTGAGCGATCGGAACGGGTTCCTCTTTCGCCTTCAGCGGTTCGCGCTGGTAAGCCGGAATTTCGTCGAGCGCATCCGGCTTTGGTTTCCGGCGGCGGAAAACGGAGAAAAGACGGCCCAGACCGCGCGCCGCTGGCTCTTCTTCCAATTGCATCGCAGGTTCAGACGCAAGTTGAGGAAATGGAACCGCCTGCGGCCGCTGCTGTTCGAGAGCTTCGCGCTCGGCGCGTAGTTCGGCGCGTTCTTCGCGCCGGTTGCGCCAGCGCTCGCGCCAGGCGGTCAATGCAATCCAGCGGTCCGAGGCGATTTCGCGGATGGTTGAAAAACTGATCGCCGAAGCAAAGTAAATGCCAGTCGCGGCGAGTGCCAATGCGACCACCCAGGCGCCCTGGATGTTGAGGTAGACGACCAGCAGACCGGATATGAGACGCCCAATCACTCCCTCCACCGGGACCGCGTGCAGCCATCGCCAGTGCCAGGGCAGCAGGCCAAAAACGGCTGGCAAAAAGACCACTGCCAGCACCGTTCCCAGCCATCGCAGCAGCGGTGAGCCGCCGGGGCGCGAGTGCATCCATGTCCAACCCACGCTGCCCAGCCAAATCGGAAGCAAAAATGCCGTCAGGCCGAAAGTCTGCAGCAGCAGGTCTGAGAAATAGGCCCCAAATATTCCGGTCCAGTTCCGCGGCGTTGCCAGGTCGCTAGCGGTATTCAATGACGGGTCCGTAGCGTGATAGGAAGCGAGAGCGAGGAGAAGGAGCAGCGAGACCAGCACCAGCACCATCCCCAGAAAGATGTTCACGGGGCGGCTGCGCGTGGGCGACAAAACAATACGGATGGGCTTCATGACCAGGCGGTTCGGCTCCTTGGCCGCCGGAAGGGCTTTTATAGGCGGCAAACGGGAGAGGCAAATCGTCCCAGAGCAATTCTTATTATCGGTGGCGGCGAGGACGCACCGGGCGAATTGAGGCAGGAGGAACCACAAAGATTACCGGCAAAATCGGCCCGGCCGGCCAGTTCCAGGGAGTATCGGCATACGCCCTATCCTCCGATCAGCTTTGCGCCCCAAATCAGCAGCGCTCCGCCGACCAGGATGCGGTAGATGGCGAACACCGTAAACCCGTGTTTGCGGACCCAGGCAAGGAACCACTCAACCACGCCCAGGGCCACGATGAACGAAACCGCAGTGCCGATCAGCAACACAATCCAGCGCTCCGAATTCATGGTGACGTGCGCGGCGGCGCCTGCGGCCACGGCGGCTCTGCCCGGATGAACCTCTTTCAGAAAGTCCCAGCCGGTAGCGGCAATCATGGTGGGAATGGAGACAAGAAAGCTGAACTCCAGCGCGGAGGGCCGGTCGAGATCGGCGATCTGGCCGGCCGCGATGGTCGACATGGAGCGCGAAGTTCCAGGGAAAATCGCCGACAGCGTCTGGCAAAGCCCGATCCAGATCGCCTGGCCGAGCGTCATCTCTTCTACATGCGTGGTCCGCGCATCGCGCCGCGAGGCCCATGCGTCGATCACCCACATCACAATGCCGCCCACAAACATCGCAATCGCGATCGAATTCAAACTGCCGAGGTTCTTCTCGCTCCACTTTCGAAGCGGCAGGGTGGTCGCCGAGGTCACGGCAAACGCAACAAATGTGAGCGTAATGGGATGGTTGAACCAGGTTCGATCGCCGTTTTCTCCCTGGGGAAACGTCCGAATGAAGTTGACGATCCGCTCCAGAAAGACGAGGCAAAGCGCAAGAATTGCTCCCACCTGAATCACAATGGTGTACATCTGCCAGTACGGATCATCCAGCGGAATCTTCATTAAGACTTCCGCGATCCGCAAGTGTGCGGTTGAACTTACTGGAAGAAATTCGGTTAAGCCTTCCACAACTCCCAAAAGAACCGACAAAAAGTAAGGGCTCAAGCAGCCTCCAGGTGGTGGTTGACGGCGCCTCGGATGAGGATTGAGCAGTACTCAATCACTTAGTTGTGATCGATCCCGTAGACAGGAACGCCCTGATCCAATTTGTACACCAACGCGATGGCGCGCCGCGTGTAATCGGAATCAGGGAAGTGAGCTTTTAATTGCGCAGCCACGGTCCGCGCCTGGTTGTGTGCGTCGCTGCTCTTGCGATCGTCGCCGCCGGCGTTAAACATGTCTGTCATCACGGCGAGGCGGTAAACCGCTTGGTAGAGCGCCTGCGCAGTGCGCGGTCCGTCAGGATACTCGTCGGCGTACTTGATGTAGATTTCCGCTTCCTTCTCGGGGCATTGCGGAGATCCCTGCCAGTCGCCGCAGAGCTTGTTATCGATCAGATCGTAGGCCGCGAATGCCGCCCAGCGCGAGTGCGGAACGTTCTTGATCACTTTTCTCAGCGCGTCTTCATCCATCTGTTCGCGCAGATAGGCTTCCTTTTCGTGAGCAGAAGGCAATGACGAGATATCGTGCTTTTCAAGTTGCCATTGGATGTCGGCCGCGCGCCATGCTGCTTCGGCGGCAAGTGGCGAGTTGGGAAACATCTCAACAACGCGTCGATAAAGCAGGCGAGCGCTCTGCGCAGCATTTGCAGGACCGCGCGGGTCCGAGGCAAGCGCTTCCTGATTCGAGGCTGCGCCCATCAGGATCTGGTCGCCGTCCGGAGTCAATTCCTCCACCACGCCCTTGGCCTCAATCCAGCCCGAGACGGGTGGTGTCGTCTCGTCGCTGCCGATCATCGGTTCGTCCTTCTGGTTCATCTGCTCTTCGATGTCGGTGTTTGCATAAACCCGCATCCACGGCCCGCTCTTTTCGGCCACTACCATCTCGCGCCCAATCTGCACTCTGTCGACCTTTTGCGAACCGGTATCGGGCGAGATGTAGAGGTCGGTCACGCGCAAAACCGTGGCGCGCGGACCAGCCATCGGCTTGACCTGCTCTTGCGGTTTCCTGTCTGCGTGAATGGCCGGCGAGGAAAATGCCACGGCAAGCATGGCAGCGAAAACTGCGGCGGTGCGCGACTTCATCACAGGCAAAATCATAGTCGAACGACGTTATGGATTGCTTTCCGTAAGCACCTCGGCCAGCAGTGCCGGGTCCACGTTGCCGCCGCTCACCACGGCAACCGCCTTGCGGTAGCCGGGCAACTCATGCGTATGAAACAAAAGCGCAGCCGTGGAAACGGCGCCGCTGGGCTCGGGAACCAGGCGCGTGACCGAGACGATGGCCCGCATCGCAGCCCGAATTTCGGCTTCGCTCACCGTGATGATTCCATCGACAAACGCCTGAATATGGGCGAAATTGCGCGCTCCGACGCTCTGCGTGCGCAGGCCGTCGGCAATGGTGCGGCTGGTTAGCTCAGCAGGCCAGGTTACGATGCTGCCCGTTCGAAAGCTCTCGGCAGTGTCAGCGGCAAGCTCAGGTTCGATGCCAAAAACTTTGGCCTGCGGGCGCAGTTGTTTCACTGCCGCGGCAACGCCGCTCAAAAGCCCGCCGCCGGATACCGGCGAAACCACCAAATCGACATCGGGCAGTTCGCACACGATCTCCAGCCCGCATGTTCCCTGCCCGGCAATGATCTGCTCGTCGTCATAAGGCGGAATGACAATGTAACCGTGTTCGCGGACAAGCTGCTCGGCCATCGCCAGCCGCTCGCTCGAGGCCACGCCGACATCGACGACCTCCGCGCCCAGCGCCAGCGTCGCGGCGCGCTTGATCGCGGGCGCATTTGACGGCATCACGATCACGGCTTTGGCGCCTACCTCGCGCGCGGCATAGGCCACACCCTGTGCATGGTTGCCGCTCGAGTAGGTGATGACGCCACGGGCAATTTCGGCCGGACTGAGCTGCAGGATTTTGTTCGACGCGCCGCGGATTTTGAAGGCGCCGATCGGCTGCAGGCTTTCGGCCTTCAGCCTGATTTCGCGTGGCTGGCCGTGGCCGCTGACGCCGGGAAACGGCGCACGCACCAGCGGCGTCTTCATCGCGATGGGCGCGATCCGCGTCGCGGCTTCGCGGATCGTCTCGATAGAGACCAGGTTTTGCGTTGCGGTTGGCATTTCGAAACGAAATCCTGTTCGACTATTAGTATCACCGATACCGACGGATCGCGTTCGAGGGTGTCATCCAAATAAAAAGGACGGCAGTCGAAGCCGCCGCCCTTTTTCGATCGCAAAACAATTGGTCTAGAAGGTGAATTTCGCTGCCACCTGCAGTTGACGGGCACCATACAGGAAGCCGTTGGTAAGCGTCTTTACATTGAATGCATTCGCTCCGGTTCCCGTGTAGGGACTGAAGCAACCCTGGAGCGCGGAACCGGTGGGAACGCTGGAACTGCTGTTGCAGGTGCTGGAGGTCGTAGTCGCCGACGTGTAGGCGCTGTAAGTGCTATTAACGCCCTGGACGATCGTCTGGTTGAGCGCGTTGAATGCATCCAGGTTCAGAGCCAGCGACATTCCTTCGCGGATTGCAAAGGTGCGGCCCAGGCGCAGATCCACATCGTTCCAGCCCGGCATGGGAATGCTGTTGCGGCCGATGTAAGGCGGACGGCCGTTGGTGGCCGACCCTGAACTGGAGCTCATGGCGCCGCCGAAGATGCCGCCGTCGTCGGCGTAGCTGGAGGCGCTGGTCGAGCCGGAGAAGATGGTGCCGGTTATGCCGGAGCTGCCCATGTAGACGGGCTGCCCGTTGGAAGCGATCTCACTGCCGGAAAGGGCCCAGCCGTTCACGATGTTTTTGGCGAAGGGATTTGCGATGTGCCAGGTCGGCTGAAAGATGAAAGTTAGAGTGAAGCGGTTGCGGACGTCGGTGTCGGAGGGTCCGTTTTCAAGGCGCAGATTGTTGGGATCGAGCGGTACGTCCCCGCCGTAGAACGTTCCGCTGTTGCCGCCTACCTGGCCATCGTCTGTAGCGCGAGCCCAGGTGTAGTTTGCGACAAATTCCATGCCGTTCGCGAAGGGCCGCTTGGCGGTTACCGCCATCGCGTTGTACCAGGTATTCGCAACGCTGTAGCCGGTATTGAATGAAGCCAACTGCGAGCTTGCATTCTGTGCGGCACCCGAAACCAGGTAACGGCGATCGGTGGGCAGGTAAACGGGAACCGTCAACTGCTTAACCAGACTCCCGCTTGAGTTCAAAACGTTGTAGCTTCTCTCGCCGTGCGGCGTTTGCCCCACCAGCTGCGCATCGAGGAAGACGGGCAGGCGCATTCCGCGGGTGCCGACATAGCCGATCGACAGGGAAAGCTTGCCAGGCATCAGTTGTTCCAGGGAGAGATCCATCTCGTGCGAATAAGGCGGCACGAAGTTGGGATCGAGACCGTGGAAGCTTTGCGTACCCAGGTTGCTGGGGCCTTTCACACTGGGCTCCGTCGCTCCACTGGGAACCAATGCCGTGCTGAGCGACGGACCCGGCGGCAGATAAGGAACGTTCGGATACTGCTCTGTGGTTGAGGTGGTGAACCCGGTACAGCTTGACTTGCAACCGGCGTAGTTAAAGTTCACCTGCACCACGCCGTTTTCGACGCGCATGGCGTAGTAAGTGCTGCCCTGGTTGAGCCCTGAAAACAAACCATACCCGCCGCGCAACACCGTGCCCGGCATCACCGCGTAGGAGAATCCGACGCGCGGCTGCACACGATCCAGCACATTCTTGATGCTCTTTGTATATTCAGCTGAGATCGGATCGTAGTTGTTGTTGATCAGACCGGGCGATGGAGTAAATTGAGCGTCCCAGCGCACACCGAAGGTGACTGTCAACTTTCGGTTGACCGCCCAGCTGTCTTCCCCGAAGAAGTCAAACATGTTCATGTAGAAGTCGTCTTTGCCCTGAGTTCCCGCCTTGGTATTGACCTGGTCGACCGTCTGGACGAAGGTGTTGTAGTGATAGCCCGCATAGGGATCGGTATCGCCCGACTGTCCTTGGAACACGTCCGCGACCCAGTCGGCAAACTCGGCGGCATTGTTGGTGTCGCTGTAGCCATAGAGGCCGCCGCCCTGGAAGAGGTTGATCATCACCTCATGGACATTGTTGATGTCGCCGCCGAACTTGAAGGTGTGCCGCCCCTTCGACCAGCTAACCACATCTGAACCTTGGATGCGATGTTCATCCGGCTCGGCCACGCGGGGCAGGGCATTGGGCATGCCGAAGGTAAGAGCGCCGATCGCAACCGACGGGCCTGCGTCGTTGGCGCCCGCCGTTTCCAGGTCGCGACCCCACTGGCCGTGCACCTCGTTCACCATCGAATTGGTGATGGTCGTGGTCAATCCGCCTACCAGGAAGCGTTCGTGATAATAGGTCGGACCATTTGTCGTCGGCGAACTATTGGAAATCGTCGGCGTCGAGGTATAGCCGTTGGTCGAACTGAAGTCGGCCCAGTTGAAGTCGATAAACGCATCGTTCTTCGCGTTGATGTGGTAGTCCAGGCGCGGGAAGAACAGGTCCTGCTTGGCATAGCGCGAAGGCGCGGCCTCGCCCACGTTAATCAGGAACTGGATGGCGGCCGTGCACATCGTGCTCGTAACCGTTGCAGGGCACTGCGTCGGCGAGATGATCGTGCCCGCTGAGTTTCCCGGCGTCGGGGTTAATGTGAGAGTGTTGGTGTTGTAGTAAAGGGCGCGTCCCACGCGGCGGTAGCCGTCCAGGGTCAGGAAGTAAAACAGCTTGTCCTTGATGAACGGGCCGCCCACCGAACCGCCAAACTGGTTTTGCTGGTGAATCGGCTGCGTCAGAAGGGTGGAGGCGAGCAACGGATTGCTGGCCGCGCTGCCGTACAAGGCGGTCCACTTCGCAATCGGATCGAGCGCGTTCCAGCTCGGATAGCGCAGATTGTAGAACAAGTCGCCGTGAAGATTATCTGTGCCGCTCCTGGTGATGGCGTTCACTTGGCCACCAGCCGCCTGACCGAATTCAACCGAGTAGTTCGAGGTTTCGGCCTGGAACTCCTTGATCGAGTCGAGCGAATACACATACGGAGCGCCACTGGCACGTCCGCGCGCCTCAGAGAACAGCATCTGGTTGTTATTGGCGCCATCAACGTAATTCTGGTTATAGAGGCCGCTGATGCCATGGAAACTGATCAGTCCGCTAAAGCCGTCCTGCGTCACGTTCGGCGTCAGCAAAACGAAGTCGCTCCAGTTGCGCGCGTTCACCGGGAGATTCGTCACAAGTTGCGAGTCGATGGCCTGCGAGACCTCGGTCTTCTCTGTATCAAGAATCTCGCTGTTGCCGGAAACTTCAACTGTTGTTGTGGATGCGCTCACCTTCAGCGTGAGGTTGATGGTCAGCTTCTGGCCGACAATCAGCGTAATCCCCTTTTCCTGCACCTTATTGAAATTTGTCGCAGTGGCATCCACTTCATAGTGCCCGGGAAGAAGAAAAGGCGCGGCGTAAAGACCGGCGGAATCGGAGGTGTACACGTGCTGCACTCCGGTATCGACGTCGATCACCGTCACCGTTGCTCCGGGAATTGCCGCCTGATTAGAGTCGGTGACAGACCCGTTGATGGTTGCCGCTCCTGTGGTCTGAGCATGCGCGGCCACGCCGGCAATTGCCACAAAAAACGCCGTCAGTGCGAACGCGGCGAGAATTCGCTGGGGACTAAAACTGCACACCTTCATCATGGGCTCTCCTTGGTAAGGTTGATTGCCTGCAACTGCATCTTCGGAAGGAGGTGAATACATCGCCGTATCTGCGGAAGATACAGCGTAGGGAGCCATCTTTCCGGCATCAACAAGCGTCGCCGGTAGTGGACCCTGAACTAGCGCCAACTGAAGGATTGCTATCCCCTGCACGGACTTGGAGACCACCGCCGGCTGTGGGGTACAGCTATCGCGAAGTTTCTATGGCCCTGCTCAATTCCAGGAAATGGGCAAAGTATCCGAAGCTGCCTACGATATTGTTAAAGTACCATAACTGATGTGGATTTCACGTCAAAACGCCATAAAGAAACGGCTTAACGCGTAAAGAAGGACTGAATGCCCTATTCGTATGCGAGCGCGTCGATTGGATCTTTGCGCGCTGCAAGCCACGCCGGATAGAGCGCCCCGGAGATAGAACCGGCAAACGCAATCAGCGCGCCCCACCCGATCCACGAAAGCGAAAGCTCAAACGCAAACGTGGGAAATTTGGCGGCCAATAGAGCGCGCACGCCGAATGTAGCGATCACTCCGACGATCACCCCCACCAGGGCGACCAGGCCAGTCTCACGCAGAACCATCTCGACAATCGCCAGCTTTGAGGCGCCCATCGACTTAAGAATTCCGATCTCGCGCGTCCGTTCAAGAACCGCAGTGTACATGGACTGAAACATGACGAGGAAGCCTACGATGACAGCGATTCCCGTGACCACTTCAAGCGCAAGATTGAATCCCGGCAATTTGCCCGGCGTCATCTCGTTCAGCCAGCCGTCGACGGTGGTCAGCGTGTTGTTGCCAAAGCCGGGTGTTGACCGAATTTCATCCATCACCGTGTCATCGTTCGCCGGGCTATCGCACTTGATATAAAAAATTGACGCCATGTTCTCGGCATCAGTGAGCTGACCCATGGTTTCGAGAGGAATCAGCTTGCGGCCGCCCTTGCCTTCCTCGACGATTCCCGAGATACGGAATGGATGGTCGAGAATCGGGATGGTGTCACCAACGGCGTAGGGCTTGCCTGTTGCCGGATTTCTGGTGCCGGCAAAGACGTTGTCGACGATCGCATCATTCGGACCTTGGAACTTGCCGCCCGCAAGAAAAACAAACGGCTTGAGCGCATTGAAG